>Ga0067045_1003886_pt1 | contig 22032 bp, 14 predicted proteins | sample TerdegcTABiofilm_FD_59184 | JGI IMG/M metagenome (GOLD analysis project Ga0067045, IMG submission 59184) | Combined Assembly of (Gp0054472, Gp0054536) Wastewater bioreactor microbial communities from Singapore -Terephthalate degrading...
CTTTGGCGGCATGGAGTTCGTGACCAAGCTGGTCGAGGGCAAGTTCCCCGACTACAACCGCGTCATCCCGCGCAACCACACCAACAGCGTGACCCTGGGCCGCGCCCCGCTGCTGGCCAGCCTGCAGCGCACGGCCATCATGACCAGCGACAAGTTCAAGGGCGTGCGCCTGACGGTGGAACCCGGCACCTTGCGCGTGGCCTCCAACAACGCCGAGCAGGAAGAGGCCATGGACGAGCTGGACATCGACTACGGTGGCGACACCATCGAGATCGGCTTCAACGTCACCTACCTGATCGACGCCCTGTCCAACATGGGCCAGGACATGATCAGGATCGACCTGCAGGACGGCAACAGCTCGGCGCTGCTGACCATCCCCGAGAACGACAGCTTCAAGTACGTCGTGATGCCGATGCGCATCTGAGCGCGCGCCACACCTACCCGATGCCTGACACATTGCGCAGCCCCTGCACCCGCCGCCCGGTGGCACAAGCCGGTGCAAGGCGCGCAACCACCCTATCCGACTCGTAGCCCGCAGCGCGCGTCCCTACGCACCGCGCCAGCGGCCGAATCGAACATTTTCAAGCGAAGCGACAGCTTCCGACGGAACTACCCCAGGGCCTTCCATGACCGACGAGAACAAGCCAGAAAACCAGACCATTGCCCCCGAAGGCTCAGACTCCAGCGGCTATGGCGAAGGCGCGATCCAGATCCTCGAAGGCCTGGAGGCCGTGCGCAAGCGCCCCGGCATGTACATCGGCGACACCTCCGATGGCACGGGCCTGCACCACCTGGTCTTCGAAGTGGTGGACAACTCCATCGACGAAGCCCTGGCCGGCTACTGCGACGACATCCTGGTCACCATCCATGCCGATGGCTCCCTGTCCGTCATCGACAACGGCCGCGGCATCCCCACGCGCGTGAAGATGGACGACAAGCACGAGCCCAAGCGCTCGGCGGCCGAAATCGCCCTCACCGAACTGCACGCGGGCGGCAAGTTCAACCAGAACAGCTACAAGGTCTCGGGCGGCCTGCACGGCGTGGGCGTGTCCTGCGTGAACGCACTGTCCATCTGGCTCAAGCTCAGCGTGCGCCGCGACGGCGAAGTCTACGAGATCGACTTCTCGCGCGGCCAGGTGCAGAACCGCCCCATCGAGATCGTGGACGGCGTCGAGGTCTCGCCCATGCGCGTAGTCGGCAAGAGCGACAAGCGCGGCACCAAGGTCCACTTCCTGCCCGACACGGAAATCTTCACGCAGAACCATGAGTTCCGCTACGAGATCCTGGCCAAGCGCCTGCGCGAACTGTCCTTCCTGAACAACGGCGTGCGCATCCGCCTCAAGGACGAGCGCGACGGCCGCGAGGATGACTTCTCCGGCGCCGGCGGCGTCATGGGCTTCGTGCAGTTCATCAACGCCAACAAGAAGGTGCTGCACCCCACCGCCTTCCACGCCAACGGCACGCGTCCTGCGGAAAGCTACGGCGGCATCCCCGGCACCGAGATCGGCGTCGAAGTCGCCATGCAGTGGAACGACAGCTATGCCGAGCAGGTGCTGTGCTTCACCAACAACATCCCGCAGCGCGACGGCGGCACCCACCTGACGGGCCTGCGCGCCGCCATGACGCGCGTGATCGGCAAGTACATCGAGCAGAACGAGCTGGCCAAGAAGGCCAAGGTCGAGGTCAGCGGCGACGACATGCGCGAAGGCCTGTGCTGCGTGCTGTCCGTGAAGGTGCCCGAGCCCAAGTTCAGCAGCCAGACCAAGGACAAGCTGGTCTCCAGCGAAGTGCGCGCGCCCGTGGAGGACATCGTCGCCAAGGCGCTGACCGACTACCTGGAAGAAAAGCCCAACGACGCCAAGATCCTGTGCAGCAAGATCGTCGATGCCGCGCGTGCCCGCGAGGCCGCGCGCAAGGCCCGCGAGATGACGCGCCGCAAGGGCGTGCTCGACGGCATGGGCCTGCCCGGCAAGCTGGCCGACTGCCAGGAAAAGGACCCGGCGCTGTGCGAGATCTACATCGTCGAGGGTGACTCCGCCGGCGGCTCCGCCAAGCAAGGTCGCGACCGCAAGTTCCAGGCCATCCTGCCGCTGCGCGGCAAGATCCTGAACGTGGAAAAGGCCCGCTACGAGAAGCTGCTGTCCAGCAACGAAATCGTCACCCTGATCACGGCCCTGGGCACCGGCATCGGCAAGGCCACGGCCGAATCGGGCAAGAGCGGCAGCGACGACTTCGACCCCAACAAGCTGCGCTACCACCGCATCATCATCATGACCGACGCGGACGTGGACGGCGCCCACATCCGCACCCTGCTGCTGACCTTCTTCTACCGCCAGATGCCGGACCTGGTCGAGCGCGGCCACATCTACATCGCCCAGCCGCCGCTGTACAAGGTCAAGAACGGCAAGGAAGAGCTGTACATCAAGGACGGCCCCGCGCTCAACCAGTACCTGCTGCGCATCGCGCTGATGAACGCCAGCGTCAGCACCGGCGGCGCCAACCCGCGCACGCTGGACGGCGAGGAACTGGCCAAGCTGGCCAACATGCACCTGGCTGCCGAGACCGTCATCGACCGCCTGTCCAACTTCATGGATGCCGAGGCCCTGCGCGCCATCGCCGACGGCGTGCAGATCACGCTGGACAGCATCGAGGCGGCACAGGCCTGCGCCCCCATCCTGGAGGCCAAGCTGCGCGAGTTGACCACCACGGGCGTGCCCGCCGAGGTCACGGCCGAAATCGACCCGGTCTCCGAAAAGCCCGTGCTGCGCATCAGCCGCCACCACCACGGCAACATCAAGAGCTCCATCCTCACCCAGGAGTTCGTGCGCAGCCACGACTACGCCGCACTGGCCGACGAAGCCCAGAACTTCAACGGCCTGCTGGGCGAAGGCGCCAAGGTCATGCGCGGCGAAGGCGAGAAGGCCAAGAGCGACAAGGCCACCGACTTCCGCCAGGCCATGCAATGGCTGCTGCACGAGGCCGAACGCACCACGGCCCGCCAGCGCTACAAGGGCCTGGGCGAAATGAACCCCGAGCAGCTGTGGGAGACCACCATGGACCCCACCGTGCGCAGCCTGCTGCAGGTGCAGATCGGCGACGCCATCGAGGCCGACCGCGTGTTCACCATGCTCATGGGCGACGAGGTGGAGCCGCGCCGGGACTTCATCGAGACGAATGCGTTGCGGGCGGGCAATATCGACGTCTGATCCAGCCGAACGGCACACTGCAAAAAGCGCTCTGCAAGGAGCGCTTTTTTCATGGCCGGACCTTGGCGCCCCTGGCCATGTTCACCGCCCGCCAAACTCCTCCCACAGCGCCTGCGTATGCTCGCCCAGCGCGGGCACGGCGCCCATGGCGGCTTCGGCATCCGACAGCGTGGCCGGGGGCAGCAGGGCCTGGATGCTGCCGGCGGGCGTGGCCACCTCGCGCCAGCGTTGGCGCGCCTGCAGCTGGGGATGGTTCCAGACCGCGTGCATGCCGTTGAGCGGCGCGTTGGCGATGCCGCCTGCATCCAGGCGCTGCATGGCCTGTTCGCGGCTCAGGTAGGCCAGCACGGAGGCGATCACCGCATCGAGTTCCTTGCGGTGCGCCACGCGCTGCAGGTTGGTGGCAAAGCGCGCGTCCTGCGCCAGCGCGGGCTGCTGCAGCACATGGGCGCAGAAGCTGTGCCATTCGCGGTCGTTCTGCAGGCCGAAGATCAGGCTCTGGCCGTCACCGGCCGTGTACTGGCCATAGGGCGCGATGGAAGGATGGGTCAGCCCGCTGCGCGCGGGCGCCGTGCCGCCGTAATGGGCGAAGTTCAGCGGGTAGGACATCCATTCGGCCAGCGCCTCCAGCATGGATACCTCCACGCGCAGGCCCCGGCCGGTGCGGGCGCGCTGCAGCAGGGCGGACAAAATGCCCGAGTAGGCATACATGCCGGCTGCGATGTCGGCGATGGAAATGCCCACGCGTGCGGGCTGGTCGGGCGTGCCCGTGACCGAGATCAGGCCGGCTGCCGCCTGGATCAGCAGGTCATAAGCCTTCCTGTCGCTGAGCGGTCCGCCCTCGCCATAGCCCGATATATCGCAGACGATGAGACGCGGATATTTTTCATGCAGGCTGTCGAAATCCATGCCCATTCTCTGCATGGCACCCGGGGCCAGGTTCTGGATCAGGATATCGGCGTTTTCCAGTATTTTCCCGACGATATGCTGCCCTTCGGCGGTCTTGATATCTGCAGCCAGGCTTTGCTTTCCCCGATTGGCCCAGACAAAAAAGGATGATTCACCATGGACCTTGTCGTCATAGCCCCGCGCAAAATCCCCATCGGGCAATCGCTCCAGCTTGATGACCCTGGCGCCCAGGTCCGCCAGCTGCCGGCTGGCAAAAGGCCCTGCCACGGCGTGTTCCATGGCCAATACCGTCAAACCATCCAATGGGCGTGTCTGCATTTTCTTGAACGAGGCGAATATTCGATTCGCCGCATTCTAGAAGTGCGACCATCACCCAGCCAGTCGGCATTTTCTAAGCGGAATTTCAAATCTTCTAAGACAGGGATTCCTGCACGGCGCCTTCCTCGGGCAAAGGCTGGGCCGCCACATAGGCCACGAAATCGCGGGCATAGGCGGGCAGGGTTTCGGGTTCGCGCGTGACCACCTTCTGCTCGCGCTGCGCCCAGGCCTCGTCCAGGCCCACGGCAGCCAGCCTGCGCGCCTGCAGCGCCGGCCGGGCAATGGAGCGCGGCACCAGCGCAATGCCCACGCCTTCCTGCACGCACTGCAGCACGGCCTCGAATGTTGGTGCGTGCACACGTACTCTGGGATTCATGCCCAGCCTGGATGCCATGCCTTGGAGGTAGAGAAAGTTGCTGGTCTTGCGGCCGATCGAGACCAGGTCGTAGGTCAGCGCAGTTTCCAGCGGCACCCTGCTGCTGGCGGCCAAGGGGTGGCCAGCGGGCACCACGAACACCAGTTCATCGCGGCCATAGGTGATGGCGTGCAGGCCATGCAGATCGATCTGGCCGGCCACCAGGCCCACGTCGGCACTGCCGTCGAGCACGGCGCGCACCGTGTCTTCGCTCAGGCGCTCCTCCAGGTCCACATTGACGTTCGGATAATGGGCCAGATAGCGGCTGAGCACGGGCGCGATTCCCGTCAGCGTGCTGCTGTTGGCAAATACGCGGATATGGCCTGATATTCCGTTGATGTGTCTTTGCATTTCTCCGTGCAGGCGGTCCACGCTGCCGAAAATGGAATCGGCGTATTTCTTGACCGTCATTCCCGCCGGGGTCAGCACCATGCCTTTGGACGTTCTTTCAAACAGCGATGCGCCCATGGCCTGCTCCAGATTCTTGAGCCGGTAGCTGGCCGATGGCGCCGTCAAATGCATTTCAGCCGCGCCTGCGCTGAGGCTTTTGGCCTGGGCAATCGCAAGGAAAACGCTGAGATCCGTCAATTCATATCGCATCCGTTGCATGCCCGCCTTGGGCATTTCCTTGGTGTTAGACGGTTTCTAACCGCCCTATCAATGATTCGACTGGCCGCATTGGCAGCGCATTTCTATAGTCGGCGCCAGGAGACAACGGAGAAAATTATGGACTTCAAGACGGCAAGACGCCAAACCCTTCTCACCGCCCTGCTTCTGGCCGCCGGCGCGGCCGCAGCGCAGGACTATCCGGCGCGCCCCATCAAGCTGGTGATTCCCTACGCGGCAGGCGGCCCCACCGACACCTTCGGCCGCGCCATGGCCGATGTCTGGAGCCAGAAGCTGGGCACGCCCGTGGTGATCGAGAACCGCACGGGTGCCGGCACCCTGGTGGGCACGGAGGCGGTTGCCAAGGCAGCCCCTGACGGCTACACCCTGCTGCTGACCACGGTGGCGCATGCCGTCAATCCCTACATCCACGACAAGCTGGGCTACCGCACGGAGGAAGACTTCGCGCCCGTGGGACTGCTCGCCAGGGCGCCGCTGGTGCTGGTGGTGGACAAGCGGCTGCCCGTGCAGAGCCTGCCGGATTTCCTGGCCTATCTGCGGGCGCGGCCCGGCCAGGTCAGCTATGCATCGGCGGGCGTGGGCAGCGCTCCGCACCTGGGCGCGGAGCTGCTGAACCTGATGGCGGGCACCCGGGCCCAGCATGTGCCCTACCGGGGCAGTGCGCCAGCCATACAGGACCTCATCGGCGGGCACCTGGCCTTCATGCTGGACAGCGCGCCCACAGGCCTGGCCCAGGTCAAGGCGGGCACGGTGCGCCTGCTGGCCACCACCATGGCCCAGCGCCTGCCGCAGACGCCCGACACGCCTGCCATTGCCGAGCAGGTGCCCGGCTACGAGGCCTATACCTGGAACGCCGTGTTCGCCCCCGCAGGCACGCCGCCAGCGCTGATTGCCCGCCTGCAGTCCAGCCTGCAGGCCACGGTGGACGATGCCGGGCTGCAGAAAAAGGCCTACGACATGGGCCTGGTGCTGGAAAAGCAGCCGCGCCCCCAGGCGCTGGCCGCCTTCCTCAAGCAGGAGCTGGACAAATGGGGCAAGGTCGCCCGGGCCGCCCACATGAGCGCGAACTGAGGAGAGTCGCCATGCCACGCCACCCATCCCTGTGCGCCCAGCGCTACTTTGAAGACTTCGCGCTGGGCGAGGTCTTCGCCCTGCCATCGCGCACCATGACCGATGCCCTGTTCGCCGCCTTCCAGCTGGCCAGCGGCGACAACCATCCCGTGCACTACGACGTGGAGTACTGCCGTGCGCGCGGCATGCCCCATATGCTGGCCCACGGCTACCAGGTGGCCATACAGACGGCGGCAGGCGCCGGCCTGTTCCCGCACATGGTCGAGGAATCGCTCAAGGGCTTTCTGGAGCAGGGCAGCCGCTTCCTGGCCCCCGTTTATGTGGGCGACACGCTGTACTGCACGCTGACGGTGTCCGAGCTCAAGCCCGGCAACACCACGGGCGTGCTGACCCTGGCCACCGAGGTGCTGAACCAGCGCGCCGAGCGGGTGTCCGACGGGTTTCAGAAATACCTGTTGAGGAAGCGGCCGGCCTGAGGGCCAGGGGATGGATGCAGGGGCGGCGTCCCCCAAAGACCCGCCCCGTCGCTTGGCTACGCCGGCGCGGCAACCGCCGCCGGGCTTTCTGGCGAAAAATAGCGGCCCTGCACACGCCCATCGCCCACCATGAGATCCCCCATCAGCATCGTCGACGTCGACCGCCTCGACTCCTGGAGCAAATACAAGCCCGGCATGTGCGACAGCTGTGCGGCCAACTGCTGCACCATGCCGCTGGAGGTGCAGCTGCCCGATCTGGTACGGCTGGAGCTGGTGGATCCGTTCGAGGTGGACAACGTGGAGCCCAAGCTCATCGCCAAGCGGCTGATGAAGATGCGCTTGATCGACCACTACAACCCCAAGCACAACATCTTCACCATGGCGCGGCGCGCCAGCGGGGACTGCAATTTTCTGGATGCCAAGTCGCGGCGCTGCACGGTCTACGACAAGCGGCCCGAAACCTGTCGCCTGCACCCCAAGAAGGGGCCCAAGCCCGGCTTTTGCGCCTACGGTCACAAGGACCGCTGAAACGGCTTCAGGCCGTGGGCAACCCGGGCAGCCAGATCCTCGCCTGCAGGCCCGGATGCATGTTCTCGAAGCCCAGCTTGCCGCCATGCAGCTGCACGATGGCCAGCACGCTGGCCAGGCCCAGGCCATAGCCTTCGCGGTCCGATTCGGCGCGGTAAAAGCGGGTGCTCATCTTCTCGCGCGTCTGCGCGTCCACGCCGGGGCCGCGGTCCTGCACGATGATTTCCACGCCCCAGGCGCCGCCTTCCATGCCGTGCTCGTGGGCCACGCCCGCGCGCAGCAGCATGTCGGCGCCGTGGTCGCTGTCGGGCAGTGATCCGTACTTGATGGCGTTGTCCACGAGGTTGGCCACGGCGCTGGCCAGCAGGTCGCCGTCGCCCAGCGCCATGGGCGTGCCCTCGACCTCCAGGCGCAGCACGCCGCCCGCGTCCTCGACCAGCGGTTCGTAGAACTCCACCACGTCGACCAGCAGGGCACGCAGGTCCACGGGCGCGAAGTTCTTGCGGCTGGCGCCGCTTTCCACTTCGGCAATCTGCAGCAGCTTGTCGAAGACCACGCCCAGCTCGGCCACTTCCTGGGCCACCAGCGCCAGCGTCTCGTTCTTTTCCTCGGGCGTGGCCTGCTGGGCATTGCGCAGGCGCAGCAGGATGCGCGTCAGCGGCGTGCGCAGGTTGTGGGCGATGGTGTTGGAGACATGGCGTATGCCGTCCATCAGCAGTTCCAGCCGGTCCAGCATGGTGTTGATGTCGCGGTTGAGCAGCGTGAACTCATCGTCGCGGCGCGTGACCGGAATGCGCTGGCGCAGGTCGCCCGTGGCCACGCGCGCCATGGTGCTGCGGATGTCGGCGGCACGCTCTTCCACCACGCGCCGGAAGGCCCCGGCGCCCAGCACGGCCATGCCCAGGGCCACCAGGCCGGCCAGCAGGCTGGCGCGGCCGAACAGTTCCTCCACATCGCTTTGCACCTGCATGTCGCTGCCCACGGCCAGCAGCTTGCCGTCGGACAGCTGGGCCACGGCCACGCGGCCCGCGATGATGCGGCCGTTGCGCCGCACCTTGAGATCGCGCACGCCCATCTCCGTCAGGCGGCGTGCGGGCACCACGTCGGCGTTGCCGATGATGGGATTGCCGTCGCCATCCATGAGGATGAGGATTTCGGTATCGGTGTTGACGCCGTCCAGCAGGGTCTGCTGGATCTCGGCCTCCAGCGCGGGCTCGCCGTACTTGTCGCGGTGCTCGACCAGGCGGCGCATGTGGTTCTCGGCCTGCCGGTCCATGCGCATGCGCAGCACGCCCACGGTCTGCACGTAGAACACCGACAGCACGATGGACATGGTCAGCACCAGCAGCACGCCGTAGGTCAGCGCCAGCCGGAAGGCCGTGGAGCTCCAGGGCTTGGCCAGCGACATCGGGTCAGGCCACCTGCGGCAGGTCCTGCGGCCGGTCCGACAGGCTGTAGCCCACGCCGCGCACGGTGTGGATCAGCGCAGGCTCGAAGCCCTTGTCCACCTTGCCGCGCAGGCGGCTGATGTGCACGTCGATGACATTGGTCTGCGGGTCGAACCGGTAGTCCCACACCGACTCCAGCAGCATGGTGCGCGTGACGATCTGGTGCGCGTGCTGCATCAGAAAGGCCAGCAGGCGGAACTCGCGCGGCTGCAGCGCCAGCGGCTGGCCCGCGCGCTCGGCGCTGCGCGTGAGCAGATTCAGCCGCAGGTCGGCCAGGCGCATCTCGCGCGCGGGGGCCGGGATCTGGGCGCGGCGCACCAGGGCCTCCAGGCGCGCCGAGAGTTCGGAGAAGGCAAAGGGCTTGGTCAGGTAGTCGTCGCAGCCGGCCTTGAGGCCGCGCACGCGCTCGTCCGTGGCCGACAGGGCGCTGAGCACCAGCACCGGCGTCTGCTTGCCCATGGAGCGCAGCGTCTGCAGGATCTGCAGGCCGTCGAAGCCGTTGGGCAGCATGCGGTCGAGGATGATCACATCCCAGCTCTCGCCCACGGCCATGGCGATGCCCTGCACACCATCGCTGCACACCGCCACCTGCGCGCCCTGCTGGCGCAGGCCTTCGGCGATGTAGCGCGCGTTCAGCGCGTCGTCTTCGATGATGAGATAGCGGTACATGCGGGCGGCAGGGCCTGACTCGAAACTGAGGCAGACACTATACGGCGCGCCAGACTCCGCCGAGATCGGTGGGGGTGCCGGCATGTTGACCACCTCTTTCCAGCTAGGGGCAGGGCCGCGCGGCATCCCAGAGCACCGCGCCGCATGAAACCGTCAGGGCGCTGCCCACATCGGCAGATCGCCGCTGGCCACGCGCACCTGCCACTCGGCCAGCATCATTTCCTTGACCAGGTCCAGGTGCTCCAGGCGGTGCTCGTTGATCGATCCCAGCGAATCGATCAGCTCCAGGATGGAGCCCTGGCCCAGCTTGTAGGCATCCTGGGCCATCTGGTTGAGCGGCGCGATCTGCGCCAGGCCCTGCTTTTCGTAGGCGCGCACGGCATCGCGGCGCAGCTTCAGTTGCCTGATGGCGCGCTGCAGCTCGGTACGCGCCTCGATCAGCGCGGCGTCGTAGCGCAGTTGGGCCTGCTCGGCCTCCACCTGGGCACGCGCGATGGGGCCTTCGCGGCGATCGAACAGCGGCAGCTCCACCGACACGCCGATCTGGTTGTAGTTGCCGTCCAGCCGGTTGCGCACCCGCGCCACGCTGATGCTGGGCGTGGGCAGGGCTTCGCGGCGTTCCAGCTCGACCTTGTGGCGCAGCTGGTCCAGCTCGGCCTGGGCGGCCACCAGGGCCGGCAGGCGCAGGCGCGCGGCCTCCCAAAGTTCCTGCTCGTGCAGCAGCTGGGCCACGGGAACGGCCTGCAGGCTGCCCGTGGCGCGCGGTGCCCACTGGGGCAGGGCGGCCAGGGCGGCGGCGTGCGAGGCGGCGTCCTGCCAGTCCGACTGGGCCTGGCTGACCTGCATGGCCATCTGGGCCTGCTGCAGGCTCAGGCGCGCGCCGTCATAGCGGCTGCGCGCACCGGCCTCGATCTGTCCGCGCACGATATTGCCCGCGCTGTTCAGGGCCTCCTGCGCCTCTTGCCAGACCTTCAGGCGCTGCTGCGTCATCAGCAGATCAATGAAGGCCGTGGCTGCATCGTTGAGCGTGGTGGCCACGGCCACCTCGACATTGGCGCGCGCCGCCGTCTCGCCCTTGCGCGCGTTCTCCATGCGCAGGCGCCGCTGGCCGAAAATGGGCAGCGGCTGCTCTATGCCCCACTGCTTCTCGCCCGGCTTGCTGCTGTACGACGCCGAAGGATTGGGAAACGCCGCCGCCGTGCGGCTGTCCGCCTGCGCAATCCCGATCTGCAGCCGCTGCGCAGCCAGCTGGGGCTGGTTGCGCACCACCATCTGCAGATACTCCTGCATCCCCACCGGCTGCTGCGGCGCAGCCGCCGGAGCCACCTCGGAGGCAGGCGCCGCAGTGATGGCCGGCACAGCCGCCCCGCCCGGTACAGCGGGTACAGCCTGCTGCGCAAGCGCAGAACCCGCCCCGCAGCACAGCGCCACAGCCACAAACAGGGCCCGATAACGGGCGCTGCCTGCAAAACCGGCGCGACCAAAAGCCAGGGACGCCGAGCAAGAGCCGCCTCGCGGCGAGGGCGTCGTCCCCCCCGCGAAGCGAGAGGGGGAAGCGGCGAAGCCGCTCAGGGGGCTATCACTCTTTTTCATCGAGTTCTTCCTGCGTCAACATGTTCTTGGGGCCCAGCAGCGCATAGAGCACGGGCAGCAGCACCAGGGCCACCAGGGGCAGCACCACCATGCCGCCCACGATCACGGAGGCGAAGGGCTTTTGCGTCTCGCTGCCCACGCCCGTGGACAGCGCCATGGGCAGCAGGCCCAGCAGCGCCAGCAGCGCCACGAGCACGATGGAGCGCATGCGCTCGGCAGCGCCCTCGACCAGGGCCTGCATCATGGGCATGCCTTGCCGTCGCAGCTCCTCCACGGCCGAGATCACCAGCAGCCCGGCCAGCGCCACCTGCCCCAGCAAGGCAATGAAGCCGATGGCCGCGCTGATGGACAGCTCGATGCCCGCCAAGTGCAGGGCCGCGATGCCGCCCACCATGGTGAAGGGCGCGCACAGCAAGATGATGCCGGCGCTGCGCGCCTGGCCCAGCGCGCCGAACAGCAGGGCGTAGACGATGATCAGCGACAGCGGCACCACGATCTTCAGGCGCGCGGCCGCGCGCTGCTGGTTCTCCCACTCGCCACCCCAGACGGCCTGGTAGCCCTCGGGGATCTTCACGTTCTTCTTGAACGTGGCCAGCGTGTCCTTGACCACGGAGCCGATGTCACGGCCTTCCACGTTGAACTTGAGCGCCATGTAGCGCGCATTGCCTTCGCGGAAGATGGAGGAGTTGCCGATCTTGATGGCCACCTGGCCCACGGAGTGCAGCGGCACCGAGCCGCCCGCAGCGCCATTGGGCAGGGGGATGGCGATGTTGCGGATGCGTTCCTCATCCATGCGGTCCACGTAGGGCAGGCGCACGCGCACGGGCACGGGGTACTCGCCTTCCCACAGCGTGGTGGAGATGTTGCCGGCCAGCGCCGCCTCCAGCGTCTTTTGCGCGGTCTCCATGGCAATGCCCTGGCGCGCCAGCGCCTGGCGGTCGAACTCCACGTGCACCTGGGGCGCAGGCGCGTCGCGGTACAGGCCCAGGTCGACCACGCCGTCGATGTCCTTCACCAGGTCCACGGTCTGCTGCAGGATGGAGCGCAGCTGCGGAATGTCGGGGCCGAAGACCTTGAGCACCACCTGGCCGCGCGCGCCGGACGTCGATTCCTCCACGCTGTCGCGGATGGGCTGGGCGAAGTTGAACGACACGCCCGGAATCTCGCTGAGCGTGGCGCGCATCTGCTCGATGAGCTGGGGCTTGGTCAGGCCCTTGCGCCATTCGCCGTGGCCCTTCAGGCGCACCAGCACCTTGGCCAGGTTCAGCGTCTCGTTGTCGGTGCCGGACTCGGGACGGCCTTGCTCGGTGGTGACGGTGATGACCTCGGGGAAGGTCTTCAGGCGCAGGCGCACGTCGCGCAGCACTTCCTGGCCCTTTTCCAGCGAGATCGATGCCGGCATCTGCACCAGCACGTAGGCGTCGCCTTCATCGAGCTCGGGCAGGAATTCCGTGCCCAGCCAGGCGGCCGACAGGCCGGCCGCCACCAGGATGGCCAGCGAGGCGACCACCACCATGACACGGCGCCGCCCGGCGCCCAGCAGGCTGCCGATCCAGTGCTGGTAGCCGTGGTGCGCGCGGTCGAAGATCTTGGGCTCTTCCACCATCACGTGCTGGGGCTTGAGGAACAGCGCGCACAGCGCCGGCACCAGGCCCATGGCGAAGACCAGGGCACCCAGCAGCGCGAAGCTGTAGGTCATGGCCAGCGGACGGAAGATGCGGCCCTCGATGCTTTCCAGCGAGAACACGGGGATCAGCGCCGCGATCACGATGGCCATGGCGAACAGCGTGGGCTTGGCCACGGCCACGGCCGAGTCGATGATGATGTGGCGCATGTCCGCCTGCGTCTGCGGCTTGCGCAGGCGGGCGTTGCGGATGATGTTCTCGGCCAGCACCACGGCGCCGTCCACCATGATGCCGAAGTCGATGGCGCCCATGGAGATCAGGTTGGCCGGCATGCCCAGCAGGTGCAGGCCGATGAAGGCCACCAGCAGCGACAGCGGGATCACCGTGGCCACGATCAGCGAGCCGCGCAGGCTGCGCAGGAACAGCCACAGCACGCCCACGATCAGCGTGGCGCCGAACAGCAGGTTGTGCTGCACCGTGCCCAGCGTGTGGCCGACCAGATCGGAGCGGTCGTAGTTGGTCTCCATGTGCATGCCCTCGGGCAGGCCGCCGTCATTGAGCGCGGCCACCTTGGCATGGATCTGGTCCAGCACCACCGAGGGGTTCTCGCCGCGCTTGAGCAGCACGATGCCCTGGACCACGTCGTCGGCATCGTCCATGCCCACCGAACCCTGGCGCGGCGTGTGCGACTGCACCACGCGCGCCACGTCGCCAATGGTCACGGGCGCGCTGCCGCGCATGGCCACGACCACGCCCTGGATCTCCTGCGGCGTGCGCAGCAGGCCGATGCCGCGGATGATCAGCGACTGCTCGCCGCGGCGCATCAGGCCGCCGCCCACGTTGCGGTTGGACTTGGACAGGGCATCGCTCACGTCTTCCAGCGACAGGCCCAGCGCATACAGCTTCTCGGGATCGACCTCGACGTGGTACTCCTTGACGAAGCCGCCGATGCTGACCACGTCGGCCACGCCCTGCACCTGCTTGAGCACGCGCACCACGCGCCATTCCTGCTCGGTGCGCAGCTGCGCCAGCGTGTGGCGGTCGCTCTTCAGGCGGTAGTAGAAGATCTTGCCCAGCGGCGTGTAGTCGGGCGCCATCTCGGGCGTGACGCCGTCGGGCAGATTGGCCTGGGGCAGGCGCTGCGACACCTCGGCGCGCGCATGGAAGCTGTCGGCCTCGTCATTGAAGACGAGGTTGATCATGGCCAGGCCGAAGTAGCTCTCCGAGCGCAGCGACACCAGGCCCGGCGTGCCGTTGAGCTCGCGCTCCAGCGGCTGGGTGATCTGGCGCTCCACCTCCTCGGGGGCCAGGCCCGGCGCCTGGGCAATCACGCCCACCTGCACATTGGTCACATCGGGATAGGCCTCGATGGCCGTGTGCAGGTACGAATACACGCCATAGATGGCGATGATCAGGGTGGCGCAAAGGGCGACGAGCCGCCGGTGCACCACAAACGCTATCAGGGAACGCAGCATTGATGGGACTCCTTGCCGCGATCAGAGCAGCTGGCTGGCTGCGCCGTCGAGCAGCAGGCCACCGCGCACGACGATCTTCTCACCCGACTTCAGGCCCGACACCACGGGCACCATGCCTCGCGAGGGCCGGCCCAGTACCACGGTGCGGGCCTCGAACTGCAGCTCGCCGGTCTGCACGAAGACGATGCTGCGGCTTTCATCCTTGATGAGCACGGCCGTCACGGGGATCAGCATCTCGTGCTCGTTGGAGACCTGCAGGCCCACGCGCGCCTGCATGCCGGAACGCAGCACGGGGTTTTGCGCATCGAGCTGCACGATGACGGAGGCGCGGCGCGATTCCTTGTCCAGCGTGGCGCCCAGGTGGCGCACCGTGCCGGTCAGGGGCTTGGGCAGCTGCGGCACATCGACCTGCACGGCACTGCCCAGGCGGATGCCGGGCAGATCGCTTTCAAAGACATCAGCCACCACGTTCATGGCGGAGGGATCGCCGATCAGGAACAGCTCGCCGCTGGGCTCGACCGAGGCGCCGACCACGGCCTTGCGCTCGGCCACCACGCCGGCGCGCGGCGCACGCAGCACCAGCCGGTCGCCGCCGCCTTGCCCCAGCAGCGCCGACGTGCCCTGGGCACGCGCCAGCTCCTGGGCCGACTCGCGCAGCTTGGCCTGGGCCGCGCGCAGATCCACCTCCACGCCCACGCCCTTGTCCACCATGGTCTGCTGGCGCCGCACTTCCACGGTGGCCACGTCATGCGCGCTGCGGGCAGCTTCCACTTCGTAGCGCACGCGCAGCGCCTCGGGGCTGACCAGGGTGGCCAGCTCGTCGCCGGCCTTGACGATGTCGCCCACGTGGGCACGCACGGACACCACGCGCGCGGCCAGCGGCACCGAGACGGTGGCCACGCGGTCCTCGGCAAAGGTCACGCGCGCCGGCGCCCAGGCCATCTGCGTGCCCTGCGGATCGGCCACCGCGGCGATGTCCAGCATCTTCAGCGACTCGGGCTTGACCCGCACCACGCCGGCGGGCGCGGGCGCCTGCGCGGCAGGCTCGTTCTGTGCCGATGCCTTGGATGCATCGCAGCCCGCCACAAGGCAGGCCACGGCGATGACGGCGCATGCCGAGGCCGCCGGAAACCGGGCTGCCGTGGGCAGGCCCGCAAGTGTCTTGATCATTCTTGCCCCTTCAATCCATGCCTGGAGCGCAGGGACTGCAGCGAGCCGACCCTTGTCTCCTGAGATGAAACAGATGCTAGAAAACGCATCTTCCGGCGTGCGTGAAGCCTTCATTACCGTTTGGTAAGGCACTCGCATGCCCTGGGCTCGCCCCCGGGACCTGTCCCCGGCGGGGATGGTCTGTGCCTTTGGCGGACTTTTGCGAGATCCGGCGCGGTCCGCGGCGCACAGCCTGCGCGGTCCCGGACCTGCCGCCTGGCGTGGGACCCAGGCCAGGCCGCAGCGGCGGCAGACCTGTGGATATCCCGGGGAAAAATGCACCCTGCAAAGCCAGAGATCTGCACAGGCCCTGTTTTCCACAGTGGTGACAACTTCCATCACCTTCTGCAAATTGCAGCAAACCTGAATCCGCGAAAAATTCGTTGCAAATCAACGATGAATCGCGACAATTACTCCATCAATCCACAGGCATGCCAACAGCATGCACACAAGATTGACCACAGGCCGCACACCCTGGCAGCTGTGGGCAAGACTGTGGATGCAGCCACGCGCACAGCCATCAACGGCCATGGGAACAATCCAGGAACAGCCGGTGGACAGATGTCCATCCCGGCCACCGATACCCACCTGTACGCACATGCGATTGGCGGGTGCAGTGATCCATATGACGTGCAGCTTGTAGGCTGTACGGCATACGAAAAACGCGCTTTGTGCGCTGTATTCCATAAGATTTCGCATCTTATTTAATACATATCACTGTACGAATCCTTATAAACAGACGGACCAAAGTGATCCATCTGGTCGAAATACGCCGAAATGCATGAAAAAAAATGGGCTGACCAAGCCCTGAAATCCTTCGATGACGTGGTCGGAGCCATCCCGGGGTTCCGAAATCGTGAGGGGCAGCGAAAAATGGCAGCCCAGGTCGCGCAGACCTTGAGCCAGGCCCAGCTGGGAAAAATCGATGAGGGCGCGCCGGAGCCCACCCGGTCCATTGCCGTGGTGCAGGCCGGAACGGGGGTGGGCAAATCGCTGGCGTACAGCATTCCCGCCATTTCGATGGCGCTGGCGCGCGGCACCCGGGTGCTGATTTCCACGGCCACCGTGGCCCTGCAGGAACAGCTGGTGAACAAGGATCTGCCCGCGCTGGCCCAGCAGCTGGAGCAGCCCTTCAAGTTCGCGCTGGCCAAGGGCCGGGGCCGCTTTGTCTGCAAACTGAAGCTGGAGCGGCTGGCCAGCACCGGCGAGGCCCAGGACGAGGATCTGGACGATCTGTTCGCCGAGGAAAAGGCCCAGGCCCAAAGCCGCGTGGCACGCCCGGCCCTGGAGCTGGAGGCGCGCATGCAGTTCTACAAAAGCATGGCCAACGCGCTGGCCAGCCAGGCCTGGGACGGCGACCGCGACTCGCTGGAAACCCCGCCCGAGGCCGAGGCCTGGAGCCCCGTGGCGGCAGAATCCTCGTCCTGCACGGGCAAGCACTGCCCGGCCTTCAGCAACTGCGTCTACTACGAGCGCCGCAAGGACCTGGTGGCCGCCCAGGTCATCGTGGCCAACCACGATCTGCTGCTGTCCTCCCTGGGCGCGCGGCTGCTGCCCGAGCTGGACAACTGCCTTCTGGTGCTGGACGAAGCCCACCATCTGCCCGCCACGGCGCTGGGCCAGTTCGCCGGCGAGATGGACCTGAGCCGCCTGGGCTGGATAGACAAGCTGACCAGCCGCGCCCTGCGCGTGAATACCCTGGTCGAAGTGGAGGAACTGGCCGACCTGCCCAGCCATGCAAGCCAGCTGCGCCAGCAGCTGCAGGAACTGGCGCGCCTGGTGATGGAGCTGTACGGCGATACGCTCAAGTCACAAAAGGACAGCTGGGGGCCGGCCCGGGTGCGCGTGCCGCGCGGCATGCTGCCCGAGCCCCTGCTGGAGCCGCTGGGCAGGGCGGCCCACCATGCCAACAGCTTTCTGGACGCGCTGCGCGCCATCTCCAAGGCGCTGCGCGCCGCCATCAAGGACAATCCAGAGGAAGCACGCAGGCTGTCTACAGCTTATGCACAGGTTGGCGCACTGGCACCCCGCCTGGAATCCGTCTATGACACGGCCCAGTTGCTGATGCAGCAGCCGGCGCAGGATGACGACAGTAGCCGCGTGCCCAATGCCAAATGGTTCACGTTGGAGACAGATGGCGAGTACATCGTGGTCAAGGCCCATGCCAGCCCCATCCTGCCCGGCGCCACGCTGCGCCATCACCTGTGGTCCCAGGTGCGCGGCGCGGTGCTCACGTCGGCCACCTTGACCAGCTGTGGACAATTCGACTTCTTCCTGCGCGAGGCCGGCCTGCACGACGATGCGGCCGTGACCACGCTGGAAGTGCCCAGCCCCTTCGACTACGCGCGCCAGGGCACCCTGGTGGCGCGCGAGACCGTGGCCGACCCCAAAGAGGCCGCCCGCTTCACCCAGGAGATGGTGGACGCGCTGCTGGGCGACCTGTCCCACGTGCAGGCCGGCGCCCTGGTGCTGTTCACATCGCGCGAGCAGATGCGCCTGGCGGTGGATGCGCTGTCCACGGCCATGCGCTCGCAGGTGCTGGTGCAGACGGCCATGCCCCGCGCCCTGCTGCTGGCCCGCCACCGCGATGCCGTGGAGATGGGCGAGCCCTCCATCATCTTCGGCATGCAGTCCTTCGGCGAGGGCCTGGACCTGCCCGGCGCGCTGTGCGAGTCCCTGTTCATCACCAAGCTGCCCTTTGCCCCGCCCGATGACCCCGTGGGCGAGGCCCGCGCCGAATGGCTGCGCAGCAGCGGCCGCAACCCCTTCAACGAACTCGTGGTGCCGGCCACGGCGATACGGCTGGCCCAGTGGGTGGGCCGCGCCATCCGCACCGAGGAAGACCAGGCCCATGTGTATTGCTATGACCGGCGCCTGGTGAACACCAGCTATGGCCAGCAGCTGCTCAAGGGCCTGCCGCCCTTTGCCCTGCAGCGCCGCCCGGCACGCTGAGCCCGACCCTGTGGAAAGCATGCGAAAAACAGGCCGCGCCCTGTCGCCACTGCATTCCTTTGCATACGCAAGTCATTGATCACGGCTGGTTTTTTCAATCAGCGAGCTTGCCGATTGCCCACAGGCCACTTGCACACAGCCTGTGGGCAACCGTATTTCCCGGCTCCCGCATCTCCCTGCATGCCTGTGCAGCACGTTCCCCTGATCCCGCTGGATCTCGCAGACCGTGCCTGCTCCCCGGCCCCGCCATACCCGCCAACAGACCCCTCCAACAGGCCTGTGGAACGCCCAGGACGCGCTTGCGCGGGCAACCCAGGGCCTGACAGCTGCCAAGCCTCCACGGTCCTCTGCAGGCCGCTGAAGCGCTCGGGCTGATTCACATCCTCTTGCCCTGGTGCGCCAGCAGCCATCACTTTTCGTGATTGCCCTTGCCTGGACTGGATCTGCTGCTCCTGATCTGGATGCGCAGTCCTCTTGCAGGCCGGCAACAAGGGGTTGAATTTTTTTGAATGGCCGAACACTGCCTCTGGCGCATCCGCTTGCGTCCGCCTGGCAGGCCGCTTTTTCCTGAAGTCTTCCACGTCCAGTGCACAGCCCGTTGTGGAAAAGCGGCCGTTCCACAGCGTTCCTGCGTGTCCGCGAGGAAGTCTTGTCTTCGTGCGTCTTCGTGCATACGGCCATGGCGCGCGAGCCGTTCCGGAATTTTTTGAACACAGGCGCGCCAATTTCGCTGGAGCAGTCCCTCGTCTGGACATGCCCAGGCTCCAGACAACCTGGCACGTCTGTTTTTTTTGAAAAACCGTTCGGCCTTCGCTTCCCGCGTGACTTCGCCTTCGGTTGTTCTTTGATCTTCTTATAAAGAATAGTCGTAGTAGTAAAGGCATGACATCTCTGTGGATAACTCTCTATTCCTCAAAAAAAACAATGTCTTGCCCGATTGAAAAACATGTGATCAAAGCCCTGTTCCCGGTGTCTCCCGAACGGGGATAGTTTGCCTGTTTCGATTTTTTCTGTGGATAACTGTTGAGTTGGTCTTCATCTATCCACAGTTTTGTGCGAGGTGAATTTTTTCCTTTATTGAACTTCAAGTTGTTGATCTAAAAGGATTTTTTTGTTTACCAAGGTGAAAACAAGACTTGCCAGACATGGATGAGCACATGGTCTGGCAGTGCTGTGACCTGTTGACAGGCCGTTTTTCCTGATGGACCGGCTGCCTTTTTTTATCCAGAACGGTCTTGCCGCTGTGAAAAACCGCCCTTGGCTGTTATTCCTATCTCTCTTATTTTTTAATTAGTAGTAGTAGTAAGTGAAGTGCTTAATTGTTGATAACTGAATTTATCTTATAAAAATCAACAACTTAAGACATTTCAAACCCTGTGGTGGATGCTGCTTCGCTGCTGCACCCGTTTTGGGCACAACTTTCCATGGCGCATCCTCCTTGTGGATAAGCATGGATTTACGAGTTTTTTATGCCCAGGTTTTTCCACAGGGTGGTTGAGGACAAAAAAAGACCACCTCGAAGGTGGTCTTGCCGGGATCTGCAACCGTGATCAGAAATGGTGGGCGTAGCGCAGCTGCAGGAAGTTTTCGCCGGGGTTGGGCTTCTTGATGCCAGCGTTGGAATGGTGCTCCAGCCTCAGCACCAGTTCATGCTGGCCTTGGTTGCCAAACAGGTAGCCCACGCCGATATGGGTGGCGAAGTTGTAGCGGGTCGGGAATTCCTTCTCGTCCGTGACGTAGCGCCGGTTCAGTGCCCAGCTCAGACCCACGCCGGTTTCTGCAAACCAGGGCGACTGTCCGTTGCTGCCACGCCAGCGCAGCGTGGGATTGATGCCCACCACCCAGGTGCTGCGGTGGCTGCCTTCCAGGGGGGCGGACCATCGCGCGCCCCAGATATCCCAGTAGCCGCTGAGCTGGCCGCCCCACAGCGCATGGCGCCAGTTGCGCCAGGGCACGGTAACGCCCAGGGTCCAGCTGTCGGCGCTGCGCTCGGCTGCGCCATATTGCAGGTACAGGGAAGGGGTGGATTCCGGCGCCAAGGATTGCGCCTGGGTCGCCATCGGCAGGACAGCGCCTGCGAAGGCCAGCATCACGGTCGCTGCCAGGCGTGCTGGCGGATGGATGCGTGCCTTGGCGAGGCGCTGGTAGCTGGATGGCGTCGTTTGAATGATTTTGAGGGCCATGTGATCTTCTCCGGGGGCGGCACACGTTGCTGTGCCTGTAACACTCTAGGGAGGCTGGTGAAGACCGGGGCGTCAGCAAAAAAGCCCTTGCACTGTCGGTCGCCCGACAAGGCGTCCGTGCAAGGGCTGGCTCAAGCAATCCGGCTGCCCGCCGGTGGCAGGCAGGCCAGGCCGGCGCTTACTGGGCAGGTGCCGGGGCAGGGCGGGCCTGGCCGCTCTTGTGGTCATGGCGCGGGCCGTGGCCCATGCCGTGGTGGCCGGGGTGGCCCTTGTGCAGCGTGGCGGCATCGAAGGTCTTTTGCTGGTTGGCGTCCAGCTGGGCGTAGAAGGCCTTGGTGGCTTCGCCGCGGCGATCGGCATCGGCCGCGCGCTGGGCGCGCATTTCACGCATCTTGTCGATGCGCTGGGGCGTGGTCAGCTTGGCGAAGTCCTCGCGCTCCATGCGCTGGGGACGCTCGCCGGGCTTGAAGGTGGCCGCATAGGTGTTCCATGCGGTCTCCTGGGCCGGCGTGAGCTTGAGGTCGGCCTTGAGCTTGGCGATGCGCTGCTGCATGTGCTCGCGGCGCTCGCCGGGCTTGTGCATGGGACGTTCGGGCTTGGGCGTGGTGGCTGCAGCCGGTGCTGCCGGCGCGGCGGTCTGGGCGTACGAGGGCAGGGCGAACGAGGCCAGCAAGGCGGTGGCAGCTGCGGCGCTGGCGAGGGTGCGGCGGAAGGTGGTGGTCATTCCAAAATCCTTTCTGGAGAGGGTGACTGAAGGCCGCCGTCAAGGCACTTGGCGGGCCCTGTGCAGCGGATGGTTGAAGTGTGGTCGTCCGATGTATCGGGGCCGTGTGGTTTTGCGCAGGGCTTGTAAAGAATTGACAAGCTTGTGCAGCGCTGTCCGGCGCCAGGCATGCACAATGGCCGGGCGGGGCGCCAAGGCATGGCGCCCCTGCTGTTTTTTCTGTTTTCTCCCTCTGGATGGAGGCGGCGCAGCCCGGTGTTGCACACCCCTGCTGCGGCGCAGCCGCAGTCCGTCCGAGCAAAGGTTCGCTATGTTCAAAAACATGATCGTCTATCGCATTGCCGAGAGCTGGCAGGGCGATTTGCAGCAGCTTGAAGAAGCCCTGGGCAAGAGCCCGTTTGCCGAGTGCGGCGCCACGCAGGAGCGCAGCGCCGGCTGGGTGCCGCCGCGCGGCGAGCCCCATGGCCCGCTGGCCGAGTCCGTGGCCAATCAGTGGGTGATGCGCTTCATGACCGAGGCCAAGATGCTGCCGGCCAGCGTGCTCAACCGCCGCGTCAACGAGAAGGCCGCCCACATCGAGGCCACCGAAGGCCGCAAGCCCGGC
>Ga0067045_1029299_pt1 | contig 22031 bp, 18 predicted proteins | sample TerdegcTABiofilm_FD_59184 | JGI IMG/M metagenome (GOLD analysis project Ga0067045, IMG submission 59184) | Combined Assembly of (Gp0054472, Gp0054536) Wastewater bioreactor microbial communities from Singapore -Terephthalate degrading...
TCCCGCCAGCCCTGCCATATCTGCATTGCCATTAGTGCTTATCGAGCTATACTGATCTTGGTTATCAAGACAGCATTTACTCAATGTATATGCAAGTGGCGAATATCCCGCTGTCAATCCCTTGCCGATTGACAATACATCCGCTATTCCATTATGTTCATTAGACATAAAGACCTTCGGACTCCACATGCTTGTTTGAATCTCATCAAGAAAAAGCACAACATCATTTTGGACGCATAATTTTTTTGCCTCCTGCATATAATCAGGCGTGAGATATATTGCCCTGTTATTCATCAAGACAGGCTCCATCATCATAACCGCAATTTTTTCGTCCTTGCTTTTAGCATATTTGCTGAATAATGAACGCAGATTATCAATATCATTCGGCTTGGCATATTCAATTATCACATTCCTAAAAAGCCATTCCCACATTCCCCTAAGGCGTTGTTCGAAAAAGTCTGTTCCATGATAGTTCCCCTCCTGCATAATAAAGACAGGAATCATATTTTTATGAATCTCACGAAAGCGATATAATATACCTTTTAAGCCTGTGCTTACTGCGACTGTGCCTGTATCGACGCTTGTTACTCGGTTCAAGCGATCATCATTTTTTATTATCTCATCAAACGTAGCATTATCAAAAGCGTTTGCGGATTTTACTAATTCTCTTGCCAAAAGTTTGATAGGCATACCCGGTGTGTTGTTATGTGTATCATCAATAATACCGAGATTTCTTGCTTCATTAAGAAGATTATCAAGTATTGGATGATGGTATCCAAGAGGAAGTTGATAATGACCGCCTGTCCAATCTATTTGAAGGGCTTTGCTTTCTGTTATCTTAAATATACCATATCCAGCAAGGATATCGTCCATTATTGGTTTTTGATAGCTTTTAACGAAAGTGCTTTTATCCAACTGATTAAAATTAGGGATAAATTCCAGCTTTTTTCCAACCATATCCCTAAGTTCGTCTGCTGTTCTTTCTCTCAGAAATGTATATGCTGTCTTAACTGCTTCTGTATAACTATTGCTAAGTATATCATCAAGAGAAATATTGATATTTCTAAATTCACTTGCGATATTCACGATATTATTTCCCTCCAATTGATTTTATTTATGAAATACAAATACTTTCTTTTGTATCTTGTTATCTCAATTCTTAAATCTTCTAACGTTGCATTTTTGTAAAATTAACAACAAGAAAACTCTTTATTTATAATATGTTGTTATCTGATTTTATCTTTTTTAGAGATCAGAGTCAATCAGTTTTACGCAGTCAGCGAAAATCAGTGAACTATAAATCTTCCAGTAATGAATAAGTTTTCCATTCTTTTAAAAAATCAGAGCTAATCAGCGTTACGCAGTCAGCGAAAATCAGCGGGCTATTTCTTTCTTGCAACGTTAAAGCTTAAATCTGCAAAAATCCGCTAAATCCGATCAATCAGCGTTTTATTCCTTTTCTGGATCATCTGCATCATAACGCCCATTGAATCGTGCTAAAAGTTGCTCTTTCGTTTGTGGATTTCCATTTCCATCAAGAAAAATCTTCGTCCAAGCTGGGCGAGTTGATGGATCAGTAAGAATTGAATAAGCTTTGACGTTTCGCATGTTGCGATTTCCTAGCTTTGGTATCCATAATCCGCCGTATTTGTGATCCATGCGCACCTTAAAAGGCTCAAATACAAATGTTTTATATCCCGGCGATTCTGATGGTAATTTGCCTAGCAACTCGCCTTGTGAGTCCACAGCGTAACTTCCTCCTAGAAATATTGACATGACTATTGGTATCTCACTATCAAAAGCCCTTGCTGGAACGATATGCCCCATATCATCACCGATTGACTGATGAATGATTATGTCTGCACCAAGTAAGGCTTCACATCTCACCGTTTCAGGAAAAAACATATCTGCGCAGATGCTTATCCCATATTTAACGCCATCATACTCAATCGGTTCAAATGATTCACCTTGTGACCAGCCCCACCAAGTCTGCTCTCCTAGATTTGCTTGAACTTTGTTATATTTGCCGACAAAATCGCCATTTGGATTTATCAAGAAAGCTGTGTTATATAGCTTTCTGTCCCTTTCTTCAACCAGCGAACCTAATATCGCTGTGGATAATTCCCTTGCCAGATTTACATATCTCATATACCATAAGCCATCAGCGGGAATAGGTTCTGCAAGGCTATTCATCGCTTCTTCAGACGGATAAGGCCATCCAGAGATAGCATATTCAGGAAAGACGATAATATCAGGCGAATCTTTTTTCGCTTCTCTTGCCAAATTAGCCAAAAGACTAAAATTTGCTTCAAAGCCCGGATTTCCATCTTTGCTATGATCGCTTCCTGCCTGAAGCACAGTTATTTTGACTTTTCTATCGTTTTCTCGCATGTTTTATTTCCTTTTTTGATAAAAAATTGCTTTTTATGACATAAGTGATTATAGCATTGAGAGCATGGTCTGTCAAAGGCGAATTGCTTGAAGTTTGTATTTTCCTTTGACTAATAATAGTATATCATGGTAGAATAATTCTGGTATCTAATAAAGGCTTTAGCCAAAATGAGGTGATATATATGGCAAGCACAAAACCATCATTATTAAGAGATTCATTAGCTTTGGAAGAAGAATTTTTTCGCAAAAAATATGACCAACTATTACAGCGATATGAAGGCAAATTTGTTGCGCTCTATCATGGGCGAGTTGTTGGAACTTCAAAAAATGACGAAGAATTGGCAGGCAGAATGTATGAAAAATTTGGCGATGTGCCATTCTATATAGTCAAAGTAGGAAAAGAAAACAAGTTTTACAATTTGCCATCTCCAGAGGTAATAAAATGATTAAGTATGATTTATCCTTCGATCCGCCTGCACCAGTGGTTGATGTTATAGTAAGTCATCCTGTAACAGAAGCAAGCATCAGCGACATAAGAGGGAAACTTGATAGCGGGGCTGATATTACAGTCATTCCTGATAGCATTATATCAGAACTTGATATTTCTCCAAAAGGATATTTATGGATAAGAGACTATAATAATTCATTTGCTAGGCATCCTGTTTATTATGTAAAATTGTCTATTCTAGGTGTTGATTTGCCTGTCATTCGTTGTATTACTACAAATAGCAATAATTTTCTATTAGGACGAAATGTTTTGAATCATTTTATCATAGTGCTTGATGGTAAAAAACTATGTTTTGAGATGAAAGTTTTCTAACTAACGTCAGTTCGATATAAGAATGAACCACAAAGACACTAAAACACAAAGTCCCACAAGGAATTAAGGATTAAATCCTTTAATGTTGCAAGAAAGAAATAGCCCGCTGATTTTCGCTGACTACGTAACGCTGATTGACTCTGATCCTTAAAAAGATAAAATCAGATAACAATATATTATAAATAAAGAGTTTTCTAGTTGTTAATTTTATAAAAAATGCAACGTTAGAAATTAAATCTCTAATATTGCATTTTTCACAAATGTATCAGTGATAATCAGCGTTACGTAATCAGCGAAAATCAGCGGTCTATAAATCATTAAAATCTCCCTTTCCGTAAGAGCTTATTGCTAATAGTCCCTTTGGAGATTTATAGGGATTTTTCCAGTAATGAACAAGTTTTCGGTTCTTTCAAAAATCAGAGCTAATCAGCGTTACGTAGTCAGCGAAAATCAGCGGGCTATTCCTTTCCTACAACAAAATTCCGTTTCGTGCCTTTGTGTCTTGGTGGTAAATAAAAATTTTTTACGCCGAACTTACGTTATTTTATTTAGCATGACAAATTATGATGATTACCTCTTAAGTCCGATCTTCTCAATGGGAATTTTTTTGAAACCTAGCTTATAAGCAGGCGAATCCTCTTTTAGTTCAAAGCTTTCAGGTGGTTGCTTAACAAAGTGTGGGTCTTCATCAATAAGATTATCTTTGACTGTAACATAAGGCTTTGCCTCGTTATATATTCCGTCCCATCTGCCACCGACAGAGATATTGCGTATAACTAGATTTCCCTTAGGCGCTGCTGGTTCATCATTCAAGATATTAACTAATTCAGGATAGCGTTTTGACCATAATTCGTTTTTATAGGGCATATCATTTAACCTATCAGTCATAGTAGTATTAACATGATCACTAGCCCAGCCCATAGCTCTTGCGTCAATGTGGATAGATGGAACGCAATCAACAAATATATTGTTCTCAATTGTGCAATCCCTTCCGCCACCGATAAACGCCGCCATAGTCACTTTATAGAAAAGATTGCCATAAATCAGCGTTCCACAATACATATCGTCAAGATAAACACCGACACAACCTTTTCCCTCAAATCCGCTAATGTCATGCAGATAATTATATCTAATCACTGTTCCACGCATTGTCCAATCACGACCCGAATATATTGCCCCTGCGTCATTTGATTCATAACAGACATTATAAATCTCGTTATATTCAATAATGTGATCATTTCCACCGAACATTATCGCTATATGTGGCGCATCGTGCAGGCGATTATTACTTGCCCTATTTCCAACACCACTAATTGAGATCGCTGATTGATACATGCGATTCCATCTGCCATAGTTATATATATCGTTATTTTCTGCAAAGAGTCCTGCAGGAGTAAGAGTTGTCCTTTCCCCACCAGATAGAGAAATTCCTCCGTTAGCTATCTCGTATATATTGCAGCCCGTTACTCCGTTATCTGTTCCGCCTGATATAGTGATGCCTCTACCCAAATTCCGTAATGTGCAATTAGATATACGGTTGCCTGTTCCGCCAGATATAGTTATAGCAGTGTCCCTTGTCGCCTCAAAGGTCATTCCCTCAATCGTTACATAGGAAACATCATTCATATTGATCGCTGTTTTCTGTATAGAGACAACAGCTTGTCCGCTTTCAATCGGGGATGGCGGATAGAAATATAAGATGCCTGTCTCACGATCAAGATACCATTCATTAGGCATATCTAATTCAGCAAGTATATTAAAAGCATAGAACCATTGACCGATACGATAGCCGTATCCATGATAGGGTGGTTTTACGGATATTATATTTTTCTCTGTATCTATTGACTCAACGGGATGACGCTGATCAGACCAATCCCAGAACCAGTATCCATGAACCCAGGGGTCTTTTTCGCCGACCCATCTCTTTGGGCGATCTCCTTCATACATGAATTTGCCGATCTGATCGCCCTTAGTGCCTCTAATATCAACAGGATCGCCTCCAACAAGCCCTACTATCTTTATAAAACCATCATTAGGCCACCTTGATAATGTCATCGGCTTATCATTGAAGAAAAGCTCTAACCCTCCACCATTGACATTGCCATAATCCGTTATACCGAGAGATTTTAGGTCAGCTTGATAGACTTTGCCATGCACTTTTGGATCAAGACGTTTTAGCACTTCTTGATCTGTGACGGGCTTAAAATTATCAATGATCTTTCCGCCTGTGATTCGAACCTCATCGCCTTCTTTTGCCTTGTATATGATCGGTGCATCCTTTGCACCAGAATCATCCGTAGTTAGCTCAAATATACTTTCTCTCTGATATATTCCGCCTGATAATTCGATAGTAATACCATCTTTTGGAAGGCCTGACAAATTTTTGACTTTGCGTATCTCATCTCTTGCGCGCTCCAGAGTAGCAAACGGTTTTTCTGCTGTGCGACCAGAATTACCATCGTTGCCATTGACAGCGACATATAACTTTAAACCTTTTGATTCAGACATCATTTTACCCTCCACACATCCTGAAATGACAATAGTTGAAATAACAATTGAAAATATGATGATTTTCATGTTTTTTGACCTTTATTTTCCCTTTAAATCACTTCAAATCCCCTTTAAAAAAGGGTGTTTTTTGAGCAATAATTATAACGCTGTTTCCCTCTTTATTAGTAAAACTAGAATCTATAATAGCAAATAATAAGACAATAGGAAACAACAATCGTTTGAGGAAGCCACTTTTTTTGGTTAGTGCGAAAATCTCCCACGCAAGCGACCCAAACCATCCAGCAGTAAACTTGCTATCAATAACCTGAAAACCTTTGCTTTGGATAATGTCCGCAAGTTCCTGAGCAGTAAATCCGATATGGATATGTTGTGGATGATCGATGTTTTCAAAGCGTTTGAAATGCCTTTTTTGATTCGGGCAGGGAACGTGGATGATCAGCTTGCCATAAGGCTTTAGAGCATTATATAGGTTCTCAAGGCACTTATTAATATTGTCTATATGCTCAAGCACGTCTATTGAATAGATGATGTCAAATTTTTCAGAATAGTCTATATTTAGCAGGTCTGCGACATGAAAACTGACGTTTTTAAGTTTCGTTTTTGCAAGGCGGATATTCGCTTCATCAATGGCTTTTTGGCAGATGTCTAACGCTGTTATTTGCGTATCAGGATACTTGGCGGAAAGATAAATCGCATCTCTGCCAGTGTCACATCCTGCGTCCATGATTTGCGCATTCGAGGTTATATAATGCTTAATAGTTTTTCGTAGATGCAATGTGCGGATCATCTGTCCGCCCTGAATTCGTATGGTGTATGGTTTCATTAAAGGGATAATTCAAGTTGCGGATTCATATCTCTGTTTATCTCAATTGATTTTGGTTTATCCATTTTTGTTTTTAAATATGATTCAATAACTTTTCCATCAAAGTCAACTGGAACTGCGCCTTTTTCAATTAATAGCTTGTTCGCACATTTTTCATCATCATCAGGATACCGAACATATATTGTTCTATTTTTTCTCAAGCCATCAATAACACCAGCCCATGTTCCACCACTATCGCTTGTTTGCGCTACATATATATCCTTTGCCAATCCATATATTATTGGATTTCTTGCCATTGCTAGACCAGCATTCCATGTAGTTTTGGGATGAAAGATACTCAAAACCAGAACATCACCATTAACAATTTGCTTGTAATATTTCTTAGATCCAGAGTCAAAAGTCATTATACCTTGAGGTAAGACAATAATGCTATGGCCGATATATTTTATTGCTGAATCCAAAGCCTGTTTGTCAACACCTTTAGCAAATCCACTAACTATCACTTTATATTGCTTTGAAAATATTTTAGCAATATTATCTGTGAATTTTAGTGACTTATCAGAGGCGTCTCTTGATCCCACAATTGCTATAGAGTCTTCGTTAAGCAGTTGCTTATTTCCCTTTATATATAACAAAGGAGGGGAATTTTTTCCCAAATTTTCTTTCAATGTCTTGGAATAATCAGGTGAATTAATTGCAATTAATTCATAACCTTGGAAAAGCAAATCTTCAGCAAGAAATGAATTATTGGGTATTTCATTTTTGGAATTTAGCAAATCATTGGCTTCTTTTTCATTTAGTTCAAAATCATTTATATAATCTGATTTTTCCAACGAAAAAAAGTCCGATAATGAAAGTTTTTTCTCATGTATCGCTTTTATAATCAAATCATTAATTCGCTTAATTCTCCATCTTGGCAATTGACTAATTGTAATCCAATATGCAAAATCGTTAACCAACTATATCGCCTCCTATTGTTTTTGCTATTACCAAAGGTGCTATCTTTATAGCCCCTAATTTGCTTAAATACTTGCCAATCTCTTTGATTGTTGCCCCGCTATCATATATATCGTCAATCAAAATTATACTTTTACCATTAATTTCATCTTCAGGAATATAGATAAAGGCATTTTTCACGTTATCCTTCTTTAATAATCCAGTTTGAAACATTTTTTGTGGTTTGGTATTGTTTCGCTTTTTGAGATTATGGGAAATAGAAATACTCAAAGATTTTGCAACTTTAATCGAAAAGTTTCTAACCAAATCTCCGGATTCCGTCGGAGGAACATAAAGAATAAGATCAAATTTCTCATTCCCAAAATGCTTTTTATATGCTTTAAGTATTAATTCTACAAGAAAATCTGGAAAATCTCCACCATTTTCATACTTACATTTATGCAATATTTTTCCGATATTTGTAAAGCCGTAATATGAAGAAGCTACGCCATTTACCATATTGCTTGTTTTACTCTCAACCTCTAATATTGGAAAATGGGACACTTTGAATTCATTTAATTTTGATTCTAATTCGGGTTTAGTCTTAAAAGAGTTTTTCCAATTGACACAATTATCACATTTCTTGCATGGTTGATCAAGTGATCTCCCCAAATACTCACAGAGAAATTGCATCCTGCAATCTTTTGTATTTGCATATTCAACAATTTTATCAAGTTCATCTAACCTATGTTTTTTTAATTCCTCAATCGCTTTAATATCTGGGGATGGTGCGTCATGCTTTAATTCATATTTTTTGCTTCTGCCCTCAGTTACTTCATTTATAATGCCCTGCTCTATTAAATCTGATTTTATAACCTCTACTTGTGTTTTTTTTAAGTTGATTGCTTTTGTCAATTGATTGAAATCAAGTCTCTCTGTTCTTAAAACCTCTGTGACACGAAAATATTTTTCAATTGATGGCTTACCTCCTTCTATGAAATTTCTTGGTAAGTCTAAATCATCTTCTTGATTAAAAAATAATATAATCCATGCTATTTCACCATCTCTACCCGCCCTACCAATTTCCTGATAGTAATGAATTGGCGATTGAGGAATCTGTGTATGTATAATAAATCTTATATCAGGCTTATCTATTCCCATTCCTAGCGCATTTGTTGAAACAACACATTTATAACAATTACCAAAAAATTTCTGCTCAATTTCCTTTCTTTTTTCACCATCCAAGCCACCATGATATGCAATAGTCTCTATACCAAGAGATTTTAGCCATTCTGAATAAATCTCAGTATCAGCCTGAGTTCCCACATATATAATTCCTGTTTCGTATAGCTTGTCAATATTTTGTGCTATCCATAACATTTTTTCATCTTCTGATTTTACCTTAATGACAAAAAGCCTAAGGTTTGGTCTCAGCAAATCACCCCGTATTGATTTGATATTACCACCTACTTGATTTTTGATGTCATCTTCCACTTTTTTTGTTGCTGTTGCGGTAGTTGCCAATACAGGAAAATTCATAGGCAGCAAATTTACAAGATTTATTATTCTCCTAAAAGCAGGTCTAAAATCATGTCCCCATACAGAAATACAATGAGCTTCATCAATCACCACCATTGAGATTTTCATTGACTTTATCGCTTTTTGCCAGTCGGGATCTTCCATTCTTTCTGGTGCAATATAGAGAATTCTTATTCGATTGTTCAGAGCGTCCTCAATAATTTGTCTGTTTTCATCGTATGGCTGATTGAAATTAATACATTCAGCCTCTATTCCAATACTTTTTAGCTTATTTACTTGATCCCTCATTAAGGCTATCAAAGGTGAAACGACTATTGTTATTCCATCAAATTGCGTTGCAGGAAATTGAAAGCAAAGAGATTTTCCAAATCCCGTCTTCTCAATTAGTAATACTCTTTCTCCCTTGAAAAGTCTTTCAATTGTATTCCATTGATTATCATAAAAATCATCAAATCCAAAGAGTTGTTTAAGCCTTTTTCTTGCCTCTTTCCTCGTCATACTTTCTCCAGTTTGATTATTATCCGCAAGCTATGAGAAAGCTTGCGGATAAAATTTACCCGACAAAAAGCAATTTTACGCCTCAAAGTGCTTAAACTGTGGCAAATAATCTTTATTCTGCTTGAGCATCTCGTTGACCATATCTTTGATCTCAGCCATTGAGAGAACCGCCGCTGTGAGTGGATCATAAAGTATGGATTGGAATACAAGGGTCGGGTCGCCTGTCAACGCCGCCTCAACAGCCATTTCTTCAACCATTACGCTGATATGGTTCATGGCGACAAGCTGTGGTGGCAATGCGCCGACATGGACGGGATGTAATCCGCCTTTATCAACATATACAGGCACTTCAACACATGCGCCCTCTGGCAGATTGGTGATTAATTTAGTATTCGGTACGTTTCCGTTAAACTCAAATATATCCCCGCCCAACCATGCGTTAGCAATATGTGCTGCGTATTCGTGTCCACGTTTAAGGTCTATTGGTGCGCCATCAGCGATCCATTTTTTGATGTCATCCTGCCATTTGCCTTCTCTGCTTTGATATTCTTTGAGAATATAGGCATATACGCCCGGATTCCAGCCTGTTCCATGCGTGCAGTATTTTTCAATAAGGTCAGGGCGTTTGCGAAACCACCAGTTATATTCTGAATTGTGTCCGCTTGATTCGGTAACGTAAAATCCAAGATGCTTGAACATCTCGTTACGGACTATTTCCTCATTATAAATTTCAGGTTTAGCAACAGCCTCACGAATCAGCGGATATGCGTCCTCGTGATTCCATTCATATTTGAGATACCACGCCTGATGATTTATACCAGCGCAGGTATAAGAAATCTCGTTATATGGCGCGCCGATCCAATTGGCAAGCATCATTGCTGTTCCTTGAACACTATGGCATAAACCTGTCAACTGTATAAATGATTCTCTCTGCATTGCACGACAAAGCATAGCCATTGGGTTTGTATAATTCAGCAACATAGCTTTTGGGCAGTATTTTTCCATATCCTTAGCTATACCGACCATAACAGGTATGGTTCTCAATGCACGAAATACACCAGAAGGACCCCTTGTATCGCCAACGTTTGTGTCAACGCCGTATTTCTTCGGGATTAGTATATCATGTTGCCAGACATTGACTCCACCAGCAAGGATGGTACACATAACAGCATCAGCGTCTTTTAATGCTTCTGCCCGATCCATCGTTGCAACAACCTTTGCGGGATAATTGCCCTTTTCAACGATGCTCTGGACAGCCTTCTGCGAATATTCAAGCCTTTCTGCATCAATATCCATCAGGCATAACGTTGCATCCGTCATTAAGGGAAATGTGAGGATGTCCCTTGCTAATCCCCTTGTAAAACCCAAACTGCCCGCGCCAATGAAAGTGATTTTTGCCATATTTTACTCCTTGATTTAAGCTTTTCAATAGGCTGTTTTTATTTTTCCCCATTTTGTTGATAATATTTCACTTGGAGTAACAGCCAATCCGCCAAGCGGGGAACTCATAGTTTCTTTGATTTCCTTTTCCTCCAACACCCTAGACCATATTCTAACATCATCAATAATTGCGTTTAGAAATTGACCATCTTCTCTATGTCCAATAAAAACATTTCTTTGACCATTTCCTGGAACATTTGCATTAGGGGCGCCCTGCACAACCATATTTCCATCAACATAAACTTTAACTCCAGCTTTTTTATCAAAAGTTCCAACTATTGCGTGCCACTCATTATCCATAATAGGCTTTCCTCCACTTGGTTCTGCAACACCTGAACCTCCGTTGTTCCAAACAGACATGCCAGCAATACCATCATCATAAATATAGAGAGCATATTCCCATTCATTAGAATTGCCTTTCATTATTATAGGTTGCCTATTTTGCCCATGCTGATCTGTGGCAGTTTTTATGACCTTTACCCATGCTGCAAGAGTCATCGTTCCTGGGTCTGATGCAAAACTAAAATCTGGCGTTTCTTTTACCTCTACATAATTAGTTTCTCCATCGAATTCCAAAGCTTTGCCAAACTTTCCATCTACCCATTTGGGAAGACTTTTCCCCTTTGTTCCAAGAACCCCAGTCTTTCCACTTTTAGAGTGATCTTTTACTTCATTGCCTTTGCCTTCATCGAAGGGCATATACAATGCAACAGTATCATCTTTCAAAATTGCCAGAGTAATTATTGGTGATAATATTAAGGTGAGACATAAAATAGAAATAATTATTACTTTAATCATTTTAACTATCCTTTCTTGTCAAAATTATTAAATTGGCTTTAATAACTTATGACAATCTTATAAATGGTTAATATTAAATCTTTTATCATCATAAAATATTTTTAACATTACCATTATATATTTTATTTATAATTCTATATACATCACCTCCCCTTTAAATAGCAAAATACGAAATAAACACAGATTTATCAAGTGTATCTGTGTTTATCTGTGGTTTATTTTATCTCTATTTGGAAAGTTCTCCGAACCTTGCCATGATTGCCAAAGCGGGATCAATTGGAACATCTGCACGCTTTACATCCTTTGGAATACTAATGATCGGAGTTGGCTTGATTGTTTTACCCTCAAATTGAGGTAGCCATTGCTTTTGAGCCTCAAGCATTTCAATTGACATATCCCTGATCTCTTTGAGTGTTAGGACAGCACTTGTCAACGGATCAAGTGCAATCGCATGAACAATATGCTCTGGGTCTCCTGTCACTGCTGCTTCGACTGCAAGTTTTTGGACGTTGATGTTAGTTATGTTAAGCATAGCGCATTGTATAGGAAGATCACCAACAATTGTCTTATGAATACCCATTTTATCAACAAACATTGGACCTTCTGCACAACAATCCGCTGGCAAGTTTGTGATCATGCCATTATTGATGACGTTTCCATTTAGCTTAAAAGTCCTTCCAGTTTCAAGTGCTTCAATAACATAAGAGCCATATTCGATGCTTCTTGATGGGAGTTTATCAGATTCACCCGCTAATATGTCTTGTTCATTATATTTTTCGCCAACAGATTCGCACCAATAATAATATGCCCCACTCTCTCCACCAAAGCCGGGTTCATCACAATAAAGGTCAAGAGCCATTTTATTCTTTCTGAAATATGGCAGATATTCGGCAAGATGACCTGTTGATTCTGTCATAAAGTAGCCAAAATGCCTCATAACTTCGCCTCGAACTTTTTCGTTGACATAATATTCTGGCTTCTCAAATTGTTCACGAAGCTTTGGATAAAGGTCTTTTCCCTTATGCTCTATCTTAAGAAACCAAGCCATATGATTGATGCCTGCACATAAAAAATCAATCTCATTCTTTGGAACATCAACATAACCCGATATTAGATCAAGTGTAGTCTGAACACCATGACATAATCCTACAAACTTAACATTTGTCCTACCAAGTGATAAACAAACCATAGCCATTGGATTCACATAGTTAAGTAGGTGGGCTTCCGGAGATAGCATTTCTATATCTTTTGCGAGATCAAGCATAACGGGTATACTTCTCAATGCTCGGAAAACTCCACCGGGACCTAACGAATCACCAATACATTGATCGACGCCATATTTCAATGGAATCTTGTAATCATATTCAAAACCCTTGATACCGCCAACTTGAAATGTTGCAATGACATAGTCCGCATCTTTGACTGCATCCTTTGTATCGGTTGTAACATAGACCTTTGCAGGCAAATTATTTGCCTTGATAACCCTGTTGACGAATCTCTCGACTTGTGGAGTTCTTTTAGTGCTTGGAGCCATAAGTGCAAATTCTGTATCTTCCAAGCCCTTTGTTGCCAAAATATCAAGTATAAGTGTCTTGCAGAAAATTATGCTTCCTGCACCTATAATCGCAACCTTAGCCATTTTTACACCTCTCTGTTATTAGAATTAAATCCGAAGATATATATTTCTATCTGAATTTATGATAGCAACTAGGCAAGTTTTTGTCTATAATTTTTTTATTCAGAAAATATTATATATAACTCAAGCCGTATTCTGGGCGTGGTATTGGAAAAATCGCTTTAATTGTATCAAGCAATTTACCTTCTGCGGGTATTTTTGTTGGTGTTTCTAAAACTGGTGGATCGCCAAAGATTATCCTTGCAATGTCATGTATATCGCTGATAACTGCTTCATCACCATCAAGCCCTATAATATATTTTCTATCTCTTTCTGAAAAAGCCAGTTTATTGGCGATTTGAGAACCGATTTTTTCCTCGAACAATGGACGCAATTTCTCGCACATTTGCGGGAAGTTTATTATAACAATCGTTCCGCCTGTTGTTCCGTAGTCAGGCTTAATCCCTATAGAATGAAAAATCTGGCTAAATTCAGTATCATATAGATTGACAGGCACTACACATTTATCAACATTAAGTTCTTCAAACCATTGGGGAATAGAAGCAATTATGGCTTTTCGTGAGCCAGCGTATTCATGTAACCCAAAAGATTTCTTGTTATTATCACAACTTCCCACAACATAAGCAACAATTTTAGTTCCATCAGAAATTGAAAAAAGCCGAGAATCTGGGCGATAAACAAGACCTGATGTCGTTAACACAAGGAAATCATTATAGGGACGATGAAAGCGGATAGGTTCCCTACTATGAAGTTCTGCCCATACAGGAAGGTCATCAACTGTATATTTAATTGCTTTAACTTTTGCGCTTGGGATTGGTGTCCCTCTATATATTGCATAATTTTTTACTTTTCCAACATGTGTGCATCCATGCTGAATATAAAGGCTTCTTGAGCCAGATACAAGGAACATATCAACACCATCTGCCCGATATTTCTCTATTGCTTCATCAAGTATTTTCCATGCGTAGCCTTTTTTCCTATAATTTTCATCGGTGCAGACTGCACCGACATTTCCAACAGAAATTCTGCAACCATTTATGATCATATCCCTAATTACAAAGCCAAAATGGGAAACAATCTTGCCATCTTCCTTAATAATCCTTAAATTATCAACGTTTTCATTGCAAAAGAGTGTCGGAAAATTCTCTCTCATCTGCCAATTAAAAACTTTTCCGACAAGCTCACATAGTTCATCTAATTCTTCAGGCTTTGCACCCATTGGTCCTTCTATCATGTTTTATTCTCCCAAAATAATTAATAACTACCAAGCAATAGACACAGAAAATTGAGAAGTCGGCGCACCAACAGAACTGCTAACATAAGCAAAATCAAGCCTGATTGATGATACTTTTACGCCAAATCCTGCAGTTATTGCCCTGTTCAGTGCATTTCCAAACCTGAGACCTGTCCTAATCGAGAGTGTATCTCTGAATGTATATTCCATTCCAGTTCGAACATCGTTATCCATAATTTCTAAGGCAAGAATTGTATCTTTTATTATCGGGAAAAATCGGTTTATATCTGCACTAATACCAAACGCATAGGAAAAATCAGGTGATTCAGTGTATTTCCTGTTTGTAATTTCCATTATGGCGTTTCGATTGTAAGATACATAGCCAATCAAATTACGCAACCTTAAACCAAAATTGACATCATCATCCATAAGTTGATATTGACAGCCAAGATCAACAGCAAAGCCCTTCCCATTGCCTAGCCTTGTATCACCAAGATTAGCTTCTGATGAAAGATATTTTATGCCTGAACCAATACTTAGATCGTCAAAGAGTCTCTTACCGTAACATAAGATAATCTCCATCTCACGATAAATGCCATCAGCATCCATAGAACTAATGACACCAACGCCAACATTTCCATTCTTTATATCTTGTGCATAGCTTATGTAGCTAAAACTCACCAGATCATAAAGAATCATGTATGACATTTCAAGCTCTCTTTTATTTATATGGGTAATTCCACCTACGTTCCAAAATACTGCACTTGGATCATCTGCGATAGATACATAAGCCGAACCCATACCAAGCGACCTTGCACCATAGTCAACATTCTCAAATGCACCATAGGCAGAAATTTGGATAAATAATATTGATAATATAGTTGCTATATATTTAAATATTTTCAATGATTACCTCTAGTCAAGAAGCCTTCGATTGTATAACTTCATTGATCTTATCCATTACCTCCATATCAGTCTTTTTTGCTGAATAACGCTTTACCATACGATTTGCGGTTTCAGCAATTTCATCTCTAAGGTTTTGTGGATAAATAACTTCTGCATTATCTCCATAGCTAAGCAACCAAAAAGAGAGCTCTTTTGTGCCTGCCACTTTTACAACAAAAAGTATAGAACCATCAGGTAAATCAATTATTTGTTGTGTTGGATGCCAGTTTACTTCCTTTATCAAAGGGGCAATTTCAGAGCTAAACCTAATGATGACCTTTGTTTCTTCACCATTCATAACCTGCCAGCTATTTCCAATATATTCATCAACAGTGAAGTTTTGTGGTGGACGAAATGACTCGCCTGTATATCTTATTGACTTTATTCTGTTTATCCTGAACATCAATACTTTATGCCTAAAATAGCAATATCCAATAAGATACCATGATCGACGACGGAAAGTCAGTGCATAAGGATTAATAATTCTTTCAGAAATCCTGTTACTGCTGTAAGAATAATATGTTATACGAAGTTGTTTTGCATCTAATATCGATTGATATAGTTTGCCTATAATCCCGTTTGTATCAAAAGCCTTTCTGCTTTCAACATTGACCTTGCTTGAGCCAGTTTCCAGCAGTTCTCTGGTTGATTGTGGCAAAGTTGACTTTATTTTTGATATTGCTGATTCAAGTGCGTCTTTGTGGAATTGCCCTTCACCTTCACCGTATGCCTTTGCACTCAAAAGCAATGAAAATGCTTCTTCAATTGTAAGTGCCATCGGTGGAAGAAAAAAATTAGGCATAATCTCATAGCCATGACCCGACCAATATATCGGTATATCTGCAAGAGCCAGACTATTTATATCTCTTTGTATTGTTCGGACTGAATCAACTTCGCATAGTCTTGCTAAATCCTCTCTGTTTAGTCTAGGATTTGTCTTTACAAGAGTTACTATTTTTAACATCCTTGCTAAGCGTTCATATTTACTCATAGGTTCTCACCCTCCCCCTAATTGATTGTGAGAACCCCTTGCCTATAATAGATTGGAAGATTTTTTAATATTCCTTTGCAATGGTTTCAAATCTTAGAACATTGGAATCTTAGAACTTCTATATATTCAGTTTGTAGAGATTTTTTGGATTATCCCATAGCCATTTTTTTGCAATGACTATTGCTTCATCAATGCCCATCTGTCCTCTGTCAACACGTCTTCCAAGCACAACGGCAATATCTTCACGTGCCATCACAAGATGACCATATATCTTTTCAACAGGTCTGCTATAATCTCCGCCAAAGCCTATTATCTTGTTGATTGGCACCATATCAATACATTCATCCAGACCTGATATTGTCATCTGTTGCGAAATGATATGACACCAACAGAGGTTTAACCACACGTTAGAATGATTTTTGCCAATAACTATGGTGTCTCTGACAGATGGCATCCCAAGATGATATAGATCAAAGCGTGTATTTGGATGTCTTGGAAATACCGTTATGTTATGTTTTGAATCAAGATAGCGGAAATCGCCCCACATGCCTGCATGAACAGCCATCACCATATCAAGTTCACCAACAACATCCATTACATAGCCCCAGAGAAAATCTGTCAGATGATCATCCTGACCGATGGTAACATTAGGTTTATCACCTATCATAATTTTGTTAAAGATATCCTCAGCGATCTTTTTAGATGGCACAATGTTTGGTCTGGACATCATTTTTATACCAACTACACCTTCGGATTTCCATTTTTCGATACCTTTTTTGGTAACAGCCATGTAGTCGTCAAGCGTTTTTACTTCCATACCGAGATTATTTGCCTTAATTTTCACATCATCAGCATTTCTGACAGATGCGTAAACATCAATAGGCATAAGCGGAACAAGCAGATCATCATCATAATCGGTTCGTCCTGCTTGGGTCAAAGCGACACGAATCTTGCATTTATCCCTCATTATACGATGATAGATCCCTTTTGTATTCTCAGCTTGCATTTTTTCTGATATTGCGACATAGTTATCATCTGTAATGTCGTCAAAGCCATAAAACTCTTTTACCGCCATCAATGCAGGTCTTGTATATGAGGCATAACGTATATGCTCAAAATATGGTTTAAACATCTTCCATCGCTCATCAAGTGATTTTTCTGAATCAATGATCGTATTATAATCATCAGGATTCATACCTGAAGTTATTAAATCTGTTCTTGTGTAATGGGCGAATAGTGTTAAAACATCCACCTTTGAGCCAGTTCTGACATGCTCTGGCGGAAGATGCTCATGCGCATCAACGATCATCATGTTTTCCATTGCTTCAATCAAACGCTGTTCGGTCTTTGTGTAGTTCATGAAACCCCCCTTTAATATACTAAATTATCCTATTAACCCTTAAATTCTAGTGTTCTACCAATAACAAGCTGATACGGGATAAATCCGAGTTTGGCGTAAGTCATATATGCTGGCACATTCCAAAACTGTGTTCCAACTGAGGCAAACCTTGCACCGAGTTTATAGGCTTGTATCATAACATCTGATACAAGAGTTGTGGCGATCCCTTTTCTTCGGTGTTCATCTTTAATACCTAATGACCAGATATTCAAGCAAGATGCACCAAGTTTATCAACAAGATATGGAATGATAGTCCAGCCAATACTACCAACCAAATCATTACCCATGTATGCCTGAGTTGTCATTGGCTCAAAACCTACCCATGATTCTTGCATAGTTTTATGCGTCATGTTAGTTTTAGATGTAATCATTTCAAGTTTTACATTTGATTTTATCTCCCTCGGTAATTCAAGCATTTTTGCAGTCATAAATATCGATTCCTGCGTGTTTTTGTATCCACCATATTCAAAAGCAAGCTGAATATGAGGCATTGCGGATGAACCCATTGGCTCTCCACCAAGCCATAACCCTCTATAAAATGGATAACCTACTTCTGCATGTATTGCCAAAAACTTATTCTGCCCTGATTTTTTTAACCATTTGTTGGCTTCTGTAACCAAAGCTTGACCAACCTTAATTTGCTCTTTTGCAAAAATCAACATCCTTATATGTGGAACTTTTTTTTCTGGATTATGCCATGCTTCAGAACCTGAAGCCAAGCAAGCATGAATCCATCCAATTACTTTTCTTTTTTCGATGGCAATAAATACCGCTTTTGGATCAAAATACGATTTCTCCTCAATAAGCTTAATAAATAAATCTGAATTGAGTTTCGCAATATATGGCTCAAAACTCGTTTCGTCATTGTATTGCTCAATCATCCCATCAAGATATTTTCTGTCATAATTTTCAATTGCAAAATTCATTTTCCATACCAAACTTAAATATTGAAACTATACTCTGAAATAATTATATTGCCAATTCTACCAACAAAGATATATAATTGCAATGGTGTTGTTTTAATTTCTTCCTATAATTCATTTTAAAAATATATAGTATCTTATTTTATCATTCATTTCAATATTTCATTTGATCTTGAGACCAAACAATTTTATAATGAAATTACTTCAATATATTGCATATAAATAAATTCGATAAGGAGTCCGATATGAAAATAGCATTTATAGGGGCAGGTGGAATCGCTGGCAATTATCGTGGAAGCTTAAAAAAACTCAATAAACCAATAGGAGCAATATGCGATATTAATATAGAACGTGCAAATACCATCGCAAAAGAAGAAAATGCAAAAGCTTATTATGATCATAAAGAAATGCTGTTAAGGGAAAAACCAGACGTAGTTTTTGTATGTATCCCTCCCGGTGCGCATACTACACAAGTGGCAGATGCAGCAGAAGCCAAAGCATCTTTGTTTGTTGCAAAACCGATCGCAATAGATATAGAAACAGCACTTCGCACTCGTGATGCCATAGAGAAATATGGAGTATTGAATCAGGTTGGCTATATGGCGAGATATAATGACATCAGCGCAAAAGCCAAAGAGCTAGTTAAAGACTATAAACTTGCAATGGGATTCGGAAGATTCCTTTGCAGAATGGGAGCAAGCCATCCTTGGTGGGGGAAACTCAAGTTAAGTGGTGGACAGATGATTGAGCAAAGCACACATGTTTTTGACCTTCTGAGATACTTCATGGGTGACGTTGAGAAAGTTCAGGCTTTTGGTATAAAGAACGTTTCTGCTTCGGGGATCGCAGATTTTGAAGAATGCACGGTTTGTAATCTTTATTTTGCTAATGGGGCGGTTGGTAACGTAACAAGCACATGTGTTGCAGGGGCGTCAGATGGCTTCGCAGTAGAATTTGTTGGCGATGATCTTTATCTAAAACTTATGCTTGATCTACGCCTGACAGGTAGAGTCACAGGGCAAAATGTTGATTTTACTGGGCAAGAATCAGGTTATTATCGTCAGGTTGAGCGATTTATCGAGGCTGTTGAAGCTTATGATCAGGCATCTATTTTATCAAATTATGCTGATGCAATAAAAACCCTTGCGGTTACAGTATATGCAAATCGTTCTATTGAAACAGGTAAAGTTGAATCGGTATTAATACCTTGATGTGAAATGTTTATTCAATTTTAACAATCTGGATATTGAGAACATCAATACCAAAAAATCTGAGCAAATAATAACTATAAAGTATATGATGAAATCTTATTATCACTTGTGTTGATAAATCCAAAAACTTTTGGCTCCTACGTCTTCTATATCTTCTACACATTCCAGTAGTGAGATTGTTGTCTATATCGGCCTCCATATGCTTTTTTAATAACGCAATAATTTCGGTCTCATCCTTAGTATGTTGACTCTTATGATTAAACATATGGACAGATACAGCATAACCAGCAGTCCGACAGAGAGTGCCTGTTGTCATGCGTTCGGAGACAAAATAAAGCGTAGTGGAATGCGATAGACAGAAGACAGAGCATAGTATGTCATACTTTATGTTTGAAATGGAAGAATAATGTGCTAGATAATTTATCATTCTAGTTATTTGGAGTTGCCTAAAATTGAAATTGAACTTGTAAAATATGGAGGTGGGCTATGCAACAACCTACTGATGGCAGAGGATATGATTCTTATGATGTTTTAGTTGCTGGTGGTGGGATGGCAGGAATTGCCTCTGCAATCGCCTCTGCCAGAACAGGTGCAAAGACAATATTAATTGAAAAAGCTGGTTGGCTTGGTGGTATGGGCATAACAGGTGCAACAGGCCTGCATAGCTATTTCAATATATTTGACGCACACCCCGAAGCAGAAAGAATGAGGGTAGTTGCTGGTATCGCACAAGAACTGGTTGATCGTGTAACGGAACTTGGTGGAGGAATGGGACATATCCGTATGGAACGTGGCGGAGATTTTGTCAGCATGATTACTCCCATTGAGCCTGAGGTTTTCAGGTATGTCGCAATAAAAATGTGTCTTGAATCAGGTGTTAAACTGCTTTTTCATACTATCATTGAGGATGTTTTAGCAAGTAATGGACATATAGACGGTGTTGTTATTTGGAACAAAGCTGGCAGAAATTATCTGTTTGCAAAGCAATATATCGACTGCACAGGTGATGGCGATCTTTCTGCCTATGCAGGCGCATCCTTTGAGCATTATAAGGCTGGTCAGCATGGAGCATATTCCGCAGGATTCACGTTCCGTCTGTGCAATGTTGACCTTACCGAGATGGAAGCAGACCTTGAAAAGAAAGGCTTGATAACACAACTTGCACATGCAATAAAACCATACACAAATAAACCTGATGTCATTCGTCTAGGCATTAATACAGGCAAATTGAGGCAAATTGGCGTCGAAAATGCCCCAGGGTATTTTCTATCATCATCATTGCGTCCAAGAGAGATAACATATTGCAATTGTATCAACTATGGTCCCAATGATGGTCTTGATCCGTATGCTTTGTCTAATGCAGAAATAGATTTACGAGGTAAGATGCTGGAAGTAGTGGACATGTTTCGACAGCATATCAAAGGCTGTGAGGAGTGTTATCCAGCAGGGTCTGCACCGTCAGCAGGACAAAGACGAGGGAGAGCAATTCATTGTCAATATGAACTCTCCCAAGAAGATTGCACAGAAGGCAGAAAATTTGATGACCAGATCGGTTGTTTTGCCTTTATTGATAATGGAAATTTTTTTGTTAAAGATGCTGGATATTATGGAATTCCTTATCGTGCTTTAATACCTATCGGCTTGGATAATGTCCTTATCGCTGGTCGCATGATGACTGTTGATCTAGTTGCTCATAACAGCACAAGGAATACAGTATGCTGTCTGGTATGTGGTCAATCCGCAGGAACAGCAGCGGGGTTATCAGCATTAAAAGAGATAAGCCCCTCTGATCTTGATGTTGAAGAGTTACAAAATAAGCTAAAAAGTGATGGTGTTTTGCTTGAGCCTTATATCGATCCGATAGAAAAATAGGAGAAAAATATGGACTTTACAGGAAAAAACATACTCATTACAGGTGGTGCAAAGGGCATTGGCT
>Ga0067045_1029300_pt1 | contig 22031 bp, 15 predicted proteins | sample TerdegcTABiofilm_FD_59184 | JGI IMG/M metagenome (GOLD analysis project Ga0067045, IMG submission 59184) | Combined Assembly of (Gp0054472, Gp0054536) Wastewater bioreactor microbial communities from Singapore -Terephthalate degrading...
TGCGTGTGTTTTCATGATGATCTGCAGAAAGAAATCCGCGTGGAAGAACAAAAGCAATATGCCCGTACTTTTTCAAGAAAGTAAAAGAACAATGCGAAAGAAAAATTGCGGCTAATTCAAGATGAGTGATACTTGAATATTTTGGAACGAGACTATATTTTTTTGCAAGTTCAAGCAACTGATTCTGGTACGATTCATTATTCATATCTCTGTAAGGCAACCAGGGCGGATTTCCGACTACAAAATCGAATTTCTCCTCTAAGAAAAAAGGTTTATATGAATTCTGCAGAATGAAACTCCAAATGCTGTCTTGCTTTTTCTCTATTGCCGATTTAAGCGCAAGATAAATGCGGTGTAATCCATCAACAATGTCTTTATCAATTCGATTGTTTTTGAAATTATTTCTTAAAGATTCACCGAACTGCAGCTCATTCATCTCGTTTCTATTAGCATCCATTTGAGCAAGGTTTTCGCAAAAACTTATTGCGTTATCATAGAATGACGGATCGTTGCTATCCAACAAGGAACGGGTCAATTCATATTTCTCTTTATTAATGATAACGTCGAATTTATTTTCGAAGAGATTAGCTTTATCTGCCGGAATGATCAAAGTGTTTGCAAGAAAAACCTGGATATTGATTGGTCTTTTTAATTTTCTTAATCGATCTGCTGTTGCAAGAAGTACTGTTGTTTTAGCTATTTGAACCGAAAGCGGATGAATATCGATACCAACAACCTGGGAAAGGATTTCCTCTAATGTTATTTCCGGAAAGTCATTCTTGATTTTAGATATTGAAGCACGTAAAAAAGAACCGCTACCGCATGCTGGATCCAAGATCATCGAATTCTTCTTAAGAGGAAGCTCTTCAACTATTTTTTCAGCAAGCCAATCAGGAGTATAATATTCACCAAGTTTATGTTTTGTTTCTATATCAATTAATTCCTGATAAACACCTTTGAGAACGTCTTCATCAACTTTCGAGAAATCATAGTCCGATAACTGTGAGGCAATCCTTCTGAATACATTTTTTAGTTTGTTGTAATGCTGATCTTTTGCAATCCAGTGATAAAAATCGCTCTCAATAAAATTGTTGACGTTGAGTTTATTGAATATCTCGCCGCTTAGAATTTCCTTCATCTCATCATCGGTAATAAACTGATGTTTTGTAATAACAGCATAAGCAAGAATTTTTGAGAATACACTAAGGTAAGTATGAATTAGAAATACATCTGGAGTTGCTTTGAAGGAACCATAAGCAATACTTAAAAATAGTTGCCATTGTTCAAAAGCAATTTGTAATTCCGAATCGTACTCTAATTTGTTATAGTAATGTGCTAATTCACGAATTGCAAAAAGAAAAGTTGAAGATGAATCACCAAAATCTTTTTTAATGCTCTGGTAAGTAGGTTTCTGCGCTTGTGTTCTGAAAAGATAATGATCGATAAAATAATAAAAGTCTTCCACATTCTTATCAGTTAAAATAAACGAATCCTTTTCTTCCAACTCTACATCATAAGTAGAAATAATATCTATATTAATTAGTTTTTCATAATCGGGAGAATATATTTTCCAGTTTACGCAGTCAGTAGATATGAGAACAAAATCAAGATCATTGCCGGAGAGCCAATTACCGGCAAGATATTCAGTTAATTGTTCTTTAGCATGGGCTTCTGTTCTCTTAAGGTCCTTCTCAAACTCAATAATTACGTTTCTGTATTGTGTGTCCGCACTACCAGTTTTAGTTCTATTTGCAAGTGGAATATTAAATACAGTGGTTTCATCTCCTGTATCAAATTCATCTATTATTCTTGTTACTAAAGGATCTTTATCGAAAAGTCGCACGAGAAGTGTTTTGAAAAGCGATTTCTTTGCTGACTCTGAATTAGCTTCGCGAATATTTTTCAAATATTCTTTGATAAGATTCTTAATTTCGCTGGTCAACAAGGGTAATTCCTCAAAAACTTTAATTTAAAATAGCATAAAAGAAAATAAGATTAAATAGATATTCACGTTTAAGAACCAACAATACTATAAACAGCTTGGCTTTCACAAAGCTAAAAAAAACTTAACAACTATTAATTGTTCATATCAAATCAAAGTTCTATTTTTGTCCAAACATTATTAACTAAGGGGGTCACGATGAAGCGACCATTTTACATTTTCCATTATTCCATAATTCCACTATTCCTTTTTACCTTTACCCTATTACACGCCCAGAACGATCTACTCTTACGATTTCCGGCTTTAAACAACGATGGATCTAAAATTGCCTTCTCATATCAAGGTGATATTTGGACAGTCCCATCAACCGGTGGTAAGGCAACACGTTTAACTATTCACGAAGCTTACGAAGCTTACCCTAAATTTTCCCTGGACGGCAAGTGGATTGCATTCTCCGGAAACCGTTACGGCAATAACGATATATTTGTAATGCCTACCGATGGTGGAATGCCCAAACGTTTAACCTTTCATTCTGCACCGGACAATATTTCAAGCTGGACTAAAGAGGGCGATATAATTTTTTCTACAACACGCGAGTTCAATCAGATTGAAAGGCCACAAGAAGTCTATTCAATTTCTGCTAAAGGTGGAACTGAATTGCGCGTTCTCGATGCAGTTGGATTCGATCCTGTTTATTCACCCGACGGAAGATTTCTCGCATTTGTCCGCGGTGATATTAATCCTGTCTTCCGCGAGGATTACAAAGGTCCTTCTAACCGCGATATCTGGCTATACGATACCAAATCGAAAACCTATTCCAAACTTGTAAGCAACGAAACAAATGATATTATGCCGCAGTGGGCTGATAATAGAACAATTTATTTTATGAGTTCGATCAGCGGCAACTATAATATCTACAGAATCAAAATTGATGATAACGGTAAAGCTCTTGGCAAGCCGGAACAATTAACCAATGTAAGAGATCATTCCATCCGCTACTTCTCGCTCTCCTCCGATGGTAATTCAATAGTTTACGAACAGGAAAAAAATATTTTCTTAATGAAAACATCGGGCGGAAGCGCAAAAAAAGTTGATGTGTTCATAAGCGCAGACGACCGTTTCGATCCGGTTGAAATCAAAACTTTCAACAACAATGCTACTGCTTACGAAGTATCGCCTAATGGAAAGTTGTTAGCATTTTCAATTCGCGGAGAAATTTTTATTAAAGAAGCCGATAAGGATAAATCGAGAAGTATAAACATTTCAGATTCACCTTACCGCGATCTGGATTTTGCATGGTTAAGCGATACAACTTTAATATTCTCTTCAGACCGCGAAGACAATAATTACGAATTCTATCTTCTTAAATCTGCCGATCCAAAACAACCAAACATTTTCAAATCGCTAAAACATAGCATTGTCCGACTAACAAAAACTGATGGCGATGAAACCTCACCGGCAATTTCAAATGACGGAAAGAAAATTGCTTACGTTAGAGGCAAAGACGTAAAAGAATTTGTTGTTGCAGAAATTGCAAATGATGGAAAGATGAGCAATGAAAAAATTCTGCATAAAGGTTGGAACGCACCGCAAAACGTAACATGGAGTCCGGATGATAAGTGGCTCGCTTATTCACAAGACGATCTTTATTTCAATCAGGAAGTATCTATCCTCGCAGCCGATAATTCAATGAAGCCGGTTAATGTAAGTATGCATCCGCGTTCAGACGGAAATCCTTTCTGGAGTGCCGACGGTTCTAAACTTGGATTCACTTCCGAAAGAAATAACAGAAGTACAGATATCTGGTTTGTATGGTTAAAGAAAGATGATTGGGAAAAGACAAAACAGGACTGGGACGAAAAAGAACCTGTAGCAGATAAACCCGCTGCACCAAAACCTGCTGATGATAAATCGAAGGATGATAAAGCAAAGAAGGATGAACCGAAAGTAAAACCGATCAAAATTGATTTCGATAAAATTCACGAACGTGTTGTTCAGGTTACTAACTTCCCGGGCAACGAAGGTAATTTAATTATCTCTAAAGACGGCGAAACATTTTTCTACACCGGACAAAGCAGCACTGCAAAGGGAAGAGATCTTTACAGCATTAAGTGGGATGGAAAAGATCTTAAAGAGCTTACAAAGGGAGGCTCTAATCCAATGAATGTTAGTATCGATAAAGAAGGCAAATACCTTTATTACATGAAGCAAGGGGGTTCACTAACGCGTCATGATATTAAAGCTGATAAAGCCGAAGCTCTTCCATATTCAGCTAAAATGAAAATTGATTATCCGGCAGAACGCCAACAAATTTTTGAAGAAGCATGGCGAGCAATCCGCGATGGATTCTACGATCCGCAATTCCATGGAAATGACTGGAATGCATTACACAAGAAATACCGCGAATTATGTTTGATGGCTTCAACAAATAATGACTTGAGAGATATGTTCAATAATATGCTGGGTGAATTAAATGCAAGTCACATGGGTTTTACTGCACCTGAAAGAGGTGAAACACAAAGAGATGCAACCGGTTTACTTGGTGTTGAGCTAATGCCGACTAATGAAGGAATGAAAGTACTTCGTGTAATTCCAGATTCACCGGCAGATAAATCAACAAGCAAACTTTTTGTTGATGATGTAATTACTGCTGTTGATGGAAACAGTTATAATGCAGAAAATAATTTCTACGACATGCTGAATACAAAAGCAGATGAAAAAGTTTTACTGAATGTGAAAGGTAAAGATGGAAAAGAAAGAGAGGTCGTAATTCGTCCGACTGCAAGTTTACGTCAGCTAATGTATTCAGAGTGGGTTGCCGAAAGGAAGAAACTTGTTGATAAATATTCAAATGGAAGATTAGGATATATACATATTCAGGGAATGGATTTCCCGAGTTTTGAGGTATTCGAAAGAGAGTTAACTGCCGCGGGATATGGCAAAGACGGATTGCTAATTGATGTCCGTTACAACGGTGGCGGTTCAACAACTGATTATTTGATGACGGTGTTGAACTACAAACAACATGCTTATACAATTCCACGCGGTGCAAGCAATGATCTTGAAAAAGATAAATTGAAATACCGCGAATACTATCCATTGGGTGAACGTCTTGTGTTTGCAGCATGGACAAAACCTTCTATTGCGCTTTGCAACGAAGGAAGTTATTCGAATGCTGAAATTTTTTCGCACGCTTACAAAACTCTTGGTATTGGTAAGCTTGTCGGCTACCCGACAAACGGTTCTGTAATATCAACCGGTGGTAAAGGATTAATCGACGGTTCATTCGTTCGACTACCATTTAGAGGTTGGTTTACAAAAGCCACAGATAAAAATCAAGAACTTGGTCCGGCTGTTCCGGATATCGTTCTGGAAAATTCAGTCAACTGGATTTCTAAAGGTGTTGATGAACAGTTAAAAGCTGCTTGCGATGAATTATTGAAACAAATCGACTCAAAGAAATAATCATTTCATTCGGTCCCGGAGGAATTAATTCTTTCGGGACTGAAATTATTTTCACTCCCAAGGAACAGATCGTATTAATCTAAGTATAATGAAAACACAACTTAGCTTCCTTTGTGAAATACTTACTCTTAATAATTTTATTTTATTTCTCTTCGTGTTATGCTCAATCAAATAAATCAGTTGAAGACACTACAAAAAAATCTAACTCTGCAGACACTCTAAAACAAATATTACTCAACAAAGAGAACGATACTCTTCCCAGAAAATCTCTTCTTGAATTAAAAACAATATTGTTCCGGGATTTCAACAGACTCGATCAGCTAAAGGTAATTCTGAAAAATGAAGAAGAGTATCAATATTTTACAAAAGATGAATTAGAAAGCGGATTAAGTAAAAATCAGTTGATTGCTTACAAGAAAAACAAAGAGATGTTAATGGGCATTCTTCAGCAACAATATGATGATTGCTGGTGGTACAAAGTAAAAAGTCTGGGTCAGTTGATCGGAATTCCTGATTGGGTAATTAAGGTTCTTTAGTTTGGATTGTTATTATTATAATGTCACTGCGGCCTCCGTACTGAATACGGAGATTGCGGTTATTAACCCTTTCTTGTGAATTAAATTCACCACAATCATCCCTTCTCCCGAAAGAGATCCCCCGCAGTGACATCGCAAATATTATCATCATATTCAAGAATAAAAATCCAAAAATTTTTCTATTCATTTCATTTGGCACAAACCAATTTTTATCTATAACTTCTAATCAAACACTATACAACTTCCCCGACGTAATAATGATGCAAAAAGACTTAACAATTTCTTATTAATTGCTTAACAATTTGTTAAAGTTGCTTATTTATTATTGCACAAAAAAGGAGTAGTTATGTTAGGTTTATGGCTCGCAATTTTGGGATTAGTGTTTGGTTCTTTATGTGCGTTTCATGCAAAAAAGCAGGAACGTTATACAAAGAATTGGTTCTTAATCGGATTTGTTTTCGGTCCTATTGGTTTGTTAATAATCTATTTATTACCAAAGTTGAATGAGGGGATTGAAAATAATGAGAATGCTATACTGAGCGTGGATAGAATTTAATTTTATATTTGCCATTCAATTTCGAACCACCATTTCTCAAGCATATCTCTATCAAGTTTAACAACACCTTCTAATGTTACTCCGGCCGGGGGAGGATAATAAGCCGCAATTTTATTAAATAGAATTGATCTGTAAGACTCCGATACTCTTTCAATTAATGCAAGTAATGTCAGCATATCACTCTCTGTTGCAAGTGAAATAATCTGCTGAACCGAATTATCGCCGCCGTTTTCATAATCGAATTTTTTAACTTCATTCTTTAACTCATTTGAAGAATCAATTCTATAGGGAGTTCCTGGATGAGAATTAGGATGAATATCGCATATATACCCTTCGTCCAAAAAATAACTCCTTCCCTTTTGCTCAATCTCCAGATAACCGTATTCAACTTTTAAGGAAGTAATAGAATTATCATCAATTTTTATTTCAAATGTTCCGCCTCGATCATGAATAACCGAGTTGTCAACTTCAATTGATAAATATGGCATTAAATTATTGTTAATAACTCTTAAATTACCTTTAACCAGTTTAATTCTGTTCTGTTTATCTTTTGCCTTCTGAAGTATTAAAAAGGAATTTTCTCCCACTTCAATTCTTGCTGTATTTGGAACATTGATTACTGCTTTTGAATAACTATCCGTTACAAGACTTTCTTTTTCTTCCCACCGTTCAGTTGTGCTTACCCGTCCGTTAATTATTACATTTCCCATTATTGTTCTAACTTTCCAGGGTGAGTTCAATAATGTAAAATCATAGATAAAATAACCCACAGCAATTAGAACTAAAGGTAAAAGTGTTAGAATAGTTTTTTGTAAATCCAATCCAATCTTTGTAGAAACTGGCGAAGAAATTCTTGTTGTAAAAATTGATTTAGTAACGTGGCTTTTTCTAATGGCTCCCCTTGCATTCTTTAAGAGTTTTTCCTGTTTAATCTGTTCTCTTTTTAACTTTCTAATATTAACTTTTGGTTGAGCTTTCTCTTCAACTGAATCAGCCACTGCCTTTTTTAATAGTTCGTCAGATAACATTGCGATTACATCTGTAGGTGGTTCAATTGAGTAAGGCATGTCTTTTAACTTATCAAAGAACTTTTTAATTCTTTTGTATTCTGCAAAACAATTGTTGCAACTTTTTAGATGAATCTCGATCTCCCTTTTACGGTTGTCGTCTAAAAGTTCATCAACAAAATCGTGTAGACTTATTTTGACTTCTTCGCAATTCATAAGTTCAAATTCTTCATAAGTTGTTCCCGGATATCAAGCAATTTGGATTTGATTTCATCTGGAGAAAGGTCTTCCAAAAAATCCTTTATCTCATCATAACCATAACCTTCGAGGTCATGAAGAACAAAAATAATTCTATCTTCATTTGATAAGTTCATTATAAGGTTCTCTAACCTTTCGTGTTCATGGGCATAAAGTGTTTTGCTAAGAATAGGATTTAATGACTGTCCGGATTTAGAGAGTTCGCGGATAGCAGCCTTTATAGCCAGACTTTTTAGCCAGAGTATATAAGATTTCTTTGGATTGAAAGACTTAATGCCATCCCATGCAATCAAAAAAGTTTTGAGTGTTATCTGTTTTGCTTTTTCATATTCGGGATAAAGACGGAATGTAATAGTAAAGACATTCTTAAGATTAATTTCACACAAATCGAAGAATGCGTTTTTTCTTCCGGCTTGAGCAAGCTCAATTAAATATGTAACGTAGTTGGTATTTTCGTTTTCCAATTTCAAAATTTAGTTTGTTATTGTAAATCTAATTCCGTTTTGATCCGCTCTTGCAGTTACTCTTACCACTGTTCTGCCGTTACGGCCAATTTCTTTACCGGTTGCTGTAAAGTCAACTCTGTTTGAACGAACAGACACACTAAAATTTCCGGCGGCAGTTGTTCTTAGCTGGCGAGGTATTGTAAACCTTGTATAAACACCACCGCCACCACCTTGTGCAACAGGTTTTTTATAATGTTGTTGTGCTAATAGCGCCAAATCGTTTAATGTACTGATTAACTGGTCTCTATTTGTTGTTTCATAATAAGTCCGCACTACCGAAAATCCGGCAATTACCATTAATCCAACTACAATAACACCAACTAATATCAGTAATAATTGCTGCGAGCCCATTAGCGCTCCAAATGATGTTTAATCGGCTTAATTACATAAAAAATCTTGCATTATGATAAACATAAATTAAGCTTACTTCAAGAAAAAAGTTGTTTTAAGATGAATAATAAGTTAAGACTATCAGCAAACTAATCAGGATTTGGATAATTCACTATCAATAATTAGGTTGTAAAGAAAATAATCTTAAAGAAAGCTTATTTATGAACAGAGACTTACATCATTTTTTGCCGCACTTAAAGCAATTGGACCCGGAATCAAAACCATTATGGGGGATAATGTCTGCACAGCACATGGTAGAGCATTTATTAATGACTATTAAAGTAAGCAGTGGCAAAGATAAAGTAGAATGTTTCAATCCACCGGAAAAAATTCCTACACTTAAAAGATTTTTATTAAGTGGGCGTCCACTTCCCAAAAATTTTACAAACCCAATTATTGGGGAAGGATTACTGCCGCTTCAATTCGATAGCTTAAAAAGTGCTATAGAAAACCTTGCTCAAGAAATTAAGGACTATTACAATTTCTTCGAAATAAATCCGGACGCTTTACTTGTCAACCCAACTTTTGGACCTTTAAACAAATATGAGTGGGAAGTTTTTCACAACAAACATTTTGCGCATCACCTCGAACAGTTTGGAATAAAATTAATTTAGAATTGCTCTTTTGTATAAGCTTTATTTTACGGATTTTTTAGACACAAAATTCCGGCAATTATGATCAGCTCAAAATATCCATCCATTATTTTTTACTTTGTGATTGTAGTTGCGCTGACTATTCCAGCTTTCTATTATAATAACTTGCCAGTGCAGATTGCATCTCACTTTAATGCTAAGGGACAAGCTGATGGCTGGATGAATAAAAGTTCTTACATGCTTACAAATTACTTAATTTTAATCGCGATGATAATTATGTTCTTATCGATCAACTTTTTTATAAAGAAAGCTCCCGATAGTATGATTAACATTCCCAATAAAAAATATTGGTTCGATCCGGCAAGAAAGGAAACTGCAATTAATGTTGTTAAAAATTTTATTTATTTGATGGGAGCAATGACAATTTCTTTCATCACATTAATATCCTGGGAAGTTTATAAAGCTAATTTGAACCGGACTTATAATCTTGGTAATTCAATGTGGTTTTATTTTTCTATTCTACTTACCGGCACAATCTTCTTTGTTATTAAAATGTATTATTACTTTAACAAAATAGAAAACCATTAAACCGGATTTGATATGAAACGAAAATCAAAAATTATTTTTGTTGCATTATTTTTTATTACGATTACACCTTCAATTGTTTTTTTACAGAAACTCCCTATTATTCCCCAACCTGTTGAAATTACAACGGGAGCCGGAACGTTTGTAATCAATTACAAAACAACAATTAACACTTCTACCCGGGATAAAGAGTTATTAAACTTATATGAAATACTAAGCGGTTACATTGCTGCGGTAATTGGTGCTAAACCCGGTTTATCAGGCAACGGCACAAACACTATCAATCTTCTGTTTGATGCTAATATACAACATAACGAAGGTTATCAATTATCAGTTGCAGAAAAAAATATTACGATTAAAGGGAAAAGCGGTTCGGGAATATTTTATGGAATTCAATCGCTCGTTCAATTATTCCCGTTAGAAAAGTCGAGCACGATATCAATTCCACAAATATTGATTAATGATTATCCACGATTTAAATGGCGGGGAGTTCATTTAGATGTTTGCCGTCATTTTTTCCCGATAGAGTTTGTAAAAAAATATATTGACATACTTGCCGCATACAAGATTAACACGTTCCACTGGCATTTAACGGATGATCAGGGCTGGCGAATTGAAATAAAAAAATATCCCAAGCTAACACAAATTGGTTCTATGCGTAAAGAAACTATGGGCGATGGTAAACCCCTCGGCGGTTATTACACACAAGAACAAATCCGCGATTTGGTTGAGTACGCAAAATCAAAATACATAACAGTTGTTCCTGAAATTGAAATGCCGGGACACGCACTTGCCGCACTTACTTCATATCCTGAATATTCGTGCACCGGAGGTCCATTCGAAGTTGGAACAACGTGGGGTGTGTTTGATGATATATTCTGTGCCGGTAAAGATAATACGTTTGAATTTCTGGAAAATATTTTGTCGGAAGTATTAACATTATTCCCGGGGGAATTTATTCATATTGGTGGTGATGAAGCTCCTAAAACAAGATGGCAAAAATGTGAATTGTGCCAGAAGAGAATGAAAACAGAAAATCTGAAAGACGAACACGAACTACAGAGTTACTTTATTCAGCGCATTGAAAAGTTTTTAAATTCCAAAGGGAAAAAAATTATTGGTTGGGATGAAATTTTAGAAGGCGGACTCGCACCAAACGCAGCAGTAATGAGCTGGCGGGGGACCGAAGGCGGAATTGCCGCAGCAAAAATGAAACACTATGCTGTAATGTCGCCGGGCACACATTGTTACTTCGATCATTACCAGGGTTTAAGCGGCGAACCGAAAGCATTCGGCGGTTATACACCGCTTGAAAAAGTTTATTCCTATGAACCAATTCCGGCACAATTGAATGATGAAGAAGCAAAATATATTCTGGGCGCTCAGGCAAATATGTGGTCGGAATATTTGGAAACAACTGATCAGGTTGAATATATGCTGCTACCAAGACTCTGCGCGCTTAGTGAAGTTGTGTGGACGCCGCCTTCATCTAAAAATCTTGATGACTTTTTAAGTAGACTTTCAACACATTACGATTTACTTGCAAGCAAAGGTTATAACTTTAGAGTGCCGCCTCCTCTTAACGAAGTTGGAGAGCTTGTTCTAAGTAAAAACGAAAAAGTAGTTCTTGGTTCACAAATTAGGTCGGCTAAAATTTATTATACTATTGACGGCTCTGAACCGGATATTAATTCCAGCCAATACACAGAACCATTACAATTTACATCACCTGTTCTGCTAAAGTCTAAAACAATTCTTGCGAATGGAAAAGGAAGTCCTACTTCTGCTGTTATGATCAGTTTTATTGATCCGGAAACAAATGGATTGCACTATAATTATTATGAGGGGGACTGGGATCTTATTCCAAAATTATGGGAAATGAAACCAGATAGAAAAGGGAGAGTAAACAAGCTAAGCTTAAAATCAATTGAACCTCGCGAAGATTTTTATGGTGTAGATATTTTCGGATTTTTAAATATTGAAAAAGAAGGCGAGTATACTTTCTATTTGATTTCCGACGACGGAAGCAAACTTTTTGTTAATAATCAATTGCTAATCGACAACGACGGATTACATTCCAGCAAGGAGGTTTCTGGTAAAATCACACTGGAAAAAGGGAAACATCCAGTCAAGATTTTTTATTTTGAAAAAAGCGGTTCACAGGAATTACGTGTTGAATATGAAGGACCCGGCATTGTAAGAAAGCCGATTCCCGCAAGTCAGTTTTATTTTGATAATTAACAGGAATTATAATTAAAAGTTTTTTTCTATGAGAAAATTAATCGGTCTCTTTTTAATTTTTACTTCCGTCATACTATCGCAGCCATCGGCAAATAAAGTTGCATTCTTTATTGCAAAAGATTTTCCGACTGCAGATATGCCGGCTTTAAGCGAAGCTGAATTGTTAGGTCTAACGAATAATTATAATTCTCAAGTGTTGGGAGATGTTCAATCCCTGAACAATAATCTGGACACAAATAATTTTTCGTTACTTGTTTTACCATACGGATCTGCATTTCCACTTGATGCCTGGCAAACAATTCTTAATTTTCTAAATAATGGCGGGAGTATAGTAAACATTGGCGGTTCTCCGTTTTATCAGCCCGTTATCTATAAAGATTCATTATGGATTAAAGGAATTCCACAGCAGACATTTGCCAGAAAACTTTTAATTGGTCCGCCAGAAAAAATCGAGCTTAATTCCGGAAAATTCTATAATACAAGCAAAGTTCTACCTCTAAATTATTTTGAAATTAATAAGAACGAAATTCCGGCTCCATCAATTGTTTATGAATTGACTTACCGGTTTACAACTCAAAAAGATTTTCCGGCGGAGGACGGTTCCTCTGGTCCACGTGACGCGATTATCCGACCATTAATTCATTTGATCAACAATGATGGTTATCCATTTGCAGCGCCAATTGTAGAGATTGACCGGCTTCAAGGGAACAGTGCCGGCGGCAGATGGATTTTTTATTCAAACAATACAAAACCAACTGTTGCATTAATAAAAAGACTAATTGACCGCGCGCTTCAAGGTGCAATTGAATTTACTGCGAATCCTGTTTTTGCATCTATTAAAAAGGGCGAAACTCCACTTATAAGAGTTAATCTTTTTATACCGAATAACAACTCAAGTACGCCTGTAAAAATTAATTTGCGTGTAATGGATGAAAAAGGTAAAACGATTTACAACAATAAATATGAATTGATTGGAACAGTAGATTTCAAAACTTCCACAATTTCACTGGATGGCATCAATAATTTACAGGAAGGTTTCTACTCGGTTGAAATTGAAGCAGAGAAGATTGATCATCAACCAAATAAAATTACCACCGGACTCTGGGTATGGGACAATAAAACTATCAAGAGCGGACCGAAGATAACCGTCTCAAAAGATTGGTTGAGAAAAGGCGGAAAAGTATTTCCCGTAATCGGTACAACTTATATGGCAAGCGATGTTCACAGAAAATTTCTTTTTGAGCCGAATCCCTATATCTGGATGAAAGATTTTGAGATGATGAAAAAGTCCGGAATAAATTTTATAAGAACCGGTTTATGGAATTCGTGGTCGAGATCGATGCTCGATAGAGGTGCAATTGACGAATCCTTTTTACGCGCACTCGATGCTTATGTAATGACTGCGGCAAAAAATGAAATTGTTGTCTGCTTCAACTTTTTCGCATTCACGCCGCCGCTTAATGGCGGAACAAATCCCTACCTCGATCCACGCTCCCTCGATTGGCAAAAAAGTTTTATAACACTTATTACTACGCGATACAAAGATATCAACTGGGTTCATTACGATTTAATAAATGAACCGTCATACTCTCCGCCCAACGACATCTGGAAGAACTCTCCTATTGGCGATCAGCACGAAAAAAATGAATGGCAAAATTGGATCAACAAAAAGTATCCGGTTGCAAATTCGGAGTTGATGAACAAATGGCGCGATGCTATCGGAGATATTTATCAACCTCCAACCGAAAGTGAATTGTCGTATAGAATTTATAAGGAAGACCGTCGTCCGAGAAAAGCGATCGACTTCAATTTATTTACCCAGGATGTTGTAACCAACTGGGCAAATATACTTAACAAAACTATTAAATCCGTAACCGATGCACTCGTAACACTTGGTCAGGACGAAGGCGGAACATCTAACCGTCCGGCTCAACAATTTCATTATACTGCAGTCGATTACACATCTATTCACACGTGGTGGCTGAATGATGACCTGTTGTGGGACGGATTAATCACTAAAGTGCCGGAGAAACCAAACCTGATTTCAGAAACCGGATTAATGCGATTGGAAGATATTGATGGCGAACCGTGGCGAAGTCCGAATGCCGCAAAGAATTTACTTGATCGAAAATTTGCTTTAGGGTTTGCATCAAGAGGAGCTGGAATTGTTCAATGGGCGTGGAATATAAATCCATATATGCCGATTGATAATGAATCTGCAATAGGATTTTTAAGACCTGATGGAACGGCTAAAATTGAAATAGAGAACATTAATAAGTACTCTAAATTCTTCAACACTGCTCAACAGTTTATTGAGGATTATGAACCTTCAGAAGTTGTAATTGTAATTCCCCACAGCAAAATATTCGCGGGTAGAAAGAACGGAGATTTATCTACCAAACGATTTGTTAGAACAATAACAGATCATTTTGGAATTACGCCTTCATTAATTTCCGAATATAAACTGACAGCGGAAAGATTATCCAACGCCAAATTAGTGATTATTCCTTCAGCAGAATTTATAACTGATGTTGCGGCAAAAGTTCTTTATGATATATCATCTAAAGGAACAACGGTCTTGTTTACCGGTTCACTCGAGGGTAATTCTTTCGGAGAGTTGTCTGAAGAAATTTTAAAGTTAGGATTAACCAACAAATCTGTTCCGGTTGCATTATTCGAAAAATATATTTCTCAAGGAGATCAATCGTGGAAAGAAGTGAACGTTACATTCGATAATCAGCAAAGTGAGTTCATAAAAAAATCAGTTGCAGAAAAATTATACTCAACAAAAAATATACTTCACGAGCCGCTCCCACTGGAACTTGCGCGCGAAAAAGAACCGTTAATTGATCTGTTAAAATTTGTCTTCTATAAAAGTGGTGTTTATTATCAATTAGATGAATCCCCTGTTTCAACTAATATTCTTAATATGAAAAAACATTCTCTAATTATTCTTGTAAACGAATCTGCGAGCAATATTACTAAAAAAGTAAAGCTTGGTAATTTTACTTTAGATGTTGTAGTTAAATCCGGGGAGAGCAAGCTGCTTCTTGTTGATAAACAAACCGGCACTATAATATCACAGACTGAATAGAAATTAATAATAAACTTTTACTGCGCGGAAAGAAAAATGAATCTCTCAAAAAAAATTCTGACTGTAACCATAACCATATTCTTTACAACTTGCCTATACCCTCAAAAAGATTTAACAAAGTACGTTGATCCATTTATCGGTACCGGCGGACACGGGCATACTTATCCAGGCGCTACATTACCGTTTGGTCTTGTTCAATTAAGTCCCGATACCGGAATTGAAGGATGGGATTGGTGTTCGGGTTATCATTATTCTGATAATTCTATCATGGGATTCAGCCATACACATTTAAGCGGAACCGGCGCAGCAGATTATGCAGATATTCTTTTTATGCCAACTGTTGGAAAAATTAGAATTGTACCGGGCAGCAAAGAAAATCCCGATGAAGGTTACCGTTCACGTTTCAGTCATAAAAACGAAATTGCATCACCGGGTTATTATTCGGTGTTACTCGACGACTACAATGTAAAAGTAGAATTAACAACAACGGAGCGATGCGGATTTCATAAATACACTTATCCCGCATCGGACTCCGCGAATATTATTATCGACCTGAAACACGGACTTGATGATGATAACGATGGATACATCAATATAATAAACCCGCGGACAATAGAAGGATATAGAAAATCAAGTGGATGGGCAAAAGAACATTATGTTTATTTCTACGCAGAATTTTCTAAACCATTTATCACTTACGAATTATTTAAAGAGAAAGATAATTTTCAGAAAGGAAAAAGTGCTTCGGGGAAAAATATAAAAGCTGCATTGCGTTTTAATACAAAAGAATCTGAATCAATACTTGTAAAGATTGGAATTTCTGCAGTTGATTTAGAGGGCGCAAAGAAGAATTTAGAAAAAGAAATTTCACATTTCGATTTTTACAAAGTTGTGGATGAAGCAAAATTTAGGTGGCAGAAAGAGCTGAGCAAAATAATTGTTGAAGGCGGATCAGAAGCACAGAAAAAGATTTTTTATACCGCGCTTTATCATACACTACTTACACCCAATATTTTTAATGATGTTGATGGAAGATACTACGGCATGGATCGCAAAATTCATACTGCCAAAAACTTTGAATACTATACTGTTTTCTCTTTGTGGGATACATTTCGCGCGCTTCATCCATTGTTAACTATTATAGATCGAAAACGATCTGTGGATTTTGTGAAAACAATTTTGGCCAAATATAAAGAGAGTAATTTGCTGCCCGTTTGGGAATTAGCTTCGAATGAAACCTGGACAATGATTGGTTATCATTCCATTCCTGTAATATTTGATGCTTACATGAAAGGAATAAATGATTTTGATTTAGAGTTTGCATTAGAAGCAATGAAGAAAAGTGCCGAAAGAGATCAGCACGGACTGAAACTTTATAGAGAGCGTGGATTTATTCCGGCTGATAAAGAAAACGAATCGGTCTCTAAAACTTTAGAGTATTGCTACGACGATTGGTGTATTGCACAATTTGCAAAAAGTATTGGTAAAGAAAATGACTATAAAACTTATAACGCAAGATCTCTCTTTTATAAAAATCTTTTTGATGAATCAACCGGATTTTTCCGTGGTAAACTTTCCAATGGTAAATGGATTGAACCATTCAACCCGAAAGAAGTAAATGCAATTTATACCGAAGCATCCGCCTGGCAATATAATTTCTTTGTCCCGCACGATGTTCAAAGTCTTATTGATCTTCATGGCGGCAACCATAAGTTAATCGGTAAGCTTGATGAAATGTTCAGCGAATCGGCTGTATTAGAAGGAAGGCATCAACCTGATATTACAGGACTGATCGGTCAATATGCACATGGCAACGAACCTTCTCATCACGTTGCCTACTTATATAATTATGCCGGCGTACCATGGAAAACTCAGGAGAGAATTAGAAACATTATGAATACCCTTTATACAGACAAACCGGACGGACTTTGCGGTAACGATGATTGCGGACAATTATCAGCGTGGTATGTTTTTAGTGCGATGGGATTTTATCCTGTATCACCGGGACAAAACATTTATGCCATCGGCTCGCCAATATTCGATAAGGTTACAATAAATCTGGAGAACGGAAATAAATTTATTATTACAACAAAAAATAATTCACGGGAAAATATTTTTGTTAATTCAGCATTGTTGAATGGAAACCAATACAATAAGCCGTTTATAACACACATTCAAATTATGGATGGCGGAAGTTTAGAATTTACTATGAGTAATCTTCCAAATGAAAGCTGGGGTAATGACACCAATGGAATGTTTTCAATGCGACCAGAATTAGTTGATGTTGAAATGCCAAATATCATGGCAGATTCAGAAGTGTTTTACATAGAACAAAAAATTACTATCACTACAAAAACAAAAAATGCAAAAATAGTTTATACATTAGATGGAACCGAGCCAAACCTAAATTCAACTCTGTATCTAGAGCCGATTACAATCGACAAAGCTTGTACATTAAAGTGCATGGCAATTCTACCAGATGGAAAATCAAGTTCGGTTACCTCCAGCTCATTTATTAAATCAAAATATCCCGCTGCTATTTACAAACATGATTTTGACGAACGTTATACCGGTGGCGGTAGCATGGCACTAACAGATGGAAGATTTGGAACTACTAATTTTCAGAATGGTGAATGGCAAGGATTCGAAGGGGTTGACCTTGAAGCAACTATTAACCTTGAAAAAGAAACTTTGATTAACAAATTATCTTTAACTGCTCTTAACGATCCCAATGTTTGGATTTTCATGCCGCGCAAAGTAATTTTTTATATCTCTAATGACGGAACAAATTTTTTAAAAGTAGCAGAAGTTGATAACGATCTTCCTGTTGAAACAACTCAATTAATGATTAAAAAATTCGCTGCAGAATCAATTCAACAGAAGGCACGCGTCGTTAAAGTATTTGCAGAAAGTGTTCGTTATTGCCCTCCATGGCACAAAGGTGCTGGCTATAAATGCTGGCTATTTGCAGATGAGCTTGTGATTGAATAATACTTGAACTTGATATTTCACTTTTCTGTTTTCATTAATGAATATAACCTCTCGGGACGAAAATGAAAACTCGTGTTGTATTAATAACCGGCGCAACAGATGGAATAGGAAAACAAACCGCAATCGATTTAGCCGAAAAAGGATTCCATGTCATTATCCATGGTAGAACAAAAGAGAAAGCGGACTCAACTTTAAATGATATTCATAAAATAACCAGTAGCGAATCGCTTTCTTCGGTTTATGCCGACTTATCCTCACTAAATCAAGTAAGAAATCTTACTGAAAATATTTTGAAAAATTATTCCACACTTGATGTTCTGATTAACAATGCCGGAATTTATATGAAAGAGCGAATGCTCTCAGAAGACGGTTACGAAATGACATTTGCAGTTAATCACCTTTCACACTTTTTACTAACCAACCTTTTAATTGATTTATTAAAACAGAGCAATGACGGAAGAATTGTAAATGTTAGTTCGGTTGCTCATCAGAATGCAAAGTTAGACTGGAATAATCTGAATGCTGAAAAATCATTCAGTGCTTATGGCGCATATTCATTATCAAAACTTGGGAATGTTCTATTCTCAAATGAACTTGCTATGCGGCTCAAAGGAACTAATCTAAAATCCAATTCGCTTCATCCCGGTGTTATTACTACCAAACTGCTGCGAGCCGGATTTAACATATCCGGTGCTTCGGTTAAGAAGGGTGCTGAAACATCGGTGTTTTTAGCATCATCAGAAGAAGTTGCACACTTAAACGGAGAATACCTGATAGACAGCAAGGTAGTTAAACCTCATCCATCTGCAACCGATAACGAAGTGTTAAAAAAGTTTTGGCAAGTAAGTGAGGAAATGACGGCGCTAAATTAATAGCACCGTCATAATTCGGTTAAACAATATTTCGGAAATTTCAATTACAGATTAAAACTGTTTTTATGCTTGTCTTAGAAACCCGCTCTTCTACTCTTAATGGTTTTGTAAGTTTGTGAAAACGAAAACAATAAAGCAGTCCCTACAACTAAGATATAAGAAACTTTCCCGTCTAGGATATATATTACAGCAAATAATGCTGAGCCAAAACCAATAAAGTAACTAAAAAATAGAGGCAGATATTCACGCATCAGATTTTGTTTCATATCAACTTCCGGTTATTCACTTCTAAAATACCAAAGAATCAAAAATCTACTTGACAATAAAATTCTCAGAGCATAATTCCAAAGTTAAGCGACAAGTCGAAACCGCTGTAATTTTCTCTTGTTCCAACCGGTTCGTTAAAGTCAGAACCAATATTATATCCGGCCAGTAAGCCAAGGCGCATCCATCCGCTTAAGAATGCATCAACGCCTAATCCTAATTTAGAACCGAATACTGATTGAACTTTTGTTTCCGAACCAATTTTTACACCAAGTGTAACTTTGTTAGAAGATGAGTGACCCATATGAGCTCCAACAAGAGCAACAACACAAGGTCTAACATTTTCTGCAAGAGCTGCAAAAGCGGGATAATACCTTGCACCGGCAAGAACCGGAACAACCGTAGCCGCTTTCTGTTCAATGCCGGTCATACTAACACCACTAAATACTTCGGCATTCAAAATACCGGCATTCAATTCAAGAGCCCACTCATCAGTAATCCAGTAATTATAATAAAGATTACCCATAAAATTTGATTCTGCATTCACTTTAACTGTCAGGACTGTTGCTTCTTGCTGGTTCAGCATTCCAAAACCAAATCCGATGCTGTGCCTTCCTTTCAACGGCATCAAATTACAGTTATCCTGTGCAAGTGTTAAACCTGAACTTAGAACTAATAAAACTACAAGAAAAGAAATTGCTTTTTTCATAAAGCCCCCTCTTATTGTTAAGGTTATTTGTTGAAATTATCTTGCTTCAATATCAAAATTGTTAACGAATTAATCAATCAATACGCGATTAATAAATTATTATAATTATTTGGTCTCACTCTTTTCGGCTTTAAATTTTACCTCGTACTTTTTAAGATATGTATTTTGAAAAAGATTCAGGGTCATTCTTACACCGGGCGCCTTAATGTTATAATTACCTTCACTCAGTGTATCTATTTCATAACTTTGAGCACCGCAATCACCAAGAAATCCGCTGATTGTTTTCATTGCATCTTTTTCTGTATCGTACGAAAGATCTGCTTGTATCTGGTAAACACCATCTTTACCCGCTATAAAAGTTGTTCTGCTTGTTTTGGTCTGATAGAAAACACATTTCATGTCGGGATTGCTCATATCCTGATGAACCGGTTTACCATAAGTTTTAAGAACGTCATTAACATCTTTGCCTATCATCTGGCAATATTTAACCTGTTGCGGAAATAGATTTGATGTAATTATTGCAGAGATAATAATCAACAAGAACAGTGTCATTTTTGTTTTCATGATTTTCTCCCTGATCTATTATTTTAAAAATAATTTCCAGAATAGTTGGAAGTAATATATTTCACCAAAGAGAAAAGGTGTAAAGTAAGAGTAATGTGGTAATATTTCTGTGCCGTCATAAACTTCGTCCTTGAAGAAATAGAACCGGCTTTTACGTGTATAATCTTACAATAAATTTATAAGATTTTCAATTGAATACTATATCTCAATTCTTGTAATAACACCGTGAAGTTTCTGATAAGGTAATTCGAGGAATTGAACAAAATTGGAAGACACTCTCTTTATGAATGCAAAAATCTTAAGCCATGGTTTCTTTGCCTGAATATCATCTGCGCCGTAAAACATTACTTTGGAGTCGATATCAACTTCTTTCAAAATATTTGTAATATCCAGCTTTTCCATGTATCCTACCTGTATTTCCAATCCAGATAAACCTTCGGTTATCTCCGGAACAAATAATTTCTGAACTCCAAAAGGTTTATCCATGGTAGCAATAGAGATTAGAATATTCTGCTCATAAATAATGTTTCCCCTTATTGTAGAGTGAACCATATAAGGCGGAATCATGTGCAAGTCTTTTGTAAAATACAAAGCTGTGCCCGGCAATACTTTTCCGGTTTCATATAGCTGGTTAAAACTCTCAATGTAAGTATCAATTGGCAGAGAGCGGAACGATCGATAGACCGCTTTATTTCCAGAAATCCAGATTCTTATTGTAATGAATGGAACTGCTGCAATAATAAGGGACCAGAAACCTCCGTGTGGAATTTTTGTAAACACAGCAGCCAGAAACAAAAAATTTATCAGCAGATTTAAGGCAGCCATTGCTACTTTCAACCTGTGATTTTGAAATGAGAAAATAGCAAGCATCAGTATCGAACTTATAGTCATTGTTCCCATAACTGCAAGTCCGTATGCCGCTGCAAGATTAGTCGAAGCTCGGAACAATAACATCATGAAAATTACTGCGATCAATAATCCCCAGTTTACAACCGCAATATAAATTTGCGACCTAAGATGTGTAGATGTGTACTTCACTTTAAATAACGGGAAAATGTGAGTTCTTATTCCCTGATATACGAGTGAGAACATAGCGCTTATCATTGCCTGAGATGCAATTATAGTTGCAAATAGAGTTAATATTAAAAACGGGATATATAAAAATTCTGCCTGGGTTCTAACCATTTCAAAAAGAATATTTTTTTCGAAGCCATGATGATATGCAAAAGCACCCTGACCAAAATAATTTACTACTAATGCAAAGAAAACAAAGTACCATGCTCGCCTAATCGGTTCTCTGCCAAGGTGTCCCATATCCGCATAAATTGCCTCACCACCGGTTGCACACAGAATTACTTCGGATAAAACGATGAATGCAGCAATCCCATTATTAAGCATAAATCCAACTGCGTGATGCGGGCTAATTGCAGCAATAATATCTATGTTGCTAATTAAGGA
>Ga0067045_1003390_pt1 | contig 22019 bp, 25 predicted proteins | sample TerdegcTABiofilm_FD_59184 | JGI IMG/M metagenome (GOLD analysis project Ga0067045, IMG submission 59184) | Combined Assembly of (Gp0054472, Gp0054536) Wastewater bioreactor microbial communities from Singapore -Terephthalate degrading...
GCTGCTACATTTAACGGAATACTCAAAGCCTTTCTCATTCTCCCCGTTCTTACTTAGGGGGATATTACCACAATTACAAATGGTCATGCAATATGAGCAATTATATGGCATTAAGGCTGGGTAGAAACAGCCGGGATTTGCATGTCCCAGCAGTCTTACAAACTGTTTTTTTCCGCTAAGTGAATTGACCAGCCTTTTGTCCGCAGTCCAGAACTCACAAATGCTCTTCGTTTCTTTCGCGGTTATTTCAGCAACAGCTAAATACGATGCATCATAAAGTGTTGAAAGCTTTTCCTCTGTACTTATGCACCAAGCTGTGTTTATTACTTTTTCGTCGTCTACATAGGTAATGTTTTTCAGCCGTCTGAATATTCGCCAGGATTCTTCCGCTTCTTCCGCCGTGATTTCTTTTTTTAAAGCTTTTTGTCGAAGAACGCTTCCAATTTCGGCCCACGCAAATGAGGGTAAAACTATAGACAACTCGTTTGTCGCAATATTTTCCATCAACTCTGCCGCCGCGTCACTCCCATCTTCCCATGTGAGCAACTTGACGAGAACGCTGCTATCAAGACAAACAAAAGCGCTCATCTAGTTTTACCCTCCCGCAAATCTCTGATAAGAGGCACAGAATCTAACTGTTTACCTTTTTGGGCCATCTTTTTTCTCAATTTAGCAAGATCCTGAAGAGCGTTTTTGGTTTCCTCAACACGCAACAACCTGTCTGCTTCCTCAACTTTTTTCAGCATCTCTTCATAGGCAGACGCTTCAACCACGTAAACCACGGGCTTCGATCTCTGCAAAATAACTGCCGGCTCCCTGGTTTCTACCACTCGGGATATGATCATGCTCGCATTTTGACGGATCTCTGTCACATTTGCCATATACACTATAAACACCCCTTCACTTGCCTGCATTGCTATTAATAGTATACCATACAAGATTTAACAATGCAAGTAAGTTATGAAAATTTAATCACCCCTTTAAAAAAAATACAAAAACCGGGCAATACCCGGTTAATATAGGTCTAAATAAGCTTTGCTAATTAGATTCTTGGGATGTTAACCAAATGATTTGTATTTTATCGGTTACTCTCTGAAATTCCTTATCCCCAGTGATAAGAGGTACATCCTTTTCTAATGCCAGCGCAGCAGCAAAACAATCTGCAAAGGAGATGCCACCCCTCGACTTAAATACCCCAGCCAATTTAGCCCGTTCCCAGGTGACATCTACAATACGAATATTGTTAGCTTGTATTATTTCCGATTCAACGAGCTCCGCAGTTTCCATACCTCGCTCTCGAAGTACAATATAGAACACTTCACCTAAATTAATTGAACTTATATAAAATTGTGCCCCAGGGTTTTGGAGATAATCATTAACAATATCTCCCCCTTCCTCAGCTTCCAAAAAAGCAAGCAAGGCATAAGCATCCAAAACGAAAACTTTATCGTTCTTCTTTCTCAATTTCCAAGGCATGTTCCTTTCGCAGCGACTCGGTTAAGCTAGTTTTACCTTTTAAAACACCGTGAAGCTTAACAAATGGTTTATCCTGCAATGGTACCAAAACCAGCTTGCCTTCGTGTTCTTGTAATTGAAACCTGTCACCCTGCTTAATTTTGAACTTTTTCCTGAATTCTGAAGGGATTATTATTTGTCCTTTAGAAGACACCGTAATAACCGGCACTGCCTTACGCCCCCTTTGACTTACATTTTATATGTAAGCGCATTTTATGTCAATTATTTTATTCTAATTCTTCGCACTCCAATGTACCGTAACCGCCCGACCGTCTCTTTCCATCACATCAACCTTCTGCCCAGGCTTAAGGCGCTTGGTAAGGTCTATTACCTCGCCGGTTTTGTTCAACAACCTCATGCCTTCCTGAACTTTTGTCCTTTCGTCAATTTTTATTGTTAGTTCTCGGCCTTCCAAAGTATTTTCACCGCTATTCTCTACTTTCATGGTTAGCTGATCAGGGTAAACCGAAACAACTTCTCCGCTACGTACCATTCTGTTTAATTCTTCCTGCTGCTTCTCAGCGATCATTTTGACTTTTTTCTCCGGCATTACGATTTTCGCGTAATACATGCCGCCGGCGCCCAAAACGATACCGGCTATAAATGTTAACGCAACAATGGCTGCGACTACGGGTTTTCTCAACATTTAATCGCCCCCCTCAAGCAAAATAGCTTCACCGGTACCGCCGGTATATACCGTTACTCCCTTAAATCCCAGGAATGCCAAAAACCCCGGTTTTAGCCTTACCCTCGTTTCCGTTGTATATGTTCTTTCACCTGATATTCTGCCGGACCACCCGGTTTCTTCAGATCCAAGAATCTGTTCTTCTTTTTGTACTTCGTATTCCCCCATAACTTTGCTCACAAAACCGGAGCCTCCATTTGCCTCCTCAGCCCTGCGAGCTGCCTGGTATGCTTTATCCGCGTCCCTTAATTTCAGGGTTGCCTTACCAGGAATCTCTTTAATTGATGTGACGTTACCACTTGCATCCTGTTCAGTTTCCAACGCCCCGGTTTCGCGCACAACATCGGCAGTCATAGCCCCGGCAAGCGCCGCAGCGTCCGCTTTGGTTTGCAACTCACCTCTTACCATATTTGCGCGGCCGATATCAAGAACTAAGGCTGAGCACGAAATAAGCACCAGAAAAAAAAGCGGGAACGCCAGAGTCATACCGCGGCGGTCTCCAGCCAACTTATGCACCAGTATCACCACCTGCTGGCGATGCTTCTTTGACAATCTCTTTTATAAACCGGGCGGATGCGCTTACAGGCAGGTAGCCACCCATTGTTTCCTTGATACCCACCAAGCGCATCATCCCGGGCACAGCCACAGGTACCCGGTACGTAACAACAGCCACGGCAAAGTCCCCTTCACCACTTATTATCACGTCATTTGCGGGGTCGAAGTATTTAAGGTTGCTCAAAAGCGTGTTCTGGACAATGTAAGTCGATGACTCTTTCCCCTTTTCGACACTGTGTGTGACTGCATACGTCCGAGCTCCTTCCCTGGCCGCCGTGATCAAGGTGCTTTTCGCATATTCAGCCAGGCCGTAAGTTAGGGTAAAGTTCAATATAAACATGGTAATCGGTAATATAAACGCAACGAATCCTAGAATTCCGCCTCTTTTATCTCTCATCAACAAACTAAACACCCCTTCCAATCGATAGCATAACAACAAACACCCCTGATAGGAAGAATGCCCCCAAGGGAATTGTCTCTTTTAACAAGGTTTCTTCGTCTGCCGGGATCTCCGGCTTGATACCGTACTTAAGGTTTTTCAAAACTGTTACGCTATCCTGTAACCACAGTTTTAATTGCCCGGTTCTGAGCTTTTTAAAGATAATATAAATAAGTGCAATAACATTTGAATATGCTATAATTTCAATTCCTTGATAATACCCAAAAACAGCACCCATTGAAGCAGCCAGTTTTATATCACCTCCACCCATTACTTTGAGTCCATATAGAGGTAGAAAAATAAAAAAGCATCCAAACAAGCCTCCAATAGCACTATTAGGATCTTGATATACCCCGTAAATAACAAGGATTAGCGGTACAGTATTTGGGATAATTCGATACCTTACGTCCGTATATGCAGTCCATATAAGTAACGGCAGTATCAAAGACCACGGCGTACTCAATATGTTTATCTTGATAAATAGCACTGTCCCGACCATGATAGCGACCCAGGATAACATCTGGCGCCATGAAAGCCGAACAGGAGTCATATCATCCACCCCCTCAATATTGCAAGGCCCCCGGTTTAACCAGAGGCCTTGCTGGATGATTAGTTAGTTGGAACACTGTCATCAAGGTAGGTATCGCTGGACTCTTTTAGCACGTTTGACTGTTTTTGAGCTGATCCCATAAAGGCCGGCCCCAAGTAATGCGTCCAGGCGTAATAGAAACCACCGAGCACACAAGCCCATATAAGAGCTTGTTGCAGAGGTCCTCCCCTGCGATCTTTCCATAATCGTCTTAAAGATTTGGTCATGATAACCTTCCTTTCCTTTTTAAAATCCACCAGTGAACATCTGGTCAAGCATACTGAAGTTTTCCGCAACCATAGGCCCAATCATAAGCATTATGGCAGCCACCATAACTGACACGGTAAGAATACTGTCAATGGTTGGTTTTAGTTTAACAACGCGGATTTCAGCCTCCCGTTCCCTCGCGTCACGCAAGTCCCGGGAAAGTTCTATCAACGCTTGGCCTATAGATAAACCCTGGACACCGGCTTGCTTAAGAGAGACGGCGACGTTTCTCGCTTCAGGAATGTCGTATTCGTCTGCTAACCGGTTGAATATAACGTATGAGAGTTTGCCCATTTCAACCTCTTTTATCGCGGTTTTTAGAATTACAGCCAGCATTCCATCGCTCTCCGCCGCCCACTCCAGTACCCGTGTTTCACTCAATCCGGCGGAAACGCCAAGCTCCAGCATTGACACAAGGTCGATAACCTCCGTACTCAGTTTTGCCCGGCCACTTTCTACACCGGAATCAACGAGCAGGTATGGTAATACCGAAAAAAAGAACAAAATAATCAGCCCAAGTCCGGATGGAATCGTTCCGGAGAAAACGAGCAAAACACATATTACCAGAACAACCGCAACCAGCACAATCCAAGCGCCAATAAACTCCTGCGCGGTAAAGTTAAAGGGCCGCCCGGCTAAAAAAAGTTTTCGTTCCAACGGCCCAAAGTCATCTGTCCAGCCTAGTTTTTGCGCGATATATACTACCACCCGGCCTGCTTCGTTAAAAGAATTTTTCCGGTCCTTCTCACTTTTCTTAGCTATAGAATCCATGACTTCTTTCAGCTTGGAACGTTGTTTAAGAAAGTAACTACCGGTAAATAAAGAGGCCACACACAGTAGAAGTAATACCGCAACCAAAACATCTAACCTGATTTTTTTCACCCCCCTTCAAATACCATGGATTATAGTTTTAAAGATTACCGCACCCCATACAAGTGTGGCCACCAGCACTCCGGGGTTTCTCCACGCTGATATCACAAAGAACAGCATAGCTGAAGATTCAACCAGTATGGATAAGAAGACACCGCTTTTCTTCCCCAGTGCGGACAGCAGCCAGGCGCGGACAACAAAGCGCATTGCAAGAAGACACGCCAGCGTGAATATCAGTCCCGCCAGCAGGTTGTCAGCTACCAACCCGTAGACACCAACCTGTCTCGCCGCTTCCTCAATTCCTGTTAAAAAAACATCGCTCATGTCCGAACCCCTTAAAGGTAATACTTGGACTTGAAGTCATTAATCTTTTTAATTGAAAAGTACCATCCAAGGACTATCGCGGTAAAGCCAATCATAACAACACCGGGGTGTTTCCGGACGTTTTCCCACCCATCCGTCTGGGGTCCTGATGTCAGAAAGAAATACAGCACAACCACAGACACGGCAAGGAATATTTCTTTTAAAATCCCCCCTACGGCGGAGTCAACCTTACTTCTGAACCTCTCCAAAAACTTGATGTGATCTGCTGCCGACGTAAGGACCTCAGCCGATCTTTCGCCGCCCCCGAGTTCGTCAATAATCCGCACGGAGTCGGACAGTTTGTCAAGCCCCGGATACTGATATATGTTATAGGCTTCCTTAATTGCCTCGTGGATTTTTGTCCCTTTGTCCGCGGCTTCGGCAATATAACCGAATACCTCGGACACCGGAGGCTTATATTCTAAACTTACAACCTTGAACCCATCCAGCAACGTTTTTGTACGCGCCACTGCTGCCATCTCTGATATGGCTCGCGGGAACTGCTTAAAAAAGTCCCTTTTCATTTTGTTTGTTTCCAGTACGCTGATTACCCGGGGTGAAAACACAAAAGCAATTGCTCCAAAAATTACTGCGGCTTGAGGCGCAAAGATCAGTCCGGCTATAAAACCAGCGGCGCCACACACGGCACCGTATCGCAGCGCCTTCTTCCGAAAGGGCGGTGCGGTACCCCATAGGGAATCCAGGTAGTGAATTTTTTCATCAGGCAGTTCCTCCCTGGCGTCCCTGCCTAATAGAACGGCTAAAGGTGAGCTTTTAGCCCGCAGGATGTACCCAATTGCGATTAACATTATACCTGCAAGCAGCAGCAGGCTAAATAAAATCTGCATTTAAAGCCCCCCTATCCCTGAACCGGCAGCAGTTCGCAATATATAGTGTATCCTTGTGATTTGGCAAGAGCAATCTTATCAGCCTCTTCAGGTGAAAGCGCCAGGACAACTGCGTTAACTCCGGTATTTTTGTTAGGAATATCTAGAACTTCCGCTTTTTGAGCCATCAACTGGTTTGAACCGTTTTTACTTGATCCTTTAACCGTTACTTTATCCCCCCTTTTTATCGCTTTACCAACACTCGTATCCACTGATTCCGGCAGGGCTAAAGCCACCAGATTGCCGTCAAGCGCTCCAAGCCGTGCAGCATACCCGGCACCGGCGACGCTGATAAACATTGATTTCCGCAACGGCGTCCCGGCCGGGATGAAACCTTTTGCAACCATACCCTTGACTTCATTTATGTTTTTAATTGAGTCTGGCTTTAAAGAACCTACCGGTTCTTTTCCGTAAGAAGCATTCCGGTCGCTAACCAGTTCGTCAGCCAGTATGTCCCTAGAGGCAACAGTAACCGTGACCATCTTGGCAACCGTGTTGTAACCATAAGCACCCACTAAAGCAGCCAGTACAGCGCAAACGACAGCCGCAATAAAAAAAGCGCGGTAATTTTTCAACTTGACCACCCTTTCAGATTAAAGTTTACTCTTCTTTTCCGCATTTTTGCCAGCGCCCTCTGAGGTATATACCCGGTTGGCACCATCTCCCTTCCACTACGGACGAATATGTCTTTCACCTGCACCGCCTCACCGTTTGAGGGCAACACTTCGGATATGTGCGTGCAGACACGTATTTCCCTGCCGGTTGCCGGGTCGGTCTCTTTTGCCATTTGCACCACCAGGTTGAGGGCGGCGCCGATGATCATATTCTGCGTTTCCTGGTTCATTGCAGCGGCTTCCGGAGCTTGGCCCATTAACATCGGTATCTGTACCTGTGTGGCGTCCTGCGGTGTCTCCGCGTGTAGAGTACCCATACATGACTGGCCGGTGGCCATGGAACGCAGCATATAAAAAATGGCGCCGTCCCTGACCTCTGCTACCAAGATCCATGTACCCCGTGTCTGCAGGGCATGTTTTAGAATATAATCGAATTTTATCTCGCCTTTCCCTTCTATATTCGCGGGGCGGGCGATATATTTACGAAGGTTCGGGTGCTCCAGGGGACATTCTTCAACTTCCTCCACCAGCACCGGGAGCTCTTTTAAAGGGTCGATTTCGTGACCTAGCACTGCAATCAATGTCGTTTTCCCCGTTCCCATCGGTCCTGTAAATACAATGTTGAGGTGTCCCTTTGTGGCAGCCTTAAGAAATTCGGCGCCCTCCCTGGAAAAAGTAACGGGCACTAAACCGTCTATATTACCATGATAAATAAACTTCCTTATAGACAAGTAAGCGCCCCCGGAAAGCGGCGGTATGGAAATAGCCACACGGTAGCCTTCCGGCAGTTTGAGCGATATCGACGGGTTTGACTCGTCAACCTTGCGCTGGCCACGGTAGCAAAATCGCTCTATAAACAACCTTAAATGCGCATCACTGCGGAACCTGGCATCGGCCAACTTTATCTCACCATTTTTTTCGTAAACAATACGGTCGGGCCTGATAATAACAATATCTGTTATCATATCATCTTCAATCAGTGGTTGAATCGGACCGTACCCGCTTATGTCATCCTTGATTAGCTTGGCTACACTTATACGGTCTGTATAGTTTAGTTCGGGGTAGGTTTTTTGGAGATGTAAGGTTAGTTCGCTTTCCAGCACACCGTCAACTTCCTGACCTTTTTGATACAACGTTAGCAAATGCTGGCGGCATGATTCAACTACTTCCTCCATGCGGCCAAATATCTGTTCATCTACACGTTTTTTTTGTCTGTTTATGAGCTCGCTTGATATACCGGATAATCCCCTAAAATTACTGCTGCCCATTATCCTTTACCGCCCCCTGATGCTCCCCATCTTTTTAAGAAAACCGAAAATATTCTTTTTTCCATTATCTTGGGCTTTAATAACCCCCCTGGGATACAATCGGAGCAGTAAATTTTCCATTTCTCTAGTGTAGGGCGTATCGTGCGCTCCAAGATACGGAACCTGGGCATGAACAGATACCATTTTATCCAGTTCGGAATCCTTCGGAAACATTGCCGCGACCGGGAAACCGCCTGCTAATTTGGGCAGTTCTTCCGCCAGGTTGTAGGGAAACTCATCCGGCATATCATTGATAATAAGAGATATAACCGGGTCGCCTTTTATATGGTTGATAGTCGAGATAATAAAGTCTGCCAGGCTGTCCAGGATGGGGATTTTTGCCGAAGCCGTGATAAATAATTCGTCACAACTCTCAATAGCAGCCAGTGTTGCCGACGTTAGTGTATTGCTGCCGTCGACAACTACCAGAGAAAAGTGTCTCCTAAGTACGTCGATAGTTTTTCGTACAACCTCATAGTCAATTGCTTTCTGGTCCATTAACGAACGCATCGGCGGCAAGATGAAAAAGTTTTGATCAATTTTAACCAAAGATGCTTCTACTACTTTCCGGTCGGTGCGCAGCTCCCATGGAAAGTTGGACCAGCCTGAAACTGTTTTCTCTTGCGGGAGCCCCATGCCAACAGCCCACTCTGGTGTTTTAAGCTCTACCATTTTCTCTTTTCTATCTGAGAGATAGCCGAGATATCGCAGAACATCGCCGTAATCCCTGTTCATTTCCAAGTCAACCAACGCAACTCTCATGTTGGTTAGCTTTGAAACACTTCTGGCCAGTGATACAGAAGTACATGTCTTGCCAATCCCACCCTTGGGACCAAAGACCACTATTATTTTCTTATCAATAACCGTAACCTGGTTTTTATCCTCTTCAACCCTTGCTTTTTCAACCCTGGCCTGACTGTCATTAATGTCATCGTTATCAAAAATGTTTCTTTTAGCTGGAGCGCTGTCTTTTATTAGTTCCGGGCGGTCACTGAAATACTTTATTATAAAAAACAGCTCCCGACCGCTTGGTACAATTTTCATTTTGTATTTTGACCATTTAAAATATGCCGCGGCCGGATCGTCGGCAGACACAAAAAATACGGAACTTACCTGGTTTCTAATCGCAACGTCGGCGATTATTTTTATTTCCCTGTCTGTAAATCCAAGAAGGATCGCATCGGCATTAATACGGTTTTCGATAGCATCAACAGCCATAGAGGGTTCTGTGGATATATTTACAAGACGAATTTGTTCACTTTCTTTGGGCGCCTGTCTTTGAATGATTTCGCAAAAATCTCGGTTTCCGGCTACAAGTAGCTTAATCAATAGAACCACCCACCTCTTTACCCGATCTTAGCAGCAAGTTGGCCAATTCCCTCGGCAACCGCTTCGCTTGTATGGTATGCAGGCTCACCCGATACAAGGGCGGCCATACATCCTTCGATATCCATTTTTATAACGACTGGTTCTATACCGCCGAGAACACCCGCCACAATTTCTTCCGATACCTCCGGAACAGCCCGATTATAAACAAATATACCTTCAATGTTGGCAGCGGGCTTTGCTGTAAGAACCATATCGTAGTCAACCACAACCACCGTGCTGTCCGGACTGATTACCTCAATCTGGCCGTCTGGTGGTTCTGCTGACAGATCTACAATTACCCTGCGGTACTGGCTTTTCAGCTCGTTCACTACCTTTTTCAGCATATCAGCGGGGTAATTATATGCCGCGCACTCAGGTATATAAATATCCAGCTTGCTTTTTATTACAACAAGTCCATCCCTCGCCTCGCTTGGCTCTTCGACCCCGAAATGTTTATAGGTAGCTGCGGGGGAACCCAAGTCCAGGATGGCGACTGCCTCGCCGTTTCCCGAGTAGTGATCAGCCAGGGAAGTCGCTATTGTACTCCGGCCAACGCCTCCTCTAAATCCTACCACTGCAATTTTCTTAATCCTTGATTCGCTGCTGACAAGGGGATTACCTGACCAAGTATCGTTTATCATGTCATCATCTTCGTCTTCCACTACCGTAAGTAAACGTTCTATTGTTTGGGACAACTCCTTAAGGGACAAAGGGATAAAGAAAATATGACTTTCGGGTACACCGGCGCTCGCAGCCGTCTCAGCAAAAGCCATCCCGGCATCATCGTTTACACCAGCAATAATTAGTGTTTTTTTAGGGTTAAGAATATAATCAATTGGATTATCAATCCCACCATTAGCATTTCTTCGCACCAGAACGGTTACAGCCGGCGTGTTATCATCAATCGCTTGTTTTACATCGACACCAAGGCGCGTGGAAAGCTTAGCGTTAGTTTTGTTATCTAATTGGCTGTAGATATACNATCCTAGCATTCCTCCCTTCTAGGCTTTCCTTAATTTTTTAAGGAACTTTGTAAGGAACGAGCCTTTTTTTTGCTTTGTTACAATTTCCCCAGCATGGATTTTAAAAGGCAAAATAGCTGACGCTATATTCCGGACAGCCTCACCTGCTGCGGAGCCCGGAAGTTGAACGACGAGTTTCCTCTGTCTTTTGGCGGCATTTACACCTTGCTCATCCAATGGTACCGAGTAATATTTTTCAAAAGACATTTTTTTAGCCACTTCTTTGGGGTCGTAAAATGCTGTCGGCGACCTCTTGTTAAAGATCAAGTGCATTTTTTCGTTCCAGCCGCCTTCTTGAGTCAGAAAATGATTTAATTTTGCTATTGTCTTCCTGTCCTGGCCGGCTACTATTAATATAGCGTTGGCCATGCGTAAGGCCACCCGGGCTTGATTTGAATAACCGTCTACTCCGAGGTCAACAACGACAATATCAAAAATCTCACTCAGCGTATGCAGCAGGTCTTCTATCTCGGCTTCCGGTAATTCTCTCCCCGCATAAGGGTATGCGGGGATTATGTAAAGGCCTGAATTATGGCGCAATATGTTTGATTTAAGGTTGACTGCATATTTACGCCAGTCCGTCACCGTCGCCCAGCCATTCTTTGGAACAACTGCCTTTTTATCCATCACCTTTTCCCTGTCCTCTTCGTCAACGAGGCCAGTGGCTACGTCTACGTCTCCGTATCCGAGATCAAGGTCTATAACAACTGCATTTACACTACTTACCGCACAAACTGCCCCCATTGAAGTGGCAATAAATGTCTTGCCCTCACCGCCTGACGCCGAGTATGAAGGCACTATAATACCGCGCATCGTGCGCGGTACAAGTATACTATGACGCGGCGGACTAAAATTCTTTGGTAGAATCTGCTCAAGATGAATAGAATGGTCCTGGCTGTCAGGAGCTTCTTCAAAATTTATCAGCTCATCGTCTTCATCAACAGCCTCCCTAAAAACCTTGTTTAGTTCCCTGGCGAGTTCGGTTTCCTTTACCACTTTTACCCCTGGCTTTCTTACCATGCGGGCGTCGGTAAGAGTCATCATGCCGTTTATAATCACAAAGACAGGTAAGCCCGTGGGCAAGTTTCCTATTCCCTGAGCGTTTCCAGGCATTTGAACCACTGCGCACTTAGCACCGCCAGGCGTTGGGGTAATACCATATCTTTTGAGCCTTTCTTTTAGCTCATCAGGCCCGAGCACATAAACCATCCGAATCCTCCTCCAACTTTTGTTTAAGAACCTCTATCAAATTTTGATCTCTGTAATAGACTAAAACATTCTTTTTCTCTGAGGTGGCGTTAAGTATAATGTCCTTCATGGCCCGAATGTCCCTGTCCTCAAAATCATCACCCGGGACTGACGAGTAAAGCTCAACCATTTTGCCCACACGGTAAGGTTTTGCCGAAAGCCCGATACCCCAATCGTGCATCCAGGCATTGCTTTCTAATTTGAAATGTCTGGAAAGCGTAGCTCCGTCAATGTCGGCGTCTATAACAACGATATGATATTTCGGATTCTTAACTACCTGTTCGATGTGTTTAATATCATTGGTAACGGTTAACCCTTCTATTAATTGGGCGGTACTTGATTTTTTCACAGTTAACGATGTAGCCACAACAACCCTGTTTCTACCGGATTCTTTCGCTTCATAAAGGGCATTGTCAGCAACTTTGATTAGTGTCTGAATATCGCCTATTTCTTTAGTCATTACTGCTACGCCGGCCGAAAAGGTGGAGCGTATTTTCCCACCACCCGGTACGGTAATCTCTCTATTGGCCCAATTCCTGCAGGCCCTTTCAGCAATCCCTCTTGCATCTTCCAGGCAGGCGAATACTACAATAAACTCTTCACCACCGTATCTTGCCACAATATCAACTTCACGTACCACTGAAGTTAAAAACCTGGCAAGTTCTTTCAGCACCGCATCACCAGTCTGGTGTCCGTATGTGTCGTTAACTTTTTTGAAGTAATCCAGGTCGCACATCATGATTGAAAATGGTATACCTGTCTTTTGGAATCGTTTAAATTGATCTTCAAGGTAGTTGTCAAGAAACTGTCTTTTGTACAATCCTGTAAGATCGTCTCTTACGGCTTTATCCCATATCTCACGCATTTTGGCAGACCTGGCGCGAATCCGTTCAACAGTCTGTAAATCCAACACAGCCACACATTCATCGGCGCCGGCGGAATAACAGGTTTCGGTATCGCATGAACCTACCACCACAATCGGAACGGCGGACAGGCTGAACTCACGCCGCATGGACTTGATTATGTTTAGCAGGTTGGGTAATGAAGATCTGAGGATAATAGCAGTAGGATTTTCTTCACAAACTGTTCTTATCACCGGTGCTGATTTTTCAAATAATAAGAATCCCACAGGTAAATTAGGTAGCACAGATACAGCTACATTTTTGCTCTTTTGTTTTTCCTGTTCCATATCACAATTATTGTTATCTAATAGTTGGTACCTTACTTTCTTCATTTTTTTAAACATATTCCCCATGAAAACATTAACTGATTTTTTACTCTCAATATTTTTTTCTTCAAGATCGAGTACATTAATAGTACTTTCTAACTTGGTAGCTATGCTCTTACCGTCGAGTACGTTTCTTATTTCTGTAGGCTGATTACCCAAACTGCCGATAGGGTCAATCTTTCTTATTTTTGCTATGTCTGGGGGAATTATGTTCGCTGGTCCAATCTTTCGTACTATATCCGCGGCTTCCGCAGCGGTAGCCGGGTTTTCTATTCGGTATAACACACCAGCCGGGTCCGTTGGAAAGACAAGGATATCCGCTATCCCCAGAGCAGCCGCGTAAGGGATAATAATATCACCGGAATCCGCACATAGTATAATACGGTAGCCGGCGGTCTGCAGGGCTAAAATGGCGTCTTCATGGGATACGGTGTTATTCACGGTTGTCTGGTAAACCACTGTGTCGGCCCTGAATTCACGCGCCAACTGGACTGCTATATCGTTGACGTACAGGGTTTTAGTTTCATAGCCTGCGTTGCGCAGGTAATCGGCCAGGGTATCGTCCCTGGCCGCCACCAAGATTCGCATTATATCACCTCCGTTTAACAGGATATCCGGGTCCGGCCAGTTACCCGGAGTCCCATTGTTTCGTTTGCGCACGCTGCATCAGTCATCGTATTTGGCCCTGAATACCCTTTATCTTTACTACTGGCAACATCATCGGTACTGGCCGCTACCTCTGTCGCACCCTCTTAACAGGGTTTCGTATTAAGTTGAGGCGACCGGTTTTGAACCGGCTTTAACTGCTTTTAATCAAAATATTGCTCTATCTTAGTACCAGCAGCGGGTCAATCCACTGACCGCTGTCAAGCGGGCATATCCCGAAATGCAGGTGTGGGCCGGTGCTTGCGCCAGTTGAGCCAACTTCCCCCAGCTTTGTGCCCGGAATAACCGTCTGGCCAGAAACTACGTTTACTGAGGAAAGGTGACCATATAAGTATTCGTATGTGGCATCCTTGACCACCACATAATTCCCATACCCGCCAGCTTCATATCCGGAATAGGCGATACCGCCGGAAACAGATACTACCGTAGCGCCCATAGGCGCAACAATGTCAATTCCGTCATGCATTTTTCTTTCGCCGGTAATAGGATGGACCCTTATCCCGTACCCGGAGCTTATCTCAGTGTACCCGGGCACCGGCCACGTTGTTCGAACTTTGAAGCTTTCCGCATAAGCCCATATAGGCTCCGCATAGTTTTTACGGACATATTCCGTCATCCCCGGGTTGCCGACTTTACCCGGGCCGGCGTTGTAAGCAACCAGCACCGGCAGGCTCTCCTCCTTCCAATCCGGGCCGTCCCAGTTTACATGGAAGCCGTATGAAGCAAGCATATACGCTCCTACCAGGATCTGCGCTCTTGGATTGTCCTTATCGGCTGCAGGATCAAAACCAAGGATGGGAGCATACCTGTCCCAGTTTTCGGGCAGTGTCTGCATCAGACCGTAGGAGCCGGTACCGTCCCGGCCGGTCGCTGCCGGAATAAAACTGCTCTCTTTCATCGCCACTGCCGCCAGAAACCATGACGGTATTCCAAACCTTTGCGCGGCTTCGTCGAAATACGCCCGCAGTTCTGCCGGCACCATCGCTCCGGAAGCCCAGGCCGCGGTATTCCCAAAAGCAGTATTCAACCATTCGAGCCATTCTTTCCTTGCTGAAAATCCTTCGCCGACTTCAAAGACCATTTGACGCGCCAGAGTCACATTTTCACCTTCCGGAACGTCCAAATATTTTTTCAGGTAATTCTCCAGACGTACCCACTTCGGCCCCACAAGAACAGTGTCCTTAAGACGTTCATAGGTAATTGAGCCGCCTTCAAAATACTCTGTTACCCACTCGTATGTATAACGATAGTTTCCCCGGATGGTGTTTGCTTCGGTAAGGAGATAGACAATATAGGTTTCACATCCGTCCTCGCCGCAGACGGTGACGAATGACTCCTTGTAATAAAAAAACGGCCGCAGGGCACCCGCCAGTTTTTTTATTTCGCTATTCAACCATCCTATATCTGCTAATTTATCCTCTCCCGCCGTTTGCAGCGCCTTGTACAGAGCAGGGGCGTAAGCATCGCCCCACTTATTGATTATTTTTCTGTCGGAGCCGTAGCGGTCGGCAAGATACCCCAGGAGTTGGCTACCCTTATGGCTTACCAGCCAGGTTTCTTTAACATTATTTTTTGCCACTTCTAATTCTGCATTGCTCCTTATTATCGTATCCTGCGCCGTCGGCAATACACCGGTTAAACTTTGATCCTGCGGCATTGAGCCATACACGGCGGCAAAGAGTATTATCGCCGCCAGCACAGCTAATACAAGCGGCGTAAAACTGATCAAAAGCGGCGCCAGGGCCGTAACAGCCTTCTTCAGCGCCGCTTTTGCAAGCTTTTTTGCCGCCTGTTTAGCTAATTGCTTTGCTATATACTTGCGGTTCTTCATGACGACAACCATCCTCTGCGTTCAAGACTGTCGTCAGCATGACGCAGGTACTTCTGCTGCTTCGGGGCTGGTGCGAACGCCGCGTTTGCAACCATACCGGCAGCTACAGCCACTGCAGCCAGGTTACTCTCTTTACCGGTTACCTTTTGCAGGGCTTGACCAAAGGACACGTTATCTTCCTTCGCCACTGCTCGCGTCCGCATCAATACGGCGGCTGCCGTCCCCGCCACCCGTGCGCCTCCTTCGGCCACACCAGCCGCCGCCTCGCCAAGAGGAGCCGCGCCGGGCACGACTCCGGCCATGGCGCGGATTCCTGCGCCGACGGTGTAACGGGTCACGCCGCCGGCCAGGTCTGCCACCTTTTGGGGATTCTGCAACACGGAGCTTACCCGTCCTCTAAAAGTCTGTTTTTGAGTATGTCCGGCTGGAACGGTTTCTGATTTGGGCGCTCCATCCGCCATGCTTCCTGTGGAACCTCTTCCAGCACCTTCACGACTAAATTCCCGACTAAATTCACCCGCGCCGCTGTTCATGCCTGCCGCCATGTTTACTCCTGAAACACCCGGGTTTACAACGTTCACACCTTCCGCCCAACCACCCGGTTTTCCACCTTGACCACCAAGGTTATCCACCTGCGTGCCAGAACCAACGTTGCCGCCTGCTCTGCCGGCCGTATTTCCTGCCGTGCCTCCACCCAAAAAATCCGCGGCCGGGGAACCGGGACTCTTGCTGACGGAGTTGCTTGCTATTGGCATATTGAGGCCGCCCGTACCACCGGAACCGCGGCTCGTTACCGGTACGGGGCTCAAATTACCCGGCCCCGCGGGACTGCCGGGGTCTTTGTTATCGACCAGAGAGCTGCCGGAACTGCCTCCTAGTGTACTACCAAACACCCTGCCGAGGGAGAACACACCGCCCAGGCCGACAGCAGCGCCTATGGCCTTTACAGCCGTCCTCTCTTCATTGAAGCCGGCCCACCGGGTCACCAGGGACTGGAGGCTGTTCCTGATCACTTCCGCAAGTGGAATAACCGTATACATCGCGATCAGGATTTGCAGCCACGTGTTCCCCTGGCTCACGTTCTTGACGTCCATGAACCCGAGGACAACGCAGAGGACCAGGGCATGGGCCACGGGCATAAAAGCGTTCGACGCCAGTTCGCCCATCCATACCGCCATCGCTGTAGTGTTTTTGTTTAGCGCCCACATCACTGCCATCAAGGGAGTAAAACAGAACATGACGGTAAGGACCAGTTTTCGCACGATATAAATCACGTTAAGCCAAAACCAGAAAAATACGAACATACACTTGACGATCGCCGTTCCAAGAACGCTGCCGGTGGTAAGCGATACGCCTCCGAAGTTGATCGCGCCCCAGTCTTCCACCGTCCGCCCGATCCCGGCCGTAGTGGTCACAAGGCCGAAGGCAAATTTGATCCCGTCAAGTATAACAGACGTGACCCACATCATCGTCTGCACCAGCAGCGGGGCCGCCGCGATAATTACCAGAGCCCCGAACCAGCGCCAGATGGACTGTATTGCCTCTTCGCGCGCCGCTGGATTTACACCCGATGTGGTAAGCTTTACGCCGCTGACGAATATAACCAGAAGAAACAGCGGCAGCGCAAGGCCGGACATGGCCGCATACCACATTTTCATAAACAACACTTCACCCTGGATCCAGGGAGCTATCTTTTTCTCTTCGTCGCTTGCTCCTGATAGAAATATAAGCTTGTCCAGCGGTTTCAGATTGGCGGTCGCTCCCAGTCTTTCAACAATATTAATGGGAAACTCCAGCAGGGAGGCCACAACACGTTCAAAAGTACCTCCCTGATCAACTTGCTTGTCGTTTACGGTTATGTCTTCCGCCCGGGCAACCTGTACCTGGGCAAACAAAACGAGCGTCAGGAGTAAAACCACGCATAAGTATCTATTTCGACACATTGCCGTTACCTTCTTTTTTTTGACCTTTTCGCCTGATCCAATCAGGCAGACGCGACGCGTCATAAGGGCGCACGCGGCGGCAATAGATCACTCCCCGGACGACTTGCCAAATGGTTTTCAGTATCGGAATCAGCAGAGCAAGCCATAACGCTAAAACAAACCCTGCCGCCAAGCGTATCAGTCTTTCCTGAAAGGTAAAGATTTTATCTTCTTCTCTCTCTAATTCTTCGTCATATTCGTCATACCCAAACATTCGATCACCTGCTTCATCCAGCGATTTTTGTATCCACCAACGACCATTCGAACGGGGCCGGGGATACTTGAACGGCCGTAGTTACGCCCGACACGCGCAGGATGCCCATGCCCGGGCGTGCTTTGGCCAGAAGGTCTCTGCACCCGCCGGCGAGTTTGAAGTATTCCACCGCCGCGTCTGCTGCGTGTTCTTCCTGCTTCAAAACCAGAATTGTGGCGCAGGAGTCGATTACCGCCCGTCCTGCAGATGAAGATGTAAACTCTTCAAACCTCTGCGTCGCCACGGTAAGCGCACAGCCATGCTTCCTGCCGCGCCGGGCCAGGGTCTCCAGGTATTTTGCCACGTCGGGATGCCGCAGGAACATCCATGCCTCATCTACTGTGACGCATTTCTTTACCGCCTTGCCGCCCCGCTGGGCAAATTTCTGCCAGAGCCAGGACAGGACGGCGTAAAGCCCGACAAACCGGGCAAATTCGGCCTGGACGGGCTTGAGGTTAAAGCAGATGAAGGGCGCGTCTGCCAGGTGAAGTGTGGTTTGGCCGTCAAACATGCCCAGAGAGCCGCCGGCCAATAGCGGCTTCATGGCGTCGGCCAGTTCCTCCGCGCCGGCTTTTTGGGCCAGCCGGGCCTGCACGCCGGACAGTGCCGGCATTGGCTTTTTCATTCCGTCACAGTACAGGCTGGCCGGGTCCCCGGTGATCCCGCGCTGCCGGTACTCTTCCATCAACGACTCTTCGAGGAGGGCCGCCTGCCTCATGTCGAGTCCCTGCCCTGAATAATAGCGCATGACAGCTGCAACCAGATCTACCACGTCGGCTATCTTTTCCTGAAGATTGACTCGCTCTGTCTTCTTCCCGTCCTCTTCAACAGTCTCCGGCTCGACCTCAAGGACGTTCATGCCTGAAAAGCGGCCCGGTGACAGGTTGACCACCTGGCCGCCCATTTCCCGGACAAAGTGAACATATTCACCTTCGGGATCTACAAAGGCGGTCTTCACACCAAGGTCGGCTTCGAGCAATGACAGGAGGCGAACAGTCACGGATTTGCCAGCCCCTGTTTCACCGGAAAGAAGCATATGTTGGTTAGAGATCACACGCTCACCGACAAACCGGTCCAGAAACACTAAAGATTGAGAGTATATGTTCTGGCCAAGAGCTATCCCGGAGGCATGTCCAGCCGCCGAAGCCGTTACCGGCAGACAGCAGGCGGCGGCGCCGGAAGTAAGGTTCTTCCGGAAATCCCGTATTTTCAGAGACGCCAGCGGCAGGCTGCTCTTCATGCCGTCTCCCTGCCGTAGCACCAGAACACGGTTAAGAACTCCTTTCCGGGCCAAAATATCTTCAACAAGGCTACACCTCTGTCGAAGTTCTTCCTTATCTTTACCGTGAATAGTTATCAGAATTGTAATATAGAAGAGGCTATCCGTACCGAGTTGCACCGCGTCCCTGAGCGCGCGGTAATCGGCTATCGCCGCTTCCAATTCCGGCAGCCGGGATATATTGCCGGCCCGCCGGTCGAGGATGTACTGCGATCTCGCCTCGGTTTCATAGCGAACCAGTCTGCCCACTACCTTCCTGGCCGGTGCTGGGTAGTAATGGACTGCAATGTCAACGTCGCCGGCACGGAATATTTCATCCAGCCATCCCACCTGGAGGCGGCGCGGAAGGCCATGGACGGCATACACCCGCGCCACCCGGTCCGCCCCGAGGCGGAGACTGTCGAAGTCTAGCGCCAGGCCGCCTGGTGAAAATACGTCCTGGATGCGGAAATTATTGGTTATTAGGTCAGTCTCTTTTTCTTTCTCCTTTCTTTTGCCGAACCTCAAGCTCCAATGACCTGCCTTTCCGAAATAGTATATAAGGCCATCACGCCTTGCTCACCAGCTTCTGAAGGCCTCCACGCCCTGCCGCGGTTTAAAAGATGGGCAAGAAGGTCGCATGCCGCCCCGGTGTCCAGGGGCTCAACGGCTACTTTCGCACTGGCTAGCGCGTCAGAAAGGGAGGTTGCTCTTGCGAACAGTTCAGACCGGGCGTATTCAAATCCCCTTGTAGTGTCAAAAGGGATAACCAGATAAGCTCTCCTTGCCGTGACAGCCCGGCTCTGCCGCAGGTTTTCGAGGTAATTGGCCCGTTCCAGGGCGTGCTCCCGTATTTTTTCAGGAAGCCTGTTTGCTCCATTCCGAAGTGCAGCTACTGCCTGGCGGGTATCCAGGGCTTCGGATGTAACCAGCGTTTGGATTGGGAAATCCAGACCACGCATGGCTGCGGCCAGGTAGTCTTCCATGTTGTTTTGCTCAATTTCTGACAGAAGAAAGAAATCCTGTGCCATCAACCGCAGGATCAGCCTGTACCTGCCGCCGGGGTGCAGGGTGACTATGCCTTTTTGTATGTCACGGACTTCCCAGAAGTCCTTCAGGCTGTCTTTGCGCCGCGACCGGCCGGGTTTGCCAAGGTGTGCTTTTGTATGCCCGTTTTGCTGATCACTGGATTCTTCGGCCGTCTGAACGCGTATATACACCCATATTGCCAGACCGGTGAAGATCGACATAAGCAAAAAGAATACCGTCAGCCAGCTCATTAATCTTCCCCCTTTAAAAAATATACCCGCCGGCCGGTTCTCCATTGAAACCAGCGAAGCAGGTATATGTCCATGCTCATGCCGGCCACGGGCGCAAAAGCAAGCGCCGCCCCGGCAGAAAGACCAAGGGCCGCCAGGAAAATACGGAAATATAACGGCAGGAAGAATGCTCCCATGCCAGCCCCACCGCCTAGAGCCAGCCCTAATATGAGGTATATTATGTGGCGCAGGGTGAGGACACCTCCGATGATGCGCTCCTCATTGTCTAATTGAACCGGGACCGGGTATGCGCGCATTTTACTAACCCAGGCTTTTCCCGGTTCCAATAATGAAACCGGCAACCAGCATAGCACCGCCGAGCAGGAAGCCGCCACCCAGGATATAAGGTAGAGCCGATATGGCTCTAGACCGTTCCTCTGGTCTTCCTGAACTCAAAATTATCCTTACACCCGCTATTAAAATCGATATAAATATTACGGCCGCTCCTAATGGTTCCATGATGTTATTGGCCAGGGTAACCATTTTATTACCGAGAGTATCTGCTGTCTGCTCAGTTATTCCCGCTGTATCCGCAAATGCTGTTTTAGCCGCAAAACAACCCAGTGCAGACACAGCGCCAGTTATTTTAGCGATTTTGTTGCGCATTGTTTAAACCTCCTTCGATTTATCACTCTTGCTGATAGTGAATATTACATGCGGCTTGAACTGTTCCACTGGAACCGCCAGGTTGACATACGCGAACCTGACACAAGTAATACTTCCAACATCAATTTCTTCAACTTGTTCTATGGCCTGTTTTATCAACACCAGTTCACCACCGTATTGAGACTGCATCTTAAAAATATTCTCCTGCATTTCCCAATTATCCATGACGCAAACCATATATCCCGCGCTGTATTCTAACGGTGATTTATTGTCGGTACTGGTCCACATCGCCACGTCCCAGGGACCGGGATTCTTCTCCAGCCAGAACGCCAAATTTTCTAAATCATTCACTTTGTTATTACCTCCTCTCTCCCTCACGCATTACCTTGTTCCTCACGCATTACCTTGTTGCGTACTGGGCCAGACCCTTGACCATCCCGACAATATAGGGTGCTCCGTAAAACAGCAATAAGCCGAAGCCTATACAAAATACGGCACCAACAACTCTTTGAAACAGTTTCATGCCGCTGAACAACACGAATAACGCGGTTATTCCGGCGACAGCAAGCATGATCTTCGCCATGACATTGGTCACCGGTGATGCCGCCACATACATTTTATCAAGCATGTCGTTGACTCTACCGGTGAACTCTTCCGGGCTGACCGGACGGATGCCGGCCGTACCGCCACTTTTTTCAGAATTTATATCCCCTGTATAGGCTTGAACCACAGTTCCCCCAAGAAATGACAGGATCAGTATTGATACTATGAGTGTAACCGCGACTCGCTCTTTCCTCCGTCTCAAAACTATCTTTCCTTTCTTACAGTTTCTTGTCCTAAAGTTGAAGTGCTATATTTTCCTATTACTTATCAGCACCATCTGTGTTGCACCTCCTTTTCTAAAAAAACTTTGGTAAGAAAGACTAAAAGACCCCGGGCTAACCCGGGGTATGGTTGGGAGAGGAGAAATTAATTTTTAAAATCGCAGTATCTTTGGAATGTTCACTTTGGAAACTTCGTGAACCTCCTCCGGCACAAGGCCGGAGGCTTCCCGGGTCAAAGGCCAACGCCCTGCCGAAATAGCAGGGTCTTACACAGCCTCGCCGGGCTACACCGGGAGCTTACGCAGCCCGGTGGCCTGGTCCAA
>Ga0067045_1029301_pt1 | contig 22015 bp, 19 predicted proteins | sample TerdegcTABiofilm_FD_59184 | JGI IMG/M metagenome (GOLD analysis project Ga0067045, IMG submission 59184) | Combined Assembly of (Gp0054472, Gp0054536) Wastewater bioreactor microbial communities from Singapore -Terephthalate degrading...
ACTTTCTCAATCCCCCCAACCCGCTTTATCCCGATGCCCGGCCCCGGGGAGTGCTAGGGACCGTGTACACCCTGTATCCCTCGGACACGACCTTTTTCAAGCTCTTTGCCGCTTCAGGCCAGGATCCCACCCAGACGGATGGTTCCGGGGCCTTGGTTGGAATTTCCGGTGAACTTCATGTGCCGTCTTCCAGTGTTCAGGTATTGTACGTTCTCCAGGCTCCTAGGAAAGGGGAACAGCGTCCCAACCATCGGATGGGGCTTTCCTACAAGTGGGATGGAGGGGTGGCCATTACAATAGATACTCTCTATACCCTATGGGGGGATTCGCTGGCTACGAATCGCTGGTACGATCGTTCCTGGCATCCCTTACTCGGCTTACAGGCTGCGGGAGGATTGGATGCTTCCTTCGGAGACTTCATTGTCCTGTTCCAGTACCTATACAACGGTGGGGGGCCTCTGGAGCCAAAGGATTCCCTTGCCAAACTCTACGATTCCTCCACGGGAGACTGGCAAGCTGTTTCTCCTGGGCGACGGGCTTTTAGATCCGATCTACCCCTAGGAGAGTTAAATCGGCGGAACTATTTGTTCGGTTCTCTCCTGTACAGGATGGATGACTACACGAGGCTTACCCTGAGTAGCACGGTGAACCTGGACGATGGGTCTCTTGTTCCCGCGGCTTCTATCGAGTGCGAACCATACCAAGGATTCACGCTTCAAATTACTCTGCGGGCTTTTCTTGATCCCGATGTATGGGGAATGGGCCCTCCCGGAGAGTTAGGCCCCCTTCACACGGGAAAACGGCTAGACTGTACGGCAAAGGTGAGGATACGATTTTAAAACATCTGGTTCTAGAGGGTCACCGTCCTGCGCTTTCGCTTCAATACCGATTGAATCAATCCCTCGTCTGGCCGAGGGACATAGATCCCACTCTTGGAGCCGGTAAACTCCAGCTGAAAGGTATCTCCCGCTTTGTGGATCCGGAACCTCCCTGTACAGGAGGGGCATTGCAAGATTTCCCCTTCCTGGATATCCGGTCTAGGGACAATCAACGGCCCGCACACCGGGCAGGATAACAGGGAACGGTTTTCCCCCGCGTGTCCCAGAATATGGGTTAGTTTTTCCTTCTTTGCCAGCTCAAGGAAGAGATCTACCAGGCGAGTGTCGTACTGTTTCCCTTTCCCTTCGGAAAGGATGGAAAGGGCTCGATCTACCGGTAAGGCGGGCCGATAGGGACGGGGGCTAGTGAGGGCGTCGAAGGTGTCCGCGATGGAGGTGATCTTTCCCCAGATCGTTATGCTATCCCCATCCAGTCTGCCGGGGTACCCGGTTCCGTCTACCCGCTCATGATGTTCCAGGATACTGTAGCGGACAAGAGGATACAGGGGATGGTTCTGCCCGATTTCCCCTCCTACCACCGGATGCTGGCGTACCACCTGGAACTCCTGTTCGGAAAGAGAGCCCTGTTTGTTGAGGATGCCATCCGACACTCCCACCTTCCCGAGGTCGTGCACCAGAGCTCCCAACTCGAGCACGAATAGATAGTTCTTGTTTAGACCGTACTGTTCCCCCAGTAGAACGCTGTAGCGGCTTACCCTCCAAATATGTCCCCCCGTGTAGGGATCCCGGGCTTCGATCACGGAGGCCAGAGCCACGAGGGAGCGGAGTAGATCATTGTTCACGTCGATTTTTTTCATGCTACCAATGTACCCTGTAAATGGGATTTCGTCTAATCCGAAAAAAACAGGTTTACCATCGAACGGTTAGAGGGCGTCTCAACCATGATCCAGCGGCTTTCCTTTATATTTCCCCCCAGATCTTCCGGTTCCGGATTTTTCGGGCCCTTCCGTCTCGAACGTTGTGTGCGGTGGGAACCCGAACGTTTCGCGAAGGTTAGAAGGCGCTTCGTCTCCTGAATCCGCTGGATCAAAGCCTCCTCTTCTGTGGTTTTCCGTTCCTTTTTCAGGAGGTTCACGTATCGACAGAGCCGAAAGGTGGTCACGAGCTCTTCCGTGGTTAGGGTTCCCGTCCAGGGGTACGCGAAGGATCCCCGGCCCAATCCCGGATGATCCATGAGAATGGATGGGGGTGGGGTGAAGCCCGGAATTCCAGGTACCGGATAGAAGAGGGAAATCCCGATCAGGGTAGGGAGGGGTTGCAGAAACCGTATCTGCCGCACGATCCGTTCCGGAGTGTCACCTTCCAAGCCCGCAATGAAGTAGGTAATAGAAGAAGCTCCCCGGTTATGGATTTCATGAATTATTTCAAGGTATCGGGATAAATCGACCGGGCGATTCACCTGGAGGGCTGTCTCCGGATAGATCGTCCCGAGGGACAGGTTGAAGCGGTGAAAGCCATACTGGATCAACCGGTCTATTGTGGGTGGATCCAGACGTAAATAGTCCAAACCGTTTTCAGCGGAAAACTGGGTAGAAGGGTAGAGGTTCTTAACCACTCGTAGGACTTCGAAGAAGTACTGGGGCGCGAAAAGGAGATTATCGTCCTCAAAATTGATATGGAAGAGCGGCTTGTGCGAAAGTTTATGTAAGTTATATAAGGCCCGTTCCAATGCTTCTAGGGGCGCGGTGCGGAACTCGCTCCCATGGCAGAGGTGGTTGGAACAGAACCGGCACCTTTTCGGGCAGCCTCTACTTAAAGAAGTGGTAGCCCAGATTCCTTCCGAGGTTTCCTTCACGATGGCGATCGGGGCAGAAAGCTCTTCCTCCCGGCAAAGACGGTTCGCTCGGATCACTTGTGGCTCAGTGTCTGAGATAAGGCCTCTTTTTTGGGCCAATCCTTCTAGTTTCTCCAAAAGCAGGGGGACCGTGACTTCTCCCTCCCCCACGACGACGAAGTCGAACAGGGGCTTTTGTGTGGCTGAGCCGAACGATCGCACATTATCAACGGGGACATCGGGGGCTATTTCCTGCGTCGCGTAGTACTGAGGGCACGCGCTGGGACCCGCCCCTCCCACCACGAGAGGCGTGTCTGGGATTTGACAGCGAATAGCGCGAGCTAGTTCTACCGCTTCTTCCGCGTACGCGTAGGCAAAGGAAGAGATAAGAACTGCCTCAGGACAAAACTCAGCGATCTGATGGGCGCATTGTTCAAAGGTAGGTCCAAAGTGCTGGAACCGGGTAAAGAAGGACAGGGGGCCGAACTCCCCCGGCACCAGGTAGGGTTCTAGGTAAGAGGCCTCCGGGGGAAGGGGAAGCACGTAGGAGCGTTCCCGGGAAGGAAAGCGAAAAACCCTTACCTCATGGCCCGCCTTCCGGCACAGTTCCGTCACGATGGAAGCTCCCAGGGCGCTCAACCGGTGTGGGGTAAGGTAGAAGTCGCGGATAGGAGGCACGATAACGGCAATCCGCATGGAGGAAGTATACCAAAAGGGAAAAAGAAAGTTGACAGTTCATAAAGGTATGGTATACTAATGGTATACCATATGAGGAAGGAAGAGTTATTCGAAGATCTAAGACGAAGGATCATTTCCGGTGAGCTTCTGCCAGGGCAATGGTTAGTGGAACGGGATCTGAGCGAAGAATACAAGATTTCCCGAACGCCAATCCGGGAAAAGTTGCGTAAATTGGCAAATCTAGGTCTTGTGGAGTTGGAGCCTTCTAGAGGGTACAGGGTAAAGGAACTAGGAGTCGAGGAAATCGTAGAGATCTTCAACGCTCGGGAAGCGATAGAAGGAGAATGCACTCGACTTGCCTGCCTTAGTGGTTCTTCAGAGTTTCTCATTCAGGTAAAGGAGTTGAAGGCACGTTTGGAATCAATCGATATCCAAAGGGAACCTGAACGTGGAGTGATTATAGGGAAAGAGCTGCATGACTTGATCGTTCAAACGGCAAACAATCGATACCTCGAAGAGTTCTACCAGAAACTCGCCAATCTTGCGGCTCTCACCCGGAACATGAGCAAGAAATCTTCCCAGATCGAAATGATCTCGAAGGACTTCCATTTGCGAATCCTGGATGCGCTTTTGGAAAAGAATGCGGAGGAAGGGGAGCGCTTAATGCGGGAACACTTACGGTTCACCTGTAAAGCACTGCTCCATACGTACTTGAGGGTAGGTGTAAGTATCTGATGCATGGAACTTGAGGCTTTATGCCTTTGAGGAGGACTGTAAGTTTTACAGCCTAAAAAACCATCGATAGCAGGAGGAAGAATCTATGAAACGAAGGATACTTGTAGTTGCGCTCGGTCTATTGGTCTGTATGGCCTTGATAGCGGGAGGTAAATCGGAGAGCGCAAAACCGGAAGCGAAAAAGCCCACATACGTTTTACGGTTTGGGCATGTTCAAACAAGTGAAGACCTGTTCCATAAGGCATACGAGAAGTGGGCGAAGGCTGTGAACGAAAAAACGAAAGGGGATGTACTAATCGAGGTATACCCGAGCGCGCAGCTTGGAAAGGAAGAAGATGTATTGGAACAGATACGGCGAGGCACGAATGTAGGATGGCAAACAGACCCTGCTCGACTCGGGAACTACGTCAAAGAGTTTTCCATTATGTACGCTCCTTACTTCTTCGAGAACCTGGAAGAAGTGAAGAAACTCCTGAAGTCTCCCACAATTGCCGAATGGATAAAGAAGCTGGAGGACCAGTTTAAAATCAAAGTAGTTTCCTATGCCTATGTGCAAGGGTACCGAAACGTATTTTCCAACAAAATGGGAAAGAGTCCTTCAGAGTTTCGGGGTATGCTGATCCGAACTGCACCCGCTCCCATGTGGGTTGCCACCGTGAACTCTCTAGGTTGCAAGGCGGTCGCCCTTCCCTATGGAGAACTGTACAACGCGATTCAAAGCAAAGTGGTGGATGGGTGTGAGTTGCCCTACGCGGCAGCAGCCAAGTTGAAAGTGTACGAAGTGGCGAAATACATCATAGAAACTCAACACATATTCCAGGCTAATGTCCAGGTAGTGAGTGTAGATTGGTTTAACAAGCTGCCGAAAGAGTATCAAACGATTCTGATTGATGAATGTGACAAAGCGGGGCTAGAAGTTTCCGAGACTTTGAACAAGAATGCCGAAGAGGACAAGCAGTTCATGATCAGCAAGGGAATGACGTATATTCCGCATTCCGAGCTGGATGTGAAAGCGTTTAAAGAGTCTGGCAAGAAAGTATATGAAGAATTCCAGCTCTTGGAGGTCCGAAACAAGATCTATAAAGAGTTGGGGAAGTAGGAATGAGATAAGAGGTGCGGTACGGGGAGGGGGTAAAAGGCCCGACCAGTCCGCACCGCTTTTTGTAAGGGGTTATAGATTTATGAAACGCTTATACGAGATGATCTGTAAATTAGAAGTGATTATCTCTGCCAGTTTCTTGTTGTTGACAGTATTTGTCATTTTCTTCGCTGCTGTTTCCCGAACTTTTGGTTATCCAGTGAATTGGGCTTTAGATTTTGCCCTCCTTGTGTTTACGTGGGGAGTGTTTCTCGCAGCGGATTTTTCGTATCGGGAGAATAAGTTTCTCAATGTGGATTTCATTGTTACCAAATTCCCCAAACCATTGCAGAGAACGTTAGAGATCGTCATTTACCTAATCGTTCTGGCCTTTCTCGTTTTTCTGGTGTATCAGGGAAGTATCCTGTCTGTATTTACCTGGCACCGTACGTTTCAGGGAATTCCTTCGTTGAGTTATACCTGGGTGACGATAAGCGTTCCCCTTTGCTCGTTCCTGATGGTGATCTCCACGGTTCTCAAGTTGCGCACGATCCTGCGCAATGTAAAAAATTAAAAAAGGATTACGGCTATGGTATTAGTATTTATCATATTCATCCTATTTGTGCTGATTGGGATGCCTGTAGGCCTAGCCATTGGAATATCGGGTGTTTTCTTTTTCTTGCAATATCCAGAGTTGCCGCTGTTAACCATCGTTCAACTCCCTATTTCTCAAACACAGAACGTAACCCTTTTGGCGGTGCCTTTGTTCATTTTTGCCGGGAACTTAATGAACTCGAGTGGAATCACCGATCGATTGATCAAACTTTCCATGCTACTCGCGGGTCACATGAAAGGCGGAATGGCACAGGTGAGTGTGGTCTTAAGTACTCTCATGGGAGGATGTTCGGGTTCATCCAACGCCGATGCTGCCATGGAGAGCAGGATCCTGGGGCCGGAAATGGAGCGACAGGGATATCCCAAAGGGTTTACTGCGGCAGTGATTGGTTATACTTCGCTAATCACTTCAACGATTCCACCCGGAGTTGGAATGATTCTCTATGGGACGGTAGGGGAAGTCTCGATCGGTAGATTGTTCGCAGCCGGCATCCTGGCGGGTCTCATTCTAATGGTGGTCTACATGATCACGGTTGCCATGATCGCTCGGTCGAGAGGATTCAAACCTGCTAGAGAGAAGCGGGCTTCATTCAGGGAATTGGTGGCCTCATTGAAGGAAACGATCTGGGCGCTCATATTCCCTATTGTTCTTATTGGTAGCTTACGGCTAGGTATTTTCACTCCCACAGAGGTAGGAGCCTTTGCCTGTGTGTACGCTTTAGTGATCGGGTTTTTTGTGTATCGGGATCTGAACTGGGAATCTTTAAAGAAAACCATGGTGGAAGCAGTCCGCGATATGGGAGCTATCATGTACATGATCGCGATGGCTGCCATATTCGGGTACGGAGTTCCCATAGAAAAAATACCTCAAAAAATGACCTCTTTCATCATTGGGATTTCCAGCACTCCTCTTATAGTACTGGCCATCGTGGTCGGTTTCTTAATCCTCTTCGGGATGTTCATGGAAGGTTCGATCATCATCCTCTTGTTGACTCCGATCCTTATTCCCTTGATCAAGAACATAGGGTTCGATCCAGTGGTGTTCGGGGTCATGATGAGTGTGGTGGTTACGATGGGGATTCTAACCCCTCCCGTAGGGGTGGCCATGTACATCGTCTGTGGGACGTTGGAGTGCAAACTGGAAGATTTTATGAAGGAAAGTATTCCTTTCATCATCGCAGTACTTGTAACAGTAACCATATATGCGCTGTTCCCCAAGGTGTTACTGTTCTTGCCGAATCTGATCTACGGATGAGAAGGAGATGAAGCCATGAAGTACAAAAAACTCGGGAAAGCGGATGTGGAAATCTCAATGATTTCTTTGGGAGGGCACGAGTACCTTCCAGATAAGCGATCCAGAGGATTCAACGAAGATTTTCAAAAAGCGATAACCCCTGGATATATCTTTGAAGGATTCGGCCAGGAAAACCGGAAGCGAGTCTTGAAAGCCGCCTACGACCATGGAATCAACCTGTTCGATGTGACGATGGATTCGGAAAAGGAGGCTTTGGGTAGGAACCTACAAGAACTTCCTCCCCCCTATCCTATCTACGTACAAACCCGGCCGGAAGGATTCGTGTACACGTACGATGAAAACAACGTGAAGATGGGGAAATACGATCTCCTGAAAGCGGAAGTACACAGGATCCTGAAACTCCTTCGACGGGAACGGATAGAATTTTTTAACTTTGCCTTCATGAAATCGGCCCTGGATCACGATCCGGAATACATGGCTAAGATCTGCTACAACATTCGGCAACTCAAGAAGGAAGGCCTTATTCTCTACGCATGCGCGGATACCTTCTCGGGGGAGGGGACCTATCTAAAACAGATCGAATCCGGATGTTTCGATACGATCTATATCAATTTTAATTTTGCAGACGATGGCGCCACACGGAAGGTACTTCCCGCGGTGCGGAAGGCCCAGATGGGCATGATCGCCCGGGAAGCCTTCATGAAAGCGAATCTGTTCAAAATGGCCAAAGAAGCGGGAATAGAGGACTCCAGTGCCCTGGCACGAGCAGCGTTGAAATGGTGTTTTTCCTTTCCTGAGGTGACTTCCATCGTCTATGGGACAGGAAATGTAGATCATCTAGCCAACGCGGTTCGGGTAATTGATGAGCTACAACTTACAGAAGAAGAACAGATGTTGATCGAAAAAATCAAGCAAACGAACTTATTCAAACAGTATCAAGAGGAAAAACACAAAAGCTTCTTCCAGCCCTAATCTTTGTAGTACGAGAGGAGTGCAGCATGAAAGTACGAGTCTTCGAAGGAATTATTCCCCCCTTGGTAACACCGTTCAACAGGGACGGTTCAGTGGACGATAAAGCTTTGCGAGCGGTTATCAGGTATGTGTTGGAAGGAGGGGTACATGGTGTGTTCATCGCGGGTAGTACGGGCGAGGCGTACGCGTTGGAAGACAAGGAACGGTTACGGGCATTTGAAGTTGCGATGGACGAAGTGAACGGTAAAGTTCCCGTGTTCGCCGGAACCGCACAGATCACCACAGAAGGTACCATCCGTCTTACCAAAGCGGCCGAATCCCTCGGTGTCGATGCGGTTTCGATCGTGACTCCTTTTTTCATTACTCCGAACGATGAGGAACTGTACGCTCATTATCATGCGATCGCAAAATCTACCCGTCTCCCAGTGATTCTATACAACAACCCGGATAGGACTCGGGTCACGATTTCTGTTCCCGTAATCAAGAGACTCGCGGAACTGGAGAATGTCTGCGGAATCAAGGATTCCAGCGGAGACATGACCTACGTGGCGGAAATTATCCGGAATACAAATTCTGATTTCAGTTTCTTCTGCGGAAAGGATACCATCATCTATTCGACCCTCGTCACGGGAGGGAAAGGAGCGGTGCCTGCTTCGGGGAATGTGGCTCCTGCTTTGATCGTGAACTTATACAACGCGGTAAAACGGGGTGACCTATTGGCAGCCCGAGCTTTCCAGTTCCAACTGGCTCCTCTCCGGAATGCCTTTTCGTTGGGAAGTTTCCCTGTAGTGTTGAAGGAAGCATTGAACCTGATCGGAATACCCGTAGGTACTACCCGCCTTCCCATTCAACCGTTGACCGAAGAGAAGCGGAAGGCTTTGAAAAAGATACTCGAAGAGATGGGCCTGATTCGGTAATGGAATGGGAACGAATCCTTCCAAGGACATGCTGGTCGTAAGCGCTCATGCGGCCGATTTCTGTACTCGAGCGGGTGGCACCATCGCAAAGTATGTGAAAGCGGGGTGGAACGTATCGGTTATCGTCCTTACCTTTGGGGAAAAGGGGGAGTCCGGAGGGTACTGGAAGGAGCATCCTACGGGAACCCTTGAGGATTGCCGTACGGTTCGACTCGAGGAGGCCCGAGAAGCAGCTTCGGTACTTGGTGTCAGTGCGATCGAGTTCTATGGGTACAACGACTATCCGTTATTCATGGATGAAGAACGGATTCTTCGTTTGACCCGACGAATACTGGAGATCCGGCCCCGGATTGTATTGACCCACTGGATCGAGGACCCTCTGAACAGGGATCATAGTGTCGCAGCTGAGAGTGTCCTCCGGGCTATCAGCAGTGCCGCGCAGTTAGGGGCGCTTCCCAACACAAAAGCCCACTATTTCCCCGATGTGTATCTTTTCGAAAGCACGGTTCCTCATGCCGAGTTCAATTACTTTCGACCGAATACCTTCATCGATATCGAGGATACGTTTCCAATCAAGATGGCCGCTATCGGGAAATTTGCCTGCCAACCACAGCTTGTCTCCTACTACACCCATTTCGCGGCACATAGGGGATTCCAAGCTACCGATTGGGCGAAACGGCCCATACGATACGCAGAAGGATTCGTCCGCTATTTACCATACGTTGGAAGTTACTTCCCTTTGACCGAACGAACCGAACCCTTGACATAGGAAACTAAAAATACGATTATAGTTTCCACGGTTTCCTATGTTGAGGAGCCTGCGTCCAGTTCATACGAAAAGGATTCTCGTGAGGTAAAGGGGCTTTTTCCATTGATCGAACACATTGACCAGCGTATCTGTCAGGTGGCGGGCGAACTGTTCTTCCGTAAGGGATATAGCGCGGTTACCACTGACGAGATCGCGTATCGGGCAGGAATCAGCAAGAAAACACTCTTTAAAAGGTTTCCCACGAAAAAGGTCCTTTTCGATGCGGTAGTGGACCATTTCTTATCCGAACTGGAGGCTGAGTTGGAAAGGATTTGGAACACCTCAGAAACCGATTGCCTTTCGAAGATGAAAAGGTTTTTCCTGGTTGTGGCGAACCGGGCGGGTCGAATATCCCGTGTCCTGATGGAGGATCTGTCGCGGGTGGTTCCAGACACGTGGAACCGGTTTGACTCTTTTCGCCGCAGGGTGTTCCGGGAGAAGATCGGAACCCTCCTTTACGCGGCCCAGAAGGAAGGGTACGTTTCAAGCGAGTGGGACGTGGACCTACTGCAGGAACTCCTTCTGGAAATCATTTCCCACACCTTTATTCCCGAAGTGATCGGCACTTTTTCCTATCCTTCACCGCGAATCGTGGAGGGACTGGTGAACCTGATGTTCCAAGGTATTCTGACTGAGGAAGGAAGAAAACAATTTGGTTTGTTTCGGATTTCGAATACCCCTGCGGTAGGGAGATAGAGCTGTGCGGAAACCTAAAACACAACAGGATCAGACCCATGATACTACGCGAGGCAATACGGAGAAATCGGAGATCGGTTTGTTCACTTTTCTTATCAGAGGGGCCCTGGCAATAGCACTGGGATTCGTTCTCTTCGCTTGCGAGGCATCTACTCGCCGACCCACAGGCTCGGGGACGCTAGAGGGGGAGGTGGTACGGGTTCCAGCCCGGATCGCCAGCACGGTGAAAGAAATCCGAGTTCGGGAAGGCCAGACTGTAGAGGAAGGGGAAGTACTGGCCCGGTTGGACGATGAGATGCTCCGGATTTCCCTGAGGCAGTCAGAGACGGGGGTAGCGTTGGCAGAGAACCAGTTGCGGTTGCTTTTGAAAGGGGCCCGGGAAGAGGATATTCGGCAGGTGGAAGCGGCGCTGGTGAAGGCGGAGGAGAACCTGAAATCCGCCCGGGAGGACAACGACCGGATGCAGACCCTCTTCAGATCGGGTTCCATCACCCAGAAACAGAAGGAGGACGCGGAAGTCCGGTACAAGATCGCACAGGCGGAGTATACCACGGCGGCGGAAGGACTTAAAAAGATAAAGAACTGGGCGAGACCCGAGGAAGTGGAAGCGGTAAGGATTCAACTGGAACAGGCACGGGCGAATCGGGATCAGGTGCGGAAGCAATTGGAATATGCGGAAGTGAAAGCACCTCGTAAGGGTACCATCGTTACCCAGGGGGTGTACGAGGGTGAGTACGTTGCCCCTGGCTCTACCCTATTTACCCTTGCGGACTTGGATACGTTATTCCTGACGATCTATGTTCCGGAAACCCTTCTCGGAAAGATCCGGTACGGTCAAAAGGCGGAAGTGTGGGTGGATTCCGTTCCAGATAGAGGATTCCCCGCAGAGGTAGTGTTCATTTCCTCCCAGGCTGAGTTTACCCCCCGGAACGTGCAAACCCAAGAAGAGAGGGTGAAGCTGGTGTATGGGGTGAAACTCAAGGTGAAGAATCGGGATGGAGTCTTGAAAATCGGGATGCCGGCCGATGCGATCCTTGAATGAAACCATACGAATCGAAGGGGTATGGAAAACCTACCCTTCTTCCTCATTCCCCGCGCTGCAGGGAGTTTCCTTTTCCTTCTTGGAAGGAAGTCATGTGGCGCTGGTTGGCCCAGATGGGGCAGGGAAGACCACCCTTTTAAAAATCCTAGCGGGAATTCTAAGGCCGGATCAGGGAAGGGTGGAACTCTTTGGTCACACATGGGAGGAAGCCGCCCTCTTCCTGAAGCAGCAGATTGGATATCTACCCCAACAGCCCGGCATCTATGGGGAACTTTCGGTCCAGGAGAACCTGGAGTTCTTTGCCGATCTACAGGGGGTGCATCTTGCGAAGGATTGGATCGCAGAACTCCTTGCCCTAACACAGCTTACTCCTTTTCGGAAGCGGTTGGCACGACAACTTTCTGGGGGTATGTTCCAGAAGCTTGCCCTTGCCTGCGCCATCATCCATCGCCCCCGGCTATTACTGCTAGACGAACCGACTACAGGGATAGATCCGGTGGCTCGGAGGGAGTTCCATGGACTATTGGATCAGTTACGAACGGAAGGGGTGACTCTATGCATGGCAACCCCCGCGATGGATGAGGCCTCCCGCTGTAACCCCGTGGTTCTTTTCTATGAGGGAAAAATCATGGCGCAGGGGGATCCGGCGGTGTTGTGCAATCGGGTTCGGGGTTCCCTCTACGAGGTGCTTTCCCCGAATCCCCGAGAAATCGCATTGAAACTGAAGGCTCAACATCCCCAATGGGGCATACAGGTGTTTGGGGATCGGCTCCATGTGATGGTTCCAGAAGAGGAAGAGTTCCAAATGCTTAGCCTTGAAAGCGCGGCGACCCCAGAGAGGGCTCTCGAGCAGGTTGATGTTCGCGGGAAGTTACTCGAAAAGATCCGAGCGTCGATCCCTACGGATGAAGGGATGGTTCAAGTGCGGCCCATAAAGCCCTCGCTAGAGGATTTGTTTCTAGACCTAACCTCCCATCCCGAAGCAGGAGGTACATTCGATGTCAAAGAAAGGTGAGGGAGGGATACATGTTCGTAACCTTCAAAAAAGGTTCGGATCGTTTACAGCCGTAGATAATCTTTCCTTTTCGGTCCTGCCCGGATCAGTGTTTGGGCTCCTGGGTGCGAATGGAGCAGGGAAATCCACCACGATCCGAATTCTCTGTGGGCTTCTGGAACCTTCCGGGGGGGAGGCTTGGGTGGACGGGTTGGATGTGAACACCGAGAGCGAGTCGGTAAAGAAACGGATCGGTTACATGTCCCAAAAGTTTTCCCTGTACCAGGATCTCACGGTAAAGGAAAATACGGAATTCTTTGGTGGAGTGTACGGATTATCCCACGATCAGTTAGAAGATCGGATCCTCTGGGCGATCCATACAGCAGGCCTTGTGGGGAAGGAAACCGTATTGGCCAGCGAACTCTCCAAAGGGTACAAGCAACGACTTGCCCTCGTCTGCGCCCTCCTGCACGATCCAGCCATCGTGGTATTGGACGAACCAACCAGTGGAGTGGATCCCCTTTCCCGAAGGAAGTTCTGGGACTTGATCCTTTCCCTCGCGTCCGAAGGGAAGGCGGTACTTGTCACTACCCATTACCTAGAGGAAGCGGAGTACTGCAACACCATCCTCCTGATGCACCAGGGGAAAAATATCGCGGAGGGAAGCCCAGTAGCCCTCAAACGGCAGTTCTTCCCGGAACGGTTCTCCAAGGGGCATGTGACCGTAGCCCATGACGCGCGGGAACTTATAGGGTCTTCGGAACAAGCCGCGGAAGGCGCAATAGAAGAGATGCCTTCCCTGGATGAAGTGTTCATCGCTGCCCTAGAGCGGGCAAGCGGGAGGAAGGGTTGAAACTGAGTTGGGGAAGGCACAGCAGGGTATCGCTCCCCTCGAATAGCGGCGGTACCGGGTCTCGAACGGAGACCTCTCAAGGGGCCCGAACTTTGCGCCGGATCCAAGCCCTCATTCGAAAGGAGTTCCGTAGCCTTTTCCGAGATCCCATCACTCTGGGGATTCTCCTGTTCCTGCCTTTGTTTCTCCTGGTGATGTTCGGGTATGCCATTTCTCTCGATGTCACCCGAGTTCGTGCGGCTGTTCTCGACCAAGACCGGAGTGCCGCGAGCCGGATCTTTCTGTCCCGAATGTTTTCGGGAGATACGTTCCGGTTGGTGAGCCACCTCGAAGTGGACTTGGATCAGGATTCCTTCGAGCGGCTCATGCAGGAGGAGTGGATTGCCCTTGGTGTAGTGATTCCCCGGGGGTTCGAACGGGAATCCCTTCGCGGGGAAAGTCCAGAGGTACAGTTCCTGATCGACGCGGCCAACTCCAACACGGGGGCGGCCATCCTGGGTTATGTGGATTCCTTCGTTCGCGCCTATAACGCACAGACGGGTTCGGGACAGGCCCTCATGGAGATCCGGCCAAAGATCCTGTACAATCCCGAACTCAGAAGCTCCCTCTTCCTCATCCCGGGGTTGATCTCCATGCTACTCATCGTGACGGCGGTGATTTCCACTTCCCTTTCCATCGTTCGGGAAAAGGAATCGGGAACCCTAGAACAACTGATGACCACTCCCCTATCGGCGCCCGAGTACATCCTGGGAAAGATCGTACCTCCCTTCCTACTCTCAATCGGGGAAACGTTCCTGGTGCTGGTAGCGAGCTATGTCTTCTTCGATGTGCGGATCAGAGGCAGTTGGTTCGATCTGGGAATCCTGATCCTGTTCTTTCTCTTCGCCTGCCTGGGGTTGGGGTTGTTCGTATCTTCCCTGGCCGATTCCCAGCAGGTGGCGTTCATGGTGGCCATTATCCTAACCTTTCTACCCTCCTACATCCTATCGGGGTTCGTGTTTCCCCTCCGGAACATGCCCTGGATCGTTCAACGAATCAGCTACCTGGTGCCCTCCCGCTACTTCCTTTCCGGCTTACGGCAGGTGATGATCCGGGGATTGGGGATTCTCTATTTTTGGGAAGACCTCGTTGCGCTCTTCGTGTTCGGATCCCTAGTTTTCTTGGCTGGGGTCCTTCGTCTTAGGAAAACAGGGATCCGGTGAAAGGAAACCACGATTGGAAAGAGGAGGGGTAGAGTGAAACGAATCGGGGTATTGATCCGAAAAGAGTTCCTTCAGGTGCGGAGGGACAGGAGGATGTTTCCCATCATCTTCGTCTCCCCCATCCTCCAGTTGCTTCTATTGGGATACGCGGCGAACCTCGATGTCCGCGAGGTTCCCCTTCTGGTGTGCGATCTGGATAGAACCGTGGAAAGCCGATCCGTGGTGGAAGGGATCTTTGCGGCGGGGTATTTCGTTCCCGCTGGTTCAGTGCACGATTACCGGCAGATTGAGGGTATGATCGATTCGGGAGTGGCGCAGCTCTGTGTGGTGATCCCCCGGGGATTTGGCGCTTACCTTTACCGACAGGAGAAAGGGGCTATTCAGGTACTGGTGGATGGGGCGGACGCCAATTCCGCGGGGATTGCCTTGGGTTACGTTGTGTCCATCTTGCAGAACCGGGTACAGGAGTTGGGAAGCCGGATCCGGATCGTTCCTGGGACAGTTTCCCTTGATCGGGGTGTCGTGCGAGGGGTAGGAGCGAAAACCAGAGTCTGGTTCAATCCCGACCTGCGAAGCCGGAACTATTTCGTTCCCGGCATCCTTGCCCTGCTCCTCATGGTGCTGACCATGCTCCTCACTTCCCTGGCGGTGGTGAAGGAGAAGGAGCGGGGCACCCTGGAACAGCTTTCCGTCACGCCCATCAAGAAGTGGGAGTTCATCCTGGGCAAACTAATCCCTTTTGCCATCATCGGATTCATCGATGTGCTCCTCGTGCTGGCAGCGACAAGGTTCCTATTCGAATTGAAACCCGCGGGGAATCCATTGCTCCTTCTTGGCTTATCCTGCCTATTTCTCCTCTCTACGTTGGGCTTAGGTCTTTTTGTCTCGACTCTGGTGCGAAACCAGCAACAGGCCATGATGAGTTCCGTCTTCTTCGTGCTGATGCCCATGCTGTTCTTGTCCGGATTCATCTTCCCCATCGAGACCATGCCCCCCCTGATCCAGGGAGTTTCGTACCTCTTACCCCTACGGTACTACTTCGTGATCATCCGGGGGATCTTCCTAAAAGGGGCGGGGATCGAGGCCCTATGGGATCAAACGTTCGCGTTACTCGGGATCGGAATCGTAATTCTATTTTTAAGCGCCGCCCGGTTCCGGAAACGGGGCGGGTGAGAAAGTTTTTCACTATCTGATTAAGGGAAAGCTATGGTGCAATTTCTTGGGGAATTACTATCAACCTTTCTGCAATGTAATCTCCACAAGCCTCACTACCTCTTGTTCCGACGCGTCACTCTTTTGCCGAACCTGATCCAGTTCCCGCATGGCTGTTTGTGCGGATTGGTTGTGGGTTTCCAGTTCTTCTATGACGGAAGTAACGTGCTCCAGGTACTGGGAAAGCTTCTGGAAACTTTCTTCGTACTCATGGAAAGCGGTATGTTCCTTCCCTAAAAATTCCAACACCTGCTGGTGTGAAGAACCGAGAGTACGCATGTTTTCCTGGATCCGAACTCCCATTTGCTGAAAAGAATCGGCCCGAAGGCGGATATGATCCAGGATCGTATTGACTTCTCCGGATACCTGCCCGATCTTTGTAAGAGACGAACTTGCCTTTTCGCCCTTTTCCAGAGATACCTGTAAGGATTCTTCCATCTTCCGTATGAGAGAGCGAGTTTCGGTGGAACGCTTCTTGGCTTCTTCGGACAGCTTTCGTACTTCCTCGGCTACCACGGCGAACCCTCTTCCCGCAGCACCCGCATGGGCCGCTTCGATGGCGGCGTTCATCGCGAGAAGGTTCGTCTGGGCCGCGATATGGTTGGTCATGCTGTTGACCGCAAGGAGCTCTTTCTGGAACCCCGATAGTTCCTGAATCGCTTGAACCAAACCGCCGATATCCTCTGATCCCCGTTGGGAAGCGGATCGTAGACCTTCGACTACTTTCTCAACATCTATCATCTGGCGGGATTCTTCTTTCAATACTGTTTGTAGTTCCCCATACCCTTCCAGGGAACGCTGGATCCGTTCACCCTGGGATTGCAGAATGGAATCTACTTCCCGGATCACCGCATACAGGTGATGGAACATCTGCCGGGAATGGTCAAGGTATTCAGTAAGACTCTCTGTTCGCTCATGAAGGGTTTCTGTCTGGTGATGGTAGGATTTCACGATCCCATCGATGCGTTCTAGGTACTTGTTCGATTCTTCCCATCCCGCACGAGCGGATGATTGGATCGCTCCCAGACGAGATAGAATCTGTTGCAACTCCAAGGACGTTTCTCGGCTTTTATTGATTTCTGAGTTCAGATCGGTCATGAGTCTCCGGGCAACCAGTCCGATCGCCGCGGCCACGGATCCATGGAAGAGGAACACCACGATGAAAAGGGATCTTCGTTCCAGGAGAATCGGAATCCCCGAACGGGTGATGAACCCTAAAATGCTTCCGATGGCGGTTAGAATAAGCGCCCCCTGAAAGGCGGGAGAAACGAGGATCCCCGCGGGGGTGATGACTCCCAGAAGAAGACCTACCACAGACACGAGGACCGCGGGATAGATCCGGGTGTTCGGTATGTTCAAATACCCCACGGCGAGGATGGTGAGGAAGAGAGTGCTGAGGAATAGGCCATTTCCCCATCGGATATTCCCCCGATTCACTAGCAAGAGACTTAAGAGGGCGATTAAGAATGAGAGCACCGCTCCATATCCAGCCGTGGGATTTCGCACGATCCAAAAAAAGAGGGGGATCAGTAGTGCCCCTACGATGGTGAGGACTAGTATGAACCACCGGCTTACCTTTTGGGTAAAGATCTGATTACTGGAAGTAGACGATAAAAGGCTTTCCACGTGAATTCCTCCTGCTTTCTATCCAGCTTAAGAGAGGTAGTAGGTGGATGCAAGGGCAAGATGTGTTATCGATCATGATTTCCCCTATTGGCCTTTCAAAATCCAAAATAGATTACTATAATGGATTAAAACGTATTTTTCCTAAAGGAGTCGCCATGTCCGATCTGCACCGTCTGCGAACCCTCGATTCTCTACAGGCAAAAGGGGTGTACGTGAATGATTATCCGGGCCTCATCATGGATGGCAAGGATATCAGCTATTTCTACTTTCATTTTGAACGGGATGTCTTTTTCCCTAACGGAGGGGCCGAAGGAAGAAGGGGTGGGGTAGCCTTGATGGATCGGGTGAACAAACTGGTAGCCGCCTACAACGAAGAGTATGCGATCGTGGGGTTGGACAAAGAACTGAAGATCTTTTACTTGGACGACCAGGGGTACTGTATCATAGGCCGGGTGGAAGACGAAAAAGAGACCCTCCGATTCATTGTCAATAAAAAAGAGTTGGTTTCGGACCGGGTGTTTCAGGTCAACTTGATTCGAATCTACGCGGCCGAAGGGATCGATGGACTGTACCAGGTACGGAATACGGAGGTAAAAGGGGTGTACGAAGGGATCACCAAGTATATATCTATCTATATGTACGGGTGGTTCGGGTTGTTTCGGCAGTACGAGACTCTCCAGGAACGTACCCAAGTGTTTCGACAATTCAAGCCCTTCAAGATTCCCATTATTGGCAGAAAAGAGACCCTGAAAAACGCTACCTTTACTATTCAACTGGGAATCCGGACTCCCAATGGGGATGAGGACTTCAAGAAGGTCGTCGTTCCCTACGGGACGGTCAGTTTAGAAGACGCCCTAAGCGCTTAAACAGATAAAATTTTATAGAAAACAGTAACATTTGTTACGTACCATTTCACTCCTCCTTCATATATTAGGCGTGTCAATAATTCATTTGGGAAGGAGAATGCGAATGAGTATGTTCTGTTTTCAGTGTCAGGAAGCGGCTCGGAACGAAGGATGCACGATCCAGGGCGTGTGCGGTAAACCGGAGAGTACGGCAGGTCTCCAGGACCTTTTGATCCATACGATGAAAGGGATCGCCTGGTACGCGGCAAGGCTACAGGATCCTCGGTCGATCGAGGAAGCGGGGCGATTCATCGTGAAAGGGCTCTTCGCCACCATCACGAACGCGAATTTCGACGATGAACGGTTCCAGAAATGGATCGACGAGGGTCTTGAGGTTCGTTCCTTGCTATCGGTTCGATACGAGGCGGAAGGGAAGCATAAACACGGAAAGGAGGAGGCAGAACCTAAGCCCGACGCGGCGGTATGGTTCGCGAAGGATCCAGAGATCCGACGGATGAAAGCGGCACGGATAGGAGTATTGAGCACTTCCGATCCCGATCTTAGGTCCCTGCGGGAGTTCCTCATCTATGGGTTGAAAGGCATCGCCGCCTATACACACCACGCGGAAATCCTTGGATTTACCGATCCCTCCATCTGGCGATTCCTCGTAGAAGCGTTGAATGCGACCCTTGAGCCGCGGACGGTAGAGGAGATGGTGAGTCTCCTGATGAAAGCGGGCGAAACGGCGGTAACGGCGATGGCTCTCCTAGATAAGGCCAACACGAGCACGTACGGACATCCCGAGATCACCGAGGTGAATATCGGGGTACGGAAGAATCCGGGTATCCTGATCTCTGGGCATGATTTGAAAGACCTGGAGGAACTCTTAAGGCAGACAGAGGGAACCGGCGTTGACGTGTATACTCACTCGGAGATGCTTCCCGCTCATTACTACCCAGCCTTCAAGAAGTACCCACACTTCGCGGGGAACTATGGGAACGCCTGGTGGAAACAGGACAAGGAGTTCGCCCTCTTCAACGGTCCCATTGTCATGACTACCAATTGTCTGGTCCCGGTCCGGGACGCCTACAAGGACCGGATCTTCACCACGGGAGTAACAGGGTATCCGGGTGTGAAACATATCCCGGATCGGACGGATGGGCGAGGCAAGGATTTTTCCGAAGTGATCGCCTTGGCCAAGAAGTGTCCTCCTCCTACTGAAATCGAACGAGGGAAGATCGTGGGAGGCTTTGCCCATGAACAATTGCGGAAACTGGCTCCCACCATCCAGGCCGCGGTCCAGCGGGGGGTCATTAAACGGTTCGTGGTAATGGGAGGTTGTGACGGAAGACAACCGGCTCGAAGTTACTTTACCGAAGTGGCGAAAGAACTACCACAGGATTCGGTGATCCTCACCGCTGGCTGCGCAAAGTACCGGTACAATAAGCTCGATCTAGGAACCGTGGAAGGAATTCCCCGAGTGTTGGACGCGGGCCAATGCAACGATTCCTACTCCTTGGCGCTAACGGCCCTTCGATTGAAGGACCTCTTCGGGGTACAGGATGTGAACGATTTGCCCATTCATTTCGACATCGCCTGGTACGAACAGAAAGCGGTCGCCGTGCTCCTGGCCCTTCTTTATCTGAGATTCAAGGATATTCGCTTGGGACCAACTCTACCCGCCTTCGTTTCTCCCAACGTGGCGAAGTTCCTGGTAGAACGGTTTGGGATTAAACCCATATCGGATCCGAAAACCGATGTGGGTGCCATGGTGGCAGGCCGTTATTGAAAACAGTAGGGCTGCTTTTTAGGGCAGCCCTTTTTACCAATAGTTTCTTCTATTATTTCCCGATATCCTGTTCGGTCTTCGTGAGGAACTCGTTCACGTTGGCAATGTACTTTTCCACTACGTCCTGCTGGTTCTTCGTTTTTGCGATGGAAGCTTCCAGCAGCACTATATTGTCGTTGTTCTTGCTGATTTTCGATTCGTTGATGAACACGGTCGTTCGGTTGGAATCGATCTTTTTCTGGTTGGCCGCGATCTGATCCTGCAGTTCCTTTCGTTTCTGTTCCAGTCGAGTCTTCAGTTCGTTATTCTTCTTGATCGCCTCCCCTGCCTTCTGCTTCATGGCTTCATCCACAATGGTAGAGTTCACATTGAACAGTTCCTTCCCTTTGCTGATGACGCTCGCAAGGAGGGGATCGATCTTGTTGATCTGCTGCTGGGCCTGATTGTTCTGGGCTTCCAGATCGGATATCTCTTTGAGGAGTTTCGCATTGTCATCCGCTAGTTTCTGATTCTCCGCTTTCAAAGTATCGATCGTCTTCTGGGCAGATGCGATGTCCACGTAGGGAATCTGCCTCTCCTGTCCAAACCCAAGTCCCGCTACGATCAGAAGGATTACGAACGCGATGGTTAGAGGTTTGTTCATAAATCTCTCCTATTTCTAAATAGTTTTTAATATATCTATATCATAAGCATACTTTTTTAGTTTTTACAACAACTTTTCTTCCTGCAACCAACCCCTCTCCTGCGGCGTCTAAAAAAGGGAAAGTTATACACCAGGAGGCATCTTAGATGAGCAGGAATGGTTCGAGTCCATCCGTTGAATCTCTTTTGGAACTGTACCGCTGGATGGCAAGTAGCCGGGAAATCGATCGGTTGGAAGCTAGTTACACGGGCCGTGGAGAAGCGGCCTTCTACGTGAGTGGGGCGGGGCATGAGGCTTCCGCAGCCTTGGCAGCCCATTTGATTCCCGAAGACTGGCTCTGTTGTCACTATCGGGACAAGGCGTTGATGTTGGCCCGGGGAATGGGACCCGAAGAAATGTTTCGATCCCTCTTTGCCCGGGATCGATCTTTCAGTAGGGGGCGACAGATGCATGGCCTCCTTTCCTACGCGCCCGCTCGAATCGTGAGCCTGGCAACTCCCGTAGGAAACAACGCCCTACACGCGGTCGGAATCGCCGAAGCGCTGCGGAGGAAGCATTCTCCGGAAACAAATAACCCGCCACTGGTACTCTGTTCTCTTGGCGATGGAACCACCCAGGAAGGAGAGGTGATGGAAGCGATCGCCCACGCGGTCCGGGAACAGCTTCCTGTCCTCTTCCTTATTCAAGACAATTCCCTCGCCATCTCCACCAGGACTCGGGGCAAGACTTTCTTTTCCTTGCCCGGAGTTCTGGAAGACCTCTCATTGAACCAGCGGGGGTCCGCGAAGGGCCTGGTCGATCCTGGAGCGGGTTTTCCCCAAGCCCAGACTATTTCGTTCAAAAGGGCGGAAAGTTTCTATGGTCTACCCATCCGCTACTTCAATGGCCGGAATCCAGAGGAGGCGTACCGGGTGTTTCAGGAGGAGACCCAGTGGATCCGCAAGGCCAGTAGTCCCCGAATCCTGGTGATGGAGGTGGAACGGATCGGAAGTCATTCCAACGCGGATGATCATCGGTTGTACCGCTCCGATGAAGAGATCGAGGCGGTAAAAGCTTCAGGCGACCCTATCCGGAATCTAAGGAAGCGATTGTTGGAAAAGGGGGTGGAGGAGAGGGCGCTCATCGACATGGAAGAAGAGATTCATCGAACCTTCACGGAGTTAGCCGAGCGGGTACGGAGGGAAGAGGATCCGAAGCCGGTTTTTACCGCGGTAAAACCCTACGAGGGAAGGTTACTCGATCCATCCGCGGAACAGACGGGAAGAAAGCCCGTGGCAGGGGAAGAGGGCAAGACTATGCTCGAAGCGATCCGGGAGGTGTTACGCGTACGGTTGTCTCAAGACCCACGGGTGGTTCTGTTCGGGGAGGATATCGAGGATCCA
>Ga0067045_1029302_pt1 | contig 22007 bp, 21 predicted proteins | sample TerdegcTABiofilm_FD_59184 | JGI IMG/M metagenome (GOLD analysis project Ga0067045, IMG submission 59184) | Combined Assembly of (Gp0054472, Gp0054536) Wastewater bioreactor microbial communities from Singapore -Terephthalate degrading...
GGAAAGGATCTATAACCAGGTGAGACCCCACGCCGCTCTGGACAACCTCACCCCTCAGGAGTATATTCAATCTCACTACCCTCATTGTTTACCCCAAGTGTCTCATATGTATTGAACTTATACAGATTTTCATTAATCACAAATATAATTATTAAATCGAATGATCATAATTGGTTCCTAGATGATTATGGAAGCGTTTGACATACTGACATGTTAATTCTTCTGACTAAAATAAAAAAGGTGTTTAAATAATTGACCAATATTCTGATTGACATATACTTAGATTTATTTTTCCCGATGAATGGAGAAATGTAATCGTGAGCCAGTATTATGTAGGTATAGATATTGGTACTTATTCCTCAAAAGGGGTCTTGGTTAAGGCAGGTTCAGGTGAAATTATCGCCGAACATTCCATTGAACATTCGCTGGAAATACCGCAACCCAGCTGGGCAGAGCATGATGCAGACCGGGTGTGGTGGGCTGAATTTTGCCAGATTAGCCAGACCTTGCTGACTGTAAGTAATGTCAAAGCGGAGCAAATAAAATGCATCGGCGTAAGCGGTCTGGGTGCCTGCATCTTGCCAATTGATGCATCCGGAAGACCTTTACGTAAAGCGATTTTGTACGGTATTGATACACGCGCCCAAGCAGAAATTGATGAGCTGGAAAGGAGATTTGGTACTGAAGAAATATTTCGAATCAGCGGCATGAAACTCTCTTCGCAATCAGTAGGTCCTAAGATCCTATGGATCAAGAACCATGAGCCCTACGTGTTTCGAGATACTAGGTACTTCCTTACCAGTCAGGCTTATCTTGTCTATCGTTTAACTGGTAAGATCACCCTGGATTTCTTTACCATGGGCGATTACGCACCTATGTGTGACATTCATAATAATTCTTGGCACAGGGATACTACGGAGTACATTACCCCGCTTGAGAAATTACCCATCCCGTCCTGGTCTTGCGATATCGCTGGAGAGGTCACTCCAGAAGCCTCCAAACTAACTGGCTTGGTTGCGGGGACGTCGGTAATTGTTGGCACTACAGATGCTGGGGCAGAGACCATCAGCACTGGCGCCAATCGGCCGGGTGATCTGATGATCATGTTCGGCAGTAGCTTTTTTCTGGTAATGCTGACAGAACGTTTAATGCCTTCAGAAAAATTTTGGGCTACAGCTTGGCTGGATGCTTCGGCTTTTGCCCTGCAAGGAGGCACCTCCACATGCGGCAGCCTCACCCGCTGGTTCAGGGATCAATTTGCACCTTTAGAAATTGCTGCACAAAATGAAGGTGGTGAATCTGCCTATGCATCCCTCGCCCGGCTGCTGCAGGATTCCCCGCCAGGGGCAAGGGGGTTGATCACACTACCGTATTTTGAAGGAGAGCGCACCCCCATTTATGACCCTAAAGCCCGGGGTGTGTTTTTTGGTCTCACACTCAGCCATACCCGTGCGGACATATATCGTTCCATTCTAGAGGGGATTGCCTTTGGTATCCGTCATATCATCGATACCATGATTGAACAGGGCGTCAGGCCGGAACGAATTATAGCCGCAGGTGGCGGCACCAAGAACCGCGGGTGGATGCAGATCGTCGCTGATATCACCAATATTGACTTATTGGTCTTGGAAAAAGAAAGCAGCGCTGCATATGGTGATGCATTCATGGCAGGGGTTGGCATGGGTGACTATAAGAGTCTTTCAGAAAATCAAAAGTGGGTGAGGGATGTTTCTGTGGTCCGACCGAACCTGGGAAACCACCAGGAATATATTTCATACTATGGAGTTTTTAGGCAATTGTATGAAAATACAAAGGACATGATGCATCAATTAAATAGAGTTCAAAGAGGAAAAGAAACTAGCCGATAGGCTTAGTTGATCTGACAGGAAATTTGAATATTAAGTAATACTTATTTTCATACATAAAGTAGACTAGAATTGGAGGAATTTATGAAACAACAATGGACAAAAGAATTATTTGGCACAAGTAAACCTATAATTGCCATGTGCCACCTGCAGCCCCTGCCCGGTGACCCGGGATATGACCCATCTAAGGGCATGCGGGGTGTGATTGAAGCAGCCCGCAAGGATATGCTAGCTCTACAAGAGGGTGGGGTGGATGGGATGATGTTCTCCAATGAATTCAGCCTGCCTTATTTATTAAGGGTAAAACCGATTACCACGGCTGCCATGAGCAGGATCATTGGCGAGCTGATGGATGAGATCAGCATCCCTTATGGTGTGAATGTGCTCTGGGACCCTTATGCAACATTGGACCTTGCTAAGGCGGTGGATGCAAAATTTGTGAGGGAAATCTTTTCTGGTGTGTATGCCAGCGATTTTGGTCTCTGGAACACGAATTTTGGGGAAGTGGTACGGCATAAACATGCCATAGGGGCGGAAAACGTAAAATTATTGTTCAATATTGTACCAGAAGCGGCGAAGTATCTGGCTGACCGCCCAATCACCGAAATAGCACGTTCTACTGTGTTTAACCATCGACCGGACGCACTATGCGTTTCCGGGTTGGTGGCAGGCGTTGAGACAAGCACAGCCACCCTAAAACAGGTCAAGGATGCGGTTCCCGACACACTGGTATTTGCCAATACCGGAGTGAATGTGAACAATGTGGAAGAACAATTGAGTGTTGCAGATGGTGCTGTTGTGGCAACGACCTTTAAATTCGATGGTGTCTTTGAGAATGCGGTGGATGTGAACCGGGTGAGAACTTTTATGAAAAAGGTTAAAGACTTCCGCAAAGATAATTGATATCCTTATCCTCTCGCCTGCGTTCTCACAGGCGATGCGATATTTATACCAACAAGTGTATTCGGTGAGGCGCCAGAGGTTTTTAATCTTTATTAAGTAACTCAATATATCTTTCGTCAGTTCAACCTAGAAAAAATAGTATAATAATTACGCAATCGTTTGCGTTAATATCATGATTTATGAAAAAAATTTGTCATTGGAGTCACAATGGATACAAAAGACCAAAAATATATCGAGATGTTCCGCCAGATGCACCTCATCCGCGCCTTTGAGGAGCAGACTGTCAAACTCTATATGAAGAATATTGTCAAGGGTTCCACCCACGTCTATGTCGGTCAGGAGGCCATTGCTGTGGGTGTGAGCGCTGCACTTATCCCCGGTGATTACATCACCAGCACACACCGCGGGCACGGGCACTGCCTGGCCCGAGGGGGTGATCCCAATAAGATGATGGCGGAACTGATGGGCAGGGCTACTGGCTACTGCAAGGGCAAGGGCGGCTCGATGCACATCGCTGACCTGGATCTGGGCATCCTGGGTGCCAACGGCATTGTGGGTGGCGGAATCAGCTTGGCAACCGGAGCCGCCTATGCCTGCAAATACCGCAATGATGGGCATGTCACCGTGTGTTTCTTTGGGGATGGGGGCATCAACCAGGGTGTATTCTATGAGGTGGCCAACATGGCCGCCATGTGGAAACTGCCCATTATCTATGTGTGCGAACGCAACCAGTTTCAGGAGTTTGGCTACTCGGAATGGTATTACGCCGATCAGGACCTGACCAAACGCACCGAACCGTTTGGCTTCAAGGGGATTGAGGTGGACGGGAATGATGTCCTGGCAGTCTATACGGTTGCTGATCAATGCGTACAAAAAGCTCGCAGTGGTGACGGACCATCTTTAATCATCGCAAACACCTATCGCATCTATGGTCATACAGTGGGTGATCCACTGACTTATCGTAGACCGGGTGAAGTGGAGGTCTGGAAAGATGAAAATCACGACCCCATCTTGCGTTTTAAAAAGTACCTGATTCGTGAGGAGATTCTCCCGGAACATGAATGTGATGCCATTCAAAAATCAGCTGCCCAAGTGATTGAGCAGGCAGTAGAGTTTGCCATTAATAGCCCCATGCCTGACCCTACCACACTGCTGGAAGATATCTACGTGAAGGAATAGGAGAGAACCATGACAGACCGCATAATTGAATTTCGAGAAGCGCTCTACGAAGCCATGGATGAAGAGATGGCGCGCGACCCAAATGTCTTTACCATGGGAGAGGACGTGGGACGCTATGGCGGGGTAATGAAGGTTACACGCGACTTGGATAAAAAGTATGGCCAGTGGCGCTCGGTAGATACACCCATATCTGAAGAAGGTTTTACCGGCATCGGTGTGGGTGCTGCCTTGGCTGGCTTGCGCCCAGTAATTGAAATTATGTACATCGATTTCGCCACCCTGGCTATGGATGTCATCGTCAACCAGGCCGCCAAGGCGTGCTATATGTTTGGCGGTAAAGCACGTGTGCCCATTGTCATCCGCACCCATGGGGGTGCCGGCCGCGCCAATGCAGCCCAGCATTCCCAATCCCTGGAAGCCTGGTTTACGCATGTACCTGGATTGATCACCATCATGCCCTCCACGCCCTACGATGCCAAGGGTCTGCTGAAATCTGCCATCCGTAATGATAATCCCATCATTTTCATCGAGGATAAAATTTTATATAACACCAAAGGACCGGTTCCCGAGGGGGAATACCTGGTGCCCATCGGTAAGGCAGATGTCAAGCGCGCGGGTAAGGATTTGACTATTGTTGCCACCTCACGCATGGTGCTGTATGCGCTGAATGCGGCTGAAAAATTAGCCCAGGAAGGAATAGAAGTGGAAGTGGTTGACCCACGCACACTGGTCCCCCTGGATATGGATACCCTGGCTGAATCAGTGAAGAAGACCCACCGCTTGCTTATTGTTAATGAAGGAGTCCGCACCTGCGGTTATGCTGCTGAATTAATGGCGCGCGCCTATGAGACTGTCTTTGATTATCTGGATGCGCCTGTGGTGCGCCTGACTTCGGAGGATGTACCCATCCCTTATAGCAGTGCTCTAGAGTTCGAGGCTTTCCCCAGCGAGCAGAAAATCATCCAAGCTGCTCGCAGTTTCTTTGCTAGGTGAGTGGTGCCTGTTACTATTAAAAAAATCGCCCAGCGTTTAAAGGTCAATCCATCGACCGTCTCGCGCGCCCTATCGGGTAGCCCGCAGGTGTCTGAAGCCACCCGAAATGAAGTTTTGAAAGTTGCCCGCGAAATGGAGTATTCCCCCAACCTGTGGGCGCAAAATCTGGTTGGGGCTACCCATAACATCATTGGCTGTCTGGTCCGCGATCTGGATAACCCATTCTATATTCCCATGTTGCGAGCAATTGAAGATATCGCTACTCCAAACAATTATCTGGTGTTTATGAGCGAATCACGTCATGACATTGTCATGGAAAAAGAGATTGTGGAGAGGTTTCGCCGCATGCGGGTTGCGGGGGTCATCATTGCGCCGGTTCTTGATGAGATAAACCACTTACATAAGCTAGAAGAGGATGGAGTGCCCATCGTGGTTGTGGCACGTGATATCGAGGAGTTCGATTCCATCAATCTGGATAATCTGAAAAGTGGTGAACTGGCGGGCAGGTATCTGTTATCCCTGAACCATCGTCACATTGGATTTATCCACAGTGGGAATGCCTTTAATATCCCCGAGCGGCAGCGGCTGCAGGGTTTAATCAATACATTAAAAATGGCAGGGTTAGAAATGCATTCCACCTACCAGGTGGGCAGCAATAGCATCAGCGCTGGGGAGAGTGCCATTGCGTTCTGGAAGATTGACCCTAACCCGCCAACGGCAATATTTTGTAACAATGATTTATTGGCCATGGGGTTCATTCAGCAAGCCATCAAGGAAGGTATTAAAATTCCAGAGGATGTTTCTGTAGTGGGTCATGATGATATTCCCTTTGCGGATTCATTCACAGTACCCATCACCACTGTCGCCTTTCCCAAGTATGAACTCGGCGGTGAGGCTATAAACTTATTAATCAAACGACTCAGGGAAGATCAGCAAAAACACCAGCCAGTTAGTGTTCTGCTTGAACCCAGGCTGGTGGAGAGACAATCCTGTCGATCGTTAAGAACATGACTTAGTAAATATAATACTTACGATTCAAGGAGATAAATATGACGACTGAAGTGATATTGCCAAAATTGGGTTTGACTATGACGGAGGGGAAAGTGGTCCAGTGGTTAAAAAAAGAAGGTGAGGTCGTGCGGGAAGGGGAACCGCTTTTCACTGTTGAGACGGATAAGGTTTCCTTGGATGTGGAGTCTCCGGCCAGTGGCACCTTACTGAAAATCTTAGTTCACGAAGGAGAAATAGCGCCGATTGCCGAGGTAATTGGTTTTATCGGCTCGCCCGGCGAACCGATACCCGAGGTGAAAAAAGTTGTGCCCCAAGCAGCAGTTTCTGAGCAACCCTCACAAACTACATCGCCTCCTATTCCAAGACAGGATCATCCAGTGAGTGCTGGTGCACCTAAACCCATCTCACCCCTTGCGCGCAAATTGGCAGCAGAACACAATATTGATATTAACCAGGTTTCTGGCAGTGGTCCCGGGGGGCGCATTGTGGAGGCGGATATTCAAAGACTTATTAACGAAAAAGGCATTGTACGTGAGAAGACGCAGCCTGCCATCGATGTTCCCTCCGAATTGCGGCCAATCAGCCAAGTCAAGCGCATCACTGCCCGACGCATGAGTGAGAGCTTTCAGACTGTACCTCACTTTTATTTGAATGTCGAGTTGGTCTGTGACCGCCTGGTGGAAACCCGTGAGCGCCTGCAGACCGAATTTGAGAGCAAACATCAAATTCGTCTCACCTACACCGATTTATTAATAAAAGCCCTGGCATTGACCCTGCCGCAGTATCCCCTTCTAAACGCGTCCTGGGAGGATGGTCAGATAAGGGTGTACCAAGAGGTGCATCTCGGTCTGGCGGTATCCACCCCGCAGGGTCTGGTGGTGGTTGTGATCCACCAGGTAGACAAACTTTCCTTATTGGAAATTGCGCGCAGGAGTGATGAGCTTACCCAGTGCGCCCGTGAGAATAAATTAACCCCTGAGGATATCGCCAATAGCACCTTTACCCTGACCAATCTGGGTATGTACGGTGTGAATTCCTTCCTGCCCATCATCAATCCCCCCCAGTCTGCCATCCTGGCAGTGGGTGCCATGGGTGAGCGTCCGGTGAGCGAGCAAGGCAAACTGGTCGTGCGTCCGACCATGCAGCTTACCTTGGCGGCTGACCACCGTGTAGTAGATGGCGTGGAAGGTGCAGAATTTCTAAAATCCTTAGTACAAATTCTTACGGCTGACATTAGTAAAATTTTAGGGTAAAATAATCAACGTCCTCTGCATTTTCATGGCCTTATTCTTTGAGTAAAAGAATGTAGAGGACTTTTTCTATTCCATAAATTTTCCCCGTATATATTATGTTGAGTACCAAATTTTTTACGTTGAGAATACATTTCAATAGTTTTTAATCACATGAAATCATATGGCTTTATCAATTTCCAAGGTAAAAGATTTTTTGACTTTTATCAAGATATAAATTGATCGGTAGTTCATAGACGGTGGTAAGGATTTCAGGTCGTAATATATCCTGGGTTAATCCCTGCATGATAATTCTCCCATCTTTTAATAAAATTAATTGTTCAGCATAACGAAGTGCCAGGTTGATATCATGCAACACCACCAGGATGATTTTTTGTTTTTCTCTGCAGATGGATTGGATCAAATTTAATAACTCAATTTGATATTTCAAATCCATGTGCGAGGTGGGCTCATCCATGAGCAGGATAGGTGTATCCTGAGCCAGTGCGCGAGCCAGCAGCACCCGCTGTTGTTCCCCGACCGAGAGCTGGTTGATCAACCGGTCTGCAAAGTTTAGTGTTTGGGTTTGTGACATAACCTCTTGGGTGATTTGCTCATCTTTTATGGTCGTTTGCCCGAACCAATTGAGATAGGGCGTTCTCCCCATCATCACTACCTGTTCCGCAGTGAAAGCTGGTGGCAGAAACGCAGATTGCGGCACGACCGCGAGGTATTTTGCTCTCTCATCCGCCCGTAGAGTATGCAGTGGCTTTTTATCGAGATAAATTTCTCCTGAAGTTGTCGGTAGAATGCCGCTGATGGCACGCAGCAGGGTGGTCTTGCCTGCTCCGTTGGGCCCGATGATGCCACAGATTTTTCCTCCGCCAACTTGGAGGCTGATGTTCTCAAGTCTAAAGGTGGAATTGAGTCGAACTGAGAGGGAGTTGACTTTGAGCATAGTATCACTCCTTTGGGTAATGGCTCTTCTGCAGCAAGAACAGGAAAAATGGTGCGCCAGTCAATGCAGTCAGAATGCCCACTGGAATTTCCTGTGGTGCCAGTAGGCTACGCGCGGCAATATCCGCAATGAGCAAGAAGGCCGCACCACCCAGCATGGAGAGGGGTAATAGAAGGCGATGATCCGCCCCCCACATGCGGCGCAGGATGTGGGGGATGATCAAGCCCACAAATCCGATGATGCCACTGAATGCCACCGCCGCCGCTGTGGCTAACGTGGCTGCTAGCACAACTAGGATGCGCACCCGCTTCACAGGCACGCCCAGCTGTTGGGCTTGCTCCTCACCAAATTGCAGCACATTGAGCTGATGCCCTGTGGTCAGCAGAGTGACCAATCCAATGAGGATATAGGGGCTGGCTGCCAGCACCGGGAACCAGCCGCTCAGGGTGGAGCCGCCCACTAGCCAGACCAGCGCGCGACGCAGTTCTCCGCTGGCATTGATCAGCAGCAGAGAGGTGAGGGCGGTGGCGAAGGAACTTACCGCCACCCCGGCCAGGATGAGGGTGGTGATGGGTGTATCGAGTCCGACCCTGGCCAACTGCATTACCAGCCCGACGGAGAGCGCCGAGCCGATAAATGCTGCCAGTGGCACGCTTAGGTAACCCAGCAGGTTCGCAGGCCAGTGGAGGGTGATGGCGATCACCGCTCCCAGCCCTGCACCGGAGGCAGCCCCGATCAGGTAAGGATCAGCCAGTGGGTTGCGAAACAATCCCTGGTAGGCACAGCCACTACCTGCCAGGGCTGCCCCGACCAGCAGCATCAACAGGGTGCGCGGCAGGCGCAAATTGAGCAGGATGGCAACATGAGTTGCATTGATGAGCCGGTTTGAGCTAAACAGACTGCCCAGCACCTGCCAGGTTGATTGGATGGGAATAGGAACACTGCCTATAAGGATACTGGATAGAATGGCGAGGATTAAAATAACACCAAGTGAGAGAAAAGGGTATTGTTTAAGTTTCATTAAATTATTGAAATACTTCCGGGTGCAGCAGTTTTGCCAGAGCTTCTAACCCGTCCACCTGGCGAGGTCCAAAGCGAACCATTAGGTTATCGTCAAAGGCATACACGCGCCCGTTCTTTACAGCGCTGAGGGTACCCCAGCCTTCGCGCCCTGCCACTTTCTCGGGTGTCTCACCCCACATCGCGTCGCCCAGCAGGATGATATCAGGGTCCCAGGTTAGTAACTGCTCCAGACTGATCTGTGCCCATTCTGCTTCAAGCTTGCCGGCAATATTTTCGCCGCCTGCTAGTTGGATCAAACTGGTGTAAAAGGTCTTGGCACCGGGGGTGAAGGGTTTGGCAGGGTCCGTGGCATCCAATTCATAAAAGACAGTCGGGCGGGATGAGATATTGGCTAATTGGGTGGTGACCTGATTAACCCTTTCTTTTAATGCGTCGATTAATTGGTTAGCTCTTTCCTCATGCCCGCTCAGCATGCCAATAGTCTGCAACATGGCATACATGCCCTCAAGGTCTGTTGGGTTGCTGAGATAAAAAACCTTCAATCCGAGGTCCTCCAGTGATTGCACCAGCTCAGGAGTATTGATCCCACCTGCCAATATTAAATCCGGTTGTAGTGAGAGGATGATCTCCTGGTTATATTCGCCAAATGAACCACCTATATCGGTGATCTCAGTAACCTCTGATGGGTAATCAGAGAATGTATCCCTACCAATTACCTGACTGCCGGCACCCACTGCAAACAACATCTCAGTATTGGGTGGAGCCAGTGAGACGATTCTCTTTGCAGCAGAATCTAGGCTGACTTCACGCCCCAGTCCATCCCTTAGGGTGATGTAATGAGTACTCGATGTTTCACCCGGCTGGTTGCATGCTGCGCTTATTAATAAAATTAGTAGAGAGATAACTATGAATTTGTGAATGTGCTTATTCATTCCTAACCTCCATGATTAATAGATTGATTGCGGCAGGGAAAGAAAAAAAACAACCCCTGCCAGCGCGACAGGGGTTGAGGTCTTGCTTGTATCATTAAGTTTCCACTCCCATCCGCGAGGCTGTGGTCAACGCCAAACCTGGCGGGCGTCCTGGCTGGGAGGGATTCCCTCCTTACAGTTGCGGGACAGCGCCGGACTTCCTTTGTGGGTCACCGGCTTCGCCATTTAGCCTGCTCATCCGGGAGTTCAGGCACCAGGTTGGCTTTTGATCATAATTATATAAATGAATCACTTGCTGTCAAGATATTTAATCCTGGAATGATGTTAATAGTAAGAAATCGGGTGAGAAATTCTATTGATATGTGTAAGAAAGGTTTATTTTTGTATAATCATGCTATGCATAATCCATTTGTGTTGGGATTCTATGGGAATACTCAATCCGGCAAGACCACCCTGCTTGAACACCTCGTTCGTGACCTGACTGCTGCAGGATGGCGTGTGGCAGTTATCAAACAGTCAGATAAAAAGATGAGTGTAGATATCACTGGTAAGGACACCGCTCGTTTTCTTCAAGCTGGTGCGCAGGTGGTAGTTTTTACCTCAGTGGTGGAAACGGTGTATCTGGTAAATAAAAATTCATCCACACAGGACATCCTAAAAAACTTAGAACAACTCGGAGAATTTAATGTGATTTTCATCGAAGGTGCGCGTGATGAAACCATTCCCAAAATCCGGCTCGGGGATTGTGCTGAGCGCGAAAACACACTCTTCACCTATGATGGTGATTATGCTCGATTGCTTACAAAAATCAAATATGAATTATTAAATAAGGAGTAAATAATGGAAGAAATTTCAATTATTGTAAATGGCAAATCTATCCCATTATCTGATTTTCCCAAATCCATCATCATCAAGACTATCCTGGGCATGCTAGGGGCACTTAAAGATGTAAAAAATCCCAAGACAGTGGAGATAAAAATCAAGTTATCCTAGTTGCGATTATTTAGGGTTTCTGGTTTTAATTTGACCAGAAATAAATTGAAGGGGATGGAATGAATGCAATTATCCCCGATGAAAATTTCCACATGATGCTCGCCGGCTTCAGTAAATTCAATGTGGTAAAAAGAAAGCACTAAAACGAATTTTTTCGCTTCAGGGGAATTGACTAAGGGTGCAGTGAAAGGCGGTGGAGATATTCTGGTTATCTCCTTGCCAGAAGGCGAGGAGATGATGGCTCCGATCTTTACGCTCTCACCGCTCTGCACCATGATTTGCATCACCAAAAATATCTGTGGATGGCGGCTTGGCAATTGAGTGGTGCGAATATTCTCGAACATGCCAATGATGGATGGTTTGCCACCTGGATCGACATAAGCGTAATCACAAATAAATGCCCAGTTAATGGCTGGCATGGATTTTCTCCTTGAAGGTAGGAATCATCATAAAATAAATAGCAGTTTAGATTGTACCAATATTAGTCTATTTTATTCTTTGTGGGTGGGCAATGAGCAATTAATTTCATTCCAAAATAGTTGTGTAATTTGCAAATCATTCTCTTTTCAATATAATATTTTTATATATTAAGGAGGTCGTTTATGAAAACCCATTATGTTATCGCAATCTGTTTGATCTTATCAATATTGTCGGCCTGCGGCGGTGGCTCAGCGGCTGCCCAGCCTGCTGAACCTGCCGAGGTCGTCCCGACGGATACAGTCGCTGTCGTCCTCACTGATACCTCTGTTCCAGTGGGCGAACCCACCTCTGCCCCACCTGTTGAGTATCCTGAACTGGTGGTAGCGGGGATTGACCTGAAGGCATTGGCTGAAAAACTTGCCTCTGCGCCAGTGGCAGGTTATGAGGGCATTACTGACGATGCCGGTAACCCCCATCGTGCTGCCACCATCGAGGATATCTTGTTTGGTAAAGCGCTCGCCCCCTACTTTGATGAGGTTGAGGAATGCTACACCTTCCTGAAAGCGGATGACTATGAGATGGATATCGCTGGTGATACCGAGTTGAAAGAGAAGTATGAGTCAGCTACAGGTAAAAAATTCTTCTGCGTGGCAGACATTATGATCTATCAGGCCGAGACCATGGAGCCGGAGCTTTACCTTCCCTTCTATCAAGCCCTGACTGGTGAGGAGATGACCGAGGAGGATTTTCTCGCCTACGTTCAATAATTGCAAAATTATTTTATTAATGAAAAAGCACCTGATAAGGAATAATTCAAAAGGCTTTATAAAAAATGAAAGATTAATAAAGTATGTGATTCGCAGACATCATTTCATTATACTAACCTTTGATCAAGCTGATAATCTTGTTCTCTGATTTTTTCAAAGGAACGATCATACTTCCCAATCACATCTTCCAAAAATGGCGTATCATCAATCAATGCAAAATCCCTGTCAATTGGTGGCATACCAATGGACCCATGAATGCCTCCCCAATGATAAAAATGCTGCCATTCACTAAGCTGATCCCGTAAATCAGGATCTTGGAGGTTTGCAGTCGCATAAAATTCTTCCAAATCAGTCCTTTGCACTCTTGCAACTTTTCCATTCAAGTGAGGGGAGCGCGGCCAGATAGAGTGAAACTTGATGGAATGTTCCATTAACCATTCCTGAACCTGGTAAGCGAAGAATTCTCTCCCGCAATCCTTTTGTATTCGCTGAATTGGAAAAGGCATCTCTTCAATCACTTTTTCCAAAAAATCCAGCGTATTTTGAGCTGTTCTGCATCTATTATCATGTGCAGTCATCTATGGCTGTGTATTGATATAAACCCGAAGCAATCTTGCAGGTGCCCATTGGAATGCGTTCCCCGGAGTCTTTTTTGAATACCCTTGAATACGCTTCTTGCATGGAGCTCTTCTGAGGGGTTCAACCTGGTGGGTTTTAAGTACCTTTTGGATAGTTGAAAGTGAAGCCGAGAATTGATACTGCCGCTTAAATTCGTTTTGAGTTTTTCTTGCACCGATATTATGGTCGAATCTCAGCTTTACAACCCATCCCGCCTCCTCCTTATCAATCTTCTTAAGGGGATGATTTGGGTCTTCGGTGGCGATCGGCTAAACCTTCCAAGCCAGATTGTTGATAGCGTCTAACCCACCTAAGAAGTGTGGGCTTGGAGACCCCACACCTTCCACATACAAGACCTGCATCTCCTAATTTCCCCTACAACGTTACCCATCTCAACCGCGCCTGAATTTTGTATTCCATTCACCAATTCTGTATTGAAAGGGTGTCTATGATACAACATATAAATTATTATTTTTAGTTTTCATCCTCAATTATTGGAATATCAACCACTTCACTTGTGGTGAGAAGTTTTTCCTCTAAACGATTCAATAATTTATCAGCATCCTCGTATTTATTATGTGCTTTGGTTAGATGGCTTCCCAACACTTCAAATTCCTCTTTAAACCTCTTCTCATCACACTTCAAACGTTCAAGATGATTGACAATTTCTCTAGCATGCTGTTCAATACTCATTCCTTTAAGACCATGAATGATTACCTGCAAATATGCATAAAATGAATTTGGGGATACAGGAATAACCCTTCTTTTTAATGCATAGGTGTATATACCTTCTTCACCTTCCTCTTTGATTATTGTTTCATAGTATACATTCTCTGCAGGTATGTACATTAATGCAAAATCAAAGGTTCCTTCATCTGGTAGTATATATTTATTAGAAATATCATCGATATGCTTCTTAATATCACGTGCGAAGTTTTTACGAAAATTTTTCTTCTCCAATTCATTTTCGCATTCAACCATTTGCTTGAAGTTTTCTAAAGGGAACTTTGCATCTACGGGAACGATTTTTTCCCCTAAGCTTATGATGGCATCAACTTTTTCACCGCTCTTAAATGGATGTTGAAAATTGTAAAATCCTGCAGGAAGGATTTGTTGCAGTAATTCTTCTAGTAGTGTTTCACCCATACCGCCTCTGATTTTTGGTGGTTTCATGAGGTCTTCTAGACTAGAAATGGTCTCACCCACTTTAAGCATCTGATCTGTAGCTGCAGAAAGCCTACCAATATCAGCTTGCAATTTCTGAAAAGATTGTTGACTTCCTCGTTCAATCTCACCGATTTTCATAGATAGACGATCAAGAAGTTTATTTTCTTGTTCACTTTCAATCTCATACATTCTTGCAATGCTCTTGTCTAATAGTGATTTTAATAAGATATATAAGCTGAAAAATCCGAGCATCAACAAAACAAAGATAATGAAAAGTTGAATTAAGAAAGTCTGGTCTGTCATGAGAATCTACTAGTAGTAATATTATAAGTTGGTAGAAACATAAAACAATCTGAAACTATTTGTGTTGATTGCGTTTTTAATCCTTTAACCATAAATTTGAAATATCTTGACATACATCAGCCATACCGTGTGGGGAGGTGATCATCTGGTAGGCGGCTAGGTTGCCCAACCTGAGGCATTCTTCCATGTTGGATGAATTCAATGTGGCAAAAATGAATCCGGCATCAAAACAGTCTCCTGCGCCGGTAGTGTCGTAAATTTTTTCGTTTGGACGGTGTATGGCAGGTTGGTCAATTTGCCCATCAGGCTGAATGAATCGACTGCCATCCTCGCCCATCTTCAGTATCACATTTCTGACCCCTTTTGTAAATAAACGCTGTATGACTTCCCCTTCCGGTTTTCCTGCTCCCAATTCACGCAGCTCATCGCGGCTGATCATTAGATAATCCATGTTGGGCAGCAGCTTTTCAATCCGTTTCATCGCGTTGTGGATTGTGCACATGCCCGGGTCCAGGCTGATGGGAATCTTTAATTTTTTTGCTTCCTTTATCAACCAGTTTGCCGATTGCCAGGTTTCATTAGCAATCAACATATAGCCGGAAATGTGCACCCAACCCACTTTATTAAGCACATCCTTCACCCCATCTTGTTGCAAAGGCATAGAGTTGCAGCCGCGGCTGCCAAACATGGTGCGTTGACCGCCTGGGGTGATCAGGATGATGAAGAAACCGGTTTGATGTTCCTTGCGAATCTGTATCAGGTCTGTATGCATTCCAGATTGTTGGATAAAATTTAATGCCATCTGCCCCAGTGGGTCTGCACCCAAATTTCCCCAGTGCCAGACCTCGGCGCCCAGTTTGGCTAGCACCACTGAGGTGTTGCAACCCGAGCCGCCCGGGCGGAAATCCGCCACCTGCGCCACAGCTTCCCCTCCCTCTGTCGGGTAACGGTCAGCGTTGACGATAGCATCGATGTTGATATCGCCCAATACTAAAACTTGTGGTTCTTTCATTTACTTTAAATTTTTACGCACGCTCTCAACGGCTTCCATGTAGCGCTTAACCCGTTCCAGTGAAACTGGATTTTCCGGTCGCCCTTCCTTGATGCCGAAACCGACGATGGCACCATCGGCATACTTCAGGAATTCAGCAATATTCTCTGGGTTAGTACCGCTGCCCATCAGGATCGGTCGGCGCTCCCCCACGATGCTGCGTGCCAGTTTTACTTTATCCACCGATGGCGCTGAGCCAGTCATCTTGCCTGAAATAATCAGAGCATCTGCTAGGTAAAACTCGGTCCATTCAATATGGGTTTGCAGGTCAATACCCGGGAAGCGTACGGAATGTTTTTTATCCACATCGCAGAAGAGCTTGATCTCCTCTGCCTGTGCCAGCTTGCGTGTGGTGAGGAGTTCGCGTGCGCAGCCATGATCGAATTCCCCCGTGTCCCACACCTGTGCCCCGGTTAGCAGGCAAACGCGTATAAACTTGGCGCCCGCTGCTATGGCAATGGCTAGCACCACCCGCCCGCCGTTGTGCACCACATTAATACCCACCGGCAGATTGACCGCACGCACCACCTGGCTTGCCGCCACAGCCTGTGCACACATCTGCTCTGGTGACACTTGTGTGCCCACTGCAAACGGCAAGTCCCACATGTTCTCCACTATGATGCCATCCACACCTCCTTCAACTAGGGTCTGTGCATCTCTAAGGGCAAAATCAATAATCTGCTGCATGCCATACCCGGTGTAGCCGACCGAACCAGGCAGGGGTGGCAGGTGTACCATGCCGATGATCGGTTTGGGTTTGCCGAATAGCTCGCTCAGATTCTTCATCCGATAAGCATCCATCTCATCCCGCCAGTTTTCCACTTTACTCATCTCTTTCTCCTGATGTAATGAAAAATTTCTATTAATTGTAACCTTTACTCGTCTAATTGGGTACCGATAAGTGAATGAAATGGCTTTATCCATGATAAAATTTTTTCACTTCACCCCATTTCAAGGAGAAATGTTGTGTCTGAAACCATCCTGGTGGCTGTTGCCTGGCCTTATGCCAATTCCGAAATCCATGTGGGCAACCTGGCTGGCTCGTACCTGCCAGCGGATATCTTTGCCCGCTATCACCGCCTGAAGGGCAACCGCGTGCTGATGGTTTCGGGCACCGATTCGCATGGCACGCCAGTTACCGTGCGCGCGGATGCCGAGGGCGTCACACCCCTGGAGGTCTATCAGCGTTTTCATAGGTCTTTTTTGGAACTTTATCAGGAGTTGGGGTTGACCTATGATATTTTCACCACCACTCATACCTCCAACCATTTTCATATTGCCCAGCAAATATTTCTGGCACTCAAGGAGAATGGTTACTTAAATCCACAAAAACAGATGCAATGGTATTCCCCGCAATTAAAACGCTTCCTCCCTGACCGCTATGTGGAGGGCACCTGCTATATCTGTGGCTTTACCAATGCGCGCAGTGACCAGTGCGACCAGTGTGGCAACCTGCTGGAACCCGCCAAACTGATCAATCCGCGTACCCGCATCGACGGCTCAACGCCTGAATTACGCGAGACAGAGCATTACTTCCTGGAATTGGAAAAACTGCAGGAGGAAGTGGTGAGTTTCCTCAAACAGCGTGAATCTTACTGGCGCCCCAATGTGTTGCGCCAGTCGCTGGGACAGATCTTAGCAGAAGGCTTGCACGGCAGACCCATCACCCGCGACCTGGATTGGGGCATTCCTGTGCCGGTGGATGGCTGGCAGGGCAAATGCCTCTATGTCTGGTTCGAGGCGGTAATTGGCTACCTTTCCAGCACGGTGGAATGGGCACATTTGCATAACCAGCCGGATGCCTGGCGAGATTTCTGGTTAAATCCGCATGCCAAAACATATTATTTCATCGGTAAGGATAACATCCCCTTTCATGCTATCATCTGGCCAGCTGAATTGATTGGTTGTGGTACTACCTTTGACCAGCGCTTTGGTGCCAGCCAGCCGCAGCGGTTCGTCCTACCCTTTGACGTGCCTGCCAATGAGTTTCTTAACTTGGAGGGCAAAAAAATCTCCGGCAGCCGAAACTGGGCTGTGTGGGGCTTGGATTTCTTGACACGCTATGACCCTGACCCACTGCGCTATTACCTGACTACCATCATGCCTGAAGCGCGCGATACCGATTGGGATTGGAGCGAGTTCTACCATCGCAATAATGATGAGTTGGTGGCCACCTGGGGCAATCTGGCTAACAGAGTGCTCGCATTTACTTATAAAAACTGGGACGGCTACGTGCCTGAGCCTGGCGAATTGCAAGCAGAGGACTGGCAACTGCTAACTCAGCTGGAAAAAGGTTTCAAAACGGTTGGTGGTGAGATTGAACAGGTGCATCTGCGCGCTGCCCTGCTTGAGGCCATGCGACTGGCAACTGAGGTGAATAAGTACCTCGACAAAACTGCACCCTGGTTTACTATCAAAGAGGATAAAACGGCTGCTGGTCGTGCTGTGTATGTTGCCCTTTCCGCCATCGACTCACTTAAAACCCTCTTCGCGCCCTTCCTGCCCTTTACTAGCCAGCAGTTGCACAGTTACCTGGGATGGGACGGGCAGTTATTTGGTGAGCAATATACACAAAGCCAGGTGGATGACCTGGGTGAACATACCGTCTTGCTCTATCGTCAGGCGGATGGCTGTGGAAAATGGCAGCCAAGCGAATTAAAACCAGGTCAGCTGCTGCAACCACCTCAAGCCCTGTTCCGCAAATTGGAGGAGAAAATTGTGGAAGAAGAACGAGCAAGGCTAGGAAAATCCTAACCAGCTCGTGATTCGGTATTTCATTTGAATTTCATGATTTTGTGTACTGAAAGCAGAATATTCTGTCCAAATTAAGTCAAAGGGAATTCAGATACTCAAGAAGGATTTGAAGTCCTGCCTTTGCTGAGCTGAGTTTATTTTCTTCACGGTCTCCCGCCCATTGGAATGACCAGGTGTCTTCTTTATTAGCAGCGCTCAACCCGATCCAAACCAGTCCAACTGGTTTTTCGGCGGTTCCTCCTCCTGGTCCGGCAATTCCCGTGATGGCGAGCGCTACGATCTTTTCACTGGGAAATGCCTTCGACATCAATTGCCTTGCTCCGCGCGCCATTTCCAGGACGGTTTCGCGACTGACCGCTCCGTATATCTTGAGAGTCTCAGGCTTTACACCCAACCACTCACTCTTGGCTTGGTAAGAATAAGCGACTATACTGCCTAAAAAATAATCCGATGATCCAGGTATGTTAGTAATCATATGGCTGAGCAATCCGCCAGTGCAGCTTTCCGCTAAGACTAATTTAAGGTCTTTTTTTCGTAATAATTCACCTATCTCTGCTTCAGGAGATTGAAATGTTGTCATCAATTGAAATTATACCTATTGGATGATTTATGTAAGTGAGCGTACTTTTTGATTATTAATAAAATAAATCAGACCTGAAATGTCTGGTATAATCGCGGTTCTTAACTTTTTCTATTATGTTATGATAAACCCCGTAAATGAGTATATATGGATAGCAACCAGATAACAACAGAAACTCTCGATGCTGAAGTGACCCATGATCATGAGGTGCAGTCGCCAATATTAAACAGTTGGCAGCATTTCTGGCAGCAGTTGCAGCAGCGCGGATGGGGAGATGTGGCATTACGTGTGGGTTCTGCACTGGTATGTCTTTTATTAGTAGCGTTGGTCATTTGGGTAATGCGTGATTTTTATTTGCAGGGTCGGATGGTTGTCCCAGAAGTCGCTTCTGATTTGACGGGATCTGAAAGTAGTGGATCTGCCATGCTGCTTCCTGCTTATGCAGGTGTGTCCCCCTTCACTGGCATATCCCGCGAGAATGATTCCCACACCTTTGTTCCTTACCAATCCCGTTTTGCCATTCAGGAGTATGTGGTGCAGAAAGGTGATAATCTGTTTGCTATTGCTGAAAAGTTCAATTTAAATCCGCAAACCATACTGTGGGGCAACTATGACGTTCTGTATGATAATCCGGAGTGGTTGTACCCCGATCAGGTATTAAAAATCCTGCCGGTAGACGGTGTGTTGTATACCTGGAGTGAAGGGGATGGGCTGAATGGGGTGGCACAGGGTCTTGGGGTCACACCGGAAGACATCATTAACTGGCCGGGCAACAATCTTTCACCTGAGACCATTGGTGATTATGCTAATCCCAATATCCCTGTCGGGACACAAATTGTTGTCCCAGGTGGCAGGCGTGAGTTCTATTCTTGGACAATTCCATTTATCCGCCGTGATACACCGGCTTCCGCCAATGTCTGGGGCGCTGGGCGTTGTGCTCCCATTAGCACTGGACCTGTTGGGTCAGGGAACTTTGTCTGGCCAACCTCAGAGCACCGCCTATCTGGCTATCCCTATTCGCCTGAAACTAACCATCCCGCCATAGATATCGGTGGTAAGCTAGGCAACCCGATTTATGCTGTGGATAAAGGTGTGGTGGTTTATGCTGGCTGGAATGATAATGGCTATGGCAACTTGATCATTATTGACCATGGCAACGGCTGGCAGTCACTCTATGCTCATCTGGATACTATGGCGGTAGGCTGCGGCGATTACATTACCGATGCAGGTCAGTTGATTGGCACCATGGGCACTACCGGTCGCTCTAGCGGGCCACACCTTCATTTTGAATTGATGACTGAAAAAGGTGGCAGGGTAAATCCATTAAATTACATACCTATGTAAAGTGAAAAAGAGGTCATTGACCTCTTTTTATTTTATAGTGATTGGTGTTACTATATGGAATATGGAGGTAAGCATGAACCCTTCAGAAGATACCCGTCCTTCCCCTATCGCAGGTACTTGGTATTCAGGCAATCCAGCCCGCCTTTCTCACCAGATTGACGAATTCCTTTCGCAGGTAAAACCCACTTCAATTCCAGGCAGGGTGGTTGCCCTGCTTGCGCCACATGCCGGTCACATCTATTCTGGTCTGACCGCTGCTTATGCTTACAAGACCGTGCAGGGTAATTCCTACGACCTAGTGATTATTGTTTCTCCCTCGCATGGCTATTATCCACAGGCGATAATCACCTCAGCGCATCGTGAGTATGCCACACCCCTCGGCAGGGTGCCAATCCATCAGGCAGCACTATCTGCGTTCACTCGCGCGATGGAAGAACAGCATCAGGAATTGGCTGGTGTGCGCAATGATAATGAACATTCCATTGAAATTCAATTACCTTTCTTGCAAAAGGTATTGAAAGATAGTTTTCAATTGATGCCCATCATGATGCGTGCTCAGGATTGGCAGACCGTCCAGCGAGTGGTGCAGGGGTTAACTCCGCTAATCACACAATATAAATCTCTCCTCGTAGCTAGTTCTGATCTGTCTCATTTTTATCCTGAAGATATTGCCAACCAGCTGGATGAGACCACGCTACGTCAGGTGGAATTGTTTTCACCTCAGGGGGTGTTAAAGGTGGAAGAGGATGGCAGCGGGTCGGCTTGTGGTGCCGGACCCATAGCTGCAGTGCTGGCTGCTGCTAGGCGGGTGGGTGCGGATAGCGTGAAAATCTTACATCATAGCACTTCGGCGGATGTCACCGGTGACCGCAGTTCAGTGGTGGGTTATGGGGCAGCGGTGGTTTATGCCAGTAATTGATATTTAGGTTTGACCCTTATTCTTTTTTTGTAATAAATTATTGATGATGAATTTTGCCAGCGTAGCGGTAAATGTGCCGGGGGTAAGCGGGGTATTTGACTATCAGATCCCGACTTCGCTGCAGGATCAGTTGAAAGTAGGCTGTTTAGTGACGGTGCCGTTTGGATCACGCACAGTTCAGGGCATCATCACTGAATTGAAGGACTTCACCGAGGTAGCTCAGGTGAAAGACATTATTGAATTGATTGATCCTAAGCCAGTGGTTAATATGCATCAGCTGGCATTGGCTAAATGGATGAGTGAAACATATCTTTCCTCCCTGGCGGATACCCTGCATGCCATGATTCCTCCAGGGTTAAGTCAGCAGGCAGATTCACTCTATTCCCTGGTTAAACCAAGTACATCATTTCCCGCTGAATTGACCCCACTGCAGAAGCGTGTGGTAGACCTCATCCGCTCACGTGGGCCATTACGCGGTCGCCAACTGGATGCAGCCATCCCTCGCCAGAACTGGCGCCAGGCACTGAAACCACTGCTTAACAGGGGCTTGCTGGTGTCACAATCGGTCTTGCCCAAGCCATCGGTGAGTAGGAAAATGGTTAAAACAGCCCAGTTGGCCTGTTCACCGGAAATTGCCGAAGTAGAAATGGAGAATCTCGGTCGTGCAGGTAGCGCGGCACTGCGACGCAGGCAGGCGATACTGCGTTTTCTCATGACCGAGACCATGCCGGTGAATGTCTCTTGGGTATATGCCCAATCTGGGGGGAACATGGCGGATTTGCAGGTATTGCAGGAAAGGGAACTAGTAATTTTGGGAGAATCCGAAGTATGGCGCGATCCCCTTGCTGAAATGGAATTTGAGGTGGAGACACCTCCTCAATTGACCCCAGATCAGCAATTTGCCTGGCAGGCGATTGCAGAAAATATCTCCCAACCTACAAGTAGCGGTAAACACACCCCCATCCTGATTCACGGGGTCACTGGCTCGGGAAAGACGG
>Ga0067045_1029303_pt1 | contig 22006 bp, 19 predicted proteins | sample TerdegcTABiofilm_FD_59184 | JGI IMG/M metagenome (GOLD analysis project Ga0067045, IMG submission 59184) | Combined Assembly of (Gp0054472, Gp0054536) Wastewater bioreactor microbial communities from Singapore -Terephthalate degrading...
TTCTAAAAACCCACTACAGAAAGCCCATTCACTACGCCTGCACTCAAATAAAGGAGGCGGCCAGGCTTCTCAGAAAGATAGATGAGTTCTGGTATGAGGTGGTATTGGCGCCCACACAGGACACAGTGAATAACCATGCCACAACCCTGGAGGCCATCTCCAATCTCTTGAATGCAGTCAAAAAGGAGTTCTTTAAGGCACTGGAAGACGACCTCAATGTCTCCAATGCCATCACCGCCCTTTTGGGGCTCATCAAGGGTGTTTACGCTATAAAGCAAAGATCACCCCTTTTAAGGCCGGAAAAAGAGGCCATCTCCAGCTTTTTATTGGAGATAGACGACATTCTGGGCATTCTAAACAGAGAGGTCCTGGCGCCCGATTATCTGCCGCAGACCGCCCAGAAACTGCTTGATCTGCGTGAACAGGCCAAAATAGCCCAGGATTGGGCCAAGGCCGACAGCCTCAGGCAGGAGTTATATGCCATGGGGTTTCAGGTCATGGATACTCATTGCGGCTCCTACTGCATACCCAATGCAAACACCAACCTCTGCAAGTGATACTCGGCACATCGCCCGTTCGGCTGGGGCCGTAGGAGTAGCGGTATTCCTGTCCCGCATTCTGGGAGTGGTGCGGGAACAGGTATTTGCATGGCTTTTTGGCGCAGGCATGGCCGCGGATGCCTTTGTGGTGGCCTTTCGCATTCCAAATCTTTTAAGGGACCTCTTTGCCGAAGGGGCCTTGAGCTCTGCATTTGTCACGGTCTTTACGGATTATGAAAAAAGACAGACTCACGAGGCCTTGAAACAGTTGGTCAACAATGTCTTTACAGTGATGGCTGCTGTGGTCTCTCTGGTGGTGGTGTTGGAGATGGTCTTTGCCAAGGAACTGGTGCAGCTCATGGCCCCTGATTTTCAGGCCATTCCAGGCAAGACAGGGCTCACCACTGATCTAACTCTGATCATGGCGCCGTTTCTGCTCTTCGTGTCCCAGGCCTCCATTCTCATGGGCATCTTAAATACCAAAGGCTTTTTCTTCATACCTGCCTTTTCATCCGCCTGTTTTAACTTGGGCTCCATTGGCGTGGGCGCAGGCCTGGCCCTGTTTCTGCCTCGTTTTGGAGTAAACGGCATCGTGGGCATGGCCATCGGCACCCTGGCAGGCGGCATTCTGCAGTTTCTCATTCAAGTGCCCTTATTGAAAAGAGTAGGCTTTTCCATCAGACCTGCCTGGAACCTCGCCGAACCAGGGCTGAAACGCATCTTTCGGCTCATGCTGCCCGCTGTCATAGGGCTTTCCGCCACACAGATCAACATCTTCGTCAACACCAACTTCGCCTCACAGTGCGGCCAGGGAAGTGTGGCCTGGCTCAACTATGCCTTTCGATTTATGCTCTTTCCCATAGGACTCTTCGGCGTAGCCATGTCCGTGGCCAGCATGCCTGCCATCTCGCGCATGGCCGCCAGTCAGGACACAAGGCGCATGAAGGATGTGCTGCAATCCAGCCTGATTCTATGCCTTGCCCTGGCTGTCCCTGCCTCTGTGGGGCTTTTTATTCTGGCGGAGCCCATCATAAGGCTCATCTATGAACACGGCAGGTTTCTGGCCCATGACACTCACATGACCGCAGAGGCGCTCAAACTCTATGCCCTCGGCCTTACGGCATATGCAGGCGTCAAGGTCATGGCACCCGTATTTTATGCCCTAAACGACACCAAATGGCCTGTAATGGGCAGTTTCCTGGCGGTCATCTGCAACATCCTCTTCATTCTGGCCACACTGTCGCAACTGGAACACAGGGCCATCGCCCTTGCCACCTCTCTGAGCGCCATGGCAAACCTTGCGCTGCTCACCGGAGTCTTGCACAAAAAGATCGGCGGGCTATGTGTGAAGAGGCTCTTGAGGGCCACTTTCAAGATAGGGGCATCCTCCCTTGTAATGGGCGTTTTGGTGATGTCTTGCAGAAATCTCTGGCAGCATCAGGGGATGTGGCTTCAGGCACTGGGCCTTTTGATGGCAGTGGCGGCAGGCGCCATTTTTTATGCAGGCATGGTCTATGTGTTACGGGTAGAGGAGGTGAAGACCGTGATGGACGGCATAGGCCATAGAATAGGGCTACTCAAGCAGTAGCCTTATTGCCCCATAAAAGCCTGCCATGCTCATCATACCAGTCGTTTCCATCCCCGCCTGCCATGACCCTGTCAGCCTGTTCCAATGGGGCCTTCAGGTCAGTTAAGTCTGTGAAACGAAAGAAGACGCCAGCAGTGGCCGTGGTTTCTGAGGCGGCGCCACCTCCTACGGCATGCATGCGCTCATTGCCCTTGATGACATCCACAAAGCGAATGTTACCTGAGTCAGGGGCGGTAAACAGGACCTTTGTGCCGTCCTGCAGGGAAAAGACCGTAAAGAGGTCGCTTTTTTTCAGGTCGCTGAACTCTCCATTGACGGCCCCCTCCACATCTGAAAGGTCCACATGGGGATCCCCCCAGATCACCGTGGAGAGCCTGGAGAATTTCTCGTATATCTCCACTGTCATCTCGTTTTTAAAACCTATGAGGTACTGGCCCGTATCCACTATATTTGGGGCAGGAAGCGTCAAGCCATGGCTGCTGTAATTCACGGTCAAGGCGGAATAGGAGAGATATTCCAGGTGAATGGCTATGCTGTCTGCCAGCAGGCCTGCCCTGCCCTGCATGGCAGTGCCATTTTGAAGCTCGATTCGTATGTCAAGGGAGAGATACGAAGCGGAGACGGCCGCGGCTCGCTGGAGTTCCAGGCCGGGGCTGACTGATGGCCTCATCTCGATAAATCCCTTTACATCAGAGGGTTTGTTGTGAGTCAAGCGGTCTATGATGAGCTTTTTGAGAAGCAGGGCTGAGTCATTTATGTCAGTTGTGTTGAGTGTGCCGTCGGCCTTCTTGTCATTTAGGCGCCGGGCCAAGGTCTGCACCATGTCCTTTAGGTCATTTAAGGCCAGAAAAGACCCGTTTGCCCGAGTATTTAGGCCTGAAGAGGCAGAAAGTGCCTGCCGCACCAGGGCATCTTTTTCGGCAATTCGGCCTTCGTTTGCCTTGGGAGCAGGCGTCTGAGGCAGGGCAGGTTTAAGTGCCTGAGGGATTGAGAATCGGTTGAAAATACTGTTTAGTGTGAACATGTGACGACCCTCCGTGGCCAGGTCATGTTGTATAATTTATCGGCACAAAATACCCTTTGCTTTAAGGAGGTCTTATGCCCTACTCCATCCTGGGTCTCATGGGTTCGCCTCGAATGGGCGGCAATACAGATATTCTGATGGACGCACTCCTTTCCCATGCTCAAGCGCTGGGTGCGGTCACAGAAAAACTTCGGCTCTATGCCATGCGATTTCAGGGCTGCATCGAGTGCGGCGGCTGTGACCACACGGGTGTGTGCGTGTTGCAGGACGACCTCACTCCTGTTTATAAACGCCTGCTGCAGGCAGATTATGTGGTGGCGGCCTCTCCCATGTTTTTCTACAACATCTCCTCTCAAATGCAGGCCCTGGTGGAGCGCTCACAGGCCCTCTGGGTCTCCAAATATCGCCTGAACGGCCTCGTCAAACGCCAAAAACCAGGGCAGGCGGTCTTTATCGGCATAGGGGCAACGCGAGGCAAATCCCTGTTTGACGGCGCTCAAAGGGTGATGAAATACTTCTTCGATGCCCTGGACATGCGGTTTGCAGGAAGCCTCCTCTATAGAGGCATCGATGCCAAAGGAGAGATAAAAGGCCATGAAACGGCCATGGCGGATGTGAAAAGACTAGCCGAGGCCATGGCCAAAGGGGAACGAATAGAATTCTGAAATCAAGGCAATTTTTCAAGGCTCCCTTTAGCATTGACCAACACATTGAAGTTGTTTAAGTTAATCCGCACAGATCAATTGATACAACGAGGCACCTGACATTACGACTTTCTCCGATTCACTTGATTTTAGAATTCTTGACCTGCTCGCCCAGAAGGACACGTCCATACACAGAACGAACCCCGCGGCCAAGCTCCTGACCACCCTTATCTTCATCGTCCTCGTGACATCGCATAACCGCTATGCCATCCTGTCCCTGCTGCCCTACACCATATTCCCTGTCACCATGTTGGTGCTGGCTGACCTGCCACCTCGCGTAATCCTGCAAAAAATGCTGTTGGCAGCGCCGTTCACGCTGTTCGTGGGCATCCTGAACCCGTTTTTCGACACAACACCCATGTTGCAACTGGGAAACATATACCTCACCGGCGGGTTTGTATCCTTCATATCCATCTTTTTACGAATGCTTCTTTGTGTAACCGCCAGCCTTTTACTCATAGCCACCACACCCTTTCATGAAATCTGTCACAGCCTTAGACGCCTGGGCGTTCCCAAACCTTTTATAATACAGCTCATGCTGTTACACAGATACATATTCCTTCTTGCCGAGGAGGCAGCCCGGCTCATTCAGGCCCGCAGCCTGAGAAGCTTTAACGGCAGAGGCGCCGAACTGCGCTATTTCATTCCGATGCTGGGCCAGCTTCTGCTGCGTTCCATGGACAGGGCACAGCGCGTCCATGCGGCCATGCTTTCGCGAGGATTCACTGGAGAGATACATCTTCTGAGGCCTTCCACCATAAAAAATACCGACATAGTCTTTGTTGCAGCCTGGTCAGCAGCCTTCTGCCTGTTTCGCACGGGCATTCCATCCCATATAATCAGACGAATCGGGGCCTTCTTTCTGACATGAGCCATCACATAGTCGAGGTCAAAAACCTTTATTACCGCTACACAGACGGCACAACCGCCCTAAACGGCGTCTCGTTTCGCATCACTCACGGCGAGTCCGTGGCCATCGTAGGGGCAAACGGCGCCGGCAAGTCAACTATGCTTATGCATCTAAACGGCTATCTCACGCCTCAAACCGGTGAGGTGCGCATAGGAGACATGCCACTCACACGCCAGACCATTTCACACATACGCCGCACCGTCGGCATGGTATTTCAGGATCCGGATGACCAGCTCTTTATGCCCACCGTGGAAGAGGACGTGGCATTTGGACCGCTGAACCTCGGATTGCCCCTCGAAGACGTAAACACGCGCGTGGACCAGGCCCTGAAACAGGTAGAGGCCCTGCATCTTAAAAAGCGCCTGTCGCATCACATCTCCGGCGGTGAAAAACGCCGCGTGGCCATCGCCTCGGTACTGGCAATGGAGCCTGACATCCTGGTCTTAGACGAACCAGGAACCGGTCTGGACCCGCGCGGACGCAGGCTGCTCATAGAGCTCCTGGCCTCCTTCAGACACACCAAGATACTCGCCACACACGACCTGGACATGGCCATGGACCTGTGTGAACGCACAATAGTCCTTCACAACGGGCAAATAGCGGCAGACGGCCCGACTCAGAAAATTCTCAGAGACGACGAACTCCTTCAAAAAAGCCATCTGGAACGGCCTTTGCGGCTTCAGGGATGCCCTATCTGCAATAGAGGGAATACATGAATAGAGCGACACTCGATTTTTCACACTTGCTTTCGGTCCTCTGGCGCGCATTGACAGACTCGCCGGTCAAAATCCTATTTTTCGCCCTGATTCTCGCCCTATGCCTTCAGGGGACACGCGGTCTCTTTGATGAAGACGAGACTCGATATGCGGAATGCGCCCGTGAAATGCTGATTTCAGGCCAATTTCTGGTGCCTCAGCGGGATTTTCGGCCTCATATCACCAAGCCACCCCTTACCTACTGGGCCATAGCCGCCTCCATGAAGGTATTTGGCATAAACGAATGGGCTGCGCGTCTGCCCAATGCCGTAGCCTTTGGCGTAACCACATTTTTGCTGGTGCTCCTGGCCTCCAAACTCTGGAACCAAGACACGGGCAGGCTTGCAGGGCTTATTTACATGACAAGCCTTGTGCCCTTTGCAGCCTCCAATATAATCACCACCGACACCCTGCTTGGAATGTGGGAGGTCTGCGCCGTCTGGGCCTTTGTAAACTGCTATAAAGCGGCCACACGCAGGCAGGCCCGCATCTGGTCGTATTTGATGGGGCTGTTCTGGGGCATGGCCTTTCTCACCAAGGGGCCTGCCATACTGCCGGTCGGTGCGGCGATTCTGATCTTCTGGTGGTTTCACAGAAGGGCATTTAAACTCTTTCCATTTGGTCCTGTCATGCTGGGCCTCTTCGTGCTTACTGGAGGCCTCTGGTATCTTCTCCTGATTTTGAATGATTTCAGCCGATTACAGTTCTTCATCACCGAACAGGTCACGGGCAGGCTCATTGGAAATGTACATCATCGAAACAGCGGGCTTCTGGCCTCCCTTTACATCTATCTTCCCACGGTCTTGCTAGGCGCCATGCCCTGGCTGGGAATCCTGCTCAAAAAGGCAAAGACCTCTCTGGTTTCAAAGGCAATCTTTCAAGACGAAGGGCTGTTTCTGGCCTATTTCTGGTTCTTGGTACCCCTTGGAGTGTTTTCTCTGGCCAGCTCCAAGCTCCCCCTTTACATACTGCCGGTCTTTTCAGCCCTCAGCCTTTTGACCGCCAGACACCTGACAAAGGCAAATATCCATACAGGCAGTTTCACCAAATGGCTTTTGGCCTGGTGCTGCCTGCTCGTAGTGCTAAAGGGGACTGCCGCATACCTACCCTTTCAGCAGGATGCGCGCAGGCTTGTGCGACACATCCCTGTGCTTTCACAGCCCGATACGCAAATCTGGTCCCTTACCGAGACCTTCATAGACGGCATTCCTTTCTATACGGGCAAGAACATCCTGTATCTCCAATGGCATACAGAAAACAAAATAGCCGAAGCCAATCTGGAGGACCGCCTGAACCAAAATAAATTCAGCGGATTGCAAGTCATTCTGTTAGTGCCCAATGCCATGGAACAGGCGTGTAAGGAGTTTTTACTGGCGCATAATGTCAGAATTCAAGAAATGGGTGGTTATAGAAAATCAAAGATATTACAACTCTCATTCAATTAAGCAAAACCTATTGACCACACACAAAGAAGGTTTTAGGTTATGCTAACCTCAAGACACATGAACCGACCATGACAATACCGTTTTTTGCAGAGATACCCAGCGCCATCACTGAACTTTTCAATGGGCAGGCCCAATGGCCTGATTGGCAAAATGTCTGGGAACCCCTTCGCAGGCTTTCAGACTACCTGCATTCCACAACCCAATCCAACATAGAGGCCATTTTCGAGACAGGCAGGCCCCTGCCCCATACCATGGTGCTCTTGCCTCATGGTCAATGGCTTTCAGAAGCAGGGCTAAAGCAGGCAGGTTTTTGCCTTGGCTGGTCTTCAAAGGGCAGACCGGTGTTGAAAAATGAGGCCAATGAGACCGTGTTGAATGCAAGCATCCTATGCGCAGGTGCAATTTTTGCAGATAAACGCATTCAAATCGGCCACGGCGTCACTGTAGAGCCATGCGCCTTTCTAAAGGGCCCCATCATACTGGAGGACCATGTGGAGGTTCGGCACGGCGCCTATTTGCGAGGCAATTGCTTTATCGGGCCTGAAAGCGTGGTGGGACACGACACAGAGGTCAAAAACGCCATTTTTATGCGAGGCGCCAAGGCAGGTCACTTCGCCTACATCGGAGACAGTATCCTGGGAGGCAATGTAAATTTAGGTGCAGGCACAAAACTTGCTAATTTTCGTTTTACATCGGGCACGGTACGGATTAGAATAAATAAAAATATAGTGGATACTGGCCTCAAAAAGATGGGGGCTGTTCTGGCTGACGCAGTGCAGACAGGCTGCAACACGGTATGCAACCCTGGCACCATCATAGGGCCTCAGTCTGTGGTATATCCCAACACCACGGCAGGCCCCGGATTATATGAAGCACGCATCAAAATCTGCTGAAATATCAGCATAAAATAAAGGAGAACCAATGAAAAAGACATCCTGGCTCAAACCCCTTACAATCTCTTGCACAGCACTTATGTGCGTAGCTACGTTTTCAACCCACGGTATAGCAGCAGACAAAAATGCTGTCCTGGCCGAGGTCGGCGGAAAGAAGCTGGAAGCAAAGGTTTTGGAGGAACAGATCGCCAATCTGCCTCCTCAGATGCAGATGATGCTCGTTCAAAATCCACAGATCAAGAAACAGTTTGTGGAGAGGTGGGTTGACACCAATCTGCTGGCCCTGGAGGCGCAAAAAACCAAATTAGACCAGGATCCAGCCGTAAAAAATAAGTTGGACGAGGCCAAGACCTTCATCCTTGCCCAGGAATATGTGATGAAGGAGATCGAAAAGAAGATCAATGTAACGGATGCCGATGTAAAGGCATACTTTGAAAAAAACAAGGCCGAGTTCAGTGAGCCTGAGTCCGTAAAGGCCAGCCACATCCTCGTCAAGGTACCGCAGGACGCCGATGAAAAGGCATGGAAGGATGCCGAGGCCAAGATCAAGGACATCAAAAAGAAGTTGGATGGCGGGGCAGACTTTGCCAAGCTGGCCCAGGAGATGTCTGATGACCCAGGCTCCAAGGCAAAGGGCGGTGATTTGGGCTTCTTCTCCAAGGGCCGCATGGTGCCCGAGTTTGAGGCAGCCGCATTTGCACTCAAACCAGGTGAGGTCAGCCAGCCTGTCAAGACGCCCTTCGGATACCATCTCATAAAGGTAGTCGAGAAAAAAGACGCCCATGAGAAGTCATTTGACGAGGTCAAGGACCAGGTGAAACAGAACCTCCTCAATCAGAAGAGAAGGGAGGCCTTGGACGCCATGCTGCTGAATCTTAAAAAACAGTATCCTGTCAAGATAAATGAAACCGCTATTGATGAAACAGGAAAGGCCCCTGCTGCTGCACCTGCAGCTCCTGCAGCCACTTCACCCAAGGCGGCTCCAACTCCCAAAAAGAAATAGCCATTTCTTGACCTTCTCTTAATAAAAATGGGGCGCAGCCATAAAATTTTTGCGCCCCATTGCATATCCGCTCATTAGGACACATAATTATTGCGATTCTTGCAACATTCGATTTTATTTATTGAAATGTAGTAGTTTAATCCAATAAAAAGGGCCTTTGAATGAACAAAGACAAAAAACGGCTGATCTTTCACGCCATTTATTGGGCCATAGGCCTATTCATAATCTTTGGCCTCCCTCAACTGTGGCTGCATTCACAGACCCAGGAAATCTCCTATTCTCAATTCAAGACATGGCTCAAGGACGGCCGCATTCTGAAACTCAAGATACGACCGTCGGAGATTCGTGGATTGGCCTATAAAGGCCCAATGGAAGGGCTGCCCGGCATCAAGGGCCTTCTTAAAAACATCGAAGAAAAACAGGATGTCACAGCCATTTTCAACACCATCAAAACAGGCTCCCTTCAGGATTGGCTGAAAGAATTGGACAGCAACAAGGAAAAGCAGGCCGGCATTATACTATTTCAGACAGTCAAGGTGGAAGACCCAAAACTGGTGGAACTGCTGGATCAAAACGGCATAGACTACTCAGGCGCCCAGGAAAGCCTGCTGGGACAACTCTTCTGGGGGACCCTTCTGCCCATCATGTTCTGGGTAGGGCTCTGGTTTCTGATTCTGCGCGGCATGGGGAAACCAGGTGCAGGGCTTCTATCCATCGGCAAGGCCAAGACCAAGATCGATGTGGAGCAGGATACAGGGGTCAGATTTGACGATGTGGCAGGATGCGAAGAGGCCAAGGAAGAGCTCAAGGAAGTAGTCCAATTCCTGAAAGAACCCCAGAAATTCCAGGCATTGGGCGCTAAAATCCCCAAAGGCGTATTGCTGCTCGGCCCTCCAGGCACAGGCAAGACGCTTCTTGCCAAGGCCCTTGCCGGTGAGGCGGGCACACCTTTTTACAGCATATCGGGCTCTGAATTCGTGGAGATGTTCGTGGGAGTGGGTGCGGCCCGCGTGCGAGACCTGTTCAATCAGGCCAAACAGAACGCCCCATGCATCATCTTCATAGACGAGATAGACGCCATCGGCAAATTCAGAAGCGGAGGCATGATGGCAGGCGGCCATGAGGAACGGGAACAGACATTGAATCAGCTTCTGGTTGAGATGGACGGCTTTGAGCCCAATATCGGCGTGATTCTGTTGGCGGCCACAAACCGGCCTGAGGTGCTGGACCCTGCCCTCATGCGACCAGGCAGATTTGACCGGCAGGTCATTCTGGATGCACCTGACGCCAAAGGCCGCGAGGCCATTCTGACTGTCCATTCCAAGGGCAAACCACTGGCGCCTGATGTAAATCTAAAGGCCATTGCCATGAGAACGCCCGGCTTTTCCGGGGCTGACCTGGCCAATGTGGTCAACGAAGCAGCCCTATTGGCGGCCCGCGAAGGACTTTCTCAAATACATCAAAAACACATGGAAGATGCGGTTGAAAAGGTCATGGCTGGCCCTGAACGAAAGAGCAGACGCATCGGAGAAAAGGAACGCAGACGCGTGGCTGTGCATGAAGCCGGGCACGCCATCGTGGCATTCAACTGCCCGACAGCACCCACTGTCGCCAAGATCTCCATCATACCAAGGGGCAGGGCTGCCTTGGGCTACACGCTCCAATTGCCTGAAGAAGAACAGTTTCTGCTTACGAAAAGCGAGATGCTGGACAAGATATGTGTCAGTCTCGGCGGAAGAATGGCGGAAGAGGTCATGTTCAACGAGATCAGCTCCGGTGCGCAAAACGACCTGGAAGTGGCCACAGAGATGGCGCGCGGCATGGTCTGCCGGTTTGGCATGAGCGAAAAGATCGGCCCCCTTTCACTTTATCATGAGACCAATCCGTTTCTGAAGCTTCAGGGCATGCCCGGCCAATCAGAGGCCATGAGCCCTGAACTGGCCACGGAGGTTGACAAGGAAGTGCGACGGATCCTGATGGAACAACAGGAACGGGCCAGGGATATCCTGACAAACAGGAAAAACTCCCTTGAAATTGTCACGGAAAAACTGCTACAGCAAGAGGTAATGAGTGCCGAGGAATTCAAGGAGCTGGCTGCTCAATAAAAAAACGAAACGGTTATTGGGTATAACGTGAAAAAGGCTTTGTGTTTTTTACGGAGGGGAAGAGGGGGAGGATGTTTTTTTTACACCTTCAAATTCTCAAAACAGGAGGAACACATGGCAATGATTCAAACATCACAGGCGATCAAAAAGGGGTACGCAAGCAGAAAAATGACGGCAAGCGTCAAAAACGGCTTTTATCTCCTATTCACACTCATGGCGGTCATCTTGCTCCAGGGCCAGACAGCGCTCTCCGCCAATCTGTCGGACCAAGATCTGGCCTTGCTTCAACGCACTTCCAAGGCATTTGCAAGCATAGCAAAGGAAGTGACGCCTGGCGTTGTGGCAGTGCAGGTGGAAAAGACGGCAAGCTCCGCAGGCATGATGCAGTTTCACGGAGGCGATCCATTCGGATTCTTCGACGATCCGCTCTTTGAACACTTCTTCGGCCCGCAGATGCGGCCAAAACGTTCACCTCACAACCAGCCCAAATCCATGGGCCAGGGATCAGGCTTCATCATATCAAAAGACGGCTATATCCTTACCAATAACCATGTGGTTGACGGCGCCGATAACATCAAGGTCAAACTGGCCGATGGACGCGAGTTGAAGGCCAAACTCATTGGGGCCGACCCACCATCGGATGTGGCACTCATTAAAATAGAGGGGAACAATTTTCATGCCCTGACCCTGGGGGATTCAGACAAACTCGAAGTGGGTGAATGGGTCATAGCCATCGGCAATCCCTTCGGCCTGCAACATACGGTCACAGTGGGCGTGGTCAGCGCCAAGGGCAGAAGCCGCATAGGCATCAACGATTATGAGGACTTCATTCAGACGGATGCGGCCATCAACCCAGGCAATTCCGGCGGGCCTCTGGTCAACATACAGGGTGAGGTCGTAGGCATGAGCACCGCCATATTCTCTCGAAGCGGCGGCTATATGGGCATAGGCTTTGCCATTCCCATAAACATGGCAAAAAGCGTCAAGGATCAACTGCTTGAATCAGGAAAGATCACTCGCGGCTGGCTTGGCGTTATCATTCAGGAAATAGATGAAGATATCGCTCAATCCTTTGGGCTTAAGAGTGCAAAAGACGGCGTATTGATCGCCGAGGTCGCCAAGGATTCACCTGCTGAAAAGGCCGGTCTAAAGGACGGGGATATCATTCTGGACATGAACGGCGTGAAGACCACTGATGTCGGTGAATTGCGCAACAAGATTGCTCTGATGCGCCCGAATACCGTGGTAAAATTCACGATCCTGCGTGACGGCAAGCAGATGCCGGTCTCCGTAACAATAGGGGAACAAAATCCGGCAAAGATGGCCAAACTGGATACCCCGAAGCTCGTCAAGGATATGGGAATAACCGTGCAGAATCTCACTCCGGAACTGGCTGAGCAATTCGGCTATAAAATGGGACAAGGTGTAATCATCACAGATGTGGAACAAGGCAGCCTTGCGGATCAGGCAGGTCTGAGACCGGGTCAGCTCATCGAATCAGTAAATCAGAACCCTGTGAAGAACCAGGCGGATTTTCATAAGGCCATAGCCTCCTCGGCCAAAAACGTCCTGGTAATGAAGATACGCGCCGGTACGATGAGCCGATTTGTGGCCATAAGGCTGAAATAAGACCTGCGTTCGAAAAATCCGTTACATCTGATAACAAACCGCCTGGCTTGACTTCATCCATTCAATGATGAAGACAGACAGCCAGGCGGATACAATCTACATTCAGGACAATCATATGCTTCCGATACTTGAATATAACACAGCAGAGGCCGAAGCCAGACTGCGTCAAATTAAAAATCGTCCTTTCGACCTGCCCAAAGACATGGAAGCAAAGGTAGAAAAGATATTGCAGGATGTCAGGAACAGGGGAGATGAAGCGGTGATACACTGGTGCCAAACCTTCGATGCGCCTGCGATATCCATTTCAAATCTCATGGTGAATGAAAACGAGATTCAACAGGCATATTCCAAAGTATCTCAAGACTTCCTGCAATCACTGCGCAAGGCCATTACCAATATAAAAAATTTTCACTCTCCTCAAACACAAAATTCCTGGTTCATGACCAGAGAAGACGGCGCGGTTATGGGGCAAATGGTTAGGCCGGTTGACCGGGTGGGTATTTATGCGCCCGGCGGCAAGGCCGGCACCACTCCGCTCATCTCCACGGTACTCATGTGCGCCATTCCGGCCAAGATAGCCGGAGTTGAGGAGGTCATACTTGCCTCCCCTTCCAGAAAAGACGGTACCCTTGATGCACATCTGCTGGTGGCGGCCAAGGAATGCGGAGTCACAAAGATATACAAGATGGGGAGTGCATGGGCCATAGCAGCCATGGCCTTCGGCACAGCCACCATAGTTCCGGTGGATGTCATTGTCGGACCCGGCAATATCTATGTTGCCTTGGCCAAAAAACTGCTTTCAGGCATGGTGGGAATCGACATGGTGGCAGGCCCCAGTGAGATACTGATCATAGCCGATGAATCAGCCGATGCATCCTTTGTGGCGGCCGATCTGCTCTCTCAGGCGGAACACGACTCCATGGCCAGCTCTCTTCTGATCACAACATCCCATGCACTCGCACAGGCTGTGCAAAATGAACTGGAGAAACAGCTGAATGACCTCACTCGAAAGGACATCGCCATGCAATCCTTCTCCAGAAACGGCATGCTGTTGCTTACAAAAGACCTGCCTACAGCTGCCGGCATATCGAATCAAATGGCACCCGAACACCTGGAGATAATGGTCGCCGACCCATGGAGCCTCTTGCCTTTCATCAAACATGCCGGTTCCATCTTCCTCGGTGCATGGACACCAGAGGCCGCCGCAGACTATATCGCAGGTCCAAATCACGTCCTGCCCACAATGGGCACCGCACGTTTTTCATCAGGTCTTGGAGTCGCCACCTTTCTCAAACGATCCAACGTCCTGTCCTATACGCAACAGGCCATGGAAAGGGACGCCAAGGACATCCTCCGCTTGGCGACAGCTGAAGGTCTCGACGCCCATGCCCGTTCCGCCCTGAAACGCGTGAAGACACCATAGATTTCTCTTGCCACACCTTCAATGGCTGCTGTTCAACCATATCGATTCACAAAAAATGGAAAATCGCATCAAAAAACTGGTGATCGACCATCTACAACGCAAAAAGGCCGGTTACAACGGGCATGATTCCATTTTTCAACGGGCGTTTAACCACGCATGCCGGCGTATATACCATCTGAAAAGCACGGAACGGCTGATGCCCCTGGCCAAGCAGGCCATTCTGAACGCCGAAGCAATGGGCTCAAGCCTTCCATCAGGATGTCTCTGGGTGGCAGAAGAGCTGATTTCGGCGAAAGGCCGCATGACCAGACAGTGGTGGTCTCCGAAAGGCGGCATCTATCTGTGCCTCGCCATTCATCCGGTCTTACTGCACAGAAATTGGGCACATTACAACCTTGCAGTAGGCGCAGGAATCGCAAATGCCCTGCGTAACTTGGGCATAACGGCCTTTGTAAAGTGGGTAAACGATGTCTTTTTGAACGGAAAAAAACTGGCGGGGGTCTTGAGTGAAACCGTGCACTCTCAAAATGAAACCTATCTCCTGTTCGGCATAGGCATCAATGTAAACCAACAGGCATTCCCTTCAAATCTGCCTTTTGCCACCTCACTGCTGATGGAAACAGGTCAGAAATGGGATATCACCGAATTGACTGGGGCTGTCCTGGCGGAAATATGCTGGCTTTTTGGTAAAATAGAGGAATGGGAGGCGGAAAACCTGATGGAGGACCCCATTATTGCAAGCCATACCAACCCCGTGTTGCTGAACTGGCATGCCGTGACCAATACCATCGGTAAAACCTGTCTGTATGGAAATGACGCCATGAACCGCCCGGAACTCCGAGCCACCGCCGCAGGGATTGCTCACGATGGTAATCTGGTGCTGGAGACCGAGGACCATCAAACAATCAATGTTTCTACTGGTGAGATATGGTATATCTGAAACATGCCTCATCTAATCTCACATGATGCCGCAATAAACTCTTTCAATGACTTAGCCAGTGGAGAAAGCGGTCTTTTTTCATGCCAGATCAGATAAAAATTCCTTGTCAATTCCACACCTGAAAATCGCGGGGATGCGATGGAACCGCTGCGGATCTCTTCTTCCACCGCCCGCCGGGATAGAATGGAACACCCCACGCCCTCTCGAACCGATTGCTTCACTGCCTCCGAGCTGCCCATTTCAGCAACAATATTCAGATCTTCCAGACGGCGCAGACCCGCCTTTTTCAACGCATGCTCCATGATCCTTCGAGTCCCTGAGCCCATCTCTCTGATAACAAAAGCTGCATTGGCCTTGAGTATCTCAGATAATGTCACCGATTCCCTGTCAGCCAACAAATGACCCTTCGGCGTTACAAAGACAAGCTCGTCTCGAAAACACTCCTGGCCAACCAGCCAACGCTGTTCCTGGAATGCCCCCACCACACCCAATTCTATCTCCCCTGTCATGACCTTTGCAGTTATGTCAGCGGAATCGCCGATCTTTATAACTATATGAATACCAGGTCTTGTATCCTTGAAACGGCTCATAAGCCTCGGAAGGATATATTGCCCCGGAATGGTACTACCGCCTATCTCGATACTGCCCTTTTGCTGGTCCCTGAAAAGGCTCAATTCCTTGACGGCCTGGGTGGTCAGGGAAACTATCTGGGAGGCAAATGGAAACAAGACCATGGCAGCCTTTGTCGGAATTACTGACTTTCCTGTCCTATCGAACAAGACCACTCCAAGTACATCTTCAAGTGTCTTGATATGACCGCTGACAGTAGGCTGCGTGATGTAAAGCTGATGCGCCGCCTTGGAAAAACTGCGAGTCTTGAAGACCGCCACGAAGACCTGCATATAACGATTTTCCAACATGTTCGCCTCCACAAAAAAGGCTGCCCACAGGCAGCCTTTCAAAAAAAAGATATAATGGGAACCTTACGCCATCTGCTGTTCCTCACGGACGGATATGGCAATTTTGTACAGGATCGTCAAGACCAAGGCGCCGATAGCCCAGATGGCGATGGAAATGGCGATCTCAGGGAATGTGGGATAATACTCAGTTACAGTCTCGAACGGGTTGGGAATAAAACCTCCTATGACAAGGCCAACGCCTTTATCAATCCATGTAGAAAGGAAGATCGATGCGCAACCCAGCACCAAATAAGCCGTCTGTTTTCTCAATGGTGGAACCAGCATTATGAAGATACCGACTACAGCAAGGAATGCAGATGTCCACATCCATGGCACCAGTCTATCATGGCCGTGCAACCCAGCGAAGAGATACTGCAAGCTGTACATGTGACCGGGGATATTGCTGTAAAAGGCGGTAAAAAACTCCATGCACAGGAAGAATACATTGATAATCATTGCATAGCACACGGTCTTCGCAAGGGACTGAATAGCCTCTTTGCCCGGATCAAATTTACTCACGCTCTTCACCAACAAGAGCAGAAGAATGAGCAAGGACGGACCTGATGCAAAGGCCGATGCCAGAAAACGGGGGGCCATGATAGCAGTCAACCACAGGTGACGACCAGGCAGACCTGCATATAAAAATGCGGTGACCGTGTGAATGCTGGCGGCCCATGGAATAGACAGGTATATGAATGGCTTGACCCATCCCGGAGATGGAACATCTTTTTTGTCAGCCAACAGGGTGTTCCAGCCAACGATTACATTGATAATCAGATAGCCGTTCAGCACTATCATATCCCAAAACAGAATGGAATTGGGAGTCGGATGTAAAAGCACATTCAAGACGCGGGCAGGCTGACCTATATCCACAATTATGAATAACATACACATGGTAACGGCTGCGATTGCCAGAAACTCGCCGAAGATAACCACATTGGTATACTTTTTATAATTGTGCAGATATTTGGGAATAACCAACATAACTGCGGATGCAGCCACACCCACCAGATAGGTGAACTGCGCAATATAAACACCCCATGATATGTCTCTACTCATGCCGGTTATACCCAGGCCGTTATAGAGCTGATAGATATAACAGGCAAAACCAACGCCGATCAGGAGCAAGAGCAGACCAACCCAGCCCCAATATTTTTCATTTCCCTTCAATGCCCTTTCAATCATATCGACCTCACACCAAGAAAAATACCGAAGGCTGTGTGCCTAACTCGGGTTTACGGCGAATAGAAGTTCTCTTTCTGAGTATCTTACGCACTTCAGACTCAGGATCATTGAGATTGCCAAAAATCAGGCAGTCAGATTTACGTTTTTTACATGCCTCCACACAGGCCGGCTCCAGCCCCTTTGCCAATCTTTCAGGGCAGAAGGTGCATTTTTCCACCACACCTTTTGTGCGTGTCGGCTGCTCCGGATTTAACATGGCCTCCTTGCCCTCAAAATACTTGCGAGGATCCCGCCAGTTGAAGCTGCGGGCGCCATATGGGCAGGCAGCCATACAGAAACGGCAGCCTATACACCTGTGCATATCCATCATAACAATGCCATCCGGTCTTTTGAATGTAGCCTTGGTGGGACATACCCGCACACAAGGCGGATATTGGCAATGGTTACACATGACAGGAAACGCCTTGCCCTCCAGCCCCTCATCCACATACTGACTATGCTGGTCGGGGAAGAGATGCTCAAATGTATCCTTCCATATCCACTTAATCTCTTCCTTTGGATTGCCCACGGTCGGGATATTATGAGTGGAATTGCAGGCCAATACACAATCCTGGCAGTCCTCCTGCAAAATGCATTTACGGACATCGATCACCATTGCCCATCTCGTTGCGGCCTGAACGCCTTCGGCAGCCTCGCCATGGGCCGCTCCATGAGCAACTTCGGATGAGGCCTCCAATGCCCCAGGCGTCAATAACTCAAAGGCAGCATTGGCACCCAGACCAAATAGGGCCGAAACCCCCGCCAATTTCAAAAATTCTCTCCTGGATGCTTTCATCACATAGACTCCTTTGCAGCTTTCGGTTCAATATGACAGTCCCAACAATAAGGCTTGACACTTGCGTATGTATGGCAGCTGTCACAGAAATCTTTTTTGTTGGAATGACACTTCATGCAGGTATTCTGCAGACTGATATCATATTTTTTGCCGTTCAACTTGCTGTCATATGTCCTATGATCCTCCCTGACCGCTTTATCCCTCCAATAATTCAAAAACTGCATGTGAGAGGTCCTCATGAAATGCGTGTCTTCCACACACTTCTTGTCGGTGAGTTTCTGAATCTCAGGGGTATCCAGCTTGGGCTTGGGGGCAGGCACAGCCGAACCCATGCCATATAATATAGGAAAGGTAAAAAACAGCAGGAATATCGCCAATCCTACCAGAATCTTGTTTAGATCGTACATATCAACCCTCCATCAAATCGGCTATTTCTTCGCCGCGAAGATTGGTGGTGCGCTCGTTTTCTCCTTCCATAATCAGGGCATTGGCCACCAATTCACTGACACCGGCCACTCTGATGCCCGGGACCCAATAGTCCATGGATGCCGGCAATACAGCCCTGTCTATGGCGCATACATTGGCCAAGGTATTGACACCGTACTTATCCCTTACATACTTGACCGCATTCGCCCTGGGGAATCCACCGCGCATCCTCAATTCCATGTCTTCACTGGCATTCAGACCTGAACCGCTGCCGCAGCAGAAGGTCTGCTCGCGAATGGTATTTTCAGGCATCTCATAAAAATGATTGCACACATTCTTGATGACATAGCGAGGTTCCTCCAGCAACCCCATGGCCCTTGATGGGTTACAGGAATCGTGGAAGGTGACCTTCAAATAATCATTTCTGCTCTTATCCAGCTTCAGCTTATTGTGTTTAATAAGATCCGCAGTAAACTCAGTGATATGCACCATCTTGGTGCTCTTTGCATTCTCGAATTTCGTACCGGTGATGGGTGATACAGGCTCTTCCAAGAAGTCAGCAGGGCCGTTGAATGTGTCCATATATTGATGGATAACACGCCACATGTGACCGCACTCACCACCCAGTATCCACTTGACACCTAACCTCTTGGCCTCGGCATATATCTTATAATTCAAACGCTTGGCCATCTCCAATGAGGTGAAGAAACCGAAGTTTCCACTTTCAGAGGCATAGGTGCTCCATGTGTAATCCAGACCGATATGCTCAAAAAGCATAAGATAACCCATCAACGTATATATACCGGGGTCTGCAAAGACATCGCCTGATGGCGTTACAAAGAGGATCTCCGCGCCCTTGCGGTTGAAGGTTGGATTGATACGAATACCTACATTGGCCTCTATATCATCCAGAAGAAACTCTATGTTGCCTTTATAAGTATGAGGCTGCAATCCTAAGTGGTTACCAATTCTATAGCAGTTGGAAACAGGTTCCTGTATCCAGTTGATATTCAGACCAAGCAGGTTCAAAAGCTCACGGCCGATAATGGTGATCTCGGCTGTGTCTATGCCGTACGGACAGAACAGGGAACAACGCCGACACTCCGTGCACTGAAAGAAATAATACCAGAGCTGCTTGATTACCTCCGGTGTAAGCTTGCGGCCGCCGGCCAGTCTGCCCAAAATCTGCCCTGCCTTGGTGAACTCGCCCCTGTAAACGGAGCGCAGAAGCTCTGCCCTGGCCACAGGCATGTTGCGGGGGTCGCCGGAACCAAGAAAGAAATGGCATTTGTCTGCACATGCGCCGCAGCGCACACAGATGTCCATGAATATCTTGAAGGAGCGATGCTTGTCGAGTCTCTCTCGCATGCCCTCAAGAAAGGTCTCTTTCCACCCCTCCGGCAGATTCCAGTCCTCGTTGGTAGGTGCCCACTCATGGGGATTGGGCATACCAACATCTATTATCTTCTGTGGTTTGGCAGGATGGCAAAACATGCCTGGCTTGATTTTGACAGGCTCTTCCAGCCAACCAGGCCCAGAAGGATTCAAATCTATTCTGAGCATCTCTTGTGGTTTAAGATTCTTAGCCATTGCTACTCCTTCTCCACCGGAATGCCGGCATCTTTCATAATATCTCTAAATTCATTTTCATAAGCTTCATAGGTATGCACCTTGACTGGATAATTCCAGGGGTTCACATGCCTGACCATACGATTGTTGTTGGCAAGGTTACGCGTGGGGCTCAGAAATACACCGCCGAAGTGCATGAGCTTGCTGAAGGGGAAGTAAGCCAATAAGGTGCTCACAAATGCCACATGGACAAAAAAGATAGCGCCTATTCCATCCGGTAAAGTGGGATGGAATGTGGCCAGCCCCACCAAAATGCTCTTGATGCCGACAATATCCACCCGCACAAAGAAACGCATCAGAATACCTGTGACAGCGATGCCAAGTAGCAGAAATAACGGAAAATAGTCGGCCGGTAGTGAGAGAGAGCGCACCTTGGCATCTAAAAATCTTCTGCCCAACAGAAACAGAATCGCCAAGGTAAAGAATACATCCGTAAGATACAAAGGTGGAGCTCCCACCTGAAGGATACCATCAAGGTGATCGAATAACTGAACAAAACCCGGCACCGGCTCCATAAACAGCCTGAAGTGCCTTACAGCAATGACAAAAAACGACCAATGGAAAAGCAGGGCAAAGAGCCACAGCCACTTACTTGGGCCATAGACCAGATTACCACTCCTCAATTCGGCCTTCGTATTTCGGAAAAGCGACCGGAACAGAAAGACCTCGAAAAACATGCGGCCAAGCACTCCAGGCAAGGTGCTGGGATTGTCCAGCTTGGCTTGTTTGATCCAGGGCAGACTGAACTCTTGACCGGCAGTCGTAGGGATACGAAACGGCACCGGAGACTTGGCCCAGTACAATACCCTCCACACAAAACCCACGAGAAACGTGGCAAAGGCAGCGTATGGCAAAAGAATGCCCAACACATACTGCAGCCCTTTGACCTGGGCCCCAACCAAGGCCGCTACGGCAATGGCCAGAACCACACCAAGAGAGAATTGAATTCCCATTGCACACCTCTCAACTTATATTGTTCTTGTCCACCTGTCTGCCCAGGATACCTTTCTTGAGCAGATATGACGGACACATACCAACCTCTGCAAAAAACGGTCGCTGCATGAACTCGTTATATTTGATCTCCCACAATTTTTCCCTGCATTTCATGTAGGTGTCAAAGGCAATGAGTTGCAGTCTATCCACCAGACCCGAAAGCTCCATCAAGGCGCCTGGGGCATCTATATGTTTTTTATCGATGAGATGACCGATTGCTTCCTTCAGCAACAAAAAGACAGCCACAGCCCTGGACGGCATAAAGTCCTGCACAGCCCTGACATGCATCATATCATCTATAAAACCAACCAGTTCTTCGGGCGCCTTGCCGTTTTCAAGACCAGTCAGTATTCCCATCATACTGCTGCGAAAGGTCGAACCCACCGGATTGGCGAATTGATCCTGCTTGCTCTTCAGAAATTTGGCTGTCTCTTCCGGATAGGTCGCAACCACCAAATCATACCAATGATTGAAAATATCTTTTTTATGATTGCTTAATAATTCTTTCCAGTCCATTGCAATGACCTATGTACAAGACTTGTAATTTCTGAACAGACATTCAGTTTTGTCATGTATAAACTCGATACAAAAACATGTCAAGCCCTAAAATCACACTTTGTCCCTCACAATCTTTCAATCAGGCAGTTCAAGCCCGGTGCTCCTGCCACACCAATGCGTCTGAGTAGGCACACTCCACGGCTGTAAGCCAATAGCCATCTCCGGCATCAGGCGAACTCAATTTCATTCGCAGGGACTGACTGACACCATGGGACCCTTCGACCAGATTATAAAATCGGGAATCTATACCAAAAAAACCGTCCACCATGTGTGCGGTAACATGAAACAGTTTGGAGACATAACCTGTGGGGAGCCCCCTGAGATCATCCATGTTGTGAAAGCCTTCAGCCGCCAATTCCTGAATGAGCGTCTTCAGAAAAGTTTCATTTTCCTGCACCAACCCCTGCAATCTTTCAAAAAAATCAGGGTGATTATGGGGAATGGACCGCTCTTCCAAAAGCTG
>Ga0067045_1003759_pt1 | contig 21995 bp, 26 predicted proteins | sample TerdegcTABiofilm_FD_59184 | JGI IMG/M metagenome (GOLD analysis project Ga0067045, IMG submission 59184) | Combined Assembly of (Gp0054472, Gp0054536) Wastewater bioreactor microbial communities from Singapore -Terephthalate degrading...
GCTACAGGTCTCCTACGGTTTTATTCCTCAAAGGGCTCATCCCTGGGCTTCCATCCTGGGTACCCGGGCGTGAGTTGGCTCAACCTGAACATTTGTGAGAAATCCGGGCTAGGCCGGAGCCGGGCTCGGCCCTCAGCCGTGGCCCTCGCCGGAGGCCATGCGAATTCCGTGCTCCAGGAGGGGCGCAAGGATCGAGGCGCACAGGCGAACGGCCTTGACGGAACCCGGGAAATTCACCACGTACTGGCGTCCCCGCATGCCCGCGATTCCACGGGAGAAGACCGCGTTGGGGGTCTCCTTGTAGGACTCCGCCCGGAGGGCTTCCGCTATGCCCGGCAGCTCCCGGTCGATCCATCGGCGGGTGGCCTCGGGGGTGACGTCCCGGGGGCTCGGCCCGGTGCCGCCGGTGGTGAGGATCCAATCCGCCCCCTCGGAAGCGCGGAAGGCGGCAAGGATGGCTTCCTCCTCATCCGGCACGATCCGGCGTTCCACCTCGATACCTGGCACGGCATCCCGCAGGATTCCCTCGATCTCGGGACCCGAGAGGTCCGGATACTCCCCCCGGCTTGCCCTATCCGATACGGTAACGACCGATACTGTCACGGTCTATCCTCCCTCCCTTGAGAACCCGGGCGAAGATCCCTTTCCGGGGCATGACGCAGTCTCCCACGGCCTGGAAAATAGCGCAGCCCTGGTGGCATTCCTTTCCGATCTGGGTGACCTCCAGCTCCGCCTCCCCGATCCACAGCCGTGTCCCCACGGGCAGGGATCCGAGGTCCACGCCCCGGGTGGTGATGTTCTCCGCGAAGTCCCCGAAATCCAGATCCACGCCCTTGCCCCGCATGGTCTCGATGTCCTCGTCCGCCAGGAGGGAGACCTGTCGATGCCAGTCCCCGGCGTGGGCGTCCCCTTCGATCCCGTGGGAGGTTCGGAGGATCGCGAAGTCCACGGGCTCCTTCTGGACCCCCGTCTCCCGGGAGACGTTGATCGACAGCACCTTGAATTCTCCGGAGCGTTCCATCAGACGGCCTCCTTCGTCTTCTCCAGGAGGCGCACCCCCTCGATCCGCATGCCCTTGTCCACGGCCTTGCACATGTCGTAGACCGTCAAGGCCGCCACGGAGACCGCGGTCAGGGCCTCCATCTCGATGCCGGTCTTGTCCGTGCAGGACGCGGAGGCTTCGACGCGGATCCGGTCGTCCAGGACCTCGAGCCGGACCTCGACATGCTCGATCTCGATGTTGTGGCACAGGGGAATGAGGTCCGAGGTACGCTTGGCGGCCAGGATGCCCGCCAAACGGGCCGCGGCCAGGACGTCCCCCTTGGCCAGGGCGTTCTGCCGAACCAGGTTCACGGTCCCGGGGGCCAGGCATATGAAGCCCTCCGCCCGGGCCGTGCGACGCACCCGGGGCTTGCCCGACACGTCCACCATCCGGGCCTGTCCCGACCCGTCCACATGGGTCAGCCGATCCGTATCCGCCATCTTATCCTCCGATCTGGCCGACCGCCAGGGTGGTGCAGGCCGCGCCGCGGCCGGGTTTCGCTCTCACGCACTCCAAGAGGCTCCCTTCGATGTCCGAGAAGTTCACCGGAATCGACAAGTCCGAATGCAGGCAGGGCTTGAGGGTCCCGTCCGCCAGGAGGCGGATACGGTTGCAGTCCCCGCACCGGGGCGGCCGCTCGAACTCGTCCTGGTCCTGCTTCTGCCCCGCCAGGTCGTACTGCCGGATCCGTTGGTGCGTCAATCCCCGCTCCGCGCAGAAGGCGGCGACCCGATCCAGGTCCCCCTCGGGATCCCCGTCGATCACGACGGTGTTGATCTTGACCGCTAAGCCGACCCGGACCGCGGCCTCGATCCCCTCCAGGGCGTCCCCGAGGCGGCCGCCCCGAGTCAAGGCCGAAAACCGCGCGGGGTCCAGGGTGTCCAGGGATATATTGATGGAATCCAGGCCCCGGTCCTTAAGTTCCCGGGCCGCCGGAGCCAGGAGGGTTCCGTTCGTGGTCATCCCCAGGATCTCCAGGCCGGGGATGGGACGGAGGAGGGAGACTAGGTCCAGGATGCCTTTGCGGACCAGGGGCTCCCCTCCGGTCAGGCGGATCTTGCGGATCCCGAGTCCGACCGCGGACCGGGCCACGCGGGCGATCTCCTCCAAGCTCAGGATGTCCTCGTGCCGAAGGAGGGGAACCCCCTCGGCGGGCATGCAGTAGACGCAGCGGAGGTTGCATCGGTCCGTCACCGAGACCCGAAGGTAGTCTATCCTGCGGTTATACAAGTCGTACAAGGATTTCCGCCCCCCCCTCCAGCACATACTGACCGATCTCCATGCGCAGCAGGGCGTTGGCCTCCGCCAGGGCGCTCAACATCGAGGAACCACCGTACCGTACCGGATTGACCTCTCCCGCCTCGAGACGGGCGGGAAGGAATTCGACCCGGTCCGCGGAGCCTCGCCGGACTTCCCGGCCCAGGCGGGCGGGAACCAACGTGGGATCGTACCGCAGTCCCCGCAGCCGGGCCAGCACGGCCTTGGCCAGGATCTCGAAGTTCACGAAGGTGGATACGGGATTCCCGGGCAGGCCCAGGACGAAGACGTTGCCCCTCCGCCCCAGGAAGGTGGGCTTCCCGGGCTTCATGGCCAGGTTGTGGAAGATCTTCTCCACGCCGCACCGGGCCAGGACCTCGGGAACGTAGTCGAAATCCCCCATGGATACCCCCCCGGACAGGAGAACCAGGTCGCATTCCGAGAGGGCCCTTCCCACGCCGGCCTCGAGGGGTTCCGGGAGATCCGGGAAGCGCCCGTAAAAGAGGACCTCGCAGCCCGCCGCCGCGGCCTGGGCCGCCAACTGATGTCCGTTGGAGTCGTAGATGGTCCCCGGTCCCAGGGGCTCCCCGGGGGTCCGGAGTTCGTCCCCTGTGGAGAGTACCCCGACCACGGCCGGGCGCTGGACGGGCACCCGGTCGTACCCGGAGGAAGCCAGGATGCCGATGTCCGCCGGCCGCAGGACCCGGCGGCCCAAAAGGAGGTCCCCGGCTTTCTGGTTCTCCCCCCGCCGGATCACGTTGTCCGCGGACTCGGCCTTCGTGAACCGGACCCGCCCGTCCGCCTCCTCGGTCCACTCCACCCGCTGGACGCGATCGGCTCCCGGGGGCAGGGGGGCCCCGGTCATGATCCGGGCGCATTCCCCGGGGGCCAGAGGCCGGTCCGTGACGGCCCCCGCCGGAAGGGTCCGGACGATCCGGAGGAAGTCCGCGGGCTTCCCGTCCCAGGCGAACCCGTCCATGGCGGACTTGTCGAAGGGCGGCTGGTCCACCCGGGCGTACAGGTCCCGGGCCAGGACCCGGCCCAGGGCCCCGTGCAGGGGGACTTCGTCGGGGTCCTCGGGCAGGAGGTCCACCTCCTGCCGGGCGATGAGGGCGAGGGCTTCGTCGGGGTGCGTCATGCTGGAGACTCCGGAGCGTGGGATGGCGGGGCCGGGCGACGGGCCCGGCCGGGTTCGATTCGGAGAAGGCGGCCCTCTTCCAAAAAGGCCGCGCGGTCGGCCAGGGCTTCCGCGAAGGCCGCGTCGTGGGAGGAAAAGACGATGGTGGTCCCGCCCCGGGCGGCGATGTCCGCCAGGACCCTCCGTATCCGGTTCCCCGAGGCCCGGTCCGTCTGGGCCGTGGGCTCGTCCAGGAACAGGACCTCCGGCTCCAGGACGAGGGCCCGGGCCAGGGCGACCCTCTGGGTCTCCCCCCCGGACAGGCGCTTCGCGTCCCGGCGGGCGAAGCCGGACAGGCCCAGGAGCTCCAGGGCGCTTTCCACCCGGCGGCGGATCTCCGGCTCCCGGACGCGCCGGACCCGGAGGCCGTAGGCCACGTTCCGGTACACGGTGCCCGCCAGGGGAAAGGGGGACTGGTGGACGTACACGGACCGCGCCCGGAGTCCCGAGTCCCCCGCCGCGGGCCTTCCCTCGAAGAGGATAGAGCCGGACGAGGGACGGATCAGGTCGTTGAGGAGCTTGAGCAGGGTGGTCTTCCCGGACCCGTTCGGTCCCACCAGGGCCAAGGTTTCCCCGGCCCGGACGTCCAGCTCCGGTATGGAGAGGATCTCCCGGGTCCCGTAGGAGAACCGGAGGTCCCGGACCGAGAGGATGGCGTCACTCCTCATGCTTCACCGCCGCGTGCACCAGGGCGTTGATGGACAGGGAGATCGACAGGAGGAGGATGCCCAGGGACAGGGCCCGCTCGAACTCCCCCTTGCTCGTGTCCAGGGCGATTGTCGTGGTCATGGTCCGGGTATACCACCGGATGTTCCCCCCCAGCATCATGGACACCCCGACCTCCCCGGTGACGCGCCCGAAGGCGGCCAGCAGGGCCGAGGCCAGGACGTACTTGGCCTCGAAGAGGGTGGAGGCCAGGCGCCGGAGCCGGCCGGCCCCCAGGGTGACCAGGGTTTCCGTGAACCGGGCGTCCAGCTTGGAGAGCCCCGTGTAGACCAGGCTCACCACGACGGGGAGGGCCAGGAGGGTCTGGCCGAGCACGACCCCCGGGGGGGTGAAGAGCCATCCCAGGCGGCCCAGGGGGCCGGATCGGGAGATGAGGGAGTACACGAACAGGCCGATCACCACGGTGGGCAGGGCCGTCAGGCTCGACACCACCGCGGCGGCGGCCCGGCGGCCCGGGAACCGGTGGTTCGCCAGGAGGATTCCCAGGGCCAGCCCCGGGAGCGTGGAGAAGGCGGTGGACCAGAAGGAAAACCGCAGGGTCGTGCCCGCGATCAGGAAGATCTCGCGATCCCCCGACAGGATCAACTCCAGGGCTCCCAGGAACGGATTCATCACTTGTACGTGAAGAAGAGCTGCTCGCCGTTGACCTTGTAGGACTCGATTGCCTTGAGGCCTTCCTTGCTGGTGATCCACTCGATCAGGGCCTTGGCTCCCTCGGTATTTGCGGCCGGCCACTTCGCGGGATTCACGGCGATGATCCCGTAGGGATTGAACAGGCCCTTGTCGCCCTCGAAGCAGATCTTTAGGGAGGTCTTGTCCTTGACCGCCAGCCAGGTCCCCCGGTCCGCGAGGGTGTACCCGGGCATGCCGTCGGCCATGAGGATGACCTGCTCCATGCCCTGTCCGGCCTCCTTGTACCAGGCACCGGCGGGGGCTATTCCGGCGGCCTTCCAGATATCGAGCTCCTTCACGTGGGTACCGGACTTGTCCCCCCGGGAAACGAAAGTTGCGCCGGCGGCCGCTATCTTGGAGAACGCTTCGACCGCGGACTTGGCGGTGCCGATCCCGGCGGGATCCGCGGCGGGCCCCAGGATTATGAAGTCGTTGTACATCACGTCCCGGCGGTCCACGCCGTGGCCCGCGGCCACGAAGGCGTCCTCCTGGGCCCGGGCGTGCACCAGGACCACGTCGGCGTCCCCGTTCTCCCCGAGCTTGAGGGCGGCGCCTGTGCCTACGGCCACGACGTCCACCTTGTAGCCGGTCTTCGCCTCGAAGAGGGGCAGGAGATACCCCAGGAGGCCGGAGTTCTCGGTGCTGGTGGTGGTGGCCAGCTTGATGCGGGGATTCGCAGGGGCGGCGGCTTCCTTGCCGCCCATCGCGAAGGCGTAGGCCGCGCAGAGGGCGGCCAGTACGAGGACCAGGGCTTTTCGGTTCATCGTATTCCTCCTGGGGTTCGTTCGAGGTCCGAGGGGCCCGGAGGAGTCGATTCCGAGTCTGTCCTGGAAGGGATGGGGAGGTGAGTCATCGTGGATTCTCCTTTCCGAACGGGAGGCCCGGGAATTTCTCCCCGGACCCTCGGCCGGCCGACGGGAATGCGCGCCCCGGGTCGGGAACGCGAATCCTGCCGCCCGGCACCGCCCGCTCGCCCTGGATCCCTGTTCGGGAAGGTTAGGCGGAGACGGGTCGGAGACCATGGTAATTGGGCCGCCCACGGCGGCCGGGGACAGGATAGGTCAGGCACCCGGAATTGTCAACGATTCACGGAACGGGACAATGCGCGGATGCGGCACAGGAACCGCCCCGCTAGACCCCGGCGGCCCTGGTTAGATATGATGCTGTATCCCGTGATCGCCCGCCGACGAGTCCGACAACCCGAGCGCCTTCACGAAATCCCCGACCGCGCGCCCGTAGCGTTTCCGCCCGCCGCCATAGGACGCGGGTCCTCGAGGCGCCCGNCGCGCGCTCAATTAGGAAGTCTATGCAAACGGTTACGTTCGAGTCCCTGGGCCTCGAGCCCGAGATCCTGGCAGCCCTGAACCGCAAGGGCTTCGAGGAACCCACCCCCATCCAGGCCCTCGCCATACCCCGGCTTTTGTCCGGAGGCGCCAATCTCGTGGCCCGGGCCCGGACGGGCACCGGCAAGACAGCGGCCTTCGGCTTGCCCCTGATCCAGAGCCTCCGGGTCCCCACCGGGGCCGTACGCGCTCTTGTCCTTGTGCCCACCCGGGAACTGGCCCTCCAGGTCACCGGGGAGATCGCCTCCCTGCGGCCCCAGGGGGATTGCCCCCGGGTGGCGCCGATCTACGGGGGGGCCTCCTACGGGGAGCAGTTCCGCAGGCTTTCCCGGGGCGTGGAGATCGTCGTGGGAACCCCCGGCCGAGTGAAGGACCATATCGATCGCGGCAGCCTTTCCCTGGACGCCCTGGAGTACTTCGTCCTGGACGAGGCGGACGAGATGCTGGACATGGGCTTCCTGGAGGACATCGAGTGGATCTTCGAGAAGGCGCCCGCGGACCGCCGGGTCCTGCTCTTTTCCGCGACCATGCCCAAGGAAATTCTACGGATAGCCAAGACGCGCCTCGGAGCGTACGAGATCGTGGCCGACGATTCGGGCCCCGTGGAGACCGCCCTGACGGACCAGATCTGGATCGAGGTCCGGGAGTCGGACAAGCTCGAGGTCCTGTGCCGCCTGGTGGACAAGGAGGACGAGTTCTACGGGATCGTCTTCTGCGCCACCAAGGTGGACGCGGATGCCCTGGCCAAGAACCTGGTCGAGCGGGGCTACGGCGCCGAGGCTCTGCACGGGGACCTTTCCCAGATGGAGCGGGAGAAGGTCCTCCGGCGTTTTCGTTCCAAGCGTACGACCATCCTGACCGCCACGGACGTGGCCGCCCGGGGGATCGACATCGATCGCCTGACCCATGTGGTCAATTTCTCCCTTCCCCACGACCCGGATTCCTATACCCACCGGATCGGGCGCACGGGCCGGGCCGGAAACACCGGAACCGCGGTGACCCTGGTGACCCCCGACGAGTATCGCAGGATCTTCTTCCTACGGAAAACCGCCGGAGCGGCCCTGAAGAAGGGGGCGGTGCCCGAGGTGGACGAGGTGCTGGAGGCGAAACGCCAACGGATACGGGGGAAGGTTCTCTCCGCGGCCGCGGACCTGGGGCTTCCGGCACCGGATGGGGAGGACGGATCGCGGGAACCCCCGGTGGAAGCCGAGGCGGACGGCGCGCCGGAGTCCGGCCGGGCGGTCGGCGGTTCCGGATCCCCGGAGCCGAGCGCCCAGGAACGGGAACGCTGGAGGGAGCTGGCCCGGGAAATCTCCAAGGGCATGGATCCCCTGGACGCCTTGGCGGCGGCCCTGGCGGCGGGATATTCCGAGGAACTGGACCCCCGCCGGTACGGGGATGTCCGGACCGATTTCCTGGACAAGGAGGCCACGACCCGGCTCTTCATCGGGGCCGGACGCAGGGACGGGGCGGACCGGAAAGCCATCGCCGTGTTCGTTAAGGACCTCGCGGGGCTTCCGGACCGCCTGATCGGCGGTGTCGAGGTCTACGACGCCTTTTCCTTCGTGACCGTTCCCTTCGACGCCGCGGAGCGGATCATCGCGGAAGCCCGGAAGTCCGGCAACGGCCCCGTCGTGAAGAGGGCCTTCCCGAAGGAGGGCACGCCCACGCGGCGGGGGCCGTCGGCGTACCGGAAATTCCAGCCCGGGGACCGGGGCCCCCGGGACCGGGACGACTTCAATCCTCCAGGTCGAACTCGCGGACGTCGAACCAGTACCCGGTCCGGCTGACCAGGTCCAGCTGGGCCCGGACGATGCTCGTGTGGCCGTCCTCGATCTCCACGAAGCGCCGGAAGACGGCCCGGGACTCCTCCGGCAGGGAGGAGACCAGGGAGCGGTAGAAGGCGGTCGTCTCCTCCTCGGCCGCCAGGGCCCGGCTCAGGGCGGCCTGTTCACCGCCCTCGTCCAGGCCGGTCCGGGCCGGGGACAGGGAGGCGGCGGCCCGTTTCATCGCCTCCTCCAGTCGGTCCAGGGGAGGAAGGACGGTCTCGGGTCCCCGGGTGTCCAGGACGCCCGTCTTCCGCCAGCGTTCCCGGATATGGTTCAGGTAGTCGATATGGGACTGCTCGTCCCGGCCCAGGATTTCGTACAAGCCCCGCGCCTCGTTCTCCCGGGTACCGGCCGCGGCGTCCCGGTAGATGTCCCGGACTTTGGTTTCGTACGTCAGCGCTCCGGCAAAAGCTTCCTCGATCGTCATGGTTCCTCCTTGTACAGTCCAAGCACGCGGCCCCGGGCCGCGATCCGGTTTCCTAGGCGGTTTCCAGCCGCTTGTCCACCTCGTCCTGGAGAATCCTCCGGATGTAGGTGCGTACCTTGTCTCGCTTTTCCTCCGTCAGGGATCCCGGTTCGAACATCACCACCTGAACCGCCGGGCCCTCTGCAGCGGAGCGTTTTCCGAGGACGATGCCGTTCAAGAGGATACGGGCCCCCCGCAGGGTCAATTGGAGGTCCTTGAGCCGGGTTCCTACGGCTAATTCATCCGGGGGTTCGAACCACGCGGCCAGACCGGCGGTCGAAAGATTCTGGATGGTTCCCCTTAGAACGGAATCCCGGAAGGGCACTGAAAATTCCGCCGTACCCGCCGGGCAGGCCGCGCGGACGTACTTCCTGCGTCCCCGGGCCTCGTTGGCCTCCAGCGTCTTAAGCAGGATGTCGGCCGTCTTGGAGGCTCCGATCTTTAGGGTCACGAACCCGCAGGCGACTCCCACGTCCATGAGGTACTTACGGGACAGCTCCGGATCCCCTACCAAGGTGACGACCCCGATCCCCACGGAGGCCGTATCGGGATCGGCTTTAAGGCCCCGGATCCAGGCCTCCCACTCGGACTCGGTCCTTCCTTCGTCGATGTTGACGAAGACGATGGAGTTCGGTTCCTGCTTAAGGAAACGGGCCAGATTCTTGTGGTTATATACGAGGTAGACCTCGAACTCGTGGGCGCTCAGGGTCGCGGCGACGTCGGAGAGGACTCCCGGCGGATTCAGGAAAAAGACTTTCTTTCCGAACTGGAAATCCGATTCCTGCATGGTCGTATTCTATCATAGGCGGTCCTTGAAAAGAAGACGATCGACGATATAGAATGCCGCGGCGCCGAGAGCGTTTCGGCGGACGACATCGATACAGGCGGGGTAGTATGGCGGGTTCCAGAATCATCGAGTGCGTTCCGAATTTTTCCGAGGGTCGTGACAAGGCTATCATCGAGGCGATCGCCCGGGCCATCTCCGGGGTCGCGGGGGTAACCTTGCTGGATGTGGATCCGGGCGCGGATACGAACCGGACGGTCTATACCTTCGCGGGTCCGCCCGAGGACGTTGCGGAGGCGGCTCTGGCGGCCGCCCGGAAAGCCCGGGAACTGATCGATATGCGGAACCACAGCGGTGCACACCCCCGCATGGGAGCCCTGGACGTCTGTCCCTTCGTACCGGTCAGGGGGGTCACCATGGAGGAATGCGCCGACGTATCCCGGACCGTGGGGCGACGTCTCGCCGAAGAGCTCGGAGTGCCGGTCTACCTGTATGAAGCCGCCGCCTCCCGTCCCGAGCGTCGGAGCCTGGCGGACATCCGCTCCGGGGAGTACGAGGCCCTGCCGGACAAGCTGAAAAAGCCCGAGTGGGCGCCGGATTTCGGGCCGGCCTCCTTCGATCCCCGCTGGGGAGCCACCGTGGTGGGGGCTCGGGAATTCCTGATAGCCTACAACGTCAACCTGAACACCCGGGACCGAAAGCTCGCCCATGAAATAGCGCTGAACATCCGGGAGGGAGGCCGGGCGGTCAAGGGTCCCGACGGAGCATCCCTTAGGGACGCCCAGGGAGCCTTGATCAAGACCCCCGGACGGCTCAACCATGTGCGAGCGATAGGCTGGTACATCGACTCCTACCGCAGAGCCCAGGTTTCCATCAACCTGACGAACTACCACGCCACCCCCCTGCACGTGGTCTACGAGACCGTCCGGGAGGAGGCGGAAAAGCTGGGTCTTCTGGTCACGGGAAGCGAGGTCGTCGGCCTGCTTCCCCTGGAACCCCTCGCTGAGGCGGGGCGCTTCTATCTCCGAAGGGCCGGAAAGAGCGGGGGAGCCCCGGAGGCGGAACTTCTTGAGACCGCTATACAGTCCCTGGGCCTGGATTCCGTGGCGCCCTTCGAGGGGGACAAAAAAATCGTGGAATACGCGATCCGCGCTCCGGCTCCTCTGGTCTCCCGGACGGTGGCGTCCTTTGCGGACGAGGTATCCTCCGATTCACCCGCGCCCGGAGGCGGTTCCGTCGCGGCCCTGGCGGGGAGCCTGGGAGCCGCACTGGCGGCCATGGTAGCCAACCTGACGGTGGGAAAGAAGGGCTACGAGGGCGCCTGGAAGGACCTGGACGCCCTGGCCCTGAAGGCCCAGGACGTGAAGAACCGGCTCCTGGCCGCGGTGGACGAGGACACCGACGCCTTCAACGACGTCCTGGCCGCCCAGAAGCTTCCGAAGGGCACGGAAGAGGAGAAGAAGGCGAGGGCGGACGCGATCCAAGCCGGCTATAGAAGCGCCACCCTGGTGCCCCTGGCCACGGCCAAGGCCTGCCTGGAGGCGGCCCGGGTCTCGGAATCCTCCGCGGTCCTGGGCAACAAGGCCTCCGTTACGGACGCCGGGGTGGGGGCCCTCATGGCCGCGGCGGGGGCGGAAGGCGCCGTGCTCAACGTGCTGATCAACCTGGGCTCCATCGAGGACCGGGTTTGGGCGGACCGGATCCGCGCGGAGGCGGAGGCCGTGGCTGCCGAGGCTCGAGCCGTACGGGATCGGACTCTGGAGAAGGTCCGGGAGACGATGGGATCCTGAGTCGGGACTTAGTCCCGGGCCCGGAGAGCGTCCCCGAGCTGTCCGCAGGCACCGAGCACACCGCGGCCGCGGCGCATGCGGCGGGTGACGGGAATGCCCGCGGATTCCAGCAGAGCCACCGCATCCTCCACGGCCTTCCGGGAAGGCTCGCGGAAGGGCAGGTCCGGAACGGGATTCCAGGGGATGAGGTTGACTTGAACCTTCAGGGACCGGGACCATTCGACGACGGCCTCCAGGTCCCGGGGCCGATCGTTCACGCCTCCGATCAGGACGGCCTCCAGGGTGATTCGATCGCCGGTTTTCCCCTGGTAATAGGCCAGGGCGTCCCGCAGCTCCGAAAGTCCCTGGGAGCGGTTGACCGGCATGAGCTCGCTTCGGACCGCGTCGAGCGCTGAGGTCAGGGAGACGGCCAGGCGGACGTGGGGACCCGAATCCGCCAGGTCCCGGATTCCCGCAACGATGCCGCAGGTGGAGATCGTTATCTTACGAAGGGAAAGTCCGATCCCCTCCGGATGAGCCAGGATCTCGATGCTCCTCCGGACCTCGGCCAGGTTCAGGAGGGGCTCCCCCATGCCCATGAACACTAGGTTCGAGGGCCGCCCGAACATCCGGGTCAGGTGAAGGTACTGTTCCACGATCTCGAAGGCTTCCAAGTTGCGCAGGAAGCCCAGAGTCCCGGTCTTGCAGAAGGCGCAGGCCATGGGACAGCCGACTTGAGTGGAGATGCACGCGGTTTTCCTTCCCTCGATGTCCGTCAAAAGGACCGTCTCAACCGCGGCTCCGTCGGGCAGGCGAAGTTTGAGTTTGACGGTTCCGTCCTCGTCCCGGAACCTCCCGTCCACGGAGGTGCCCAACAGGGAGGGGACGAGGGAGGCGAGGCGCTCCCGCTCCGGCCCGGGAAGATTCGTCATGTCCTGGAAGGACTGGGCTCCCCCGGCTATCCATTTGAAGACTTGCATCCCCCGGAAGGGCCGATCGAAACCCAGCTCGGTCGCGAGTTCGTGGGGCAGAAGACCGGCAAGGTATCGGGACACGGCTAGGTGCGCTGTATCCTCGCGATAAGGTCCTGGATATACGCGTTGCGTATACCGAGGCGCTGGAATTCCGCGAGGATGTCCAGGGCCTTCTGCCTATCCCCCTTGGCCAAGTAGCACTGGCCGAGTTCAAGGTAGAGGCGGTAGTTTTTCGGGTCGTTCCCGATGAGCTTGCGCAGGGACTCGATGGCGTCGTCCGTCTTGCCTTGGAGCCGGGCGATCACCGCCAGGCCGAGCACCGCGTACACGTCGAATTCGATGTTCAGGGCGCGCTCGTAGTACTCCGTGGCTCGAGGGTAATCCCCCAGGGCTCGATAGGCGTCCCCCGCACGGGTCAGGATGACCTTGTTCCGGGGATCCTGGTCCAGGATCCGGTCCCAATGCTCCAGACTCTTGGCGGAGTCCCCGGTTCCCCGGAAACAGTCCGCCAGTCCGAAGAGGGCGTAGAAGTTGCCCGGTTCCTTGTCCAGGGCCTGCTCGAAGTAGGGGATTCCCCGGTCGAACTGCTTGAGCTTCCGGTAGCAGTTCCCTATGGAAGTGAGGACCCGGATATCCACAGCGGGGCCCTGGAGATCCACCATCCTCTGCCAGTACTGAAGGGCGTCCTTGTACTCCTTGAAATCGTAGTGCAGGTGTCCCAGGCCGATCAGGGCGTAGGGATTGTCGGGCTCCATCTCCAGGACCCTCAGGTATACGGCCTTGGACTTACGGAAATCCCGGACCTTCCGATAGGCGTCGGCGACCCGGGTCAGGACCGTGATGTTCTTGTTGTCGTGGAGCAGGTACTGCTCCCAGATCTCGATGGCCATCTGGTACTGGTTCAGGGCTTTGTAACAGTCCGCCAAGCCGAATAGGGCGTAATTGTTGCCCGGGTGGTAGACAAGGCATTTCTTGTAGGAATCCACGGCTTCCCGGTAATTGCCCCGTTTGCGAGATGCGTCCCCGATGCCCACAAGGGCGTAGTTGTTTTCCGGTTCCTTCTCCAGAATCTTCCGGAAGCACTCTTCGGCATCCCGAATCCGGTTTTCCTTGAGGTACTGGTACCCTTTCTTGGACAGTTCGGAGATTTCGACGAGCTCGGGCGGCTGGGATCCGGACGGGCTTTCGGAGGGGTCGGATCCGGCGATCTTGTCATCCGATTGGTTGGTCATGTTGATCCTCTTCATGCAGCAAGTTTTGTACTATCGCGGCCATTTTCTCGATCAAGGCCCCGCTCCGCTCGTCGTCATGGGCAAGCTTGTACATTTTTAGGGCGTCGATAGGTTTGTTATGTTCCCTGTACCAGTCGCCTACTCGAATCAGCCCGTCCGAGTACCCCGTAGTCTGAAAGAGACGGCGAGCCTCTTCGATCCGACCCGCGTTGAACAACTCGTTCCCCCGGCGGTTGAGCTGGACCCTGCTGGCCGTTTCCAGGTCGCCCCTAGGGACATCGGTCGTCTTTATCAATCCCTCCCCGGGGAAATTGACCAAGTCTTTTTTTGCCATAATCAGGATAACACTATACTAAGAAAGTGCCTTGAATTCAACAACGTTACATTGATGTCCAATTTGTCCAGAAATTCCGAAACGATCGTGGTATGCTTTGTAAGCAAGAACTTGCGGACCGGGAGGGATCGATGATGGACGAATCGGATCGCGGTGTGGAAGCCTTGTCCTTCGTGGAAGATTCCATCGTTCCGAACACCGCCGGGAGATACGAATTCCCCGCCGACCTCGGGGCGGCATCCGGCAGGCCCCGGGCTGAAACAACGACTCCCTCCGTCCGGGCACGCCGCCTGAAGGTCTATCTCAGCCGCCTGGATCATTGACCCCCTCAGCCCGCGGTCCCACGGTAGGGGTGTCCCCGCGGAAGGTGTAGAACCGAACCCTCGAGCGTCCGAATTTCCGTTCGTCCTTGGTCTCCAAGTCTCCGCAACGCTCAGGGGGGGTATCCTCTTCGGGATAGTGGAGGAGAACCAACCCCCCGGGAAGAGCGATCCCTCGCTCCGAGATCGTATACAGCAGTTCCCTCCTATGACCGTAGGGAAAGGGCGGATCCAGGAATATCACCCAGAAGCGGTCCTTCGTCCGGTTCAGGAAGAGCTCCGCCGCGATTCGGTGACAGGCGATTCGTCGTTCCGACAGCGAGACGTTCTTTAGCAGCAGGGGAAATTTCTCCCGGTCCTTTTCCACGCATTCCACCGGGTAGGCGCCGCGGCTGGCCGCCTCCAGGGCGAGGATTCCGGATCCCGAGAAAAGGTCCAGGAAGGATCTTCCGCTCAAGTCCCCCAGAACCCCGAAGACGGATTCCCGCATACGATCCATGGCCGGACGGATTTCGAGATTCCCCCGGGGTACGGAGATGGAACGCCCCCGGAGATACCCGCCGGTTATGCGCACGGGGGTATTTCGGGCCGTCCGAGATCTCCGGTCATCGGTTGCGCTCCCGGAGTTCCCGCCGGGTGTCCCGCTCCAGGTCCCGGTCCTTGATGGCTGCCCGCTTGTCCGCTGCCTTCTTGCCCTTGCAGAGGCCCAGGCTGACCTTGACCCGGCCGTTCTTGAAATAGAAGGCGAGGGGGACCAGGGTGTATCCCCGTTCGTCGACCTTGCGCTTGAGCCTCTTGATCTCCTGCTTGTGCAAAAGGAGTTTCCGCTTCCGGTCCGGATCGTGGTTGAAGACCGAGGAGAATACATACTCCGCGACATGAAGATTGCGGATCCAGACTTCCCCTTCTTCTATGACCGCAAAGGCGTCGGGAAAGGATATCTTGCCCGCGCGGAACGACTTGACCTCGCTGCCCAACAGTTCGATGCCGCACTCCAGATCCTCTTCGACCTCGTAGTTGAACCGGGCCTTCCGGTTCACCGCGATCATCTTGACGCCGGATCCGTCCATATCAGCCTCCGGATCCGAGGGTTGAACCGTATCGCCCGGGCCCGCGGGATCGTCCGGGCTCGATAGCCGCGGGTCCGTCATAGCGAATACGCCGGTCCGGGAGTCCGGGCGAGCCTCGGATTCCGTCCTCTTCTTCGACCGATGGGGCGCGGTGCAGCATGGTGGCCGATTATAGGAAGGCGCCCGAAGCCTTGTCAACGCGGACCAAAGATGGTACCGTTCCGCCCGAGGATTCATTTGATCCCTGTCCCTTGAACCGGACAGGGGACGGCAGGGAGCTGAATGCGTAGAAGGTCCCCGTATTCGGAACAGCGGATCAAGCGCCTTACCCTGAGACGTCGGCTGGGTCTTCTGCTCTTCCTTTTCCTGGTATACGAAGCCGTCACGGCCCTATTCCTTACGCCGTACCGGGTAGAATCCCTGTCCATGTCCCCGACCCTCTCCCCGGGAGACCACGTCCTGGTTTCTCCCCTGGCCTTCGGTCCCCGAGCGATATTCGTTAAACAGCCGCTGCCCGGAATCTCGGACCCCCGGCGGGGGGACCTGGTCGTCGTGGAAGCGCCCTTTTACGAGCGGGATCCCTGGTACCAGGAAGCCGCGGATTCGATTGTCCGGTTCTTGACCCTCCAGCGTCTTTCCCTCTCCGCGGCCCGGGACCGCTTGAACAGTGTATCCATTAAGCGGGTCGTAGCGGTTCCAGGGGACACTCTCTACATGAAAGGCGGTCAGGTCTACATCAAGGCCTCCGGAAGCCCCCATTACCTGACGGAATACGAAGTCTCCGGGCGGGTCTACGAGGCGTCCTGGAGCAGCGTTCCGGAGGCTTGGCCCGAGTCCCTGCCCCTTTCGGGCTCCGTTCCGGAGTTGACCCTGGGGGAGGGGCAGTACTTTGTGCTCGGGGACAATCGCACCGGCGCCCTGGACTCCCGGGCCTACGGACCCGTGGACCGGAGCCGATTCCGGGCCCGGGTGCTCCTTCGTTACTGGCCCCCGGCGTCGTTCGGAATCCCTTGAACCCGTCGGGAAACACGGTGAGCCTTCCCGGTCTCTACGTCCATGTCCCCTACTGCGCGGGGAAATGCGGATACTGCTCCTTTCATTCCCGGCCCCTGGACCGATGCCCGACCTCCGAACCTGCGGGTATGATCGCGGCCTCCCTGGACCGTGCGCGCTTCCTGGCGGATCGCTTCGGCGTGGAGGACTTCGCCACGGCCTATATCGGCGGGGGTACTCCGACCGCCTTGGACGCCCCGATCTTGAACGGACTCGTCCGCGGAATCGCCGCCCTGGGCCGGAACTCCCCCTACACGGAGTGGACCGTGGAAGCCAACCCCGAGAGCCTCTCCGCCGATACCCTGAGCATCCTGGCGGATGCGGGGGTGGACAGGATCAGCCTGGGATTCCAAAGCGGCCAAGAGGTTCCCCTGCGAGCTTCGGGCCGCCGCGCGGGGACCTCCGCGGGACCGCGGGCCCTGGAATTGGCGGCCGACTCCTGGAAGGGGCGGCTATCGGTGGATCTCATCATCGGCTTGCCGGGCCAAGAGCCCGAAGGGATCCGGACGGACATCGAACGTGCAGCCGCCGCGGGAGCGGAACACCTCTCGATCTACGGGCTCACGGTGGAGGAGGGAACCCCCCTGGAGGACGCGGTCCGGAAGGGCTCCGTTCTTCTGCCTGCGGAGGACCTTGAGACGGAGCTGTGGTCCGCGGTACAGGAAACCTGCACCGCCGAGGGGTATACCCGGTACGAGGTCTCCAACTGGGCCCGGAGGGGGGCAGAGTGCCGGCACAACCTGAACTACTGGAGGGGAGGGATGTGGATCGGTGTCGGCCCTTCCGCGGTTTCCTCCTTCCCCCTCGACGGCGGAGGCGTTCTCCGGATCCAGGAAACCCGCGATCACGGGGCGTACCTCGAGGACCCTGCGGCGGCCGCCCTGGAAGAGACCGTCCCTCCCGAGACCGCGGCCTTCGAGGCTGTCATGACGGCTTTCCGCACCCGGGAAGGGGTGGATTCCCGAGCCTTTTTTGCCCGCTTCGGTATCTCACCGGAGGAGCTTCTCGCGGACACCTTTTCCAAATGGGCAGGCCTCTGGGAACCGGGTCCCCGGGGGCCCGCTCCGACGGAACGGCTTTTGGATATTCTGAACCCCTTTCTTTTGGATTGCATGTCCGAGATGGAGCAACGGTACCCGAAACGGAACCGCGGCCCGGGAGGTCCGAAGTGAGCATCCTTTCGATACAATCCCATGTGGCCTACGGGTGCGCGGGCAACCGCGCGGCGGTCTTTCCGCTCCAGCGCCTCGGCTTCGACGTGTGGCCCGTCAACACGGTCCAGTTTTCAAACCACATGGGGTACGGAGGGTGGGAGGGGGACGTCTTTCCCGCGGATCACGTGGCCCGGGTCTTCCGGGGGATCCAAGAGCGAGGGGTCCTTCCCGAATGCTCCGCCGTTCTCTCCGGGTTCCTCGGAGATCCCGAGATCGGCGGGGTGATCCTGGAGGCCGCTCGATCCGTAAAGGACGCCAACCCGAAGGCCCTGTACTGCTGCGATCCGGTCATGGGGGACTACGACCGGGGAGCTACGGTCCATCCGGGCATCCCGGACTTTCTCCGGACCCGGGCCGTGCAAACCGCGGATATCATCACCCCGAACCAGTTCGAGGCCGAACTGCTCTCGGGCCTTACGATACGGAACGCCCGAGACGCGCGGCGCGCCGCGGACGTCCTCCACAGGCAAGGACCCCGCCTCGTCCTGATCACCAGCTTCAAGCCGGAAACCGCGGAGGACGGATCCATTTCCCTATTCCTGAGCGAGCCCGAGAGAGCTTGGATGTTGACGACTCCGGAGCTTCCCCTCCATCCGCCCCTGGTCGGGGCCGGAGACCTGACCGCCGCGCTCTTCCTGGGCCATTACCTAAAGTCCGGAGACCCCCGGACGGCGTTGGAGTTGATGGCGGACACGGTGTTCACGGTCCTGGAGAGAACCGTCCAGGACGGCTTTCGGGAGCTGCGCCTGGTGCAGTGTCAGGACCGCATAGCCCAACCCGGACGAAGGTTCTCCGCGGTCCCGGTTTGACGGGGAGGGCCTACTTCTTCTTCGGGATGACCGGATTGAAACCCCGGGGATCCGGGACTCCGAACCCGCCCAGCTCGGTGTCGGAAGCGCGCATCCATGTCTGGTTCCTTCCCAGGAACCCCAAACCCTTGAGCTGACCCCGGACAACAAGCTTGTCCCCATCCTTCCATAGACGGCAGTCGTACTCGTCTCCGGACTCGGGATCCATGATCTGCCCCCGCCATTCCTTGCCCTTGTCCTCCATCCGGTAGACGAAGTCCAGGCCCGCATAGAAAGGATCCCCGGCCAGTTTTTCGGCCTTTTCCTTCCGGTTGTCCAAGGTGTCCTTGATGCGGCCCGTCTCCTTGTCGATCGTCGCGACCATTCGACCGAAGAGCTTGCCGTCGAACATGTACAACAGGACATAGCCTCGGGGTTTGCCTGTCTTGTCGTCGATGATCTTCCAAAGGCCACGGACATCGTCCGCGGCGAAGGCCGGCGCAAGGATCGCGAGCGCGAAGAGGGCCGTGAAGAAGAGCAGGATCCATCGGGAACGGCGCATGGGTCTCTCCTTGAGTTGACATAGTAGCATGATCTGTCAGCCCTTGCGGGATGAGGCCGAGTATAGGACGGGCGGCCCTAAAAGTAAAGATCGATATAGGCGCGATCGTAGGGTTGCGGTGAACCTGGGGATCATACAAACAGTTCGTAGCGGTCCGAGAGAAGATCCGCCGCGGCATCTTCCGCCATGCCCAGGTTGAAGAGCCGTTCGGCGCCCACGGTGCTGGGGGGGCCGTGGCCCGGGAGTATCAGGCAGTCCTCGGATTGGGAGAGGATCCGTCGGTCGATCCCCTCCCGAAGCAGGGCGTTGCCGTAGCGGCTTAGGGTATGCCCGATCATTCCGGCTTCCAGGGTGTCACCGGTGAACAGGAGTTTTTCGATCTTGTAGACGATGGAATCCGATGAGTGACCGGGGACGGACAGCGCTTCCACCCGCATGCCGCAAATATCCAGCATGTCCCCGTCGTGGAGCACCGTGCACCGGATGTCCCGGACCTCGGCGTTGCTGGAAAACACCCGGGCGTCGTAGATCCGGAGGAGGGTGGAAAGGCCCCGGACGTGATGGATGTGGTTGTGTGTGATGAGAACGGCGCGGACATAGTACCCGTTGGTCTCGATGAAGTTGAGAAGGTTCTCCGTGAATTCCGCGGGATCCACCAGGAGGGCGTCCCCGCCGTTCTCGTTTCCTACGAGGTAGACGTTGGAAAAGCCGTACAGTGAATAGTGGAAGAACACCTTCACGATTCGTCCTCCACCTCGATGTCGAACACAGCTTCCTGGGTGTTGGAGAACTTGAAGGAGACGTCTTTTTCCTTGGTTCGCAGGAAATAGGCCTTTTTCATGTTGCAGTCCACGAAATCCGTTGCTTCGAACTCGGCGCGGATGAACCGGGAATTATAGAGGTTGCTGTAGTTGAAGGTGCATTCCCGGGTCCGGGCTCCGTTGAAGTTGTTGTGCACGAACTCGGAGTTCTCGAAGGAGGAGTTGGATACCCTGCATCCCGCGAAGGAGCAGAATTGGGTGTCGGAACCCGAGAAGTCGCAGGAATCCAAGACGGCGAAATCGAAGAAGCACATCCGGAATACCGCCCCGGTAAACAGGACGTTCCGCATCGTAGCCCGGGAAAAATTGCAGCCGTAGAAATGGCGGTTTCCGAAATTCAGCCCTTCGAAGGACAGCCCGGCCAGGTTGAGGTCCTTGATCGTATCCATCGCGGCGATCCTGCCCGCAAGAGCCGCGGCGCAGGACTCGGGGTCGGGAACGTGGACGGCGCAGGCTCCCTGTCCGGTCAGGGCCGCCGATCCGCAGCCGGGAATCCCGCAGCGTTCGAAGGAGTACATGCGGATAGGGTATACCGAAGCGACGGCATTGCCAAGTCTCGGGAATTCGGGTTAGCATGGACCATGTGCTACGCCTGCGGGACCAAACTGCCCGGCCGCGAACGGCTCGGTTTTCGGGACCTCTGCCCGGATTGCGGACGGTCCATCCACGTGTGCCGAAATTGCCGCTTTTTCAAGCCCGGGGCCCACTGGGACTGCGCGGAATCCGTGAGCGAGCTCGTCGCGGACAAGGAAAAAGCCAACTTCTGCGAGTGGTTTTCCCCGTCCCCGGACGCCGGCGAGGGGCTCGGCAAGTCCGCGAACGCGTCCTCGAAAGCCCGGGCGACCTTCGAAGATCTCTTCAAATCCTGACATGACCGGGCGGCGGATCTTCGTATTCGATTCCGGCGTCGGAGGTCTTCCCTACCTGGAGGCCCTGCGAAGCAGGATTCCGGGAATTCCCTGCCATTTCGCGGCCGACCGGGAGGGTTTTCCCTACGGCCGCAAGACCCGGGAAGAGGTTCGATCCCTGGTACTCGACCGGATAGGGCGGATCGTCTACCGTTTCGAGCCCGGCCTGATCGTGCTGGCCTGCAACACCGCCAGCCAGGCTGCCCTGGACGCGGCGCGGGAGAGGTTTCCGGATACGGCCTTCGTGGGCACGGTTCCAGCGGTCAAGCCGGCCGCCCAATCCACCCGCACCGGAACCATCGCCGTCCTCTCCACGGATCGGGCGGCCGTGGATCCCTACCTGGATGACCTTGTGGATCGGTGGGCTCGGGGGGTCCGGGTTCTGCGGGTCGGGGCCCAAGCTCTGGTGGAATTCGTGGAGCGGGATTTCCTGGACGCGACCGAGGAGGAACGGCTTGCAGCCTGCCGCGGGGCCCTTGCGCCCTGCCTCGGGGAGGGCGTGGACCGCGTCGTCCTGGCCTGCACGCATTTTCTGCACCTTGCGGACTACATCGCCCGGGCCGCGGGCCCCGGCGTCCGCGTGGTGGATTCCCGGGAAGGGGTCGCCCGCAGGGCCGCCGAGCTTGCACGGGCAACCTCGGGTGGGGCCGATCCGGGGGGGGCTTCCTCGCCGGGCTCGGAGGGGATTTCCTCCGAGCCCGGTCGGGGAGGATTCTACGCCACCGGCAAGCCTGACGCATGGACCGGCTTGGACCGTTTCGCGGAAATGTACGGGCTCGATTTCGAGGGTTCCTTGTGAGGGACCTCGTGGGAGTCGTCGTGACAGGCTCGAACAACTCGTTCCTGGTCGAGACGCCGGACGGCGCCCTGCGGCGCTGCGCCATAAAGGGCAAGATCCTGCGCTCCCTCCGGGGATACTACAACTCCCTGGCCCCGGGGGATCGCGTCCGCCTGGAACCCGACGATTTCCGCTCGGATCAGGGAAGCATCCTGGGGATGATCGAGCGGCGCAACTTCTTCTGGCGCTGGAACGAAAAAGGTAAGTCGGTTCAAGCGATCGCCGCGAATCTGGACCTCGTCGTCTGCGTGGCTTCCGCCCGGCTGCCCCCCTTTCGGCCCCGGTTCGTGGACCGGGTTACCGTGACGGCGGAGCTGGAGAATCTCCCCCTCCTGATCGTCCTGAACAAATCGGACCTGGGGGCGGATCCCGAGACGGAGGTTCGCCTAAAGGATTACGCCCGGATCGGGTACGAGGTTCTCGTCTGCTCCGCCCGAGACGGCACGGGGGTGGAAGAACTCCGGTCCCGGTTGCGGGGAACCACGGCGGCCTTCGTGGGACAGTCCGGCGCCGGCAAGAGCTCCCTGCTGAACGCCCTGGAGCCGGGTCTGGACGCCCGGGTCGGGGAAGTCTCGGAAAAGTACGAGCGCGGCCGGCATACAACGACCCGGTCCGTGATGGTCACCCTGCGGGACGGCCGGACCCGGCTCATCGACACCCCGGGCTTCCGGAGGCTGGCGTTGCGAGGGATACCCGGGGATTCCCTGGTGGCCTGCTTTCCGGAGATGAGGCCCCTCGCGGAGGCCTGCGCCTACGGCCTGGCCTGCGGTCATCTGGACGAGCCGGGTTGCAGGGTCCGCGGGGGCGTGGAGGAAG
>Ga0067045_1004129_pt1 | contig 21984 bp, 17 predicted proteins | sample TerdegcTABiofilm_FD_59184 | JGI IMG/M metagenome (GOLD analysis project Ga0067045, IMG submission 59184) | Combined Assembly of (Gp0054472, Gp0054536) Wastewater bioreactor microbial communities from Singapore -Terephthalate degrading...
GCTTGAGCTCCGCAATCTCCTTAAGCTTTGCCTTGGAAAGCTTGGAAACCTTAACCTTATGAGGTTCCGAAGATCCCCTCTCTATTCCACAGGCTTTTTTGATAAGCACCGCAGCAGGGGGAGTTTTGGTGATAAAAGTAAAACTCTTATCCGCATAAATTGTTATGACCACAGGAATTGTAAGACCCGGCTCCATATTCTTGGTTCTGTCGTTGAACTGCTGAACAAACTGAGGAGAGCTTACCCCGTGGGGTCCCAGGGCAGGACCAACTGGAGGAGCAGGCGTAGCTTTGCCTGCGGGGACCTGCAATTTGACGATTGCAGTAACCTTTTTCTTTGCCATATTATTACTCCATTGTGGTAATAGCGCCCGCCTCAACGGGCAGGCTCCCATCTCTATCCCCTTTGGGGGAATGGATTGCTATATTTTTTCTACCTGAAAGAAATCTACCTCTACAGGAGTGGAACGGCCGAAGATTCCGACCATAACCCGGAGTTTTCCCTTTTCCTGATTTACTTCTTCTATAGTACCAGTAAAGGTATCAAAGGGGCCGTCGACAATTCTTACACTTTCTCCGCTGTTGAAGGTCTGTTTGGGTCTTAAAACCTTATCGGTTTTTATTTCTCCCACCTTCTGTAGGATAACCCTCGCCTCGTCCTGGGAGATCGGCTGAGGCTTTATAGTACCCTTGGAGCCGACAAATCCTGTTACCCCCTGGATTCTCCTTATCTGGGAACAGATTCCCTTCCATCCCAGATCGGGAAGGTCCATCTCCAGAAGGATATAACCGGGAAGAAACTTCTTAGAGGAGATCTTCTTTTTTCCTTCCTTAACTTCCACAACCTCTTCCTGGGGAACCTTAATATCGAAAACGCAACTTCCGATTTCCGGGTTCTCCATGAGTTTGCGGATATGCTTTTCCACTCTGTTCTCATACCCTGAGTAAGTATGAACTACATACCAGCCCTTAGCCATTATTTTTGTACCATCTTAAAATATCAAATCGATACCTGCTAAGAGCAGGAAATCCACAAAACCGAGAAGTAGAGCAAAGATAATGGTGGATATGATTACCACCTTTGTGGAGGAGGAAACTTCTTCCCGGCTGGGCCATACAACCTTCTTTAATTCTGCATAGCTTTCCTGAAAGAACCTAATTATTTTTTTCATTACTACAAGGCTCCTTAATGCGAACAAAAAATACAGGCCAGGTAGGACTCGAACCTACAACATCCGGTTTTGGAGACCGGCGCTCTACCATTGGAGCTACTGGCCTGTAGGATCTTCAATCTATTTTACCTTCGACTCTTTATGAAGGGTATGCTTCTTGTCCCACTTACAGAATTTCATAAGCTCCAGTTTACCCTGCATATTTTTTCTGTTCTTTTTTGTAGTATAGTTCCTCCGGTCACATTCGGAGCACTTCAGGGCAATAATTTCTACTGCCGCTTTTTTTGCTTTACCCATTTAAGGACACTCCTCACAATTCGGATCTTCGCTTCTGCTTAGAGCCCTCGATCGGAATCGAACCGATGACCCCCTCCTTACCATGGAGGTGCTCTGCCGGCTGAGCTACAAGGGCAGTCTCTGGTTGGTCAGAGAAAATTATCAGAGAACGGATATTTTGTCAAGTAAAGGGGATATTTTTTTTAGGTTTGGCATTGTTTTTGCAGATTTGGTTAATCTATGTTATAGTAGCAGTTTATCATGAAAACCAAGGATTTTGCAAGAGCAATACAGGATTACTACCCCTCTGTACCAATGGAATTTATCCGGTTTCATCTGGAGAACCTGTCTCCACGATACTTTGAAACCTTTTCCACCTCCGAGATAGCCAATCAGGTGGAAAGGTTATACCTTTTGAATCAGGAAAACCCCTGCGCCTTCCTTTACACACCTCCCAAACGAGGAAGGGTTCAGATTACTGTTCTTGCCTATGATTATCCGGGAGAATTTTCTATTATAACGGGAATTCTCTCCTCCACAGGTTTCAACATCCTTTCGGGAGATATCTTTACCTATAAGCCGGAAAAACAGGTAAAGGAGGGAAGAAAAAGGATTATCGACCGCTTTATCGGTAAACTTCCTAAGGGGCAGAGTTTTGAGCAGTGGAGAAAACAGTTTCAGGACACACTGCTCCCCCTTGTAAGACTACTAGAAAGGGATACCCAGAATAACCTTGCCAAGGTTAAAGGCAGAACCAATGAGCTGGTCAGCATAAGCCTTAGTTCATACACCGGCGAGGCGGAAACCCCCAAACCTGTACAGCTTTCAGTAGAAAAAATAGAAGAGAACCTGACCAAGATGGTGGTTATCTCGGAAGATACCCCCTTTTTTCTATATACCCTGAGCAATGCCCTCTCTCTACACCAGGTACAGATAGAGAGGGTACATATCCGGACCCTGGGGAAAAAAATAGAGGATGAGTTCTATTTCAGCCACCCCGGAGGTTCCTCCCTCCGGGAACAGAAGATAATAGAAAAGATCCAGCTTTCCGTTATCTTTACCAAACAGTTTACCTATTACCTCTGGAAGGCACCGGATCCCTATCAGGCTCTTATCCGCTTCGAGGAGCTGATGCAGCGCTCCTTCTCTCTGGAATCGGAGGAAACTTGGAAAACCATACTCACAAGCCCCAAGATCCTGAAGGACCTGGCCCAGCTTTTAGGAGCCAGTGATTTCCTCTGGGAGGATTTTATCCGGCTGCAGTACGAAACCATTCTTCCCCTTCTAATCCCCGACGGCAAGTCCCAGTATTTCAGCACCCCGGAGGAAGAATTATCAGAAAAACTTCAAAGAGAACTCTCCGTGATTTCCGGGAACGACGAAGGGGCAGTCCGGAGGAAAAAGGAGATTCTTAATGAGTTTAAAAACCGGGAGATCTTTCTTATTGATCTGGACCATATAATAAATGCCGAGGAAAAGCTCCTCTTTTTAAGCCGAAGGTTAACAGCTCTGGCGGAGGGGATAATACAGGCGGCTTTACAGATCGCCACGGATAAACTTACAGCCCTTTACGGTACTCCAAGAACCTCCGCAGGGCTGCCTGCCCGATGCGCCCTTTTTGGACTTGGGAAATTCGGAGGAGCCGCCCTGGGGTATGCCTCGGATATTGAGCTCCTCTTCATCTACAGTGACCATGGAAAGACCGATGGAGAGGAATCCCTTTCAAACACAGATTTTTACGAGAAACTTATAAAGGAACTTACAGGTCTTATTGAGGCAAAGCAGAAGGGAATTTTCCAGATAGATCTTCGTCTGCGGCCTTATGGGAAGGGAGGACCTTTAGCCTGCAGCTTGGATGCCTTCTGCTCCTACTATGGCCCAGGAGGCCCCTCCCACAGTTATGAACGCCTAGCCCTGGTAAGAATGCGCACCGTGGGGGGAGATGCCACCTTTGGAGAACAGGTAGAAAGGCTACGGGATGAATTCATCTACCGAAGCAATGCCATTGATCATAAGGAACTGCAGGTCCTGCGGGCTAAACAGCTTGCGGAAAAGAGCCCCGGGGAAGGCCTTAATGTAAAATTCAGCCCTGGAGCGCTGGTGGATATTGAATATTCGGTGCAGATTCTCCAGTGTCTGCTCGGAAAGAACCACCCGGAACTTCGCACCTCCAGGATACATATTGCCCTGGAGAACCTGGCTGCCCTTGGCGTCCTGGATAAAACGGAGGCGGAGGAGCTGGTGGAGGCCTACTATTTCTTCCGCAGACTTCTAAATGGTCTCCGGATGCTCCGGGATTCCGCCTTGGATTTAAGCCTTCCCGCCATGGATTCTCCCGAGTATCTCCATCTGGCCAGAAGAATCGGCTATCTGCCCAAAGAGGGCTTAAGCGAAACCAAGATACTGAATCTGGAATTTGAAACCAGGACAGCCTTTGTCCGCCGGTTTGTGGAAAAATATCTGGGCAGGGAGTCGATTCCCGGACCGGCGGTAATTAATGCCGCCGACCTAATCCTCTCCCGGGAGATCCCCCTAGATACCAGAGAGAATTTCCTCCGCTCCCTGGGGTTCAGTCAGCCAGACCGGGTTCTTGCAAATCTAGGTTTTATCCGGGAACAGGCGCCGGACAATATTCAGCTGGCCCGGCTTGTTATCCTGGCCTTTAATATCCTAAGACAAACGGCAGACCCGGATATGGCTCTGAACAACTGGGAAAGGTATATAAGGATTCTGAAGGACCCCTCGGAGCATTTCCGTAGACTGATGGATCAGCCTATGGGCATAGAGATCCTCCTTACCCTCTTTTCCTCCAGCCAGTTCCTGGCGGACACCCTTATAGCCAGCCCCGACCTGTTTGGATGGATCTGTTCCCCTACCCTCTTAAGCCGGGGAAGAACCAGACAGGAGGTTACGGAAACTTTAAGAAAAGCAATTTCCAGCGTAGAAACCTTGCCAGATCTGGAAAAACCCTTCCGGCAGATAAGAAAACGGGAAATTCTGAGGATCGGAACCAGAGATTTCCTGGGAATTCCCTTACCCGATATAACCTTGGAGCTCTCCAATGTAGCAGAGGCTTTTCTCGAGATTGCTCTGAAGAGGATCCAGGAGGATTTTGCGGCTTCCGCTGGAATTGATCTTCAGGATTTGACGGTTCTTGCTTTCGGCAAACTTGGGGGCAGAGAACTGAATTACAGCTCCGACATAGACCTCCTTTTTCTAAGGGAGGAGGGAAAAGAAAACTCCATAAACCATTATAATCGAGCGGTACTTACTCTGCAGAATCTTCTTCAAAGCCTTACAGAAGAGGGATTTGTTTACAGGGTGGATTTTCGTTTAAGACCCTATGGAAGAGCTGGGCTTCTGGTACCTCCCTGGAGGACTGCAGTACGATACTACCGGGAAAAAGCAGATCTTTGGGAGATTCAGTCCCTGCTTAAACTCCGCCCGGTGGCTGGAAATCATCAAATCGCCGAAGCCTTTATGGAAGAGACCAGGAAGATCCTTCGGGAAAAAAGGGACCCGGAAAAGATCCGAAGAGAGATAGGGAGGATGAGAACTAAAACCCTGGATAACCTGAATTCCCATACTTCCCGGGGTTCCATAAACATTAAATTGGGAGAAGGGGGTATAAGGGATCTGGAATTCCTTGTCCAGGGCTTACAGATGATTCACGCCTGGGAAGACCCGGGAATTCTCACAGGAAACACCCTTCAAGCCCTTCACCTTATGGATGAAAAAGCGGTTCTGCCTTCAGAGATAGTGGAATTTCTTCTGGAGACCTATAACTTCTTCCGTAAAACGGAGCATATCCTCCAGCTTTTTGAGGATCTGCAGACCCATGAAATATCCAGCAAAAGAGAAGAGCAGGAGGCTCTGGCAAAGAGGCAGAAAATGACCTACCGGGATTTCAGTACCCGCTTAAAAAGAGAGATGGAGAGCGTAAGATCTCTTTTTCTCCGGTTTATAGAGGGGGATTTACCATGAAGGAAAGAGAGGCAATAGAACGATCTAAAAAGGGGCCTGTTACTGTAAAGAGCCTGGTGAAGGATCTGAAAACCCTGGGGCTGACACCCGGTTCCACAGTTCTTGTCCATTCTTCCCTAAGCTCCCTTGGCTGGGTCTGCGGAGGAGCAGTGGCGGTGATCTTTGCCCTGGAGGAAGTGATACGCCCCTACGGCACCCTGGTAATGCCCGCCCACTCCGGTGATCTGAGCGATCCTGAGGGTTGGGAAAACCCACCAGTGCCTAAGGACTGGTGGCCTGTAATAAGAAAAAATATGCCGGCCTTTGATCCTGAACTAACCCCCACAAGCGGTATGGGAAAAATTCCAGAAACCTTCCGCAACCAGAGAAATGTCTTCCGCAGCAGTCATCCCCACTTCTCCTTCGCCGCCTGGGGTGAAAAGGCAATGACAGTTCTGGATCATCACAGCCTAACCTACGGCTTAGGAGAAAATTCACCCCTGGCAAGGATCTATGATCTTGATGGGTTTATCCTCCTTCTTGGAACCGACCACTCCACGAATACAAGCCTTCACCTTTCCGAAATCCGGGCAGAGTACCCCTCCAAGAAACAGGTTTTCTACTTTGCCCCTGTAACAGTGGACGACCACCGGCGCTGGAAACGGTTCAGGGATATAAACTACGAAAGCGGCGACTTTGCGGAGCTGGGAAAGGCCTTTGAAAAGGAGAATCCCAGGGAGGTAAAAATCGGAAATGTGGGATACTGCAAAGCCCGGCTAATAACCCAGAGGGCTTTGGTGGATTACGGAGTCCGATGGTTAAACCGCTGGAGAAAACAGACAAAATCAGGTGTCCCGAAGACTGTTGAAATCCCGTAAGCCCCCCCGCTAGGCAGTCAAGGGAAAAAGGAACTAAATACTTCTATTATAGAACACCTGTAAAACATAAGAATAAAACATCCGGATTACACCGGCCTGGTTTTCTCCAACAAGATTCAAGACTGCGACTACTCCTTCTCCGGATAATTGCTCGTCTGTCCAGTGACCAGTTTCTGGATCATGGCTCGATTATCCAGTAGTTTGGAGGTGGATCTTCCATGGTGGAGGTAGGAGATAATCCTGGCAAAGAGATTGGAGATATTCGCACTGATATACCATTCCTTGTCCAAAAGCTCTGGAGGATTATACACCGCATTGGTACCTATAATCCTGTAGAACAAGCCATCCCTGTAGGCCTGATCGAACCTTGTCATGGCATCGGCTGTAAAAAGGGGAAGGCTTACCGCACAGATTATCCTCTTGGCTCCCAGGGATTTAAGAATTTTTAAAGCCTTAAGTATGGTTCCACCTGTGCCAAGAAGATCATCCGCCATGAAAACATCCTTTCCAGAAACATCCCCAAGAAGCCGCATAATAGTAATGTTTGTTTCATCGGCATTCTGGGAGATCCTTGAATAATCCCTTTCCTTATAGAGCAGGGCCAGAGGTTTCTGGATACTCCCTGCATAGAATTTATTTCTGTCTACCGCTCCCGTATCCGGTGAAAGCACCACCAGATCCGTGGTCTTAAGGTTCACTATCTCTAAGAGTTTTTTCAATATTTGATAAGAGGCATGCAGATTTTCCAGACGAAGCTTGTTGAAGGAGTTTTCTATCTCCCGGGAATGGATGTCCAGGGTGATAATCCTGGAAACCCCCATATACTCGCAAACCCTGCCGAACCAGGAGGCAGTCAAGGCTTCTCTTCCCTTTTTCTTATGCTGCCTGGAAAAGGGATAGATGGGCAGAACCAAGGTAACACTCTTTGCTCCGGCCTGCATGGCCGCATCTATGGTAACAAAGAGCATAAGCACATGATCATTTACCGAAAGGACATGGGGCTTTTCCTGAGGATTTATTGTAACAGGGTGATGATTTTCCACATCCTGAATAATGTAAAGGTCCATCCCCCGGACAGAACGGATTATCTCCGCCTTAAACTCGCCATTGGCAAATCTGGTGAATCTGACAGGAACAGCGTAATCGGGCGGGGAGTAGGTTTTTATCGGTTTGTTGCATTTAATCTCCACAGCCTTAAGATCATTAATAAAATTGATCTTCTCTATAACCTCTTCCCTGGAAAGTTTGTAATTTGAGGCCAGGCAGGCGGCAATCTTTTCGTATCTTTTACAGTAAATTGATCTTAAATGAAGGTAGATCTCATCGGCAAAGTGTTCCCCTCCCGGACAGGCAAGGATACCCAGGTTAGCTGATTTTGCAAGACTCATTATATTTCCTTATCTGACTATTTTTTTATCCCCTTCCAAAAGAGAGGCATTTCACTTCCTAAAAGGTCCTTAATCCTTTTTCTAATTCTTAAACTCTCCAGATGGATCCATTTTTTCCACCCCAGACACTCCTCCTTAACCTTTTCCAGTTCTAAGCATCCCGGCGAACCGGGATATCCCCTTTTAACCAAAGCGCCAACAGGATCCCGAACAGTAAGGGCGGAAAGAGAGGTGCCGATCTCCCGGTAAACATCCCGGAAACTCGCCCCCTTTTCAACTGCCTCCAGGGCAGCATCGGTGGCAAAGATCTCCGGGGTAAAACCGGATAATAACCTTTCTACATCCACTTTAAGCCCTTGAATTGTCCTTTTCATAATCTCGACACAGAGTATTCCAAGATCCAATCCCTTAAGGAAAGGCTCCTTGGTCTCCTGGAAATCCCGGTTGTAACCAGAGGGAAGGGCCCGGATTATCTGCCTTATCCTGTCGGCATACGAGGATAGGGTTGAACTCTTTGCCCTTAAAAGCTCAAGGCCATCCGGGTTTTTCTTCTGCGGCATGATACTGGAACCGGTACAGAGATATTCCGGCAGGCTGAAGTAACCGAATTCCGGCATAGAAAAGAGGAGCAGATCCTCCGCCGCTTTGCTGAGGATAAGAAGAATATATTCCACCCCCTGCAGGATAAGCATTTCTATCCTTCCCCGGGAGTTGTTTGCAGAAAGTACATTGTGATGGGGTTTTTCAAAACCCAAGAGTTCACTTACCATTTCCCGGTTCAAAGGAAGAGGCACACCATAACTTGCAGCGGAACCCAAAGGGGAACGGTTGTTAAGTTTGTAGACAGTTTTTAGGAGATCCAGACCTTCCAGAAGATCCTCGGCAAAGCTTCCGGCCCAAAGCCCTACCGAGGAGGGCATGGCCGGCTGCATATGAGTTCTTCCCGGCATGGGGATAAGCTTGTGTTTTTCTGCAAAGGCGTTAAATTCCTGGGCCAGCTCCAGGGTTGCCAGGGAAAAGGATAAAAGACCTTCCCGGCCGTAGAGCCGAAGAGCCGCCAGCACCTGATCATTTCTCGAACGGCCGGTGTGGATCTTCTTTCCGGCCTCTCCGGCCAGGGCTTGAAGGCGGTTTTCTATTGCCGTATGACAATCCTCGTCCACGGGATTGATCCGAAAAGTCCCCTCCTTCCATTCCGAAAGGATTCTAATCAACCCCTTTCGCAGTTGGGCGGCCTCCTCTCCGGTAAGAATTCCCAGGGAAGCGAGCATATCCCCGTGGGCGATGCTGGCAACACAATCTGCCGGCACAAGGGCTTGATCCAGGAGGTAATCATTTCCTACGGTAAACTCTTCCAGAAGAGAATCGAGACTTGCACCCTTATCCCACAGTTTCCCCACAGCTATCTCCTAAGTAAGCATAATCTTTACGGTGTAGAATTAATTATATAATGAAAAAGAATAAGATTAAAGCCCCGGAGGGTTCCCTCTTTTATTGCCCTTCAAAGAGGATCCCCTCCCCGCCCTTCCTCAGTACCACGGTTTGGCCTTCTGTAATTTCCCCGGAGAGGATCTTCTTTGCCAGCGGGTTTTGTACCAGGTTCTGGATAGTCCTTTTAAGAGGCCTGGCTCCGAAAACAGGGTCGTAACCCTCCGCGGCAAGATACGCCTTTACCTCTGGTTCTGTTTTTAGAACAAGTTTCCGTTCCTTAAGCCGGTTTGCCAGGCGGTTAAGTTGTATATCCACGATCTTGAGGATCTCATCCTTCCCCAGACGGTTGAAGGTGATTATCTCGTCCACCCTGTTTAGGAACTCCGGCCGGAAGGTTCCTTTTAGGAGAACCTCTATTTTATCCTCCACCTCCTCGAGAGATTGTGCAGCAAGGATTATATCGCTTCCAAGATTGCTGGTCATGATTACGATACTGTTCTTGAAATCCACTATCCTTCCCTGCCCGTCGGTAAGCCGGCCTTCATCCAGAAGCTGGAGAAGAACATTGAATACATCGGGATGGGCCTTCTCAATCTCGTCGAAAAGGATCACCGAGTAGGGCCGTCTCCTGACCGCTTCGGTAAGCTGTCCCCCCTCATCGTAGCCGACATATCCCGGAGGAGCCCCGATGAGCCTAGATACGGTATGCTTTTCCATATATTCACTCATATCGATCCGTGTTAAGGCCTTTTCATCATTAAAGAGAAACTCTGCCAGGGTTTTGGCAAGCTCTGTCTTTCCCACACCGGTGGGTCCCAGGAAGATGAAGGTGCCGAGGGGTTTACCCTCGTCGGAAAGGCCGGTTTTATTCCTGCGAATAGCATCCGCCACAGCCCGGATTGCCTTTTCCTGGCCCACAACCCTTTCGGCCAGTATGCTCTCCAGTTGGAGAAGCTTTGCCATCTCCGAGGAGAGCATCTTGGAAACAGGGATCCCCGTCCAGGTGGAAACCACCAGGGCTATATCCTCCTCTGAGACCTCCTCCCGGAGGAGCTGTTTTTCTCCCTGCAGTTCCGAAAGACTGCGGCCCTTCTCCTCCAGTTGTAGGGAGACCTGGGGAATAAGACCATGCTTTATCTCCGCCGCTTTGTTGAGGTTTCCCTCCCGCTCATAGCGGGTCTCCTCCACCCGGAGATCCTCCAACTTCTGTTTAAGCTCCCGGATCTCTTCGATTACTGATTTCTCGTTCCTCCACTGGAGATGCATGGCGTTTCTTTTATTTGTAAGTTCCGAAAGCTCCCGCTCCAGGACCGAAAGTCTCTCTTTGCTTGCCGCATCCTCCTCCCGCGAGAGGGCCTGTTTTTCTATGGTTAGTTGAAGGATTTTCCTTTCTATTTTATCCAGCTCCGTGGGCTGGCTTTCTATCTCCATCTTAAGCCGGGAAGCGGCCTCATCCACCAGGTCGATCGCCTTATCCGGCAAAAACCGGGAGGTTATGTAGCGGTCCGATAGTGCTGCGGCAGCTATCAGTGCCTCATCCTTTATCCTTACCCCGTGATGCACCTCGTAGCGGTCCTTGATTCCCCGGAGGATTGCTATGGTATCCTCCACAGAAGGCTCCTTGGTAAATACAGTTTGGAACCTTCGCTCCAGGGCAGGGTCCTTCTCTATATGCTTTCTATATTCATCCAGGGTGGTAGCTCCAATGGCCCGAAGATCCCCCCTGGCCAAGGCCGGCTTAAGAAGATTGGAGGCATCGGTGGAGCCCTCGGCAGCCCCGGCGCCTACCAAAGTATGAAGCTCATCTATGAAAAGAATGATCTCCCCCTCCGACTCGGTCACTTCCTTTATAACCGCCTTCAACCTCTCTTCGAATTCCCCCCGGAACTTGGCTCCCGCCACAAGGGCCCCCAGATCCAAGGCAAGAAGTTTCTTGTGTTTAAGAGACTCGGGAACATCCCCGGAAACAATCCTCCGGGCGAGCCCCTCGGCAATTGCGGTTTTTCCCACCCCTGGTTCTCCTATGAGAACCGGATTGTTCTTTGTCCTTCTGGAGAGAACCTGCATGACCCGTCTGATCTCCTCGTCCCGACCGATTACAGGATCAAGCTTCTCCCTTCTGGCCAGGGCGGTAAGATCCCGGCAATACTTTTCTAGAACCTGGTAACGGTTTTCCGGATTCTGATCCGTTACCCTCTGGTTTCCCCGGATTGCCCGCAGAGCCCCCAGCACTCTGTCCTTGGTTATCCCTCTCTTTCTTAAAAGCTCCTTGGTCCTGCCTGGAACCTCCATAAGGGCAAGAATAATATGCTCGGCGCTGACAAAATCGTCCTTTAGCGAACCAGCCTCCTGCTCCGCCTGTCTCAGCACCTCGGCAAGCTCCGGGGCGAGGGATACATGAGCAGAGGTTCCATACATCTTCGGTTTTCCAGCCAGCGTAGTTTCCAGTTCCTTTTCCAGTTCCCAGCGTTTTACTCCGAGACCTTCTAATAGCGGAGCTGCTACACCCTCATTCTGTCTTAAAAGGGCAAGGAGCAGATGATCGCTGTCGATGGTGGGATGGTTGTATTTTCCTGCCAGGGAGTCCGCCTCCTGCAGAGCCTCCTGAACCTTTATGGTAAACTTGTCGTAACGCATTAGAATCTCCTAAATTCTTGATTATTATATAGGATTATAAATAAGGCAGTATCCTTTTTCTCGTACTTGCCGGTACCGGCCGGCCTTGCAGTAATACTGGTCCTAAGGTATTGTAAAAAGGAATATCCCTTCCTCTACAGCCCTTTCGGTAGAGAGTATCTTTTCCCAGGAAAAAGAATACTGATTTAATTTCCTGACTGAATTAAAGATACTTACACCCCCCGGCAGGCGTCAAGAACAACCCTTGAAACCTTTTTGTAGTTCTCCGAACCTTGTTGTGAGGGCTTTAATATTCAAATAATGTTATATTTAATGGAGTTCTCTCCCGGGTTCTGCTGGGAGAATAGACCTATAGATGGCTTTAATATATTTTTGTTACTATATAGAACCTGTTACAACAACCTTCAGAGAACTATAAAAATCAAGAACCTGTAAAATACGAATAGCCGTATTGACTCTTTTTCCCCTTTTCCGTATATTAAATACAACGACGCAGGGTAGAGCAGTTGGCAGCTCGTCGGGCTCATAACCCGGAGGTCGCAGGTTCGAGTCCTGCCCCTGCTAAAAGATAGCGGTGTTCCATACGGAATACCGCTTTTTTTATGTCTGTAGGACTCGAAACGGAGCCGCGGCGCGACCGGTAGGGAGCGCAAAAGGACAGGATGTCCTTTTAGCGGCGCAGGCGGCCTGGAAGGAGCCGACAGGAGGTCGGCGACTGGAAGGCGAGTCCTGCCCCAGAAATTATTCAGAAATTATAAGGGAAAGATTTATTCCTCCAAAGACAGCAACTATTGTTTAAGATGCTCCGAAAAAAAATTCAGGACTTCCATAATAACATCTCTGCTCCGGGTGGAATCCTGTTTTGTATCGAATCCATGCACCCCTTCATCGTATCGCAACAGGAACACATTGTGACCCGCAGTTTTAAGCCTGTCTACGAAGGAGTCGGTTCTAGAAAGGAACTGGGGATCATCCCGGCCGGCTCGAACAATAAGGAAAACCGGTTTTCCTGAAGGCAGGTCGAAACCATAGGTGGCTCCATAAAGAAAAGCGGTTGCCTTGATTCCCTTTACAGCTGGGATATCTGTTTTACTGAGCAGCAGGGATGCAACCTGGGTATTTGCGGACACAGCAAATATCCCAAGTTTATCCGGATCAATATGAAGCTGGGGGGCATTTTTACCTAAGAAGAGCATAACCTCCTTGACGCTAAAAAAGGGTTGTCCTATATCGTACAAAATTGCTGCAAATCCGGTAGCTGCAAAAAGGGAAGCCCAATCCACCGGTTGTTGATATTCCCGGAAAGTAACCCCGAATCTGCTCTTGAGTTCTTTGTTGGTGTATTGTCCGGTAAGTATTATAGCAGGAATAGGATCGGTAAAATCATAACCTGCCGGATAATAGATGTCGAAAGAGCCCATGGTTTCATGATAAACCCTTGTAGCAACCCTGCAATCATCCTGCCCTGGAAGCTTAAATAGCACAGTGCTTTCTGCAGGCTGAGTCAGGCCTTTGGCTTTTTGTTCTTCTCTGATGTCGGCTAGTGTTCTTGTGTCCCGGATTGTAACCGGTCCGGACTGGCTATTAAGATAACCGCAAATCAGAACAAGGAAGAATAGGAAAAATAGAAAGCTTACGATTTTTGAAATATTCATTATATGATCTCCTTTTTTTGTAGATACATAATTTAATTAATCTTAGCTCTAGTATTTTTAGGTGTCAATAAAATCTTCTCTTAGTTTTGAACAGGGAAGAAATAAGACCCCGCTGTGGGCTTAAAAAAAGAGAAGTTTTGGGCTGCCGGTACTTCAGAATCCACATAATTCCCCCTCGGGAATATACTTCTCTGAGAAAAACGAAACAGAATAGAGTTCTTTTACAAAAAATTAAACACCGCCATGAGGGCTGCAATAAGTGTAAAGCCGAGACCGATCATCCATTGCATACTGCTGAAACGTTTATCCATTGAATCGAACCGTTTATCAATGTAATGAATCAGATCTTCAAAGCGTTTGTCCATTGATTCGAAGCGTTTGTCCATCGATTCAAACCTCTTGTCCATCGCGGCGAATCTCGCTTCCATCAATTCCCTCTGGGCTTTAAGTTCCTCCTCCAAGCGGATAAGTCGCTCCAGCAGCATCGCATTTGTGGTTAAAGCAGGAGAATTAAACTCTCGCACCCATTGGGGAAGATAATCTTTTAAATAATCGCCAATTCTGGCAATCTCTTCATTACTCAGGGCCATGACCTTTTCTCCCATACCTACCTCCTTATAGTTTATACTAATTATTAATGGGAGAAAAGATCCGGTGCTTGACGATATTAAGGTTACTTTTAGGTAAACCAGAACTCTACAAAGAGGACCTGGCCAAACTATATAGTCACCATGGGAAAACCTCAATTGGATTCGGTGTAGCTAAACCCCGACAACCTTAATGAGAAAAAGGTTGCAGAACGTATTTATTTTTGGTATAAAACCTGTATTCCCATGAGAGGCCATCCAACTTCAGGAGGTACAGCCTCTACTGAATTATTTTTTTATTGAAAGCTCCTGATGAATCATCCCAAGGATTAGTACGGGATTTTAATCTATTTTTTATAGTGAGGAAAATAATGAAGAAATTATGGTTTGCTATAATGGTTTTTTGGGTGCTTGCTCTAGTAGTTAGTTGTGCCGGTACTTCTGGTAATGAGCTTTCCCTAATTTTGGATGGCAAAATGATCGGGTATGGCGATTCAATAGCTCGTGTAGAAAAAGTTTTGGGAACTAAAACGGACGAAATGAGCATATATAAGACATACGATTGTGGCCGTGTTTTTTACCGTGAAGGAAAAGCAGCCGTAATTAATGTGGATTCAGGTGATTCAGGCCAGTTCAAATGGCAAAGTAAAGCTGGAGGCAAGCAAGGCATTATTACAATGAGTGATAGTTTTTCGGAGGTCAAAAGAATCCTCGAAATCAGGGATGACCAGGTTGAAGCTAAAGGTATGCTGAATGCATTTTACACAAAAGATGGCAACCTACTTCGTCGCTCAGATAAACAAAATTGGGATTATGTTGTGACGTTCTATTTTAAAGACGGAGTATTGGAAAGTATGACCGTTGGTGATAAGGAAGGGCTTATCAATTTACGATAAAAGCGCTCACTTTTGATTAGATAGTAGTGCTTTTCTTCAGTTAGAAAACCTCAATTACCATGCCTCTTCAGAATAACACTTATTAACCCCCTGAAAGATAAATCCCCTAGGGCAAGGCGCACCAATTGAGGGAGTCATTTTACTTTTGATTTTTCCGGCAGGGATTCCTAATCCCTGGCGGCAGTTCTAGGTTTTCATTGTCCAGTATAACTAAATTAGGTAGCTGAGGTAATTTAATTATATTTAACATCTTATACAGATAAAACCGCCTTAATTGAGTTAATTGCCTGTTTTATAGATATTAAGACCCTTTTTCCTGCTATTAGGACTAAATATAGTTAAGTGTTGTTGAACAATCAGACCCATAATTGTTAAATTATACTTGACAACTGCTTATAGTGGTGATACTGTAATTTATTAAGAGGTGATTTTTTGAAAGATCTGGGTAAGAGAATACAGCAGCTAAGAATAGAACAAAAAATATCCATGGCGGAATTGTCAAAGGCAATCAATGTTTCCAGGAGTCTGATAAGCCAGGTAGAAAAGGGTGTGGCTTACCCTTCCCTCCAGACTCTTGAAAAGATCGTTAATGCTCTGGGAATTACCCTTAGCCAATTTTTTGAGGTAAAAACTGAGAATAGAAATGAGGGTAATGTGGTTGTCAGGTCCGGCACGCGGAAAGTTGTTACCATGCAGGATTCACGGCATAAATATCATATCCTCGCTCCCAGCTTATATAATGAAATTGAATTCGTTATCGCGGAGTTTCCGCCCTTTATGGAAGGGGATGAATATGACTATTTTCAGCATGATGGCGAAGAGTATTTCTATGTTCTTTCCGGCCAGGTGCAACTTACCGTGGGGGATGAAACATATATTCTTAATGAAGACGACAGCGGCTGTTTTAAGTCCAGCATCAAACATTACTATGTCAACAAGAGTGACAAACCTGCAAAGGTTTTAGTCGCTGCCAGCGAACACGGGCTTTAAAACAGCACCTATAAAAGTATCCTGACGTAGAAACGCAGGATCTAGATATTATAGATATTAACAAATAATCACAAATCAAAACCACTCGTAGAGAAAGGAGGGATAGGAATATGCACTAGGTATGCCCGTGAATCATTGTTCCTATTTTAAAAGTTAAAAGATGCTGCTTCGTATCACTTTTTATTTTTGAGATGATAAAGGAGGAATCTCAATATGACAGGTTATTACATTCTAGGTATCTTTGCTGTTGTCTTTATCTCTTTAGCCTATTTTGTTGCTAAGAAATTTCCCATAGAAGGGGTTGATGACTTTGTTGTAGCAGGCCGCAGTTTACCCTTTGGAATAATAGCAGCCAGTGTTACCGTATCCTGGATCTGGACAACTTCCTTAATGGGTGCGGCAGAGTCAGGTTTCTGGTTTGGGATTGGCGGCGGAGTAGGTTATGCCGTTGGATCCTTCATTCCCTTTTTCATTTTTATTCCCCTGATTTTAAGAATGAGAAAAATAATGCCAAAAGGAACAACCTTTGTTGAATTTATATCTCAGAGGTATAGCCCTAATTTACAGAAGGTGTTTTTTATCTTTGCCATAGGGGTAGCTCTTTATATCTCCTTTGAGCAGATGATGGGAATCGGATATGCCATTTCCCTGGCCTACAATATCCCCTATAAAGTAGTTGTAATCATAGTGACAACCGTCATAACCCTTTATATTTCCATCGCAGGACTCCGAGGATCAGTCATCAATGATATGATTCAATTCTTTGCCATATCCATTGTCTGTTTTATCCTAGTTCCTATGGTGCTGACAAAATTTGGAATCATCAATCTGTATGATGGCCTTAAAAATGTTGCCACCAATGCTAGCAATCCTAATCATAATCCGGATGTACTAAGGATCTTTAATCCCGGTACGCTGCGGTATCTACTGATAAACTTTGTAATCTGTATGGGATACGTGCTTCTGGACCAGGGATACTACTCCAAGGCTATATCAACCTACAGTAAGAAATCTCTCCTGGCCGCGTATCTTATTGGTACTATTCTTGCATGGGCACCAATTCCAATTCTATTTGGAAATATATTTGGCGGGATTGGCCTGGCTATGAATCTGGTTCCAGGAGAGGGTGCGCTTAGGGTAAGTACCGATGTCGCTGCCTATGTTTTTGGAAATGCTTTTCCCGGAATAGGCAGTCTTGTTTTCGCTCTAGTCATTTTTATGGCAGGCATGACCACCGCGGGGAATGCCATGTCCGGGCTTCAGGCACTGTTGATAGTCGATTTCCAACAAAAAATTCTCAAGCGCAGTTCTTCTGAAAAAGAGCAAACCCGTTTTGGAAAAATCGCAACTATTGCTTTCGGTGTTGTGGTAATGATAATCGCGCTTTTAGTGGAAGGTCATTCCCTGCTTAAACTGGATATTCTTAGTGGTATTATATTTGCTACTCCAATTTCCGCATTCCTTATGGGGATGTATTGGAGAAAGCCGTCCGCACCCGTAGCCTTAACATCGATTATTATCGGATTAATCGGCGGAGTCTCTTCTTATATAATAATTAAGGATCCGGACTTGGATTATTTTGTTGCCAATATCGTTTCATTAACCTTACCTGCTGTTGTTCTCTTTTTCGGATCTGTTTTTTCTAAGCATCAGTTTGATTTTGTCAAACTTGCCAATTATAAACCTGAACATAAGGTACACAGCTATTATGAAGGAGGAACCAAATGATTACTCTTGCAGCATATAAAATATTTATTTGGGGAGTCTTTACCCTGGGGTGGATCGGTATTGGAGTAATTTCTATAGCAGCCATTCTAGAACTGATTAAACTGTTCAGATCTTCAAAAAAGATTGATACAGTCTAAAACCAGATATAAAGTATAAGGAAATCTGATGAACAGGAATACTTCATTTGTTGAAACATGCAGGCTTGGAATAATACAGCTTAAAGCCAAACCGGGCGAGGTTGACTTTAACATAAGAGAAGCGGAGAAACATGTCGAACAAGCAGCACTCCTAGGGGCGGAGCTGATTCTTCTGCCGGAATTATGGGCCCTTGGTTATTGTGTCGATTCTCCGGAGAAATATTCTGAATATTATGGAGGGAGAATAACAGGGTTCATGAGTGAACTGGCTAAAAAATATAAAGTCTACATTGCCGGAGGCTATCCGGAAAAGGATGAAAAAGATAATTGTTATAACTCGGCGGTTTTAATAAATCCAGAGGGTAAATCGATTCTGAACCACAGAAAGGTTCATTTATACAGCCGGCTTGGTGAGGACAAGGTATGGGTCCCTGGAAATGATTTCAAGGTAGTTCAAACAGATTTAGGCAGAATAGGTATTCTTATCTGCTTTGATGGTGATTTCCCTGAATCCTGGCGGTCTCTTGCCCTGCAAGGCGTTGACCTGGTACTGCATCCCACAGCCTACGAAAGTCCCTGCGACGAGTATGGGTGGTGGAAAAAGCTATATGAATCGAATGTGATTGTAAATTCTGTCTGGTGTGCCTCGGCAAACCTGGTAGGGACGACTCCTGTTAGAAATTCTCATTTCTTTGGATGGAGCAGAATAATCAATCCCTTTGGAGAAGAAGTGGCGTCTGCCGCTTATATACATCCTGGTGATGAAGGCGATTCCGAAGTGCTTATGGCGGAGATACCCTTTGCCGAGGGGCTGCGGAAGGGCAGAGAGAGAAACGGTTGCTTCTTATCGGATCGCCGGCCCGAGATTTACTATTCTAATTGAGGGGGTTCGAATATTTAAAAAAGGTGATACGCCAATACAGTGCTGATTTGATTTTAAAGGAGGGGCCTTGAGGGAGGTCCCTTTTTTATGTGCAGTTACCTAGTGTCTATTTTGGCCGGATACCTTTTTATAAGTTTTTCGATTTTGAAATGCTATATAAACTTATTATTATTAAAAAGCCAGAACTCGTTTCTATATATCATCCAGTATTCCCAGTTTTTTGACCGAATCAATAACAACCTTTCTTTCTGCTTTGAAAGATTCAAACAATACCTTCTGTTTTTCATTCATTTCAGTGTTGAACTTAGACTCGATCAGGATACCATCCCCAGTCACAAAGTCCAGTTCAATACCGCCATCGTAAAGATAGTAAAGTTCCTTTCGCTTCCTCAGTTTAAGAAACACATAATTTTCAAAATAACTACCCAGGTTCCGTTCCCCTGTAAAAAGATACTTAATCCCAAGATCACAGATATAGATCTTTTTAGCTACCAGGAGTGTTTCATTTATTTTTCCAAAGCGGGGCAGAAGGTGTACAAGGTAGGTTTTTTCGAAGTAGCCCAAATACCTGCGGGTTGTATCGGGCTATATCTTAAGAATTCTGGAGATTTTATTGATGCTGAATTGTTTTCCGCTTTTTTCCTCAAGCAGGGTAAAAAAATCCTTTACCATCCTTTGATTTTTCAGGTTATGAAGAGCAATAATATCCTTCTGAATAATGCCATCCACCAGGGTCATAAGATATTCCCTGTCCGGGTTTAGTACATTCTCCGGCATACCTCCTTCCCTGATATAATCCCTGAAAAAGGCTTCATTAAGGATATCATCCCTCTTCTTTACCTTTATTCCCTTGAACAGCCGGTATTCCTGGAAATCCAGAGACTCAACTTCAATGGTTACCGTTCTGCCGGTAAGGAAGGCTTTTTTATCCACTAGCAAGGAGCTGGAAGAAGAGGAGGCAAAGATCTTTACATTATAGGCATCATGGAGATTCTTAAGCTGCTTTTGGTAATCATTTTGATAGGTTATCTCATCCAGGAAAAGATATACACGCTCTTCAGTCCTGATACGATGGATCTTCTTGTATTCGTCCAGAATTTCAAAAAGGTTTTTTTTCATAAGAAGATAATCATCGGCACTGAAATAGAGAATGTATCGCGCATCAACTCCACCCCTGATAAGCTCCCTTATAAGGGTACGCATAAGGGTGGTTTTACCGACCCGCCTTAAACCTGTAATTAAAACTATACTGTGGTTTTCCAGCTGATCTTTTAAATATTTCAGGTAGAGCGGCCTTTCTATAATTCCCTTTAAATTATACTCCTCCTCCCACCACGGGTTGTACTGATATAGTAACTCTTCCATACTGTATTATACGTTTATATCGTTTATTATGGTTTCATTGAGTTTTATACACTCTCATCCTTTCAATCGAACGATATAGTATGATTACCTCCCTAGGTCCTACGGGTAGAATTAATGAGACAATCGTCAGAAATAGTAATATTAAGATTATTAAACAGTATATCCAGGGTTACTCATCTTTAGATCTCCCAATTAACTTATGTAAAATTTGCACAGGTTGCCACTTCAATACAAACCTCTCGTCAAGCCGTTCTATTATCTTGCTGTACAGCACATAAATATTTCCCCTTGAACGGTCGAGTATAGCAGTTATGGTCTAGTTTTTTTGGGGAAGCACCCGATGACAATTGAATACATGGTATAGACATTTACTTCAGGCTTAGTTCCTATTTTTCCTAGTCTTTTTTATGATACTCCCTAGGAAAGAACAGTATTTATAGTTTTTTAAAAGCCTTCAATAAAACCACGAATTTTCTGGGCCAGCAGTTCCGGCTTCTCTATGTTTATGGCGTGGCCGCTGCCGGAGATTATTTCGAAACGGGAACCAGCTATGGCCTCGTGAATAATCCGCCCGAATTTAACCGGTTTAATTATATCCAGATCGGCGGATATCACATAGGTCGGACAGGTGATGGTCTTTATCTCTTCTGTAATATGGAGCCGCAGAAAAGCAGCGCACAATCTTGCAAAACCCTCAAAATAATCCCCTTTCATGTTCACTATTGCCTTGGAGCGCGCTTCCAGAGCCTCTCTGTTCCTTTCCAGGTATTCCGGAGAATAGGCCCAGGAGACAATGCTCCAGAAAAAGAGTTCCGGATCCCTGCGGGCAGCCAGCATCCAGGAGCGCACGACTACGGATAAAAGCCCGTCCGATTCGCTTACCCCGGCCACAACAGTGAGGGTTTTTACCTTTTCCGGATACCTGCAGGCGAATATCATGCCCACCTCGGAGCCGTAGGAAACCCCTATTACATGGGCTTTGGTGATATCTAGATGCTCTAATAGATTATTCAGATCCTCCGCATGGAGTTCCATGCCGAACTCTTCCGGAGGAAGTCCGCTTAAAAGCTGTCCCCTGAAATCGTGGAGAAGTACCCTGTAATCTTTTTCCAGCCCCTTTGATACAGGATCCCAGGCAGAGGCAGTCATCCCTATGCCATTGAGCAATATTACCGTTTCCGACCCATCTCCCTTTAGCTCGTAAAAAAGCTCCGCTCCCCCAATTTTCTCCTTTGCCATTATCCTGCCTCCTTTTTTGTGTTAAAAAAAGGGTAAGAGAGTTTCTGGAGTATTATACTATTTTTATTTTTCACCTTAAAGCTATTTAAGAAAAATTGTTGCTGCTCCTAAAATCATCCAACAATAGAAAACGATTTTATCAATTAACTTAGCTTTCTCTATTTTCTGGACGAATAGGTTGAAGTTCTATTCGACATGGTCATGAATTTTTACCTACAACAGTGTTTAACGGTTGTTGCCAATAGTATAAAGAATGACAGTAATTATTGAAGTAATAATACCGAGGATATGATAAATATTTATAGTTTCTTTAAACAGTATTATACCTACTTCCCCTTCCTGATCTTCACTGTATAGTATTTCAGCAGTTTGGTGATATCCTTGTCCGTAATATTCTCCATAGCCTTTTTAAGAAAACATTTTTTTCTAAGTCAAGCCTTTTTTCATTTTTTCATTTCCTTCAATAAAACCTAAGGTGTTGTCAGCGACTCTCATTATCCGCTAATGTTTTAAAACCATACAATTATTACCCTGAAACATTTGGATAGCATTATTAAAAAAATTACCCCGTCCTCCGAAATTCGCAGAAAAATGATTGCTTTTTTCAAGCTCTTAGGAATAGCATCTTAACTAAAGGAGGAATGATAAAAAGCAACCGTTAGCCTGGTAGATTTAGTAAACTGAGCTGGATAAGAACCAGCTTAGGGAGGCTACTGTTCGTCATATTTTTTGGTCTGCGAGACCGTAAAGGAGAATGAGG
>Ga0067045_1029305_pt1 | contig 21977 bp, 22 predicted proteins | sample TerdegcTABiofilm_FD_59184 | JGI IMG/M metagenome (GOLD analysis project Ga0067045, IMG submission 59184) | Combined Assembly of (Gp0054472, Gp0054536) Wastewater bioreactor microbial communities from Singapore -Terephthalate degrading...
GCTTGCTTATCGTATGTCTAAGTCTTTGGCAGAACATAAAAGCATTGCTCTGGCAGTAAAAGAAAAAAATCCCATTAAAGCCAACCGAGAAATGCGTAAACATATCAATAGTATTTTAAAGAGCTTAGAAGAAGATGAAACAAGAAATAAAAATAGGGAAGACTATCTATAACCCATTTTTTCGATTACCATAAGGTTTATTAATTAATAATATATTTTGAGGAGAAAACATGAAAAATGCTTAATAATCTATCACAGAATGAAAAAAGAGTTAAGACTGGAGTGCATTTTATGTTGGGTAATTATGCAGTAGTGGAGGGAGCATTGGCTGCGGGTTGTAACTACTTTGCTGGTTATCCTATTACTCCTGCCAACGAAATTTCAGAATTGATGTCTCGTAGGTTACCTGAAGTAGGAGGAGTTTTCGTACAGGGTGAAGATGAATTGTTTTCTATCTATTCGGTGGTTAGTGCTTCACTTGCTGGTGCCAAAGCCATGACTGCTACTGCCAGTGCTGGATTTGATTATATGCAAGAAGGTATTGAATATGCCTGTGCTACTGAAGCACCTTGTGTTATTGTAGATGTGCAAAGATGTAGGGGCGAGAACTTTGCCACACAAGCAGATGTAATGCAAATGCGTTGGGGAGCCGCAGGTGATTACGAGATTATCGTCCTAGCACCTTCTTCGGCTCAGGAATTATTTGACTATACTATTTTAGGGTTTAATCTAGCTGAAAAATACAGGAATCCAGTAATCATTATGTCAGAAACAACAATTGCTTTAATGAGAGAAAGAGTACAAATTCCCCCTAAAGAAGATATTGAAATTGTCAATAGAAAATATACCAACTTATCTCCAAGCCAATATCTACCTTTTAGAGCGCCCCTCAATTCTCCACCAGAAATGGCACCCATGGGAAAAGGTTATCATACCTTGTATACTATTAATTATCATGGGGAAGATGGGGCAATAGACTGGGATGCTGAAGGATACGATAGATTATATCAGAGGATTGTTGGTAAGATAAGAGAAAACAGAAAAGAAATTTGTAAAACGAAGTCTTATTCTCTTGATGATGCTGAGCAGGTAATTATTGCTTATGGGAGTGAGGTTAGACCAGCTCTGGATGCCCTTGAAATGGCTCGAGAAAGAGGGTTAAAGATTGGATTACTAAAATTAATAACTGTCTGGCCGGTAGCAGAAGAAACGATAAAAGAGATTGCCCAAAATGTAGAAAAAATTTATGTAGTAGAAATGAATATTGGCAAATATGTTAGAGAAATTGAGCGTCTATGTGCCCCATATTGTTCGGTAGAAGCTATTACTAAAAATCGAGGAATTGTTCATACCAAGGAAGAAATCTTTAACGCTATTACGGGAGGGAAGACATGTCCCATAAAATAAATCCTCTCAGAAAATATATTCGATATGGAAAACTACCTCATTTTTTCTGCCCTGGTTGCGGTTGTGGACAAATACTGAATTACTTTTTGAACGCTATTGATGATTTAAAAATGAACATTGATGAAATTATTACTATTGGTGGCGTTGGTTGTACTGCTAGAATTCCCGTTTATCTAAATACTGATTCCTTACATGGTGTTCATGGCCGAACCCTGGCCTGGGCAACGGGTATAAAATTATACCGTCCTGATTTAAAGGTGGTAATCTTTGCTGGTGATGGAGATTTATTATCTATAGGTGGCAATCATTTTTTGCATGCCGCTCGAAGAAATTTAGATGTAACAGTTTTTATGGTTAATAATTTCAATTTTGCAATGACTGGCGGCCAGGTTGCTCCAACTACCCTCTTTAATTCTATTACTATGACTACTCCTTATGGGAGTAAAGAAAATCCTTTTGATATATGTAATCTTGCACAATGTGCTGGTGCAACTTATGTCAGTCGCTGGAGTACAGTAAAACCTATGCAGACCATCAAAGCTATGAAAAAAGCACTTCAACACCAAGGCTTTTCATTGGTGGAAATTTTATCACAATGTCCCACCAATTTTGGCCGATATGCCTTACAAACAGGCGATCCCGAGCGGGTTTTACAATGGATTAGTGAACATTCAATATTGAAGTCTGAGGCCAGGGGAAAAAATGAGAATGAATTACAGGAAAAATTTATTTTAGGTGAGTATATTAATATTCAAAAACCTGTATTCCAGGGTACTACAATATATGAGGAGGAGAAAAATTGAATTCATTGAGTATTAGAATAAGTGGCTTTGGAGGTCAGGGTATCATCTTAATTTCTGTTATCTTAGGGACAGCTGCCGTTACTAAGAGGGGTCTTTATGCAGTACAAACACAGTCCTATGGTTCTGAAGCCAGAGGAGGACAGTGTCAAGCGGAATTGGTTATTTCTGAACAACCTATTTACTCCCCCTCTACTCAGTATAATGATATATTGGTTTCTTTGTTTCAAAGCGCCCTCGATAGATATATTGTTAATTTAAAGCCTAAAGGTACGTTGATTGTTGATCCAAAATTGGTGACTAAAATACCAGCTAATAATTTCAATATTTATCAGGTTCCAGCCACAGAAACTGCCATTCAAATTGGTAATCGTATTGCTGCTAATATGGTTATATTAGGTTTTCTACAACCTCTACTAAACTTAGTTAGTGAAGAAGATTTAAAGAGCGTTATTAAAGAGACAGTAAAAACGAAATTTTTAGATATCAACCTCAAGGCTTTTAACGTCGGTTTAAGTATTGCTAGAGATTTAAAACCGATTTGGAGGGAATAGATGAGGCTATTTGAATTCCAAGGCAAGAGGATATTTAAAGAATATGGGATTCCCATTCAGTCTGGAAAACTTATTTATCCAGGTGATAGTGTACTTAATTTTTCTCCACCTTTAGTATTAAAAGCTCAGATCCTATCTGGAGGACGAGGTAAGGCTGGTGGTATTAAGATCTGGGATGGTAGCGAAGACTTACCCCAAATTATTAATGAGTTATTTTCTACTAAAATAAAGAATGAAAAGATAAAAGTAATTTTACTGGAAGATAAAGCAGAAATTTTAAAAGAACTTTATCTTTCTATGACTTTTAATAGAAGTAAGTCCACTCCTGTTTTAATTGCTGGGGCAAGTGGTGGTATTGATATTGAAAAGACAGCACAAGAAACCAAAGAACAGATTTCTTTTACTGAATTTAATTTTTTATTAGGAATTTTGGATTTTCAAATTAGAGGACTTGCTAAGAAACTCAATATTACCGACTTTATTGAATTTAGAAAAATTATACTCTCCATGTATCGTATTTTCAGAGAGTATGATGCATCTTTAGTAGAAATTAATCCTTTAGCCGTTACTCCCCAAGGATTAATAGCTATAGATGCTAAGATTGAATTGGATGATCAGGCTTCTTTTCGACATCAGGAATTGTTTCGCAAACTAAAAGAAGAAATAAAATCAATTACTAATGATACTTTGTCAGTGAAAAGTGAAGAAGATACCATTACTTATGTTACCTTACATGGAGATATTGGAGTAGTTTCAGACGGGGCAGGGACGGGATTGTTAACTTTGGACTTGTTAGCAAAGTATGGCGGTAAAGTAGCTAATTTTTGTGAATTGGGGGGTATAACTAATCCTGAAGTGGTCTTTAATGCCTTAAAGAAGGTCCATCAGGACCAAAACGTAAAGTGTGTTTTAGTGGTCTTAATTGGAGGTTTTAATAGAATGGATGAAATGGCAGAAGGAATAGTTAAGTTTTGTACCCAATCCAATAATCAGATACCACTTTTCATTCGTATGTGTGGGACGAAAGAGGATGAAGGGAAAAAAATAATGCATGAGGCAAAAATACCTATTTATGATGATTTACATGAAGTGGTTCAAAAAGTAGTCCAGAAAGCAAGGGAGAGATAAATGTCAATTTTAATTGATGAGAAGACAAAGGTTCTGGTATTAGGGATAACTGGTAAATCTGGTAGCTTGCAAACAAGTATAATGAAAGAATATGGTACCAATATTGTAGCAGGAGTCACACCTGGCAAAGGAGGTAGTTTTGTAGAAGGAGTACCAGTTTATGATTTGGTAAGTGAAGCAATGGAAGATCATCAAATTGATGTAGCAATAAGTTTTGTGCCTCCTCGTTTTTCTCGAGATTCCTGTTTAGAAATTATTGAGAATAATATCAAATTTCTAATTATTACTGCAGAAGGAATACCCGATCATGATGTTATAGACGTATTGCAATATGCCAATTTAAAAGGTACCAAAATCTTGGGCCCTGGTTCAGCTGGAATCATTGCTCCTGGTAAATGTAAAATTGGAGCACATCCTCCTAGAATGTATTTACCAGGCCATATTGGTATTATTTCAAAAAGTGGCGCGCTTTCTTACGAAATTGGCAAAACGTTGTCAGAAAAGGGAATAGGACAATCGACAGTAGTAGCTATCGGAGGAGGTCCTATTTGGGGACTAAAACAGAATGATCTATTGCCCATGTTTGAAGCTGATAATGAAACTAAAATCATAGTTCTGTTAGGCGAGATAGGCGGAACAATGGAAGAGGAAGCAGCAAAAATAATTAAAGAACATATCAAAAAACCAGTAATAGCTCTTATTGTAGGTAAATCGGCACCAAAGGGTAAGTCCTTGGGACATGCCGGAGCTATTATTGAAGGAAATTTAGGTACAGTAGAGTCCAAGATAGAAGCATTAAAAGAGGCGGGAGCCTATGTGGCTGAGGATTCCTTAGATATTGTCCGCTTAATAAAACAGATTGAGGGTGAAGAACATGTCGGTATATGTTGATGGAAAGATATGCAAAGGTTGTCAATTATGTATCTACTATTGTCCTAAGGAGGTATTTGAGGCAGGAGAAGAGGTAAATGACAAGGGCTTTGTAATTCCTAGAGTTACCCACCAGGATCGATGTATTAAGTGCAAACTTTGTGAGATTAGTTGTCCTGATTTGGCCATATATGTAGAATAATTTATTTTCTTATTTTATTTATTATTGATTAGGTAAATTAATTTAATAAAAATTAAAACGATTCATATTCGAAAGGCAATTACCATGACGAGTTATTTAATTAAGAATGTATGGATTTATGATGGTACTGGTACCAGACCTTTTTTATCAGATGTCTACATTGAAGATGAAAAGATTAAAGAAATAAAAAGAGGTATTACAATAAAATCAGACTTTGATATTAATGGTAAAGAAATGGCTCTATCTCCTGGTTTCATTAATGTTCATAGTCACTCTGATTTAATTGCTTTGACAGATAACAAGATGGAGCATGTCGTAAGACAAGGAATTACTACGGAAATAGTTGGGCAGGATGGTTCTTCTGTTGCACCGGTAACAGATGAAATTTTAGATGAATTAATGAGTAATATGGCTCCTCTTGCTGGAGTTCTTGATAAACCTTATTGGTGGAGAAGTTTTGGCGATTATTTAAAAGAGATAAAAAGGGCTAATCCTCCAGTGAAGATAGAAAGCTTAATTGGCCATGGCACAGTTCGGATGTGTGTTATGGGAAATGAAAATCGCCAGCCTTCAATTGATGAGTTAACTAGGATGAAAGAAATTGTTAGAAATAGCCTTAATGAAGGTGCAAAAGGACTTTCATTAGGATTAATATATCCTCCTGGTAGTTATGCTGATACTGAAGAGCTTATTGAAATTTGTAAAATAGTTGCTGAATATGATGGTATTGTGATGGTTCATATGAGGAATGAACAGGATAAAATACTTGAATCTTTAGATGAGATGATTAAAGTGGCGCAAGAAAGCAAAGTTAGAATGCATATTTCTCATTTAAAAGCTTTGGGACCTAAAAATTGGGGTAAAGCAAAGAAGGCATTAGAACAGATAGAGGAATTATTTAGGAAAGGTATGGAGATTAACTTTTGTCAATACCCTTATGAAGCAGCTAGTACTGGATTAAAAGTAATTGTGCCAATATGGGCATATGAGGGTGGTGAAGAAGCCTTTCAAAAACGCCTCAGAGAGAAAGAAATTTATTCCCGGATATTAAACGAAGTTAATAAAAATATTGAGGCTAGAGGAGGTCCAGAGAAGATATTAATTGCTACGGTAAAAACAGAGAAAAATTTTTGGATGTCTGGCAAAGATTTAAAGGTTATTTCAGAGAAATTAGGGTTATCTCCTGGTGAAACAGCTTTAGAATTATTAAAGAATGAGGGTCCTTCAGTTCTAGCAATATATTTTGCAATTAGCCTTGATGATGTCTCATTTATTATGAAAAGTCCATTACAGACAATATGTACAGATGGTATTATAGGAAATCATCCACATCCTCGAACCTATGGTTCATTTCCCAGGGTATTAGCAAAATATGTTAGAGAGCTTAAGGTTATGACTTTAGAAGAGGCCATTAGAAAGATGACTTTGGAACCAGCAAGAAGATTGCGCCTTTGGGATAGAGGTATTATTCGAGAAGGGATGAGTGCAGACTTGGTGCTATTTGATCCAGAAAAAATTTTGGATAAAAATACTTATCTTGAACCCAAAATCTATCCTGAAGGAATTTATGCAGTATGGGTGAATGGAGACTTAAAATTTCAAGTTATTGAGTGAGAGGGAAGAGCTATGGAAGAATATATTACTATTTGGCCAGAGAAATTAACGAAGGAAAACTTTGCATTGTATGGCGAAGTTATTGAAGCAAAAGGAGAGTACAAGATTATAAACCAAGGCAATGGGAAAAAATGGAACAATTTAGTTCATTTTTTAGATTAAATTAAGCAATAAGGGTTTAAATAAATAATATAATTAATAAAATAAATCAGAATTTTTAGAGGAGAAATCAGATGAAGTATGACCTGGTTATAAAAGATGGTAATGTAATTGATTTAGAGGATAATTCAGCTCTATATAAACCCTGGCATAAAGTAGATGTAGGAATTAAGGGAGAAAAAATTATTAAGATTGGTAGTATTGATTCACATGAAGGGGATAGAGTTATAAATGCAAATAATTTAGTTGTGTCTCCCGGATTTATTGATATACATACCCACTCTGATACTTATTTGCTAGCCAATCCTAAAGCGGAAAGTAAAATAAGACAAGGAGTAACCACAGAGGTTATTGGGAATTGTGGTCTATCAGCCGCACCTTTAGGTGGCAAGTATGTACCAACGAAATCAATTATATCAGATTGTGTAAAACCTAATTGGATTAGCATGGCAGAATATTTAAAGGTACTAGAACAAAATGGTAGCAGTGTGAATGTTATTCCCTTAGTAGGTCATAATAATATTAGAGGTGCAGTGATGGGATATGATATTAATTCTCCCTCTGCACAACAGCTTGATATGATGAAAGAGTTATTACAAGAAGCTTTTGATGCCGGAGCCTGGGGTTTTAGTACTGGTTTAAATATGCCTCCCGGTTCTAGTTCAAAACCTGAGGAAATAGTGGAATTATGCAAGATTGTTCACCAAAATAACGGTGTTTACCATACTCATATACGTGGACAGGGGGATCGTTTATTAAGTGCAGTTATCGAGGCAATAGAAACAGCAAAACGATCAGAGGTTCCATTGCATATTCTTCATCATAAAGGTATGGGAGATGCAAATGCAGCAAAGGTAGAATTCACCTTAGCTATGATTGATGAAGAAATAGACAATGGAATGAATATTACCATGGATATGTATCCTTATTTAGCAGGACAAGGTGGTTTAGCCATGTTTCTTCCCATCTGGGTTCACGAGGGGGGTCCAGAGAAATTAATTTCTAGATTAAAAGACCATCAATTAAGAAAGAAAATTAAATGGCAAATGGTTGAACCAGAGCTTTTACCTGGATATCAAAGTTATGCGCGAGAGTTGGGTTGGAAGACTTGTTGGGATAAAATTCAGATTTGTAACATTAATTCAGAGAAGAATCGAGATTTTGTGGGAAAATCTATTGCAGAAGTTAATCCCGGGGGTCAAGACATTCTTGATTTTATCTTTGATTTATTAATTGACGAACAAGGGGATGTCCCGGTAGTAATACCTGACCTTATTGATATAGATGATCGGTATTTTTTGATGGTTATTGGACATCCCAATACCATGTTTGGTTCTGACGGCTATTCTCTGGCTAGTACAGGACCACTGTCTAGTGGATTTCCTCATCCCAGAAGTTATGGTACCTTTCCGAGAGTTTTAGGGAGATTAGTAAGACAAAGAAGATTGTTTACCTGGAAAGAGGCAATACGGAAAATGACTTATTTACCGGCCAGATATTTAGGAATTCAAGATCGAGGTATTATCAAAGAAGGAGCATATGCAGATATTGTTATTTTTAATCCCGAAACAATAATTGATAACTCTACTTTTACCGATCCCCATCAATATCCTTCAGGAGTAGACTATGTTATCACCAATGGTGTTATTACCATTGAACAAGGTGAACATACTGGAGTATTGGCAGGTAAGGTTTTAAGGAAAGATAGATAACATAATAGGGAAGAAAATTATTAAAAGTTACAATTATGATAATTAGTAAATAAAATTATAATGGAGGATCTTTTAATGAAAGAACAAGTCATTGTCTCAGGAGTACAAATGTCAACGAAATGGCTAAATGTAGAAGAAAATTTAAATTTTATAAAAAATTCTATTGGCAATATAAGACAAGAGCACAATTCTGATTTAATTGTTTTTCCGGAGCTATCTAATTGTGGATATATTAAAGAGAGAGATAAGGTATTCGGGAGAAAGTTTACGAAAATGGCAGATACAATACCGGGAAGATTTACAGAAGAAGTTGGAAAAGTGGCAAAAAAATATAGTGTATACGTGATAATAGGAATGGTTCAACTTCACCCAGAAATTCCAGGAACATTATATAATGCAGCCGTATTGATAGATCCAAAAGGAGAAATAGTGGGTATACAACATAAGATGCATATACCTGGAGAGGAAAAGCACTATTTTATATCAGGAACTAACTGTGAAGTTTTTAAAACTGAAATAGGTAACATAGGTATTTCTATATGTTATGATGGACAATTTCCTGAATATACTCGAACATTGGCTTTGAAGGGGGCTGAAATACTTTGTATGATATGGAATATGCCTTCTTTTTCAAATCCACCGGAATTACTGGAACATATTACTGCAACAAGAGCTGCTGAAAATAGAATGTTTGTGGTATCAGTAAATCGGGTCGGTGTTGATGGGAATATTGACTTTTTTGGTCATAGTGTAATTTCTGATCCAGTAGGAAATTTTTTGGCTAAAGCTGGAGAAGAAGAAGCCATAATTACGGCTACTTTGAAAGAGGAAATATTATTAGAAGAACGACTTCAACAACCTGTTTTCAGAGATAGAAGACCAGAAATGTATTCTTATCTTTTAAAAAATATGTAATGGCAAATTTAAGAGAGTGTAAATATGAATTACTCAAAGGAAATGATCGGAGCTGGGATTTTAATTGATATATGTGGAGCAGTAAAATATGGAGAAAGAGTGGTTATTGCCACTGACCAAGAAAAACTAGAAATTGCAAATATAATGTTTGAAGCATGTTTATCTCGGAGAATTGAGCCTATTCTAATTAGTATGGTATCTAGAAAGCACCATGGTGAAGAACCACCCAAACCCTATGCTGCTACCTTAATGTACGCAGATGTTGTTTTTGCTGTGACCTCCTTTTCCTTATTTCATACTAATGCCAGAATTGAAGCTTGTAAAAAGGGTGTTAGATGGGTTAATCTTCCTGAATATTCTAAAAAGATGTTGTGTGAGGGGGGACTATTTGTCGATTTCCACAGACAAAGGGAAAAAGCTAATAAAGTTGGTGAAGTATTGTCAAAGGGTAATATAGTTCAGGTAACGACTAATAAAGGAACCAATATTATTTTTTCCATTAACGGTAGAAAAGCAATTATTGAGTCTGGTATTTCGGATCAACCTGGAATGGTTAATTCTCCTCCCGATATTGAAGTATGCATTGCACCTATAGAAGGAACAGCAGAAGGAATAATTGTTATCGATGGAAGTATTGTTTTACCAGGTTTAGGTCCGCTGAAAGAGGATGTGATTGCTTATGTATCCAGGGGAATGCTAAAGAATATTGAAGGTTTAAAAGATGCAATCTTATTTAAAAAAATTCTGGATATGGCTAATGATGATACAGTATTTAACATAGGAGAGTTTGGGGTTGGGCTTAATCCCAAATGTAGAATATGTGGCAGTATGTTGGAAGATGAGGGTGTTTATGGAACTGTACATTTTGGTCTGGGTGATAATCATACCATAGGCGGATTAATTGATTCGTCGATGCATACTGATGTGGTAATAACAAAGCCTACTGTTCTAGTTGATGAACAAATCCTTATTAAAGAGGGAGAAATAATAGGCATATAAATTTATTTCAATTTCTTTGAATTAAATTGTCTTTGAATATTCCTTAAAATTATAAATTAGTAGCGAAAAAGATGGGAGGTGATGGGAAAAAGATAAACATAAATGATAAATTTGAATATTAAAAACAACAAAAATTAAAAAGGAGAAAAGAGAAAATGAAAAAATTTTTAAATTTACCACTAATATTAATAACTATCTTAATAGTGATTTTATTTTCACTAGCAGTGAATGCACAGAAAGTACATGAATGGGACCTACCATCTGCCTGGGCTCCTACTAACTATCATGGTGTTTGTTTAAAGATTTTTGCTGACGAGGTTTATGAGAGGACCAATGGACAGGTAAAAATAAATATTCATTATGGTGGTGCTCTTGGTTATACAGGAGCAGAAATGCTGTCCGTTGTTCGTGATGGTTTAGTTCCCATAGGGGATATATTAAAGAATGCTCAAACTGGAGAGGAAAAATTCTTTGGAATTACTTCTCTGCCTTTCCTAGCACCTGGAGTAGTGGAATTGAGAATGTTACAATTCTTTACCAGACCAGTTGAAGATAGAATATTGGAAAAACATAATCAAAAAATGTTATACCAGGTTCCATGGCCAAGCAGAAATGTATACTCTAAAAAGAGAATTGATACCTTGGAAGACTTAAAAGGCTTAAAAATTAGGGTGGTAAGCAAAGAGGACTCAGATTTGTTTACTCTACTGGGCGCAACTCCTATCCAGATGCCTTGGGGTGAGGTAGTAACTAGCCTGGCCACTGGTGTTATTGATGGAGTGGCAACTTCAAGTTCTTCTGGTGTAGATGGTAAATTCTGGGAATTTTTAGGATATGCCAGCAGATGGAACTGGCATAGCTCAGAGGATATGGTCAATGTTAATTTAGATGCCTGGAATAGGCTAACTCCAGAATTACGAAAGATTATTGAAACAACAGCCCGCGAACTTGAACCAAAATTTACTGTAATTGCCCTTGAAGATACCTGGAAGGCAGAAAAAACTCTAATTGAGAATGGAATCGAAGTATATGATCCCAATCCAGAGTTAGTAAATAAATTTAGAGAAATTTCCAGAAGTATCTGGGAAAAACATATGGCTGAAGTACCAGAATCCAGAGAAGTAATTGATGATTATTTAAAAGTAATGGGTTATTAATGTTTTTCTTTACTTAATTTATACATTTAAAAATTAATAGCTGTTTGAATTAAAAAATGGGCAGGTTGGTAAATAAATTAAAGAATATTTATTTTAATTATCAACCTGCCTGGAAGGTAGGTTTACAGGTGAAAGAAAAAATTATTGCTTTATCCAGAATTCTTGATAACATAACTTTTAAATTGAATGGTTTAAGTAGCATATGTATTGTCATTATCACGGTATTTATTTTAGCAGAAATAATAGCAAGAAGATTTTTTAATTATGGTTTTTTATTCGTATTAGAAGTAAGTTCTTATTTATTAGCAGTATCATGGTTTCTTTCTAGTGCCTATACCTTGCGTACTGATGGACATATTAGAGTAAATGTTCTTACCAATATTCTGAAAACTGAACGCGCAGCTAAGTTATTAGATATTTTTGCCACTCTTATATGAATTATTATAACTTTATTTATTTTTTTAGCTGTTTTTAGATTAACTAGTGATTCTTTCTTTCTTAAGAAAACATCTTTTAGTGCCTTACGAGCACCATTATATGTACCACAATTATTTATTACCATTGGTATGTTGGTCATGTTATTACAAATGATTATGAGGCTGATATTGTTATTAATTAATGAAAAACCAGATATTGATCTGAAAAGTAAAAAATAACTAAAAACTTACAAGGAAGGAAAAAAAATGACTGCAGTTTATGTCACAATATTATTTTTAGTGGTGATCCTTGGTAGTACGGTGTGGGTTGGATTAGGATTAACGGGGGTTGGTATTGGAGTAATCAGTATCTTTCGTAGTTCTATGCCCTTTATTAGGCATTTAGGTTTCAGTTTGTGGAATACAGCTACTGCTCCAACCATGATAGCATTGGTATTATTTGTACTTATGGCTGAAATATTATTTAGAACCAAACTTTCTGAGTTAATATTTTCTGGATTAGCACCATGGGTAAATAGAATTCCAGGCAAGTTAATGCATACTAACGTTTTAGGATGTACACTTTTTGCTGCTGTTTCTGGCTCTTCTGCAGCAACTGCAGCAACTATTGGTAAAGTTACTCTTTCTGAGTTGGAAAAAAGAGGATATGATCATACCATGTCCATTGGAAGTCTTGCTGGTGCAGGAACTTTAGGTTTTATGATTCCTCCTAGTACAATGCTAATCATTTATGGAGTTCTAGCTGAAGAATCCATTCTTAAGCTTTTTTTAGCAGGTTTCATTCCAGGATTTATTATTTCCGGATTATATATTGCATATATTATTTTTTATTCTCTATTTGTAAAAGATGTTGCTCCTAATGAAAAATTACAATTTACATCTAAAGAAAAAATAAGAAGTTTAATAAACTTAGGACCAATTGTTTTTTTAATAGCTTTAATTATGGTAGCAATGTATGGAGGCTATGCCACTCCTACTGAAGCAGCTGCAGTAGGAGTATTTGGGAGTCTTTTAATAGGATTTTTTCAGAAATCTTTAAGTTTTAAAGCTATTAAAGATGCGTTAATGGCTGCTACCAGAACTGGTTCTATGATAGGATTGATTATTATTGGAGCAGTATTCCTTTCCCAAATTATGGGTTTTCTTGGGATTCCGGGCCTGTTAGCGAACAAAATTGCCGCTTTAAATTTATCTCCATTTGTATTAATAGCACTTTTATTATTATTTTATATTTTCTTAGGTTGCATTATGGAAGGGATGGCAATCCTGGTGATGACTTTACCAATTACCTTACCATTAGTACTGCAAGCTGGTTATAGTAAAATTTGGTATGGTATTTTTATGGTTATTGCCATTCAAATTGCTCAGATCACACCGCCAGTAGGATTTAATCTATATATTATTCAAGGTTTAACGGGAGATAAGATAGGATATGTATCCAAAGCAGTCCTACCTTTTTTTATTATCTTAGCCCTATTTGCCTTACTAATTACTGTCTATCCACAAATTGTTGATTATGTACCCAATCATATTATATTTAGAGGATAAGCTTAACAAACAATTTATAATTTATTAAGGATATATTGAGGATATAATATGTTTAGTTATAGCGGAAAGGTTGCCTGGATAAATTTATCTGATAAAAAAATATTTATTGAGCCTACTCAAAATTATAAAAATCTTATAGGAGGAAGAGCTGTTGGAAGTTATTTAGTGTTTAAAGAAGTCCCAGAAACTGCTCACCCTTTAAGTCCAGGAAATATTCTCTCATTTAATACCGGACCATTAACAGGAACACTGGCACCATCTGCTGGTAGAATTAATATTAGTACAAAAAATGTTGCTACTAAGGGCATTTCCTTTGCCAATGCTGGTGGTTATTTTGGTCCAGAATTAAAATACGCCGGATTTGACCATTTAATTATACAGGGTAAGGCAGAAAAGCCAGTCTATCTTTTTATTCATGATCTTCATATAGAGATTAAATCTGCAGAACATCTTTGGGGTAAAGACACTTGGGAAACCGAAGAGTTGATAAAGAAAGAACTTAAGGATGAAAAAGTACGGGTAGCATCTATTGGTCAGGCTGGGGAAAATTTAGTTTCTATGTCTTGTATAATGTTTGACCAATCAAGGGCTGCTGGTTGGGGTGGTTGTGGTGCAGTTATGGGTTCAAAAAATCTCAAAGCAATTGCGGTGAGAGGGACTAAATCTTTGAAGCTATGCCGTCCTGAAGAATTCATGGATATTAATAGAAAAATTTGGCAGCGCTTACTTAGTACCAATACTGTTCGTCTCTTTCATAAATATGGTAACTTTGGTACCTCTGGGGCGGGAGGTATCTTTGGTAATTTACCACAAAGTGTAAGAAATATGGAGGATGAAGTTTGGGATGCAAACAAAACAATGCAGGTTAGAGAAATTATCTTTAAGGAAAAGTACGAAAAGAGAAAATTAGCAGATTTTACCTGTCCCCTTGCTTGCAGTCGTTATTATCATATAAAAGAAGGTAAGTTTTCTGGACATATGCTTGAAGCACTGAAAACAAATGTATATAGAGCTTTTGGCCCAAATATTGATTTAGATAATAGAGAGTACATACTTATAGCAAATGAAATGGCAGATAGGTATGGAATGAATTGTGATTCTCTTTCATCAGCTGTAGCCTGGGCTATTGATGTTTATCAGCGTGGTTTGATTGATAAAGAAATAACTGATGGGCTTGTTCTCCCCTGGGGCAATGGAGTATTACAATTGAAATTATTTAATATGATTGCTTTTAGAAGTGGGTTTGGGGATTTATTAGCTGATGGTGTCTATCAGGCAGCCAGAAAAGTAGGAAGAGGTACTGAAAAATACGCTATGCAAGTAAAAGGTCACGGGATATGTGAACAAGGTATGAGATCTCATAAAGGATGGGCTTTGGGAATCATCACGAGTCCTATTGGAGGTGGTCATCTAGCAGGCGCTCCAAATACAGAGCAGAAGAGATTATCGGCTGAAATAGGAGAACGTTATTTTAAGGTTCCTACAGCAGGAGAACCAACAACCTATGTGGGCAAAGGAAAATTAGTTTCTTGGTTTGATAAATATAAGGCAATTTCTGATATAGTAGGGGTCTGTGTATTTACTACCTATTGGATTGATACTTCTTTTCTTGGGCCAGATGATTTTGCGAACTTGTTGACTAGTGCAACTGGTGAACAAGTACAAGGAAAAGAATTATTAGATTTAGGCGAGAAGATTTGTAATATTGAGAAGGCTTTTAATACCATTCATGCTGGTTTTACTAGAAAGGATGATTTTCCTCCTTATAAATTAACTGATATTCCCATTTCTTCTGGCGAATTTGCTGGAGAAAAGTTATCAAAAGTAGAATGGGAAGAGATGTTAGATGAATATTATATTTCTCATCATTGGGATACCAAAACAGGATTACAAACGAGGGAATGTCTGGTTGATCTTGAACTTGACTACGTTCAAGATAAACTTAAAAGAGCAGATAAATTGCCGATTAAAAAGTAAAATAATAATAAGTTCCATTGGCCAAATAATAATGAAAGCAAAAACAGAATATAAATATACAATAAAAATTATTCCAGAACAATGTAGTGGTTGCCAAGCATGTGTATTAGCATGCTCATATCATTTTTCCCAAAAATTTGGCTTAACTAATAATAGTAGTATCCAAATTTTTCGGAATAATAAAAATGGAGAAATTAGCATTACTTATAAACGAACAAGTTGTGATATGTGTCCAGAGGAAGAAATCCCGCTGTGTATGCAATTTTGTCCACTGGATGCTATTAGGTTTACCAGAACAAAAAAATAATTATTATTAAAATTTTTCTGAAAAGGAGATCAAAAAGTGAGTAAATATCCCTTCATATCCCAGTCAGTAGCAAACATCAGCCCTTCTGCCACAGAAAGTACCTCCTTCTTGGCTAATCAAATGAAGAGGCAGGGTATTGATATTATCAGTTTTGCCCAGGGAGAACCAGATTTTGACACACCTGATCACATCAAAGAAGCAGCAATACAGGCCATCAAAGAAGGCTTTACCAAATATACCGATGTCCCCGGGATCCCAGAGCTGAGAAGAGCAGTAGCAGAAAAATTTAAAAGAGAAAACGGAATTCTATACGAAGAGGAGCAGATTGTCATTACCAATGGTGGGAAACAGGCACTTTATGAAGTATTCAGAACCATCTGTGAAGAGGGCGATGAGGTTTTAATTCCTACTCCTTGCTATGTGAGTTATGCCGAGCAAATAAAACTAACTGGAGCACAGCCGGTCTTCTTTGCAACCAAAGAGGAACACAACTTTCGTCCTACCCTAGAAGAAGTAGCTCAAAGCTTCAATCCCAAGGTAAAGGCTTTTATTATTAATAGTCCTAATAATCCCTCAGGTGCGGTAATTGAAGAGGATGAACTAAAGAAGATTTCTGCCTTCTTGCTTGACAAAGAAGTCTTTATTATCACTGATGAAGTTTATGAGCATCTTATTTATGATGGTAAAAGGCATGTCAGTGTTGCCTCTTTAGGTGAGAAAGAAAAAGAGATGTCCATCACTGTTAACAGTGTTTCCAAAACCTATGCTATGACTGGATGGCGAGTAGGTTATGTAGCAGGACCTCAAGAGATAATAAAGGGCATAAATAATCTGCAAGGTCATGCTACTGGCAATGTCAACTCCATTGCCCAAAAGGCGGTTATTGCTGCTCTAAATGGCACTCAGAAACCAGTCCAGAATATGGTGCAAGAGTATGCTCAAAGAAGGGAATATATGGTCCAGAGATTAAATCAGATTGAAGGCATAAAGTGTCAATATCCCGACGGAGCCTTTTATACCTTCCCCAATATTACTGCCTTATATGGTAGAAGATACGAGGGAAATATTATTAAAGATGATCTGGATGTTGCCAGATTCTTCTTGGAGAAGGCTCATGTGGCCGTCGTTCCAGGGATAGCCTTCAATTATCCTGGTTATGTTCGTTTGGTATTTGCTAAGTCGATGGAGGAGATAGAGGAAGGACTAGACAGGATGGAAAGGGCTATAGTAGAATTAAACTAATTAAGCCAATATTTTTTCTTATATAGATTGTCTAAAGTAGAAAGAGAAAGGAAAAAAGAAGTATGAAAATAGTGCGATACCAGAAAAATAATGAGATATTTTATGGAATTTTTAAAGGTGATTTTATCCAGAGATTAGAAGGGGATATCTTCCAAGCCATACAATTTAGTGATATAAAAGACAGAAGGGATGAGGTAAAATTGCTGGCCCCAGTATCTCCTCCTAATATAATTGCTATTGGGTTAAATTATAGAAAACATGCTGAGGAGAGTGGGCAGGGTTATCCGGATAAACCAATTATATTTTTGAAGGCTACTACTAGTGTAATTGGGCCAGAAGATAACATTATTTTGCCGGAGATGGCTCCTAAGCAAGTTGATTATGAGGCTGAATTGGTTGTTGTTATTGGAAAAAAGGCAAAGAATATTGAGATAGATGAGGTTGATAATTATATATTAGGTTATACCTGTGGTAATGATGTATCAGCTAGAGACTGCCAACTCCGTCTTGATCAACAATGGGCTAGAGGTAAGTCTTTTGATACTTTTTGTCCTCTTGGTCCCTGGATTGAGACTGAACTACCCAATCCTGATTTATGTAGGATCAGGTCAATATTAAATGGGCAGGTTATGCAGGATTCTAATACTTCAGATCTTATCTTTGGAGTAAGAGAATTAGTTAGCTATTGCTCAAAAAATTTTACTCTTCTACCTGGTACTATTATTATGACTGGTACCCCAGGCGGAGTCGGTTTTGCTCGTAAGCCACCGTTATTTTTAAAACCTGGCGATATTATTGAGGTTGATATAGAAGGGATTGGTATCCTAAGTAACAAAGTACTTTAATTTTTTAGAATAAACTATCTTAGTTAGTAATCGCAAAGGCCATTTAGAGGGACTGGCTAATCTTCTCCAGGCCTTCTTAATTTTTTTTAATTCTTCTTTCTGAATGTATTTTTTCCCATATCTTTCTTTATTAAAACCATCAATAATTAGACGCATATCTTGGTAATTGTTAGGGAAGAAAATAGCCAAACATTCCCCATATTCTAGAGGTGTATGAAATTTTTGTCTTGGGATGCCACTATATCTACCCCACTGGCAAAGTTTTTGAAATAGGTCAGCGGTATTTTCTTCTTTTCTTTGGGAAGAAGGTAAAGTGATAAAAAATTTGGTTAGAAGTTTTTTAGCTTTAAAAAGGATATCTTTTATCCAGAGACATAATTCCTCAAAAAAACCTTTTTTTGCGATATCTAGTTCAGTCTTTAAAGAGAACCATTTCCAGAGAGAAAACAATAACCAACCTATTACTAATATAGTCAGTAATATTAGTAAAAAGATACCCCCCCAGATAAGAATCCATTGCAGTATTTTATCTAACCACGAAAGTTCATTACTATCAGGCAAAGATATTGCTGGGTCAGCTGAATGGATGGGGCTAACCTCAACAGTGCGGTAGCCGAAACCAAAAAGGAAAGAGATAATTTTTAAGAGTATATTACCAATAGGATTAGAAATCACTTTTAATAAATAATAACCTGCCTGAGCAGCAGAAGTCATTTGGGGTAAGAAGAATAATGAAATCCAACTAAACAAAAGCAATAATATTGGAATAAGACCGAATAATATCCACTTTTTACCATATTGATTGTTAGATTTTATTTTTGAGCTTCTTAAGTTTTGGGAGAGAATCATGGTTAGCATGCTGAAAAGAAAATAATAGCTTATTAATACACTAGAATTAGGAAAGGGAGTACCAGTACTTCCAGAAATTATAAAGGTTAAAACTAGCATGAAAATTCCGAGGTCAAAGCGAGAAGTTATCGCTAAGTAGTCACATGAACGATTTATTAATTTGTATCCACTAAACCAAAAACAAGAAAACCAGAAAATAAGTAAAAAATAGGTAAATCCATCTAGTGGTCCAAATTGTTTATAAAAAAACATTTGTAACCATTTTACATTGAGAAATGATACATTCCAGAAGCCATAATTGTGCAGAGTATAAAGTAAAATTAAGGCATAGAAAAGAAAATGTAGGAAAAAATGTATAGCTATTCTTTTTCCTCTTCCTTTAATAATAGAAGTAATAATTACAGGAGTAAAAAAAGCTATTATTGCAGACCATATAGGAAAGAGAGGAGAATTTAACATTAAGAAGAATACACAGGCCAGTGCATACAACCAGGTTATTTCCATCATGCCAGAGGATATGATTACCGATATTACATTTCTTTTTTTGACTTCAGACATTCTATTATTATTCTTGATCATATTTATTTATAAATTATGATTTATATTTGATCTTTCGGTTTGGTTGAAATCTAACACTTCTCCATATATTTCACTTAATAAAAATGATGGAATACAATCAATTTTTCTTTTATAAGAAGCCTTTGCTATAATGCAATATACAGGAACATTATGTTTTTTTAGCAATTGGCAGATTTGAATATTTTTTTCATTAATACTATAGTCACAATAAAGACATCCAGTTCCAGCAGGTAGGTAAATATCTTTAAACAGTATATCATCCAAAGAACAAGATTCTGCCATTGTTAATCTTGCCAGAAATTCCATGGCTGCAGAAAGTTGTTCAGGACCTGTACCAAAAGAAAGAATAGCAGGTATGTTACTTCCAGCAGATTTTCCATTAGAAAGTATACCATATGAGCTTCCTTGTCTATCAAATTCCAAGAGAATTGCGGCTACTACTTCGAGGGTTTTCTCGAATAATTTAACTTGTCTTTTTTTCTGAAAAAAACTTACCTCAATTAATAATAGTGTTTTTCTTTGTGTGGAAGGATCAAATATTTTTGACTGAAGTTTATTATATCTAGCGCTGGCTTTCCAATGAATGAATTTTGCTGGTTCTCCATATTGATAGTCACGAGCAGCAATAGGATAGATAGGATCCTTAATCGGGTTGTTATTACCTGTTTTTCCGAATAATTCTTTTGTAGGTGTGGGGAGAAAGTTTAAAGAGATTGGTCTAGGATAAATAAGCACTTCTACTGTGGAATGTGATAAACATTTTCTCTGCTGGAAGAAACCTAAAATATCACTGGTTTCCATAAAAGGAGGTCCAACTTGATAACAACCTCTTTGTTTGGCAGTAAAATTAAAATTCCAGAAAAAATTATCATACCAAAGGAGATAGAATTCTACACCCAGATAATCATTTTCTCTATCTATTTTTAAAATAAGGCCTTTTTCAATAGGTATTAATAATTTTAACCAGATGGGTAGTATTTTGTTATTATAGATTTTTACCTGTAATAAAATAGTTTCGCCAGGAAATCCTTTTTTTGTCTCAGCATCATAAGAATAATAGATATTTTTTATACTAAAATGACTCCATAGTTTACAAATATAAACTATGGTCAAGATTAGTATGGAGATTAAAATAAGATTTTTCTGGGATAAGAGCAATGCGATAAACAATAATATTAGTACCAGGAATCGAAAAAAACGGTCAGTAAAAATAGAGCTAAGTGGATGATCATAATTTTCCTTATTCATTTACCTATTTCCATGGTTGGTATTTCTATCTGTTTTAAAATTTCTTGTAGTAGTTTTTGAGTAGAGGCACCTTTTAGCTTTTCCTTTGTTTCCATGACAATACGATGTGCGAGTACTGGAATAAAAAGCTCTTTGATATCATCAGGTATGACAAAATCTCTGCCTCTCAAAGCTGCTAAAGCTTGCGCTGATCGCATTAGGTGTAGAGAGGCTCTTGGACTAGCGCCAAAATGAATTTTGGAAGACTTTCTAGTAGCATTAGCCAGTGAAACAATATAGTGACTAATTTCTTCAGAAACATGAACTTTGGTCCTCTCTTTTTGAAAACTTACTATCTCTTCAGGAGTAGTTACAGGTTCCAATTTCTCTAAAGGATCATCTTTTTGAAAACGTTCTAAGATTAACCTTTCTTCTATATAAGAGGGATAATCCAATCTAATACGCATTAGGAATCTGTCTAGTTGAGCCTCAGGGAGGGGAAATGTTCCTTCCAATTCAATTGGATTTTGAGTAGCAATTACAAAAAAAGGCTCCGGGAGATCCATGGTTTTACCATCAATAGTAACTTGTCTTTCCTGCATACTTTCCAGTAAACTGGATTGAGTTCTGGGAATAGTTCTATTAATTTCATCGGCCAATACTATATTAGACATTATGGGACCTTGTTGAAAAACAAACTTACCTTCTTTCTGGTTATAAATATTAAATCCGGTTATATCTGAAGGAAGCAAATCAGGAGTAAATTGTATACGATGGAAAGCTCCACCGATACTTTTAGCCAGAGATCTGGCCAGGAGAGTTTTACCAACACCAGGTACATCTTCTAATAATAGGTGTCCCTCAGCTAACAGGGATACCAGTGTTAATTCAATTGCTTTTTTCTTTCCTACAATAACCTTATTAATATTATCCATTATTTTGTGACAAGTTGAAAAATCCAAATTTCCCTCCTATTTTTGTGAACGTCTATTCATATAAATTAAATAAAAAATAGTTTAATTAATTATAACTAAACTATAATTATATCAAGGTAATAATGACAAAACAAGTAAAAATTTTAGAAGAATCATTCTTCTCTAAATGGATATACATTATATATTGTTTCTTTCAAAAGCCTTTTTCAGTTCCAGTAAAGGGATATTTTTAAAAGAAGATGATTCATTATGGAATATATTTTCATAATAGGAGTTATTAAATAACTCAATTCAATAACCTTCATTAGTTGATAACATTTTAGTTTTAAATAAATTACCATAAAAAATTCTTATATATCTATTTATGATATTATGCTATATATTAAGTGTTATTACTTAATTGTACTATTTTCGAGTACTGTTTACACTTTAGTTTAAATTAACTAAAAAAATTGGTCATGCATGTTGTCTTTCCTATAGAATAGATATAACCAAAATATCACTATAGGAAGGA
>Ga0067045_1004181_pt1 | contig 21974 bp, 16 predicted proteins | sample TerdegcTABiofilm_FD_59184 | JGI IMG/M metagenome (GOLD analysis project Ga0067045, IMG submission 59184) | Combined Assembly of (Gp0054472, Gp0054536) Wastewater bioreactor microbial communities from Singapore -Terephthalate degrading...
TGTAATTATGGGTGTCTCCCTTGGCCTGGCTGTAGTTATCCCCTTCGTCTTTTCCTACCTAGAGTTTCGCCGGCAGCAACAATGAATGCTTTGAAAAAGAGCTAGGGTTGTCCCTGGGGCAACCCACGGAGTAGTAGCGCGGTGACAGCGCCCGTAGTCTGGCGAAAGCCTATGGTCTACGAACCTGGGTGCTCCTTACTTCAGTGAGGGGAGGAAGTCACTGGCCAATAGTAAAAAGGAGACGCTGATTAATAACACCTTTGAATATAATCATGCAACATCGGCTCAATGAACTTATATTTGCCCCGGCCCTCTTTTTCAATTACAGCACTTACAATAAGCCGATCAATTGCTCTCTTAATATCATTTGGATGGTTCTCGTCCTTATAAATTACCTCCCCAATGGAAAGGCGGCGAAGGACTTCCCGGACAAGAGGTTTTTTACCAACCTCGTCCAATATTTCATCAAAGACAGGTGTAAGAGTGATTAAGGCTCGCTCATAGGCGATTCTTACTATCTTGCTTGATAACTTCTTTCCCCCGGTTTCCAACAATGTATAATATGCCTCCGAACAAACAAGCATCGTATCCTGTGGATGCCCTCCGGCCAACCGGACGATTTCTTTTAATACATAATCACTGCTTATCTCAATACCTTTTTCATTAAACTTACGGGTAATATAACCCGTCCAGGCCTCCTCCGTTATCTGCGGGATGGGGAGTACTGTGGCGAAACGATAGAAAGCGTGTTTCTTTCCTGCAAAAAGAGATTGCATCATACCTTCTTTTGATCCAAGAAAAAGATATGCTACGTTCTTCTGATGCTGAAAATGAGAACGCATAACCTTGTATATATTTATTCCACCGATTTGACCGGCGTCCTGGAACTCGTCAAAGACCACTACCATACGCTTGTTATCCTTTTCAGCAAGAATATCCGGCAGATTTAAAGCGTATTCCAATAGTGTCTCATCATCCATTTCCTTCTTTGGAAAACCGATGTTTAGCTCTAAATCCTCCACCTTAACTGCAATTTTGGCAGCACCGGCCAGCAGCTTCGCCCGGTCCCATACAGCGTTCACCGTTTTTCTTATTCCGGTTCTGTTTTCAAGACAACTATTGATGATGGATTCAGCAATGTTTCTCTTGCTTGATGAGCGGAAGAAGTCAATCGAAGCCACGTAAAATCCCTTTTTCTTTAACATGCGCAAAACTTCGTTAGCTATAGAGGTTTTCCCGATCCTGCGCGGTCCCGCAAGCATCACACTCTGACCTTCGGCCAATCTGGTTTCAAGAGATATAATAAAATCTTCCCTGCCGACAATGTCGTCTTCTGGTACCGGACCACCGAGTGGAAATAACATGAAATCACCCTCAATAAATGTTACAATTTTAGTGATATTATATCACAAAAACAGTAATAATATAAGTAGTACTTTAAAAAAAAATTGAAACAAGGATGAATCAAAAGCGTACTTAACCTCAAACAAACTGATGCTTGAGGTTATTTTTGCTTAGATTGGTACAATAAACCAATTATATACATAAACTGTTATTATGAGATAAAATTCTACTGTCAAGGGGGTATTTCGAAGAATGCCGATAATAGTATTAGACCCCGGTCATGGCGGAACCGATCCAGGGGCTGTTGCTTTCGGTCTTATGGAAAAGGATATTACTCTGGACATAGTCAAAAAAATCAGGGAAAAGCTGAGTGCTTATCAGGTTGAGGTGCATCTGACCAGGGATGCCGATGTTGACATGAGTTTGTATGATAGAGCCAGTATGGCCAATAAACTGGGAGCTGACTACTTTATGTCCGTCCATGTCAACGCTGGTGGCGGTACGGGTTTTGAAAGCTATGTTTATACCTATGCCGGTAATCAAACGATATCCTTGAGGGATATCATCCATGTCCGCGTAAGCAGTTATTATCAGAACGCCGGATTCGTGGACCGTGGCAAGAAAAGCGCTAATTTTGCCGTACTCCGCTTGACTGACATGCCCGCCATACTTCTGGAGAATCTTTTTATTGACCGGCAACAAGACGCGGCTAAACTCGCTGATTCGTCTTTCCGGACAGGAATTGCCAGGGCTGTTTCCGCAGGTCTAGTAGGGGCATTTAACCTGAATGCCGTTGTCTGGGATCCCGCGTCGGAAATAAACAGTATTAAGTCCGATGGTTTGATCACATCAGATCACGTGCCGGATGAGAAATTGGTTTGGAGTTTGTTCGCGGCGGTAATTAACCGGTACCGGGGGAGAAGCTCAACTTCTGATCCATGGAACCCCGGCAGTGAGGTCGGCAAACTTAAAAGCGACGGATTGATTAACTCGGACCATGATCCTGCGGCTGAGGTTGTCTGGGGAGAGTTTGCTACCGTATTAAACCGGCTGCGGGGTATAGGTGTATCAAGTCCCTGGGATCCTGCCGTTGAAATTCAAAAACTGATCAACAACGGACTGTTAAAATCAAATCACGACCCTGCTGCTACAGTAAACTGGGGCGAGTTCGCCGCTGTCCTGAACCGGCTGAGGGGAAAGTAGTCTCAAAAGCATTTTCGCGGATGAGATAGCTTAGAACCAGAGAGTGATGGGTGCGACCAAGGGATTCTTATATTTTTTTACGGTGGGAATCCCTTGTTTAATTTTTGCGGGCGTAAAAGGGTTCTGGCGGAAATTTATTACGGTTCATTAGCTGAAAATATGCCGGATATGCAGGATTTAATGATTTTAAACGGAATAATTGGTGAAAAACAATTATTGAAATATCTTTAATCAAGTGATTATGATTAGGTAGTTGCCATTACAGAAGCAAGATTAGCCAGTTAAAAAGGTGGTTCCCAGTATAAAGTGTAGACCAGGTAATACCCTTGTTTACTTGCTTATAATGGTGATGAAACGATGATGAAGAGAGAAGTAATTACTACTTGTACGAGAGACTGTACAAATACCTGTGGTCTGGTCGCTACGGTGGAACAGGGTAAACTCGTAAATCTGCGAGGGAATCCGGAACACCCTGTTAACAGGGGCAGAGTCTGTCATAAATGTGCCAGGTTCGTGAAGCGGGTCTATAGTCCGGAGCGCGTGCTTACCCCTTTACGAAGAAGGGACGGCGGATGGACGCGGATTTCCTGGTCTGACGCATTGGATGAAATTGCCGGGCGGATGGAGCGGATCAAGAGCCGTTTCGGTCCTGAAGCCGTTTTATATTATCAGGGCTTTGGAGAACGTACCGCTCTTAAGCTATTAAACGCCAGGTTTTTTAATTTATTCGGCGGTGCTTCCACGCTTTACGGCACGCTCTGCGGCGGAACCGGGCAGGCAGCCCAGGACCTCGACTTTGGGCGTCGTGTATCCCATGACCCGCTGGATCACCTGAACAGCAGGTCGTTAATCCTCTGGGGTAGAAACCCTGTTGTCACTAATATAAATCTGGTCCCGATTATTAGCCAAATACGCAAAAAAGGCGCGCCAGTCGTTTTGATAGATCCGGTGGCATCGGAGAGTAGAAGTATTTGTGATTACCACATCCAGCCCGCTCCCGGCAAGGACGCCTATCTGGCCATGGCGGCGGCCAAGATTATTTTAGCGCGTGAAGCAGAAGATATTGACTTCCTATCCAGGCATAGCGAAGGATTTGCCGCCTACCGAAAAATATTGGATGCTTTTACGGCGGCGGAACTGGCTGCGGCCTGTGACGTGCCCCTGGAGCAGGTTGAGTTCCTGGCGGATCTGCTCATTAACCGGAAGCCCACCGCCATTCTGTTAGGCTGGGGACTGCACCGGTGGGAATATGCCCATTATACCATTCGCAGCATTGACGCTTTAAACGCTATCGCCGGAAATATCGGTGTGGCCGGCGGCGGGGTAAGCCAGGGGTTTGAGGAATATGGGCCATATGACTTGAATTGGACGGGTGGCGACATTAACCCAAACAGTAGAAAACTTTTAATGCCGCTGATCGGGGAAGAGATTTTAAAGGCACAGGATCCGCCTGTGGAGATGATTTTTGTCACAGCCGGAAATCCGGTTGGCATGGCTCCTAATTCCAATAAGGTGGCGGAGGCGTTTGCCAAGACCCCATTTGTGGTGGTAGCGGGTCATTTTATCGATGACACTGCTGATTATGCGGATATCTTTTTACCCAGCACCACCTTCCTGGAGGAAAAAGACCTGGTGGCCGGTTTCGGGCATAACTATATAGGGCCGGTGAATCGTGCCATTGAGCCTTTAGGTGAAAGCAAGTCAGATTTCGAGATGTTTCAGACGCTGGCTGAGAGGTTCTCTTTTGCCGCGGAATTTAACCGCAGCCTGGAAGATTGGTTGTCCTTACTGATAAAACCTGTACTTGACAAAGGCGTAACTATTGAGGAGCTTTTCGAGGGGCCGGTAAGAATTCCTGACACTCCCATGGTACCTTATGCCGATCGGATTTTTCCGACTCCTTCGGGCAAGTTCATGTTTATGCAAGAGTTCGAGCCGCCTGTTAGGCGACAGAATGATGAGGAATTCCCATACCACTTAATGTCAGTTGTGGCACGCGACTGGATTGGTTCCGAGTCGACCCTTTCAGAACAGAGCGAATTGCTTACGGTTCGTCTTAATGATAAGGAGGGTTCGAGACTGGGTCTTAATGACGGGAACACAGTTCGTATTGTGAGCAACACTGGTAAGATGAAAGCCAGGGTAAAGCTGGACGGCGCGCAAAGAAGGGATATTGTTGTTTGCCCCAGGGGCGGCTGGATAAAAGCCGGCAGGGGTGTAAACGTGTTAACCTGTGATCTGGTGAGCAAGCTGGGAAACGGTACTCCCTATTTTGAAACGAGGGTGAACATTAAGCCTGTTTAAGTGGATATATTTTGCACCGGCAGGCGGCTCACTTCAATTTTCTTTTTGACCCTCTGTAAAACTTTAATGACCCCGGCGCCAAAAAAGAGATAGAAAAGCACGTTGCCTGCGGCGTGGAAGGTGTCAAACCAGATGCTGGCGGCGTAGGTGGCCAGGAAGGACTGCCAACTCAAGGGGTAGATGAAAGCCATCCAGGTCCAGACATTCATAATGCACCCAAAAAGGTAGCCCCACGTAAACTGGAATACAATCATGGCCCATTTCCCCGCGCCGGGGAAGGCAGCCCTAAAATAAGCGGCGGAAGAACCGGCCAATCCCCAGGCAAACATTTGCCAGGGAGTCCACGGGCCCTGCCCGAGAAAAAAATTTGACGCCAGAGCGGCGGTGGAGCCGACCATAAATCCGGTTCTCGCCCCGAAAACATAACCGGAGACAATGACCAGGAAGGTGACGGGCTGAATATTCGGCAGGGCCGCCAATGACACCCTCCCTACGGCCGCAATCGCTCCCAGCACGGCAATGACGGCAATTTCCCTGGTGGATGCGCGGCTTTTCTCAAAGCCCCAGTATAAAAAAAGAATGGCAACGCATACTATGGCGGCTGAGAGCAGGCTCCAGTTCGATTTAATAGGGCTGTCGGCGGTGACGGAAAAGGCCAGTAGACTGGTTATGACTAGAAGGAAAAGGGGTAAATTCCATTTTATGTTAAATACTGACAAAAACAAATCACTTCCTTCCTAATATGGGGAAAGGCGCATCTTATTTAATGCTTCACGGAAAGTAAGCACGCTGCTGTCGATGTCCCGGAACAATCTGCTTATTTGCGGCGCGTAGAACATTGAACTGCCGAGCGCCGCGTGCTTCAGCCCGTCGCAGGCGACCCTGCCGTCAAAAAGCATCACCACGCGGCAGGCGTATTCCGCCGCAAACTCCACGTCGTGAGTCACTACGATCACTGTCGTTCCGTCTTTCGCAATCTCCCGCAGCAGGCTGCCCAACCTGGCTTTCAGGCCGTAGTCGAGGCCTCGTGTCGGTTCGTCCAGCACCAGAAGCCGCGGGCCGGCCACCATTACCGAGGCCAGGACCACCCGTTGCCTTTCCCCGCTGCTCAAGTCACGCGGGTTGGCTTGCCGGTGGCGGGTCAGGTCCAGCTTTTCCAGCAACCGGTCTACTCGGCCCTCGTCTGGCAGCTCCAGGTTTGCTAGGGTGAAGCGCAATTCCTCTGCTACGGTATCCTGAAAAAGGTAGTCGTTGGGGTTCTGGGAGAGGTAGCCGACGGTGCGTGCCATCTGCCGCGGGGTGGCCTGCCTGGTGTCGCGGCCCATGATTGTTACCTTCCCGCGATTCGGCTTCAGCAGTCCCGCCAGGTGTTTTAATAAAGTGGTCTTGCCGGCGGCGTTTTCCCCCAGCACGGCCAGGAATTCACCCGTGTTGACAGACAGGTTTATGCCGCGCAATGCTTCCCGCCCGTTCGGGTAGGCAAACCACAGGTCTTTTACTTCAACAACCGGCTTTCCCCCGGATGGTGACATAACTTGTTCCTGTTGATCCAGGGCAACGGTCATCTCCTTGTCGCCGTTCCGCAGCTTTTTTTTGAGCAGCCTGCGTCCTTTTTTAACGGTGAGGGGCACGTCGGGCGAACCGGTACGGGCGAAAAGGGTGGCAACCGGCGGCACGAAAGGCAGGCCGTTTTTCACCTGCCACGCGGCTGTCTCACCCGGCGGGCCGTCCCGGACGATTTCCCCGTTCTCCATCACCATCACCCGGTCCGCCAGGTGAAAGCACCGGTCCAGGCGCTGCTCGACCAGGACGACGGTCATGTTCATTTCCTCGTTCAGCCGCTTGATTAAGTTAAAAAACTCCTCCGCGGCAGCCGGGTCCAGCTGGGAAGTCGGTTCGTCCAGGATGAGCGCGCGCGGCTGCATGGCCAGCACCGAGCCCAGGGCCAGTTTTTGCTTCTGGCCGCCGGACAGGGTGGTGGTAAACTCCGTTTTAAGTGGGGTCAGGCCGAGAAAGCTCATCACCTCGGCCACCCGGCGGAACATCTCCGCCTGGGGCAGGCCCATGTTTTCCAGTCCGAAAGCCACTTCCGCCTCAACACCGGTCATGACCAGTTGCTTCTCCGGGTCCTGGAAGACAATCCCGACCTCCCCGGCCAGGTCGCGCCTGCTGATAGACCGGATGTCCCTTTTTTTATAAAAAACTGTTCCTCCTATCCTGCCCCCGTAGAAATCGGGGATCAACCCCGTCAGCGCCCGCGCCAGGGAGGACTTGCCGGAACCGGAACCCCCTACAATCAGCAGGAATTCTCCTTCCTCAATGGTTATGTTGACATTATGCAGTGCCGGCTGTTCCGTTTCAGGGTAATAGTAGGTCAGATTTTCAACTTCAAATAATGACAACGATTGCACCCCCAACTAAGTAAGGCCGGCAGGGACAGTCCACCCAAAACAGCGGCCAGGGCAAGCAATGATAGGCTGCCGCTGAAAAGGCCGCTTAATTCCGGAAAATACGTGTAAGTCCCCAGACCGCGCGCCAGGCTGTAAACCGAGACACCCAGGGAGAAGATGCTGCCGGCCAGACATATGCCGTCCCTCGGACGGAAGATGTCCCGCCGGTAACGGGAACGCGGTCCGCTGCCGAAGGCCCGCGCGTGCATCGCCTCGGCCACCTGCAGGGAGTCTTCCAGGGAAGAGACGAGCAGGATGTTGAACAGGGAAGCGTTTTTCACGGCCCGCTCTCGCAGCGTTCCCTTGCTGAAATCGACTCCCCGCAGCTGCTGCGCCTCCCTGATGTTTTGCATCGCGGCGAACATCACCGGGAACAGCCTTGTCGCCAGCGAAACGACCAGGGCGGACTTGCGGGCAAACATGGAAAACAGGCTGAAGAAACGGTCCGGGTGGACGATGAGGTTGAACAAGCAGAATACGCTCACCATGTCTAAAAGCCGGACGCCCATGGCGGCGCCGTAAGAAACGGCCTCCATGGTGATTATTATCTGTCCGAAAAGGGGCAGGCACGGTCCCTGCCAGAGCACTGTGTTTCCGTTATGATTTACCAGGGGGTTGATAGCCATTACCAGCACGACCATCCAAAGGGCGACTTTCAGATAGCCTTCCCAGGCTGCCAGCCCGTCTGCCGCCCAAAGGGCCAGGAGAGTCACCATCAGGATGCCGATCAGGTAAAAGGGGTGAGTGAAGATGACAGCCAGCACAAGCAGAACCGCTATGAAAGTTATCGACGCGGCGGGGTGCAGGCTTTGCAGGAAAAGACCCTTCCCCTGGTAGAAGAACTTCTGCAACATGGTAGAGGCTCCTGTTCTGAAGAATGCCGGCCGGGTCGTAAATCACTGTCCGGAAATAACGACAGTCTGCTCCGTCTCGTCCCAACGGACCGTGTACCCGAAGGCTTCGGCCACGTAACGGGCGGGCAGGCAGGTGCGTCCGGGCGGCACCAGCAGCGGCGCCACATCCATCTGCATCGGTTGGTCATTGACGTAAAGGATGTTGTCCCCCACGGCCAGGGTGACGGTGACGCCGTTGCCGGCCAGGATCACGGTCTGGGTCGCAGGTGCCCAGCTTATGCCCTGTTCGGGCACGCCCAAGGCCAGGGCCAGGTGACGTAAAGGCACGAAAGTGCGGCCGTTTTGCAGGAACGGGGCGGCATCCGCGTCCGGCGCCTGTTTCTGTCCGCCCGAGATTACTTCGTAGCGGGTTTCTCCCGGTTTAAACTTGATTATTCGTATAGACTGCGTGCTTTTCTTTCTTAACCGTTCGATTACGGTGTTTCCGTAATAATAGTCCGACAGGCCCAGCAGCGCCTGTTCCGTGGACATTGCGTTGCCGCCGGTGCCTTTGACGTGTTCGAAAGAACCGTCCGGCAGCTGGTAGCTCAATAACGCGCTTACCGGATTGCCGCCGTTCTTGGTCCAGCCCGCTCCGGCGGGGTCGATGCCCACGGCGGTAAGCCCTTCAATGACGAAACGGCATGATTCCGGGTTCGCCGCGCCCCAGGAGGCGAAACCGCCGTTATTTTCCTGGACGCTTTTTAAGTAGGCTGCTGCTTTCCGCACGGCGGGGCTGTTCTTATTTTCACCCAGGACACCGAGGGCCATCAAAGCCATCCCGGTAGAGTCGACATCGGACTTTTCTTCTCCAGTGTACCAATTAAAGCTGCCGTCCGCGTGCTGCCGGTCGTGCAGCCATTGCTTCGCCTTGTACGGATCGGGAATCTCCGCTCCGGCCGCGTGCAGGGCCAGCACTGCCCACACGTGGGCGTTAAGCAGGACTTGTTCACCCTTGTCGCCCATACCGCTGCGGTCGATATTATCGGCAAATTTACCGTCTGGAAGCTGGGCCGCTCTTATCCTCTGGATCAGATTTTGACCTCTGAAGTCATACGGGTCGCTGCCCGCGGCCAGCAGGGTAAGCGCCAGGAGGCTGTATTTGTTCAACTCATCATCCGGTTGCAAGCTGTAGAACTGCTGCCCGCACGACTGGAGGACCATGGTATTCGACAAGTCCTGCCCGGTTCCTGCCAGCGCCACGTAGCTCCACGGCGACAGCGGCCGCCCCTGTGCTTTTTCCTGCGCGAGCAGGTAGTTGACAGTTCTGTCCAGGGCGGGCTTGACGTTAACCGCGGTACCAGTTCCGGCTGCCGCGGGGGTAATGAGTAAAGCAGTAATGATAGCCATAAGCACAGGTATGTGCCGCATTTTTCTTTTATCCAGCATTTCTGTTGTCTCTCCTTAGCTGGGGACATACCTTCGCCCAAGAAGGTATGTCCCCTTTCCAATTCAACTATTTGACCAGTTCATCCCAACTGGGAGGCGCGTCGTTTATGCTGCCGCTGTACCACCAGATCACCCTGTCGTTTGCTGTCACCTGCTTTTTATCGGCGGCGACCAGCGGAACCTCATCGTTGACTTTGTAAAGCCAGCCGGCCTGTCCCTTATTGCGCAGACCCGCGACGGCCTCGACAAAATCCGGAAAACGGCTGGAAACATCGTACGGTAGTCCTGTGGCCTCCAGCGCTCCCATAGCGGTCACCCCCCGGGGATTGTTTTTGAAGAGTTTAACCGTGCCGGGGCCATAGAGCAGTTCTCCGTTTTTTCCTATTACCGCTATGTTGACCGGTATTGCCTCGCTGACAGTGGATTCAGCCGGAGTAGCGAGGGAATCTTTGACAGGCGCCGGCGGAGAAACAGGGCCTGTTTCAGATACCCCCTCTTTTTCAGGCGAATTTAAATCGCTTGTCGCAGCGGGTATTGGCGCTGCGTCTTGGGTTTCCCCCGAGGATTCCGGAACGGGAGCGACAGGGTTGACTTCGCCGCCGGCCACATCCGGCGGAACAAGGTTTTCGACCTGTCTGTTCGCGTGGATTGCAGATACCAGCAGGCCCAATATCAGCAGCAGAGGAACGATATACAACAATAATTTCTTTTTCATTTATAGTATTTATTCTCCTTTTAATATGGTTAACCCTGCCGGAGAGCGAACAGTTTTAAAAGGCGAATATGAGCCCGTTGGCAAGCGCTACTCCAACTCTACTTAATAATTAGTCAGCGCGCGGTAAACCATGACTGCGCATTCGGCCCTGGTCACCCGGCCCCCGGGCTGGAGGGTACCGTCGGGATAACCCTTGATCAAACCTTCGGACACTACCGCGGCCAGGCTGTCCGCCGCCCAGGAGGAAACCTCGCCGGCGTCTTTAAAAGGCAGTTTGACGTCAGGCGGAGCAACCGGATCCATCACCCGCGCCAGGACGACGGCGAGTTCTTCCCTGGTAACCGTCCTGTCGGGACGGAAAGTGCCGTCTTCGTATCCATTGACCAGCCCCGCCTGAGTCGCGGCGGCAATACAACCGGAGTACCATTCTGTCTCCGTCACATCTTTAAATGTGGTCTTTTCGCTTGCTGCCGGGAGGTTTAAAGCTTTGACCAGTATATTGGTCAACTCGGCCCTGGTGATTGACCGGTCCGGCTCGTAACGTCTCTCGTCCACTCCTTCCAGCACGCCGGCGCCGGCCAGTTGTTCTACTGGTTCCACAGCCCATCCGCAGGCGGTGGGATTTATGTCGTCAAAAGATTTTCTCTCCTGCCTGGCCATGACCGTATAGTCGGAAAAATGACTTAGTCTTGCCAGGATTACCCCATTGCCGGCGTCTACCACCGCCGGGACGGCTATCCATTTTCCTTTACCTTTGTCATACCGGGCCAGAACTAAATTGTCCGGTCTGACCAGGGGCGGTATGGCTATTTTCAGGACCAGGGTCACCGGTACGGCAAAATTGACGCCGTCCGGGCCCAGGCTGTACAAGGGCGAAACCTGAATGTAGCCGGCGGGCGGTGTCCCGCTGCCGTCCATGCCTGCCCTTGATAAGTCCGCTCCCGTCTTTTTAACTGTAACCGTCAGGCTCTGGTGTAAAGCGCCGTCGGGAATAACCAGACCTATCTCGTCAAACTTGTCGGTTATGATCGTATCCTTCGCTGCTTCAACTTTTTGGGACAGGTTGATGGGATTTTCTTTTAGTAATTTTAGAATGGCCAGGAATTCGGATCTGGCCGGTAGTTTATCTCCTTCCAACATAATTACGGCTGCGGCCGCCTTGCCCTGAGGGCCTAATTCAGTCGAAGCCTCTTTTATATCCAGTAATTGGTCCAGGTTGTCCAAGGCTTCCAGTGTTTCCTTTTTGACCCGCAGGCCCGGCGGCAGGCTTTCAAATATTTTTTCGGCGGCAGGCGAGACAGTACTGATATTTCTGTTAAACAGGCTGTTCCAGTCCGGCCCGCTGGAATTGATGTCTCTGCTGTACCACCAGATAATCCGGTCTCCCGCGCTAACCGGTGTGTCTTTGCTTGATACCGCCGGCACGACTCCGTTTACCTTGAACATCCATCCGTTCATGCCGCTGTTGGCCTGTCCCCCGATACTCTTTACGAACCCGGTGTTCTGGTCGGCATAGTAACTCAGCCCGGTGGCATGCAGGGCTCCCAGCGCCGTTTTTCCCCATTGGCCGTCCGTGCTCACGGTCACGCTGCCAGGACCGAAGAGGAGTTCTTCATTCATCCCCACCACGGCGATGTTGACTATGCATTCGTTCTGGTTGGTAGGAGTCTGGTCGTCTCCTGTGCCGGAACCTCCCTGGCCGGTTACCAGAAGCAGGGCGGACAGCGCCTCAGCCGCTCCGAACACATTCTTGGTCGTGCCGAAACTGCCGTCCGCGTTCATAGTATTGTTCAACAGGTAGTCGACCGGAGTTAATCCCTCCGTGTTTTTCCATTCGTCGGCGGAAGGATCTTCGTTTAGCTTGTACAGGGTGACGATAAGCTCAGAGTTATCTACCGCCGGATCGTCCCAGGTGGAATAAACTCCGCCGTCTTTCTGCTGCAGACCCTTCAGGTAGGCCAGGCCGTTATCAATCGCGGCCTGTACCTGTTGGCTTGACGCGTCCGGCAGGTAGGTAAGCGCCCGGATGGCCTGAGTGGTGGACAGGAAGTCGGCGTAGTAGTAGCTCCCGAAACTCTCGCCCCACGAGCCGTCCGCGCCTTGTTTGGACAGGATGTAGTCCTTCGCCCCGGTGGTATCGATGCTGCCTGTTTGACCGGCCTCGCCCATGGCAATAAAGGCCCACATATCGCTGTAAACGCTGTTTTCAAAAGAACCCCGGCCCGGGCCGGCGTCTTTTTGCCTGCCTGCCAGCAGGCCGGCCAGCCGGTCGCGGCGGGCCGCGTCGTCATTCCACCTGCTGAGCGCCAGCAGGCACTGAGCGATGGTCTTGGTTTTGGATTTTTTCGACCAGGACGACGAAGCGCCGGCATATTCATTATAGGTCTTACCGAGGGATTTCAAGGCGATGAGAGTTTCTGCCGTGGCAAACGTGCTGTCCCACTGGGCCGTTATAGCCGCCGTATCCCGGTCCTGGATATCGGACAGGTAGGCCAAGCCGTCCTGTATCGAGTTGTAAACGTTACTGCCCTGGCTGTTTGCGTCGTCAAAGTAACTGAGCGCGCTGAGCACCTGCGCNGTCAGGTCGGACTCCTCGGGGTAATAACCTCCCCAGGCAGCCCCGGCGGGAGTGCCCCAGCTGTCGTTATGAACAGTTTTAAATGTGTTGAGGTAAGCAAGCGCCTCGCTCTGGTCAATATCACCAAGCCTGCCTGCCTTGCCCAGGGCGGTCAGGACAAGGACGTCATCGTAAATACTGTTGCCGAAGCATATTTGCCCCGNAACGGAAGTGTCTTTTTTGGCTATTATCGCGTCAGCCAGAACATTAATGTTGGCCGAAGCGGGGTAGACGGCACGGAGGACGGTAAGTTCCTTGGCCAAAGACACGGCGTCTTTTTCTGCGGGGTTTGCCGCCGCGGCATCGGCTGAAGCGACTGCCTCGTCTTTTAAAGATCTGCCTCCGTTTGCCCAACCGCCCGACGAAAGGTCCTCACCGGCGGCGGCAAGCGCCTCCACGCAGCGGTAGTCGAAACTATAGCCTGTTGCGTTATAAGGCATGCTGCNGCTCTGGTAGCCGTTTTTAAAGTAGGAAACGGCAAGCGCGATAGAGCTGTTCACCTGTTCGTATACGGCGGCGCCCACAGTGTCGGCCCTGGTCGCCGCCAGAGCCAGCAACGGTACCTTGGTGCCGTACTCGTTGGCGTAGGGTCCGAAGCTGCCGTCGGCGTTCTGAGTGGACGTTATGTACGTGATTAAGCTGTTGTTGTCCCCGAGAAGGTCGGCTAGGTTTTCAATCCTGTTTTTCAAGGTCTTGTTGCCGGCCGTCCATTTGTCCGCCGCCAGGTCCTCTTTGGCCAGGTCCAAGACGTATGCGGCATAGCCGTCAATATTTTCACCGCTGTGATACTTCGTGTTGATAAAATCAACTGCCCCGGCAGCCATCTCGGCTGCCGAAAGTGTGCCGCCATAACAAGGCTGCAACGAGACTCCGGGGATAGTCGCGGTGGCGCTGATGAAGCTAAGCAAAATCAGTAACGCCAGCGCCTTTTTAAGTGTTCTCATTTTTTTAATAATGCTCAAGTATTTGATTTGAATCTCCTCCTTACTCAAAACGAGTATCGAATTTTAGGCAAATTAAAACCCCGGCCTTTAAAAAAAGCCAGGGTATTCAACAAATGAATGAGCTGTTACATTGCCGAAAACAACTCACCTGCAACCGCTGGCCTTTCCTCGGAAGGCCGCAAGAAGAACAATCTATTCAGGAAGGTATCCTGACTCGTGGATCATAGCGTGCTTCCCGCCTTCCCAGGTATTTGAAACCCAGTGGCATATCGGGAGCCGCTCCACACTCACAGTGGCCGGACCGTCCGGGATTTGCACCCGGTTCCCTTGTCATCCCCGGCATAACCGGGGATTCCTGATAGATTTTTGTTTTTTATATGGTAGCATTATTTGAAAAATGTGTCTATAGGGAAAGAAGGCTACATTTTAAGGTTAATAAAAATTAATTAACAATCTTGACAAAAAACACTGCCCATGATATTTTGGTAATAGAAATATTCGTTGGCCGTAATTTAATCGCAATTAAATTAATGGAGTGTTGTTTTGTTGTACAGCAATAGCGAAATATACGAATTTATTCTGGATAATATTCAAAAAATTGTTATTCCCGAAGAACTGATCAAGCTGGAATTATCTCTGTCCAGGTTTGAGCTGTTAGCTTTGATGCTTGCTGAGAAGTACCGGGCCGTCACTATGAGCAATTTGGCCCAGGCTATGTCCGTACCGATGAGTACAGCCACTGGAATTGTTGACCGCCTGGTTAAAAAAGGGTTGTTGAAAAGATACAGGAGTGAGGAAGACCGTAGGGTCGTAACCGTATCCCTTACAGATAATGGAGTGGCTTTAATAGATGATTTAAAAGAATATTTCCATCATCTTCTTGACAAGGTGCGGAGTATGCTCAGTGAAGAAGAATTCGAAACCGCTTTGAAAATAATGCTCAAAGTAATCCCGGGGTTCCAAAGAGACGTGCGGAAGCCGGAAGAAGAACCGGCGCAACGCAGGAGAAGCATCAAAATAGAATAAAGAAAAATAAGTTAAGGAGAAAATTTTTTTCAAATTATATTTCGATATGCGAAATTTTTAGGAGAGCTTTTCAGCTCGTTCGAAATTCTTGACCACTGCAAGGAAGGGAATTATAATGTTGTTCCTTGATATTTCATATCGTTCATTTATAATAATATTAAGTAAGAAAATAAAAGTAAAGGAGCCAAAATTATGAATGAAGTTCTAAAGTTTTTAACCGACAACCGTATTTTTTACATTGCCACTGTTGACGGCGACAAGCCCAGGGTTCGTCCTTTTGGTTTTGTTATGGAGTTTGAGGGCAAGCTCTGGTTCTGTACAAACAATCAGAAGAATGTATACAAACAGTTAAAAGCAAACCCGTATTTTGAGGTAAGCACAACATCGCCAGACATGAAATGGATACGCCTTACGGGGAAGGCCGTGTTTAATTCCACTCCCGAAGCAAAAGCAAAAGCGCTGGAGGTAATGCCCGCTCTTGCAAAAATGTACTCAGTCGATGACTCTATTTTTGAGGTGTTTTATGTGGAGGAAGGTGAGGCTACTTTCTGTTCATTGACAGGCGAATCTAAAACAATTAAGCTTTAGGGTTGAAGATTATTGCTTTCATTTTTCTCTTTGTATTCCAGTTTCATGTAAATTTTTACTGGTTCTATTTTCAGTAGGATGCCGGGGAGCGTCTACCAGGGTGATGCTATTCAGGATAATTTCTTCTTCAGTGGCCGGTACTCCATTTTTGTAACATTTACGGCGAATTTCAGCACGGGGAATAACGGCTGTAAGCTCATTCTGGGGTTTGGTTGTTGTAAAACGCACTATTTTGACTAAAATATCTCCGATAATTATTTCCAGCTGATTTTCAATAATTTCTCCGGTTTGAGAAGCCTTTCGCGAAAGTCTTTTCCTCTTAAAGGAATTAAACTTAAACACTTATTACAATCCTTTTTGTTTAATTTATGTTAAAAAAAGGTATTCTGTGAAAAACCGAGAACACCTAATATTGCCACTGCTTTTGGAGGAGGAATCGGGAGAAAAGGATCCGTCTGCGGCGCCATATCGGGAGGAATAATCGCAATTAATTTAAAATATGGAAGAATGAAAGCAGATGAAGATAGAGAAAAATCATATACGGTGGCACTGGAATTCTATAAGAAGTTTGGAAAAGAATTCATATCATAGCCGTTTGTGATAATAAATGCCCGCCGATTCATGCAGCGGGTATTTCTATTAATCAATGTTTCCACAACTATTCAGATAGTACTTGCAATTGTTGCAAAAGTCAGCTTGATCCTGAATCACTATGCAATATGATTCTTCTTCCTTCCAGCAAGGTTTGGACTTATTTACTGCCTCACTTTTATTTCTGATTTGGCTATCCGGGCAACTTTTGGTTTTCCAGCAGGAGTACATTGAAAGAACCTGTTGCACACCCGCGATATTTAAACCTTTTACATTGATTAGGTTATGAATAAACTTCAACCGTTTCAGGTCATTATTTGAATATAACCTCTGCTTATTTTTTCTTGCCGGATGGATTAGTTTATTTTTTTCCCATATACGGAGTGTTTCAGGGTGAACTTCAAGAAACTGTGCCACTATGCCAATATTTAACATTGGTTTGTCGTCATCCCATGTAGGCATTTAATCGTCCCCTTATAAGTATAATTTATAAGTTTATTATATATATACTAATGGAATTTGTAAATAAGCTAATGTTTAATTTTTGAAATTATTTGGATATTTTTACTGTTTTAAGAAATATTGTTTAAGACAGAATAGCTGCGATCAATATACCATGATACTAATATCAGATCGGTTTATATAAGTAAATTATAAATTAATACTTAAGATAATTTGGGAATAATCATTGATTATTTATGCGGTGAGAATTATAATGTTATAGCCGCCATAAAAGACAAACCTGACAGGAGGTGTAAAGCCTGGTTTCCTGGCAGCATGATGATAGAAACAGAAACCTTGTAAATAAATTAATTTTATTTGGCTTTCAGAAACCAGGATCCGATAATGTTGGATTACCTCAATGACCTGCAGGAACGTTTTTTTACCTGGTGTGATAAAACCGTTCAAGACCATATTGACCGTGAAGGAATCACTCTCAAACAATGGCGGCCGCGCAAGAATCCGGACGGCAGTTATGATCTGGTTTTTAAACTGGCTGCTCGCGATGAAGCCGCATTGAAGCTTACCGTGCCCATACCGGAGGAGTTTCACGAGCTTCTTGAGCGTGAGTACTTTATTAATCACCCGCCAGATGAAGACGAAGAGAGCTAGTATATGATAAAATTCTATATCCTCTATTAAGTCCCGCGTTTTCGTAAAACCTTAATGTGCTTTCATCTTTTCTACCCCATAAGCATAACCTTGTAACAGTTTTACCTTTACGATTTTATTATCTATCTCAATTACTATACAATATTTGAAGCTTTTTATGTCCATTTCTACACGGATAGAGCCTGTACCTTTTTTGGGAAAATTAATGAACCTTTATCTTGTGTCTGGCGTCAAATAAATAAAGCTTATAGAAAAGAGGTTTCCATATGAAAAAATTCATTATTTTAATTGTATTTCTAGCCCTTGCCGTTATTTTTGTTCCCTGGCTTCAGCCAAAAGGTAATGCCGAGGTTCAGCATCAGGCAACTTTTTTAGTTGACCAGAAAATGTATATCAGCGATGGCCAGGGGAAAACAATGGATGTTGCCCCATTTATGCAGAACGGCAGGGTATACGTTCCGGTACGGTACCTCGGTCACGCTCTGGGAATTCCGGATGAAAGTATCACCTGGGACGATGTAACGCGGACAATCACGTTTGACACGGATGGAGCGGCGATCCGGCTGACCGTGGACAGTAACTTACTATATGTGGGTGAGCAGGCGCGTTCGATGGATGTTGTCCCAATGATCGATCGTGACCGGGTGTTCGCACCCGCCCGCTGGTTGGCTGAGGCCTTAGAATACGAGGTGGAGTGGGATGAAGCCGCGCGTGCTGTTCTGGTCGGCCCCCCCGGCGATTTACCCGATCCGCCTGAAGTCAGCGACCTCCCGGTGGTAGGTACATACGAAAATTTACAGAGCCTGCTGGCGAATGCGCAGGCCCAGTCCGGTTATAAGAAACAATTGAGAACAAGCGCCTTCACAGATATGGGGGTGAAGGTAAAGGCGCCGGCGGCAACAATGGAGAATTCAGCAAATGCGGGATCTATGGATACGATACAGTCTGCCGGAGACGCGGGTGACTATTCCGGAACAAACATCCAGGTAGAGGGTGTTGACGAGGCCGATATTGTTAAAACCGACGGCAATTATATTTATCTGGTTAAGGGAGAGCGTGTCATAATAGCGCATGCCTATCCTGCCGGGGACATGAAAATAATTAACACGCTTAATTTCGCTGATAAAAACTTTACTCCTGACGAAATGTACGTGGATGACAGGTACCTGATCGTGATTGGTCACACCAACAGGTACAGGGATAACCCTGTAATCATGCCTATGAAAGATACCGTCGACGAAATTATACCGGAAATATACCCGCCGCCTTACCGGCGTGAGATGGTAAAAGCCATTGTCTACGACATCGGCGACAAGGCTGGCATCAATCAGGTGCGCGAGCTGGAGCTGGACGGAAGATACGTCTCCTCCCGGAAAATAGGCCAGTCGTTATACCTGGTTGCCAACAAAAGTATTTATTACTATCCCCAAAAAGAAATGGATGACCTTAAACCGTTAATCCGCGATACGGTAATCGGCAATGAATATGTGGAAATAGATTATTCCAATATAAAATGTTTTCCCAACTTTGTGGAACCCAATTATCTGATTGTTGCCGGAATAAATTTAGACAGGCCGGAGGAAAAAGCTGATATTAACACATACCTTGGTTTCGGTGGAAATATTTACGCTTCCTTAAAGAATATGTATATCGCAGTGACGGGTTATCGGTATGAAGTGAAGGATGATAAAAACATAGATTATACCAAAGTTTACAAGTTTGCCATGAATGACGGAAAAATTAAATATACTGCCGGCGGAGAGGTGCCGGGTACCATTCTTAACCAATTTTCCATGGATGAGTACAACGGCTGCTTCCGTATCGCCACTACTAAAGGCGACATATGGCGTACCGACGAATACACCTCAAAGAATAATGTTTACGTTTTGGATGACGGACTGAAAATAATCGGAAAGTTAGAGGATATTGCTCCCGGTGAAAGAATCTACTCCGTGAGATTCGTGGGCGACCGGGGGTACATGGTTACATTCAAGACGGTGGACCCGTTCTTTGTGATCGATTTGAAGGAACCGGACCGTCCTGAAATACTTGGCGCTTTAAAAATCCCGGGCTATAGCAACTACATGCATCCTTACGACGAAAATCACATCATCGGCTTTGGAAAAGATACGATTGAACTCGGACAAAAAGGCGGTAACGGCAGTAAAACAGAAAGCATGGCTTATTACACCGGTATGAAGATGGCTGTATTTGATGTTACCGATGTGAGTAACCCCGTGGAGATGTTCAAGGAAAAGATCGGCGACCGGGGTACTGATTCCGAGTTGTTGTATAACCATAAGGCCCTGCTGTTCTCCAAAGATAAGGACCTGTTAGCCTTCCCGGTCAGCGTTATGGAAGTCAAGGGCAGTGAAGTGCAGGAGGCCGGCTTCCCCGCGTATGGTAAGTTTACTTTTCAGGGGGCTTATATCTACAATATTGACCTTGTCAATGGTTTTTCACTAAAAGGACGAATTACCCACCTTTCGGAACAGGACTACATGAAGGCCGGCAACTACTGGTATGACAGCGATAAAAACGTGGATAGAATTATTTATATTAAAGATGTGCTTTACACTTTGTCAGGAAAATATATTAAGGCAAACAGTATGGAAAACCTTGCGGAAATAGGAACACTGGAAATAAAGTAGAGAAAAAACCGGTATTAAATCATGGTAAGTATGGACGTGGATAATCCCCCCGAAAATAGTTTGGGGGGATTTAAACAATTATAGGGCCGGACATGAGCCGCGTTATATGCCTAAAGATCGTTATTCTTTATTATGTCGGCAATGTGACACATCTCCTTGCTCTAGTTTACATAACCTGGCTGTTGGGCAAAACCAAGGGCTTTTTGGGGGCAGGAGACGATGCATAAAGAACACTTGATACAATCGCTATCACACAATCATAATTTATAATGAGTTTATTATTTAGTATTTACAATACTAAATATATATTATATAATTTACTTAAACTCGAATGGATAATATTGGAGGGCTATTTTGTGGAAACAAAGCTTTCTTCCTTCTGGGAGATGCTCTACATGCGGAATGTTTCGGGCAGGGAGCAGCTTGTAAACGAAGGGTTGAGAGTGGTCAAAACATTTAAATATATAAAGAAGAACAATATTGAAATCACCAGTTCAAAGAATGACAGAGAAAAGCTGTTTGAGATTATGAAGATTATATCAAAGGAATACTCCCTTGGTTTTTTCCCTGGCGACAGAGATTTTTTCCATGATCTTTACACCATCGGCTGCGATTTTGACCTTTTTGAGTTTGTGATGGAGTGTTATAAAAATGACCGGAATGGGCCGGTAATGGCCCCCGGTTACCTGACAAGTTATATCAACAGCCTGATTGAGAAAGAAAAGCCCGGGAAGCTTCTGATCACTGAGGCGGAGAAATATATCAGCGGGCTGAAAAAGCTGGTTGAGGCAATGCCGGAAACTGAAATCCTGCTTGCTTCCGAAAACCGCCAGATATTCCTGGTATTGAGCACTTATTTTGAAGAGGCTGAAAACGTTAAAGTAAGCACTCTTTCGATCTACAGGGAACTGCCTTTCAAGAACAATTTCCCGTGCATTGTTTCCATCCCTTCTTTTGCCGGCAGGGTGGGGCAGGATGAATCGTCGGGTAAATTCCAGGCACGGGAACCGGAAGGGATTGCCGTCGAGAACCTGCTTGAACATCTGGAACCGGAAGGCAGCCTGCTGATGGTAACACCGGCCAGGCTGACCTTTGCGGGAGGCGCCTGCGCAAGCTTGAGAAAATGGCTCACTAAAAATTACGGGCTCCGATTCATCTGTAGATTGCCTGAGGGAACATTCAGGCCCTTTAGTGGTATAAAGACATATCTTATGGCGGTAACCCCGAAAAAAACAGTATCAGTTTTAATCGGGAAGCTGGAGTTCGCTGGAGACAGGTTTGAGCTTAAAGAAAGCCGGATGGTTCCGGCTGAGGAATTCCAAAGGCATGACGAGTGGCGCATTGAGCTTTGGCTTGCGGAGAACTTGGACGAGGTCCAAAAATTCAGGTTCTCCAATGTGCCGAAGGTGAAACTGAAAGAGATCGCCGAGGTCTTCCGGGGAAAATCGGTGCTCAAGGATGATCTTAGGCCGGGGGAGTTTTTGGTGCTGAACATTTCTAATATTGAGGACGGCGAAGTCAGTTTCAGGGGAATGGACACTATAGATGAAGAAGAAAGAAAACTCAAACGGTACCAACTGGAAGAGGGCGACCTGCTGCTCACCTGCCGGGGCACTGTGAACAAGCTGGCAGTGTTCCCAAAGACTGAACGGAAGGTAATCGCTTCCGCCAACATCATTGTAATCAGGTTAAAGAAGGACATTGACCCGCATTTCTTAAAAATTTTCCTGGAAAGTCCGTTGGGTGAAATGCTGGTCAAAAGTTTTCAGCGTGGGACGACGGTAATGAACATCAATCCCAATGATGTTGCGGAGCTTGAAATACCAATGCTGGATATGAAAAAGCAGCAGGAACTTATACGGAGGTTTAACAAAGGACTGGCTTCATATCAGAGCGAAATCAAACGGCTTAACGACAGGTGGGACGCCGAAAGAACAGCAATTTATCACAGTATCTTCAAGCCGGAGGTGTGAAATATGTCATACAAGAGGTATATAGCAGTAGTAGGATGCCTGTATTAAAATATGAACTTAAAGTGGAGGTTTATAAAAATGGCGGAAGTCAAGTCCAACGGAGCCAATCTCGGGTTTGAGGAAAACTTGTGGCTGATGGCCGACAAACTCAGAAACAACATGGACGCGGCCGA
>Ga0067045_1004263_pt1 | contig 21973 bp, 17 predicted proteins | sample TerdegcTABiofilm_FD_59184 | JGI IMG/M metagenome (GOLD analysis project Ga0067045, IMG submission 59184) | Combined Assembly of (Gp0054472, Gp0054536) Wastewater bioreactor microbial communities from Singapore -Terephthalate degrading...
TCTTCAACATCCATTTCTTCAGGCAAAACCGGCTGTTGTCTCAAGCCCTCAAAATGTGCCTGTAAAATAGAACCATTAGTATAAAAGGTCTGCAGTGTTGTAGCTGTTAACAAACTGCAGGCAAGCAGAATCAGGATTATTATATATTGCTTCATTTATCCTCCACCTATATTGTATAGTTAATGTATAATGCAATAACCCTTCCAACCTCGGTAATAATTTTTGCTCTCAAATATTTTACGGAAATTGGCAAAAGAATTGCATTATTATATACTCCTTCCGAAGTTGGGCTTGAAAACCCCGATATTTGGAAGTTTAAGGAACAATAAATGAAGAACGGAAAAAATGTAATAATTGTAATAATAGCATTGTTGGCGTTGGTCTCCTGCGGGAAAAACACAGTTCTGAATCCTGATGCTAATGATCCTACAGCAATCAATTTCGGAACTTCAAACACGCTGGATGTAATTACCTGGAATTTAAGAAACTTTCCGGAAGGGACGGATTTAACTACTCTTAAAGAAATGATTTCCGCTTTGAATGCGGAAGTTATAGCATTTCAGGAAATTATGGATTATAATGCCTTTATGGATTTGGCGGAAGATATTCCCTATTATGCCGCTTGTGTTTATTCTGCTACGGATACTTATCGTCTTGCCTATTTGTATGATACAAGGTCAGTTACCGTAAATAATCAATACACTATTTTTGAGAATGACAGCAATCCTTTTCCGCGTCCACCATACATTTTGGATATAACCTGGAATAACAGTAACTATTTTATTATAAACAACCACTTTAAGGCATACGGAGATAATTATATTGACGAAAGTGACAGCTGGGACGAAGAAATGCGTCGTCGTCTTGCCTGTCAGAAACTGGATAACTATATTTCTACCTCTCTATCGGATAAAAAAGTGATTGTTTTGGGTGATNTGAACGATCAGATTGCCGANCCGGAGGACTATAATGTTTTCCTTAGTTTTCTGAATAAACCNGAGGAATATTACTTTGCCGATATGCCGATTGCTCTTTCTCCAACCTATTCCAATGTTTCTTATCCAAGTTCACTCAGCCATATAGACCATATTTTGATTACCAATGAACTTTTTGCGGATTTTGAAAATGCAGGAAGTTATTGTAAAACAATTTTGGCAGAAAACTGGATGCTGAGCTGGAATACCTATTCTTCTACAATTTCAGATCATAGACCCGTTGGGATTCGTATTTCCAAATAGCAATATAGATTAAACGGATTTTACGGATTAACTCTTCCAGATAATATAGATTAACTCTCACAGATAACACTGATAATACAGATTTATATTTTACAATTCTTTCCTAAATACAGCAAATGTTATACCTTCTTCTTTATTATTAGCTTCATTTTTCATCTTCTCTTTATCTCTTTATTTTCCATCCTACTATCTCACCAGCTAACATTCTTTTTCCCTTTCACCAAGTAGCATTGCTTACTCATTACTTACCCATTACTGATGGCATTAGCAATGGGTAAGCAATGAGTATGCAATACAATTAAAAATCACTCACTCAAATTTAAACTGCGTGACTTAAAGCCATATCCCAGAACATCATACACATCCATAATAATCATAAAAGCATCAGGATCAACATCTTTTACTATATCTGTAAGCAAAGGCACTTGACGACGGTTCAACACCACAAAAAGTATTTTTATATCTCTCCGATGAAAACCGCTAACTCCATTGAGATAGGTAACTCCGCGTTCCAGTTTAGTAAATATTTGCAGGCGAATTTCCTCCACGGCATCGGAAATGATGTAAGCACCTTTAATATAAGGTAAACCTTCACTTGCTAAATCGGTTATTTTGGTTGTAATAAATAGATTTACATAACCCCAGATAAGAAGTTTAGGTGCTTTAAAGGTAATAGCTACCAGAAGGATAATTCCTGTTTCCACAATAAAGTATCCCGTTCCAATAGAAAGGTTTGCTTTTTGTTTAATGAGTGCTACAGGAATATCTGTTCCCCCTGTGGAACCCCGAAAACGAAAAATTAGTCCTAAACCCAATCCCAATAATACACTACCGGCAATTGCACTTAAAAGTATATCTTCCGGAGCAAGCATAGCGTAGATTTTATGACCGTTAACAATATGTGTATAGGGCTTTAAATCGGAAATAATTCCCATTTTATGTAAAGCAGGAAAACTTAAAAGGTCGGTCATAATTGAACTTACAAACATACCATACAAGCTTTTGCTACCGAAGGATTTGCCGATAAAGATAAAACTAATGATAAACAATGGGATATTCAAAATAATCATTGAAACACCATTGGGAATTCCCAAAAAGTGATATAAAATCTGTGAAATACCGCCTACCCCTCCAGGAGCCATATTATAGGGTAATAAAAACCAGGAATAACCCATAGCGAAAAAAAAGGAAGCAAAGACGATTCCTACCAAGCGTCCTACTTCTCTTTGCAGATGCTGTTTTTTAGTATTCTTTGGCATTTTCTGTCTCTCCTAAATTCTTGACTAAATCTTAATCATTAAATCTTTGGTTTACGAAAAAATAACATTATACATCCCCATTATTTGAGGGAACAACAGGAAACAAAAGATGATTTTAGACATTCGCATAAACGGAATCAAACACACTCTGCTGAAACTGGATAGACCCTGTTCACTGGCAGATATAATGAAAAGAACGAATATAAATCAATCCATTATATTAGCCATTAAAATTAATCATCGGGAATATGTCAATGAAGATTACATTCCAGACAGGGAAACATTGATAGATTTTATTACCTATCTTCATCCTGAGGGCTATAGAATTTATCAGGACAGCGTTATTTTTATTATGGCTAAGGCATTGCATACTTTGATGGGAACAGCGCACTCTCTGGTAGTTGAACATTCCATTGCCGATGGTGTTTTCTGTGAGGTTTTTAACACGCAAAATTTTACGGAAGCGGATTGCAGTTGCCTCAAAACAGCAATGCAGAATATTGTGGATAGCGATTTGCCGATTGAAAAAATTATGGTTAAAACCGAAGAAGCATTGGATATCTTTAGTGCTATGGGTCGCAATGATGTGCTTAAAAATTTGAAATATCACTATCAGGAAAATGTGGAAATTTATCGTTGCGGAAAATATTACGATTGTTTCGTTCATCCTTTGGTGGAAAGAACAGGAAAAGTAAAGACCTTTGATATTGTTTATCGCTCTCCTGGCTTTATTTTACGCTTTCCCAGCCGGGATGAAAAGATGGAAATAAAACCCTTTGAACTTCCGCATAAACTCTTTGCCCAGCATCAGGAACACGATAAATGGTTGGATATTTTACGCGTCCATAACATTATAGATATCAATAAATTGATTGATAANTACGAAATTTCGGAATTTATTCAGGTGGAAGAAGCATTGCACGAGAAAAAAATAGCCGAAATTGCTGCCGATATAGTTACCAAACAGGATGTGAAACTGATTTTGATAGCGGGTCCTTCTTCTTCCGGCAAAACTACTTTTGCCAAAAGATTGGGAGTTCAGCTTCAGGCATGTAAAGCCAAGCCGGTAGTTATTGGAATGGATGATTACTTTNTGCCCCGGGATAAAACTCCTCGCAAACCCGATGGTGAATACGATTTTGAGTCCATTTATGCTATGGACCTGGAATATTTGAATATGCAAATGAACCAATTGCTGGAAGGCGAACAGATTGAATTGCCCCGCTATGATTTTACCAGAGGTGTGCGTCGTCACAGCAATAATTTCGTAAAACTTGCCCCTAACAGCATAATTATTATGGAAGGTATTCACGGTTTGAATGAAACATTAACTTCTTCCATTGCTGCCAGCAGGAAAGTGAAAATTTATGTTAGCGCTCTTAATCAACTGAATATAGATAATCATAACCGAATTGCTACAACCGATTGCAGATTGCTTCGCAGAATTATTCGCGACCATCGTTATAGAGGTTATAGCGCTGAAGAAACATTAATACGCTGGCAAGATGTGCGCGAAGGTGAAGATAAAAACATTTTTCCCTATCAGGAAAATGCGGATTATATGTTTAATAGCAGTTTAACTTACGAGATTGGAGTAATTCGTAAACATGCCTGGAAATTGCTTTTAGGCGTTTCTCCTTCCTCTTCTGCCTATATGGAAGCTAAGCGTCTTTCCGGTTTAATTGCCAATTGTAAAGATATTGCCGATTCCTTGGTGCCCTATAATTCCATAATCAGAGAATTTACGGACGGCAGTATCTTCCGTTATTGAGGTTTTCAAGTGTCTAATATCCATATTTTGGCAGAAGATGTCCGCAATAAAATTGCTGCAGGAGAAGTAATTGAACGCCCTGCTTCAGTGGTTAAAGAACTGGTAGAAAATGCTATTGATGCCGGTGCCGATAGTATAATTGTAGCTATAGAAAACGGTGGTAAAGACCTAATCAGGGTTATAGATAACGGTTGTGGAATGAATGCCGATGATGCAATGCTGGCTTTTGAACGCCATTCTACCAGCAAAATAAAGACGGTGGAAGATATTACCCATATCGGTTCTCTGGGTTTTAGAGGTGAAGCATTGCCCTCAATTGCCTCTGTTTCCAAATTACATTTGGTCACCAGAACTGCTGAGGAAGAAATGGCTACGATTGTAGAATACGCTAACGGCAAATTAAATAATGTAACTAAAACTTCTGCCAACATCGGAACTGCTGTAACTGTGCGCGGATTATTCAAAGACCTTCCAGCAAGAAGGAAGTTTTTAAAAACAGCACCAGTGGAAGCCAGACACATTATTAAATACATTCATTATCAAGCATTGGTTTATCCTCAAATCAGTTTTCGGTTGGTGATAGACGATAAGGAAAAGCTGAATTACATTGCCTGTCCAGAAAGAAAACAGCGTATTGAAGAGGTCTTTGGCAGTGGTTTTTTTGCAGATGATGTTATTCCCGTAGAAGGAAAATATAACGATTATTCCGTAAGCGGTTATATCTTTGGCTTGGAAGATAGAGCAGATAAACTGATTGATGCACAATACACTTTTATCAACGGACGTTATATTTTTGATAAGACAGTGCGTCACAGCATTAAAGCCGCCTATGAACCCTTTATCTTAAAAACCCGCGCCTGGCAAAAAGGAACTACACCTCCCTATATTCTTTTTTTGGAAATTCCCCCGGAACAAATTGATGTGAATGTTCATCCTGCCAAACTGGAAGTCCGGTTTCGGGAAAATAATCTGGTGCATTCTTTGGTTTTGGAAACGCTTACCAAAGCGCTCCGCAATTATGAAGACCAAAAGTTTGCCAGTGCACGCAGTAAATTTCAAGGGGGAGTAAAAGGAGAAAAAGTAACTTCCCTGGAACGCGATATCTTTGTTAAAAATATAGAAGTTCCGCGTTTTTCTGCCTACAAAAAGGAATTCGGAAATCTCTTTCAGGATGACCTTTTTCGTAGTGAGCCAAGTTCCACTTCCCCCAAAGATATGCCCATTTTTAACCCTGCTCAAGAAGAAAACACAGAGCAGGAGATTTTTCCTGACCAGCCCAATGAACAACTGAAATACGATATCCTGCTGAAAAATGAAGAGGACTATATCAATCCCTGGCAGTTTCACAATACCTATATTTTTATCCAGGTTGAAGACGGCTTGGTGATTATTGACCAGCATGCAGCTCACGAAAGAATAATTTATGAGAAATTGATTCAACGCAGTGAAGGAGCTCCAGCTGTGCGTCAAAAACTGATTATTCCCTTAGTTATTGACATCCCACCCTATATTTCTGCCGAGATTAAAGACCTGCTGGAAGAAAATATGGAACTTTTGGAAAAAGTGGGTTTCACCCTTAAACAATTTAGTGGAAACTCACTGGTAATAGAAGAAATTCCAGCTGAATTGACTGATTTTGCCAGCGGTCAGGTCTTTATTGAAATTTTAAAGCAGCTGGAAAAGGAAATGGAAATTACTACTGATTTCAGAGAGTGCCTGGCAAAGTCAATTGCCTGTAAATCCGCTATAAAAGCCAATCATAAACTTACCCGCAAAGAAATGCTGAATTTAATCAATCAGCTTTTTGCCTGTCAAACACCCTATTTCTGTCCTCATGGCAGACCTCTGATGCTAAAAATTCCGGTAACCGACTTTGAGAAAAANTTCAAACGCACTTTATGATTCCCGTTATCACTATTGANGGAGCAACGGCTTCCGGAAAATCCGCATTNGCTATTGTTTTGGCAGAAGNATTAAACACAGAAATTATTTCTGCCGATTCCCGTCAGGTTTACCGCTATCTGGATATCGGAACTGCCAAAGTAACTAAAGAAGAACAAAAAAGAGTTAAACATCATTTAATTGATATTATAAATCCCGATGAGACATATAATGCCGGGGCTTTTGTTAAAGACGCCTCTCTGATAATTGAAAAATTGCATTCCGAGGGTAAAATTCCTGTTATTTGCGGGGGCACAGGTTTATATATAAAAGCTCTCTTAAAAGGGCTTTTTTTTCTTCCTCCCCTGCCTCATGAAATCAGACAAAATTTGAAACAACGCCTTAAAGAAGAAGGACTTGCAGCTTTATATGCCGAATTGAAAAGTTTAGACCCTCTGTTTGCGGATAAAATAAGCGAAAATGATACCCAAAGAATCTTGAGAGGATTGGAGGTTGCAATAGGAACCGGAATTCCCCTTTCCGAACACTGGCAAAAACAAAAGAGCAGCTGTAAATATAATGCTTTTCGTATTTTAATTGATATTCCTCGTCCGGAACTTTACCAGCGCATCAATCAACGCATAGAAAAAATGCTTGCTCAAGGTTTGCTGGCTGAAATTGAAAACCTTTTTGCCTTAGGTTACGATGAAAATTCACCAGGTCTCAATTGTCTTGGCTATAAAGAATTTCTGCCATACTTCAAAAAAGAGGCAGGTTTGGAGGAATGTATTCTGCTGGCTGCTCAGCATCAACGCAATTATGCCAAAAGACAGGTTACCTGGTATCGGAAAGGCAATTTTGATTTAGTTATTTCTCCGTCTGGAATTACTACTTTTTAATATTCCGGAAAAACGATATCTCCGTCGTTCTCATTAAATAAAAAAGCGGAGCTTCAGCAAGCTCCGATTACACAAAAAGTAGGTTGAAGAGGATATCAACCTTCCTGTTTTTTTTGATTTGACAACTGCCTCTTCTTTGATTAAATTATCAACTGTAATCTCAAGGATAAAGGATGATTAAAACTGAGGTGGTAAATGCAAATAATAGCCAAAGTATTTGAATTTGAAATAAGCGAGCAAGAACTGGAACGCGAATGTGCTAAAGTAAGTTTGGCAGAACGCGAAAAATGTCTGGAAGGTGCTCTTAAACGCTTGATTGATAGATGCCTTTTGCTTTATAAAGCAATGGAAAGCGGCATTAAAATCAGCGATACCGAATACGAAAATGCTATATGGGAACTTCTGGATGAAGAAGACCCTTTAAAACTCTGGAGCACTTCTTTAGAGCAACTCACACCCCAGGAGATGGAAAAACTTTTGAAACAGCGGTTGATGATTAACAAATACATCAATTCTATCTTCCCGCAAAATATCCCCATCACCAATGCCAAAATTAAAGAGTTTTATGATGAACAAAAGGAATTTTTCCTGAAACCGGAACAGGTGCGTTGCTCTCATATTCTTATTCGTAACGATAATGAAGAAGCAAAAGCCAAAGCGGAACAAATTCGTCGGGAAATTCATAACGCTGATGACTTTACCTACTTTTGCCAAAAATATTCCGATTGCCCAAGTAACAATGTTTGTGGCGATTTGGGTTGGTTTCCCCGGGGCAAAATGATTCCCGAAATTGAAGAAGTTGCTTTTTCTCTTAAAGTGGGTGAAATCAGCCAACCTTTCCTGTCTCCTTATGGTTATCACATTTTAATGAAAACAGGGCAAAGCGAAAAGGAATACATCCCTTTTGAAGATATTAAGGATTCGCTTTATGCTCGCTTACAACAAATTGAGAAAGAATACAAGTTGCTCAGGCATTTGGCTGAATTACGCAAACAATATGCATCCCACATTGTAATCTATAATGCAAATTATTTGCACTAATTAGGAAAGTAAAACCGCGCTATGAGGAATCTTTCACACTAAGCTCTATTAACAAAGAGAGAAAAATATTTAATTTTACACCGAAAAATACCGAATTAAGTTCGGGGTTGTAACTGTCTCAATAGCTTTTACCTTTGTTCCAAGTTTATTTGGCAGTGAGGACTAATTACGGGTTAAATAAATTTATAATATCCTCATAACTTTATAGCTTTATAACTTCTTTTTTCCCGCAATCAAAGTTCTTGACAGAAATAGGTATTGAAACATAAAAGGATAAATGCCCAATATGTTATTCTCCAGAACGGGAGAGAGGTAATTTTAATATGCCTAAACACATAATATTAACATTAGCATTAACTTTGGGAATAGGGCTTTTATGCGCTTTCCAAACGGTTAAATATGCAGGTTTTTGTTTTAGTGGTTCTTATGCCGATATAAGCAAAAACTATCCTTACACCCAAATAATTTTGCAGGAGAGTGATTCTCCTCAGTCCTATTTGGATAAACTATTTTACGATTATTTTTCCGCCAATCCCGAACTGGGAAATTTTACTTTGGATATAGAACATAAAACAAAGGCAACTCTTTCTCTGGCAATGGCTTTGAATAGGGAAGAGGTTGCCTTTGAATATTATGAAAAACAAACCAAGGCAATTTACAATCTTGGCTGCACTGTTTTCATTATGGATTTTGCAGATCTGACCGTTTTGCAGTCCTATCCTATAAATGTTACTTACATAGACCTTTACAATGGAGAACCGGACCAGCAAACCATAGTTCAAACCCTGAAGAAGCTCTATTCCGAATTCATCCTAAAAAAACTGGAAAGCAACCGGAAAAACATTTATATTCGTTCCTCCGGTTCGTTAACCATTAAAGTTGCCAATGTCAATTTCCAGGAAGAAGCATTGCCTTATCTGGGCTCTTATGGAACGGAACAAAACTTGGAAACATACTCCAGTATTGTAGCTCAGCATTTAACTGAAGCATTGGCTTTCAAAATGAATTTAACTGTCCTGCCTTATTCTCACAGTAATTTATCCTACAAAATGTCACTTTCCTTTTCCGATGCCAGTATTCAGAATTTTACTATTCCGCCTTCCAGTTACGATATAGATGTAAATGTCTTGCGCTTTGTGAAAAAGTTATATAAAGAAACAGCGGTGGAAAGGGTTGATCTTTATGGTGTAGAACTGGAAATGCGTATTTACGATGCAGAATTTAATACTGAATACTGGAAACAAATTATTCAAAACGGAGCTCCGAAACAAACCGTTGTCGGTCAAAAAATTGGCAACGAGTTTTATAACTACAACGAAATTTTGCTTTTAACGCTATCGGATAAAATACCCGCTACGCTGAAAGAAGATAAAAAACTAATGAAGGGGATATTAAAAAAATGCGCAAACTACTAACTATCATTTTACTCGGCATTACCTTACTCTTTTCCTTTGCTTATCTGGATGCGGCAGTGAAAGTTAAGGTGAAAGGCACGGTGGAAACCAAAAGGAAAAAGCCGAAACCGGAAGAAATTAAAACCGCTACTTATAATGCAAAAATTCTGGCTATTAAGAAATACGCTTCCGAAAAGGACAGTCGTAGAAGAGAACTCATCAATGAACTGCTNCCNGAAATTGAAAAAAACATAGATAACTATATTCTGGAAGTTAATTATCTGAACGANGGTGAATACAAAAATGGCATCTGGGAACAATTGATGGAGATTACTATTGACGATGTTCAATTAGACCTTTTAATCAATGAACGGATGAAAGGCATTATGGAAATGACCAAACCTACTTATTTAAGCTTTGTGTATGTAGCCAGAGAAGTTGCTGCAGTGGAAAGTGAAGGGAAAACTGTTAAAAAAGACCTTTCTGCCAAATCCGATGTTGCTGCTTCCAGTTCTGTTGCAACCAGCGGAGAAACCTCCTCCGATATTTATGATAGCGATAAAATAAGCACAAGCAGTCAAGCGGATATAAGCTTAAGTAAAAAGGGCTCCACCAATAAATCCATAATGTATTCCGAATCCGTTACCAATAAAAGCGAAGGGATTACCTACCGCATTTATAACCCNGGGGAAATTGATACCAAGGTAACGGAGGTCTTTAATAAAGCNAATTTTGAAGTTGTTCCTACNTANGAAGTGGGTATTTTGCCGGAAAAATTTGCCTACGATTTTGCTGCTCTAAACGAAATTTCCTCTTCCACCCAAAAAGAAGCTACAGATATTGCTCGCGAAGCCGGTTTGGATTTTTTGGCTGTTGCTATGTTGGATGTTGGACGGGAAGAAATTGATCCGGTAACAGGAGGTAGTAAGGTCTATGTGAAAGTAAACGGCTATATTTTAGACCTGCGGAAAAAATTCGCTGTTAAAATTTGCAGTGCAGGACCTTATCAATTCAGCGGTTTGGGCTCAAATCCTACCGTAGCTAAAACGAATGCTTTAATTGAAGCGGCAACACANGCCTCACAGGATTTGGTAGATCAGCTTCGTGTAAAACTTGGAAGCTAAAATAAGAAATTTAATGNGAACTATTCAGCGATTGATTGTCCTGATCTGTATTTTTTTGCTTCTGGTAAGCTGTGTNGGACTGGAAGCGAAAAAGAAAAAAGCGGATCCGGAAGTAAAATTGTTTTTGGATGATTCTCAATTGGATAATCCGGAATATTATAACAAACTCCCTTTGCTTTCACTGGAAGCATTTGCCAGCGCTCTTTTGATGCCCAAAACATCAAACTTTAAAGTAATTAATTATAACTATAAACTGGCTAAGGCGGAATCCAAAATAGCGGAAGAAATGGTAGCTGTTTCTTTGGGGATGCGTCAGGAATATGTAAAAATAGAAGCAGAAGGAAAATCTCTGATGTCCGCAAACCTGGAAGGCAGTGATGCCGAAATATCTGAAACCTTGAAAGCCAAACTGGAAGACCTGAAAACGGATAAAGCCCAATTGAGCGAATCGCAAAAGGTCTATTTTTTAAGTGGCTTTATTTATCTTGCCAGCTCTATTGTGCGGGAAAAAACCATTCTGGAAAGTTCCCAAAAGTTCGTAAATGAAGCCAAAAATGCTAAAGGAATAGACGCAGTTATGTATGTTAAAGATATTCCTTATGCTACGAATGTAGTAATTGGTCTTCCTGTTTTGCTTTCAAATCAGATGAGGACTATTAGTGAGTTTATTACCATTGCCAAAACCCAAAATATTGAAATTCCGAAAGATGTTACCGATTCCCTGTTTCAGTGAATTGTCTGTTTTATTTATGGGTGCAACAACAAATTTGAGTTAGATGAATGGTTCCAGTTCTTCATTCCGCTTAAATTGCTTAAAGGTTAGATTAAGTAATGCCTAAAAAAATTATTTATACCGTCCTTTTATTCTTGCTTATCGGTTCCTGCCTCTATGCCGGAAAGAAAAAACCGGAATGGATTTCTAATCCTTATTCCCAATATCCTTCCAAGCAATATCTTTGTGGAGTGGGAATGGCAAAAGAACTGAATAGTGCACAAAATGAAGCATTGAAAAATATTGCCGGCTTTTTTGAAACACGCGTTATTGCAGTTACGAAAAGTATGGAAAGCGAAAAAAGCTCTTCTTCCAATTATCAAACAAGCAGCGAGACCTCTTCTTCCGTAAAAGCAATCGCAGAAGGAACTTTGAAATATACTCAGATAAAAGAAACCTGGCAAGACCCTAAAACNAAAACTTTCTATGCCTTNGCGGTAATGGATAAAATTGCCGTGCAGACCATTTANCGCAATGAAATTGACGACTGCGAGGAGTTTATTGAAAATTGCCTTGCTCCCAATGATGATCCCCTTATCCGCTTTGCTAAAATTTTAAGCGCTATTGATAAATTGCAACAAACACAAAATGCTTATACTTATTATAACGCCCTGGCAAGTGATTCAGGCATTTTGTTAAAACCTTTTCACAGCTTACAGGAACTTTTGGAACTCAGGAATTATGCGGCTCGGGAAATTCCCCTGCAAATCAGAGTTTTTGGCGATTCTTCAGGCCTTTTAGATGCCTCGCTTAAAAATGTAATTAATCAAATTGGCTTGTTGGAAAACGATAACCCTGAATATCAAATTGTCGCTACAGTGAATCCCGAGCCGCATAAATCCCTGGGACAACAATTTTTTCAACCCCTGCGTCTGAATATTTCTTTCAATTACGGCGAAAAAAACCTCTTTTCCTTCGTGGATAAAACGGAACAAGGCGGTTCTACTATTGAGGAAGCAACCTCCAGAGGAATTAGAGTTCTTGCCCAAAATATAGAAAATAAATTCCGCAGGGAATTTAACCAATNTCTCCTCAATTTGCATTAAANNTGTAGCCGGAGGACGCTGTTCCTCNGCAATTATTTTACACCGAAAACACTGAAAACACAGAGAACACCGAGATCACCGAANACACCAAAAAANCTTCTAACTCCAGCACTTTGAACTTTGTACTTTGAACTAATAATAGGTCTGGGATGAACAGGATAAAAAAGATTTATGGGATTTTAAAAAACAATATCTGCAAAAAAGCCCGGAGGGCGAAATAATAATAGCGATGGTGGCGTTAGCCCCTCGGAAAAAAAGGTTGAGAAGGTTGAGAAGGTTTAGAAGGTTGAGATTTCATCAAAGCCCGGAGGGCGAAACAACGATAGCGATGGCTGCGTTAGCCCCTCGTTAAAAATAAAGAAAAATCCCTCTGCTCTTCGCTCTTAGCCCTCTGCCAAAAGCCCCTCAGGGCGACACAAATATAACGATGGTGGCGTTAGCCCCTCGTTTGAATAGAGAATGAAAAATGAAGAATGAATTAATTCAGGAGTCGTCATCGCTTGTATATTTTTGCACATTGTAACAAATTAATTTAGCGATGAGGGCTCATTACGACCACAAAGAATTCTATAAACTCTTTGGCAAATCGGAAATTGTCCACCCTTTTTTCCTCAACTGCATAATATGGTGTAAACACTATAGAATTTATTGCTCCAGAGAAAGTTATCAAGCTGCTGAAAACTCCTGCCTTCCTTTGGCTTGTTTTTATCTTTGTGCTTCTTCTTACAACGAAGTAACAACCAAGTAACGATTCCCTAACGAGACAAGGGAAGTGTTACGGAAGTGTTACGGAGTCGTTACTTAATCGTCTATATAACAAGCAATTATGCATTTTAACCCAATAACGACAGAAAATATGGCTAATTGTTTTATTACCAATGAATAATATTGTTATCCATAGCAAGATATCTCTTTTTCGCCAAAACAAGGGTTACAAGAAAAATTTATGTTTTCGGTGTTTGTCATCCTAATTTGCATCCCCAACATTATTTTATCTAAAACAACAATTTATGCTTGACAGGATATTAAAATTTTGTTTTCAAGTAATTGGTTGATTTTCAAAAAAAGAAATAAAATATTAATTCCCTTCTATAAAGGGATAGGATGTAGCCACAATGAAAATCCGTTATTTGATTGTCAGCTGGACTGATGTTTTACTTGAGCCACGGGATATTCCCAAATTGCGTGGTTTCTTTGTAAATCAGTTTCCCGAAGATCATATTTTTCATAATCACCTTCCTGGTTTGGGATATAACTATAAGGCACCCCAAATTCAATATAGAATAATTGAAAAACATCCTGCTCTGCTGGCGATCAATGAAGGCATAGATATCATCAAAAAGGTCTTTCTGGAAGTGGATAAACTGGAAATTAACGGAAAGACACTCATTTCCAACGAAAGAGAAATCTCCCTGAAAGAAGAGGACTTTGGCTTAACTGAGGACTATTATCCTTACTTTTTTGCTTCTCCCTGGATGGCACTAAACCAAGAAAACTACCAGGAATATAATAAATTGAATACTTTCCAGCGTAGTCAAAGATTAAAAACCATCCTGAAAAATAACCTCAAAACCCTTTCCAAGGCATTTGATTATTGGATTCCAGAAGTGGATAAACTAAATGTAGATGGCTGGTTTAAACCCCTGGAAGTAAATTTCCACAATCAACCAATGCAATGCTTTACAGGTGATTTCACTACCAATTTCCTGATCCCCGAATTCCTTGGTCTCGGAAAACAAAGTGCTCGCGGTTTTGGTGTTGTCAGAAAAAGAAAGGAGGAAAAATATGTTTGAAAGTTTAAGAAAAATAGGGATAATGGAATGTAAGAAGTTAGGGAAAACACCGGAACAGATTATTTTAGAAAACAATGTTAAGAATTCAAGGATTAACAATGTAATTGAGTTACATATAGACGATAAAGAAAACAATACAAATATTGAAGTTAAAATTGCTCCTCTTGATACAAACAATCTAAGCAAATATGGAGCTTATCAGAAAAATACTAATGGAGTTAATATACTATATTATGAGATAGTTAGTAAAAAAGATTTTCAACGGAAAAAGGATAAAGCAGAATCAGAAAAAATATGTGACCTTATCCAAACCAAATTTATAAATGTAGAAATTGACCATCCTATTAAGGAAATTCTTACTAACAATAAAGAGGATATAATTCAAAAGTTATCAGCTCTTAAAGAAAAACTAGATAAAGAAACTAAATATTTACTTACCCTTGTTTATAATGGACATTATGTGTATGAAATTGAGGAATTCAAGAATAAAATAAAAGAAATGACAAGTAAGAAAAATTACTCTAAGTCCAAGGAAGAATCAAGACACAAAGGAAATTGTGTTTTTTGTCACGAACATAAGGATCTTGTAGGGTTGCTAAATCTTGATGATAGATTTATGTTCTTTAACTATGGTGTGCCAATATTTGCCAGAGGATTTTCTATAGCAAATGCTTATAAAGATACTGCTATATGTAATGAATGTGCAGAATATATAAATTTAGGTAGTAGAATTATTGCTCAGTCAACAAATACCGTTTTCAACATAATTAAAAAGAGTAATAAAACTGATATCGTTAGTTATATCGTAGTTCCAAGGTTTTTGTCTCCGAGTGAAAATGAGATTGATACAGCTTATGAAAAAACAATCAAAGCATATTTAGAAGAAAGGAAAAATATGGATGGGCAAAAAAATAAGGTTACTGGAAAGGACATAATTTTAGGTAACCTTGAAGATAGAATTGCTCAACAAAAAAATGTAATGAGTTTTGATTTTATTTATTACTCCTCAAATCAAAGAAAAATCAATATAAATTATCAGATAAGAGAAGTTTTTCCTTCCAGATTGAATTCACTTATACAAATAGCAAAAGATGTCCAAGATGATCATCAAACAAGATGCAAAACTAATAATTATACCTTCAAACCATTATCAGAACTTAAGAAATTAGTATCTAATTACATTGTAGTAAATAAAGATAAATCTGCTAAAGAAATTAAGCAATCTGATAATTGGTATAATGAGTATTTTGACATTCAAAACGCCTTGTACACAGGAATTCGCTATAATTACAATTCTTTTATCAAACTTCTAAATAGGTATATGCAAAGCATCATAGAAAAATATGACATAATTGAATATCCTTTCCGAGCATTTAATACAGGTTTTGACTTATACCTGTATTTGCTTAAAACTAAAACAATTAATAATAAGGAGGAAAAAATGGATTATTCAAAAACAAAAGAAGAATTTAAAAAGTGGCATGGTATATCTATGCCAGAAACCTCCAGTAATAATGAAAAGTTTGTAGAATATATGAAAAAGTTAGATTCTATAACTGATCAATTCTTTAATTACTGGGAAAATTACTCCGATATGTATAAAAACGAATTAGACATATTTACTTTTTGTATGGGCAATTTAGCTTATCAAGTTCGTTATGCTCGGAGGCATAAAGGTAGTTTTATTGATGATTGGTTATCCAATATTTCTACTAATATGCGGAAAATGGATTATCTCTTGTCTCGTTCTATAGAATCATTAACTATAGAAAATTGTTTAGATAAGCCCTTCGTTAGAATACCTATTGCTTTGGCTTCGTTCTTTGCCGACAAATGTAATAAAGATGATATATCTGCTATAGGATATGAATATATTTTCCCCTTTGTATCTGGATTTATGTTTAGAACTGAAGCAGACGAAGAACAATTGGTAGAAGAACCGGAGTCAGAAGAAGAACAACAAATTTTAGAAGAAAATAATTAAATAAGGAGAAAAAAATGAATAACCCAAAGAGAACTGCTATTTATTTCGCTTATGAAGGCAGGAATAATAATCCCAATGGTGATCCTGCCAGCGAAAATAAACCCAGAGTTTATAATCAAAGCTATGTATATGTAACTGATGTCTCTTCTAAAAGAGACGACAGAGATTATTTAAATCAACTATTACCGGAAGCGGTATTCCTAGAACAACAGTTAAATAAAGATGGAAGTGCTATGCAGATGGATGATTTAATAAAAGATGCCCTTAATAAACTTAATAAAGATGAAAATTTAACCCACAAGGAGAAGGCACAGTTTTTTATCAATCGGTTTATTGATATTAAATTCTTTGGTGCCACATTAACTGGAAAAATCAAAGAGACAAAAAGTAAAAAAGGTAGTTCTGAGCAGGCAGGAGTAGATAATAACGAAGAAGAAAATATAGAACCAGGGAAAACTGAAACAATTAAAGAAAGTATATGCGGACCAATCCAAAAGACCTTTGGTTTGTCTTTAAATTATCCGGAAATTATACCTGTAAAAATAACTACAGTTCTGGCAACAAGAACTCAAAGTAGTGCAACAGGTTCAATGGGAACAAAATATATTTGTGATTATTATCACATTCATTATGACATTATAATCAATCCTTACTCTTTACAAGAATGGTATTCACAATTAACCGAGGAAGATATTAAGGTCTTTGAAGCAGTTCAATGGTTTTCTATAAAGAATGATATTACTCATTCCAAGATTAACAGAGAGCCAATAATAATGCTGGAAATTATTTTTAAAGATCCGGATTATTACTTTCTCCCTTCCAATTATGTAACTGCTGAAAATCCTAAAGGAAAGAACTATAAGGAAATAAATGTCAAATACGATAAGCTTATCAATCAAATAAAATCCAATGCTAAACATATTGAGAAATTAAGATATATATGCAATCCTGTATATGCAGATGTGATTGAGAAAGAATTGATCAATAAAATAAATGAAAATGGCACTGATAAAGAAAAAATAGATAGCACTGATAAAGAAAAAATAAATAGCATTACTATTGAAAAAATAGAGTTAATTAGTCGTGATGAAATAGTTAATCATCTGGAAACTTATAAGAACTATACTCTTAAGACGAAATGATAATATGAAGATATTGCAGATACCACTAAAAGCCAAAATTGGTCATTTTAAAGTAAATTATACGACTGCTTCCAAGTTATCTTATGATATACCTACTTTTACAGTAATTGAAGGAATTATTGGAGCAATTATGGGATGGAATAGATCTGAATATAGATATAAGATTAAAAGAGATAGTGCAAAATTCGGAATTATAATAAGAAGCCCTATTCAAAAAGCTATCTATGCTATTAATGCACCTAATGAACTTATAACACCAATAAGCTTATTTTCAGATAAAAAGAAATCTGCTGCTATTAAAGATAGAACCCAACTCTATACTGAATTACTTATTGATCCTGCTTATTCAATTCTATTTTCTCATAATGATGAAAAGTTATATAATGAAGTTAAGCAACAGGTTTTAGCCCATAAAAGTGTGTATAATATTTATTTTGGTAGTGCTTTTTGTATTGCCGAATATGATAATGAACCCGATGAAATTGAAACAGAAAAAGTCAAGATAACCAAATCAGAAGTTATTTCTGTGATAGATTTAAACTATGTAAAAGAAGACATTAATTGGGATGCTAACACTAAAATGATTACCGATAATATTCCTTACCTAAAAGATCCTGATTTAACAATAAGAGAATATAAGCAAGTTATTTATAATCCCTTGGCAGAACCCATTAATTGTTCCGGTGATTTTTACAGCTTTAAAGATAACAAATTTGTTTATTTATTTGAAGGAACAGATTAGTGTAGATGATATATTCTCATTATGATCCTGAAAAAGGACTTAAAAAAGAATTAACTTTTCATCTAAATGAAGTTTACACAGGTATGATGTCTATTATTAATTCTGTATCGGATATAGAATTATTGAAAGGTATAGACAATCTCAATTATATTGTTAAACTTATTGCTTATTTACATGATATAGGTAAAGCAACTTCTTTTTTCCAAAAGAAACTCTTAAATGAGCCACTCAAACAAAATGAATTATGCTATACAAAACATTCATTATTAGGAGCAGTTTTAGGTTTTTATATAACTGAACAGCTTGGTTTTAATTCATTAACGAGCTATATTGTTTATAGAATTATACATTCCCATCATTCCAGCTTTCATAAAAACAAAGACCTACTTAATTTAGATACAAATAAATTATCAATTTTAAGAACTCAGTATAATGATATTATTAACAACAAAGAATCTCAAGAGATCATACATTTCATTTCAGAAAATATAAATATCCCTTTACCCGATATAAAGGAATTTAATGAATTAACACAAGAAACAGGGATTATACCAAATGAGCTTATTACTTGCTTAACTATAAATGAATTTGGTGCAAACAATAATGAAACAGATTATTACAGCTGGTTATATTTCTTTCTCCTCTCGGCATTAAATAGAGCGGATAAGTACAGTGCTTCTTTTAATTCAGCTTATGATATGGAACAAACAAATCAGACAATTTTCTCAAACTCCCTGTATCCAAGTTTTATAGAAGATCATTTGGCAAACAAGAAGAATAATTCAAAAAAACCTTCATCTCCAATTATTTCTTCTTTACGGGATGATTTCTTTTTAAAAGTTAAAACTAATGCAACTGCTGTTAACTTAGATCATCATCTTTATTCTATTTATGCTCCAACCGGTATTGGAAAAACCTTGTCTTTATTAAATGCAGCTATCATAATGCAGAATAGGATACAGAAAGATAAAAAGCAGAATTTCAAAATTATCTATGGTCTTCCTTTTTTATCTATAATAGATCAGGTTTCAGATGAAATAACAGAAATTTTGCAGTTAGCTAAATATAACATTAATTGGAATATCTTTCAGGAATACCATCATCTGTCTACTCCCATAGTTTCTTCTGAAGAAAAAGAGGAAGAACAATATAAACAGGATCAAATTCAATTATTAAGTTCATTTTGGGATAGTCAAATAATACTAACAACTTTTGTATCTCTGCTGGAAACGATCTCAGATTCCAGACAAAGCATCAAATTAGCTTCTCTCGCAAGGTCTATTATCATAATTGATGAAGTTCAATCTATTGATGCCGGTTTATATGAATATGTGAAATGGTTTATTCTGCATTTAACAAAATATTTAGGCAGCTATGTTATTATTTCTTCAGCAACAATGCCTGATTGTTTTAGGGGTAATGAGTTTATTAGCTTAATTGGTGATCAGAATGCAATAGAAGAACCTTTCAGAAAGTTAAATAGATACAAAATTTACAAACCGATTGAATGCAATTTTGACCAGTTTACTAATAATGTGGTGCAGTTTATTAAAAAACAACCGGATAAATATTATTTAATTGTTACCAATACTAGAAGAATGGCTTATGAACTTGCAAAATGGTTTAATAAGGAAAATTTTGATATCTGTTTCCTTTCCACCTTAGTTATTCCCTATCAAAGAAAAGCAAGAATAAAAGATATAAGGGATGGGATCAAACCTCATATTATAGTTTCAACACAGTTAATTGAAGCAGGTGTTGATATGAGTGTTGATTATATTTTCAGGTTTCTTGCCCCTTTTGACAATATTATTCAAACAGCAGGTAGAACTAATAGACATTATGAAAGCGGAAGTTGTTCTGGAACAGTTAATCTGATAGATATGTGCTATGACAATAATAAAAAAGATTATAACTTAGTTTATGTTAGTAATAGTAAGAGATCACAAGGCGACATAAAGATGAACAATACAATTAAGATATTAAATAGAAAAGATATATATTGTGAAAAGGAAATATTTGATTTAAGTAATGAATATTTCAAGAATCTTTCCACTGTTAATTATTGGGAAACCGCCCATAATAAATTAAAAGATCATCAATGGAATGATTTTGGGAATGAAATTAGGATTATAAACAATGAATTGGAGACAGTTAGTATAGTGATAGATTATAGGGATTGGTCTGAAAAAGTTTGCTTTCTTTGGGAAAAACATAACGAGCTAATAGATAAGCTAAATAAATATGATGGAGATATTTATTCTTTAAAGGCTGAACTTAAAGATAATTTACGCCAGCTTTCTAATTATATGCTGAATATCTATTTAACAGATACAAAAAATCTTATTGAATTTGATAAAAATAAGAAGAGTATTCAACTAATTAGGGGACAGTATGACTCCAAATTAGGTCTAAATATTTTCGGGAAAGAATCAATAAATTGTTTTTAGATTATGGAAGTCCACTTAAATACCTACGGTAGTTACTTACGCAAAAAAGATGAAATGTTTGAGTTGAGTATTGAGGATAGGAAAACCAAGCTTTCTCCGGAAAAGATATCTTCTATTGTTATTTCCAATGCGGCTATAATAACAACGGATGCCATTCAATTGGCGATGGATTATAATATTGATATTGTTTTTCTGGATAAATATGGCTCTCCTTATGGCAGGATTTGGTTTCCTAAAATTGGGAGTACTGTTTTAATTAGAAGAAAGCAGCTGGAAATGCTTTCTGATAACATAGGTTTACAATTCATCAAAAATTGGATTGCCATAAAAATAATGAATCAATACCGTTTTGTGCAGCGTTTGCTTTCCAAGCGTGATTGCGATAAAAGTAATTTTGAAANCCGGATGCAAAATATGCAGGAAGCGGCTATTTGTATAATGCAGGCAGAAGGCAAATTGGAAGAACTTTCNGGTTCTTTTATGGGTTGGGANGGNGGTGCTTCCAAGAATTATTTTTCCATTTTGGCAGAATTGATCCCTGATGCATACAAATTTGAGGGTAGAAGTTCGCGTCCNGCTAAAGATGCTTTCAATGCTATGCTGAATTATGGTTATGGCATTCTCTATTCTAAAGTGGAGAGAGCTTTAATTATTGCTGGTCTTGATCCCTACTTGGGGCTTTTGCATAGTGATAATTACAACAAGAAGTCCTTTGTCTTTGATTTTATAGAGCCCTATCGTATTTTGGTGGATGAGCCCGTTTTTTACATTTTTTCCCGGCATAAATTTTCTCCTGATTTCATTGAACCGGTTCATCAAGGTGTTTTACTTAGCACAGCGGGGAAAAAATTCCTGGCTCCTTTGTTATTAGAACATTTTGATGAAATTATTCGGTACCGTAATAAAAACCGCAAACGCCTTGATATGATTCAAACCGATGCTCACGCTTTTGCCAATTTCTTAATTGATAAAAGGGAAAACTATCTGGAAACCTCAATTAATAGAAAACTGCAAAATTTCCTGAACAGCAATTTTGCAGATAATGGAGAAGAAGAATGTTAACTTGGGTGATGTATGATATCGTTAAAGATAAAATCCGGAATAAAGTTTCCAAATGCTGTGAACAAGCTGGAATATACAGAGTTCAATATTCTGTCTTTTTGGGTGAAATAAGCCGCACCAAATGCAAAGAATTAAGCTGTCAGATTGAGGAACTAATCAATCCTGAAATAGACCGGGTTTATATTTTCCCAATGTGTAATGAGGACTTTAAAAGCTGTCAATTACTTGGTCAGGCATTTGATCCCGCTCTTATTACAGATGAAATTAAGGCATTTTTCTTATGAACGATTTTCAGTTTATCACTCCTTCCGAAGTGATGGAATATCTCTTCTGCCCTCGTTTCGTTTATTATATGAACATAATGAAAATTGAACA
>Ga0067045_1029306_pt1 | contig 21964 bp, 15 predicted proteins | sample TerdegcTABiofilm_FD_59184 | JGI IMG/M metagenome (GOLD analysis project Ga0067045, IMG submission 59184) | Combined Assembly of (Gp0054472, Gp0054536) Wastewater bioreactor microbial communities from Singapore -Terephthalate degrading...
CCTTGGCGGCATTGAAGATGATGGCATTGACCCAGCGGATGATGGGGGCCTCGTCGGAGAGATCGATGTTGTCCACGAGGTCGTCCACGTCCTCCTCGGCGAATCCCTCACCCTCGTTCTGCAGGTCTACGCTCTGGCTCTTGCGGGTGTAGGCGCGGTTGATCAGTGAGAGGATCCGGTCCTGCTCCATGAGCACCACGACCACGGACGCCCCCAGGCGGGCGGTGAGATCGTCGGTGATCCAGTAGGCCATTGGATCCGATACGGCCGCGAGCACGCGCCCATCCTCGGCATGCCACAGGGGAATCACCTTGTTCTGCTTGGCGTAGTTGATGGAAATGCGCTCGAGCAACGACAGATCCACCTCTTCCGGCTTGATCTCCTGTTCCTGATAGAAGAGCCCCTGCTGCAGGGCCAGCGCCTGGAGCAGGACCTTTTCCGTGATGACTTTTTCACGCATCAGCCATTCGCCGATGCGGCAATTCTCTTTTTTATGCCCTTCCACGGCCCGGGTCACGGCATCCGCCGGGATCCGGAAATGCGTGGACAGGATTTCGCCGATGAGCCGGTGTCGCAGCATGGGTGCATTCCTTACCGCTGGAGGGATTTCGGTTTCTTCGAGCCGGAATCGGCCGGTTTCTTCTCGTCCTTCGAATCCGGCCGGACCGCGTCGGCGGGCGGCGCGTCCGTTTTGCCGCCATCCTCCGCGCCCGGATCCACGGGCTCGGCTTCCTGTTCCTCGCGCAGTTTCTGCAGCATATCCTGCAATTTCCTGACGTCTGTCTTGCTCACCCCCACGGGCCCAGAGGAATCCACCACCTTGTATTCGTCCATGGCCTTCTTGCGCTGCACCACTTCCTCTTCCATGCGGGCGGCCGTACGGTTGATCTCCTCGAAGAAGCCGTGCTTGTGCTTGTAATTGATGTCGGCCTCGAAATCGTGGTCCTTGAAGGAAGAATACTTGTCGATGAATTCCTTGCGCAACTTGACCTTTTCCATGAAGATCCGGCGCAGGTCGCTCTCGTCGCGGATGATGTAGGGCGTGATGAAGATGAGCAGGTTGGTCTTCTCGTTGACGCGCGTCGTCGTCTTGAACAGGTATCCCAGAATCGGCATGTCGCCCAGAAGCGGCACCTTCTGCACATTCTCCTTGGTCTTCTCGGTGATCAGGCCGCCGATGACCACGGTCTGCTGATCCTTGACCACCACCACCGTCGTGGCCTTGCGCTTGGACGTGGTGGGTCCCACGATCGGGTCGATGGATTTCACTTCATTGATTTCCTGCTCCACCTCCATGCGCACGAAATCGCTCTGGTTCACGTGCGGGGTGAGCTTCAGGCGCAGGGCCACGTCCTGGCGCTGCACGGAAACCATGGGAAGCGAAGTCAGCGACGTGGAGGAACTGCCCAGAAGCGAGGAGATGGAACTGTAGCCGCTCTGGAACGGCACGTTCTCGCCCACGGTGATCTCGGCCTCCTCGTTGTCGGTGGTCAGGATGTGCGGCGAGGAGATGACGTTGACGGCATTGTCCGTCTGCAGCGCCTGGAACATGACGCCGAAGGAAGGGAGGGTGAGCCCCGGAATGCCCAGCAGGGATTCGGCATCCTTGATTTCAGGCCCGCGCAGGCCCACGGCCAGGCCCATCAGGGAAAGCGGATTGAGCACGATGGAGTTGAGCGAGGAATTGGTGATGGATCCGCCAAACAGGATAGATTGCTTATCTCCGGAACCGATAGGGTCTCCGGCATGCATGGAAAGCCCCAGATTGCGCGTCTTGTCGAGGGACACCTCGAGGATGGTCACTTCCACGAACACCTGCCGGCGCGGCCGGTCGAGTTCCTTGATGACGCGCTTGAGCGCCAGGAAATCCTTGTTGGACGCCACGATCACGAGCGAGTTGGTGGCCGTGTCGGGCTGCACCTGCACCGGGCCCTGGAAGATGCTGTCGGTTCCACCGGCACCCCAGGGATTGGCGCCAGGATTGAAATTCTGCTGCGGCTGGCGGGTGTTGGTGTTGCGCGACGTGGACGTGCGCGTGCTGCGCGTGCTGCGCGTAGTGCTGGTACGGCCCATGGACGAGCCACCCGTGAGCGCGGTGAGCAGCGAGGCCATGTCTTCGGCCATGGCATTCTCGAGATAGATGATGTTGATTTTTTCCTCACCGCCCGGCAACGGGACATCAAGTTTATTGAACAGTGCCAACAATTCCAGATACGCCTTGTCGTTGGCCACCACGATCAGGCTGTTGGTGCGCGGCTCGGCGATGATCTTGGAAATGGAACTCTTGGTTCCGACGTTCTGCACGCCGCCGCCCCCCTGCGGCTGGCCGCCGGGATTGTACACCTTGGGGCCGCCCGCAGTTTGACGGCCGCCGAAGGATGGCGATGACCCGCTGGATCCCGAATCCGAAATTTCGAAGACTTCCAGCAGTTTCCCTGCGATTTCCTCGGCATCCGCGTGCTTGACCTTGAGCACCCACACGCGTTCGTCGTGCACGCCTTCCACGTCGAGTTGCTTCAGGATCTTGAGCAAACGGTTGATACTCGTTCCCAGATCTGTAATGATTAAAAGATTCGTCGGCGCATATGTTGTAATATCACCATACTTCGACTTGAATTTCCCGAGGACTTCGGCGATTTCCTGAACGCTCGCGTGCTTCACGCGGATCATGGCCGTCGTGAAACTTTCATTGTCGGGAATGTCTTCTCCGGGGCGCCGAAGCGGCATGATATTACTGTTGGCGCCCTGGATTTCCACCACCTTGTAATAGGATCCCGTCTGCACGATCGTCAGGTTCATGGATTCGAGCGCCGAGAGGAAAGCCTTGTACGCCTCGAATGCCGTGACCTCGGACGGGCTGTAGATGGTGACCCGCTGGGCGCGCAGGCCGGCGCTCACGATGAAGCGCTTGCAGGTGATGGAGGAAATCCAGGACACCAGATCCGCCAGCGTGGCCTCCGGTTTGAGCGTCACCTTGAGTTTGCGGCCACCCGGGATGTTCTTGCATTCGTTGAAATTGGGGTCGTCCTTGGCCGACCCGGCGTCCGCCGTGGAGCCGGGAGGCGGCTGCTTGGATCCAGGCTGATTTCCGGCCTGCGGATTGTAGCCGCCGGGCGGTGGAGGCGGTGTCGGCGGCGGCGGTGCAGAAGGGCCTGCCGGGGTCATGGGTTTGATAGGACGGTTGATCGGCGGATTCTGCGCGAAGACGGATCCAGCCGCCAGAACGATGGAGAGGAAAACCGAAAGGGAGAGTGTCTGCATCTTCATGGGGCACGCTTACCGGATGGAGTAATCCATGTTGATGGTCTGGCCGCCGCGGTTGAGTGTCACCGTGAGGTGATTGGCGTCCTTGAGTTTCGTGTACAGGGCGAACGTCTGGTCGATGGAATCCAGTTGGATGTTGTTCACGGAAGAAATGACGTCTCCGGAACGGATTCCGAGTTTGTAGAAAATCGAGAAGGAGCGGACGAACGTGACGCGGAAGCCGCCGTTGGGATCCGGCATGACGCGGGCGCCGCTGGACGCCGTGGCCATGTTCTTCATGAAGTCCGTGATCACCGAGCGGTCCACCTCGTACTTGTTGGGTCCCACCTGGCGGATCTGGTCGTCGCCCGGGCCGGTGTTCCCCATGCCGGGCGGCGGGGTCGTCGTGGCCACGATCGGCGTATTCTTGGGCTCGCCCATCAGTTCGAGCACCTTCTCCTGCCCGTTCTGCATGAACACCACGCGCTTGGGCTCGATGGAAACCACCTGGGCGTCGCCAAAGGAATCCCCTTCGGAGAGCAGCACGAACTTGGCGTCCGACTGATCCGTGAGCACCACGGTCGCCAGCGAATCCTTCGGATCGGAAGCCACCATCGTGGTCACCAGCGCGGCTCCCTCCAGCGTGGCGGCTCTGGATCCCGCCGCCGCCGTCGCGTCTCCGGGCGCCGGGGTTTCCTCCACCAGGATGGGATCGCAGGACGCGCAGAACATGTTGCGCTGGAGAAGCGCCTTGTAATCGGCTTGGTACTGGGGTTTGACCGGTGCCGAAGCCGCCTTTGTTTCCGGGCGGCGAACGGTTCCGGAATGGGTGGGGTTTTTGTATAAAAAATACGAAACGGCGCTGGCCGCCAGCGCACCGGCGCCGACGCCCTGAACCAGCACTAAAAGCGCCTGGATGAGATGGGGAGCAAAACGATTCAGTTCTTCCATCACTTCGCCATCTTTCACGGATTGGGGCCCGCGGATGAAATTCCTGCCTCATGCGGACCGGCGCCTTCTGCATGCAAGAACCGCGCCGGATGAAAAGCATTCCGCATCATGATGATTTCGATTGAATTTTCAAGAAAAAACATGGTTTTTCCGAGAATTTTCCATGCGCCTGCCGGGATTGAAAAAACGAAAACATGACAAATTGTCACGAGAAGATGCAAGGCGGCTGTTCCGTGTGACAAATTGTCACGGGAAAACTTCGCAAAACAGGCGCCAATGCACCGGCGCCGGCAGTTCCTCTGGCCGCTGCTTCAGGTCGAAGCCGCAGGCGGCGGCCAATCGTGCGGCATCGATCCCTGGCGCCAGCGTGGCGAGAATGCGGCCCATCTGCTTGCGGCGCAAGGAAAAGACCCGCGTCAGCCAGGCGGAGAAATCATCCCAGGGCAAATCTGCTTCCGCAAAGGGGCGAAAGGCGACCACCGTGGAGACCACCTCGGGGGCGGGAAAGAACGACCCGGGACTCACATGGAATACCATCGATGGGGAGGAAGCCAGTTGGGAAACGATGGAGAGTTGGCCGTAATCCCGGCTCTTCGGCGATGCCGTGATCCGCATGGCGACCTCGCGCTGGAACATGAGCACCCAGCGGGCGGCGGAACGTCCCGTCCGGAACAGTTGAAAGAGGATGCGGGAGGCCACGCAATAGGGCAGGTTGCCTAGCACCACATCGTTCGGGGATCGAAGCAGAGTGTAAAAATCGGTTTCCGCGGCATCGGCCTCGACGAGAGCGAAGCGTGCCTCCCCCGCGAACTTCTCACGCAGCGCGGCCGCCGTCTCGCGATGCAACTCGATGCCCGTCACCGAAAAGCCGCGGGCGAGCAATTCCTGCGTCAGGGCGCCTGGGCCGGGCCCGATTTCCACCACGTGCCCTGGATGATCCGACACGATATCGACGATTTTCCGGATCACACCCTCATTGATGAGATAGTTCTGCCCGAAGGCCTTGCTCGGAAACCAGGTCAGTTCCCTGCCATGCACGGATTTCACGCTCATTCCCCTCCCAGCAGCAGGAGCATCCGCATGGCCTCGTCCTTCATGGGACCGTCGGGGACGAGAGTTGCGTATTTCTTGAAATACTTGATGGCCTGCGCCCGGTTTCCCGTTTCCTTGTAGGCGCCCCCCAGCAGCCTGTAGCTCTCGGTCAGCATGCTTTCGACCGTTTCCGCCTGCCAGTGGGCGGCTTCTTCCGGAATCCGCTGTTCCGACTGGAGTTTTTCCAGTCTCTTCACGGCCTCCTCCAGGTGGGGCAGGGCCATCCGGATGTTTCCGTTGGAAAGCGCCGTCTTTCCGAGCATGTAACGGGCGAGGATGTTGTCTCCATCCGCCCCGACGGCCTTTGCGAAGGCATCCTCGGCTTCCTTCTTCTGGCGCAGGGATAGATGGCAGCGTCCCGTGAGGATGTGCTTCTGCACCTCTTCGATGCCTTGGGCGTTCTTCGTCTTTTCCAGCAACTCCAAGGCTTCCTTCGGCTTGTCCTGGGTCGCGAGAATCTGCGCCTTGCGGAAGAGGAACGGCGTGTAGTCGGGAATCTTGCGCAACCCCATGTCCATGGCGGCCAGCGCCATCTGCGAGCGCTTGAGGCGGCTTTCCAGTTCGCTCCAGCGCATGAACCAGCGGGGATCCGGCTGCGCCATGAAGGAAACCGCCTGCACCAGGGATTTCTCGCCGGCGTCGAATTGTCCGCTCTCCAGTTGCACGAAGCCCGTCACCATCAGCGACTCGAAATCCTGCGGGTTGATCTTGAGCGCCTTTTCCACGAAGAAGCGCGCGCGCATGAGGCGGTCCATGCGGGTGCCCTCCAGGTACAGTTGCGCAGCGGCGCGGTACAGTTGGGGATCCATGAGTTTTTCCTGAACCTTGTCCAAAATGACGTGGGCATCCTGCAATTTTCCAAGCAGCGTGTATATGCGGATGACCGCAGCGGCTATCCGGGCATCGGCGACCAGTGATGATGCGGCTTCCTCGGCCCAGCGTGCCGCTTTTTCGTTCTTCCTGTCGGCCTGGATCGCCATCTGCATCTGCAAGCCTTCGAGGATCCGGGCCACGGCTGGCGATCCCTTTACGGATTCCGAACGCTTTTTGAGATTCTCCGCATCCCCCTGATTGAAAGCCAAAACGGCATCCAGCAGATCCAGGAACGCATCGATCGACACGCCCTGCGGTTTCTTTTCTTCCTTCCAGGAAGCCAGGTCTTCCCGCATCCAGTTTTTCTGCTCCGAAATCCAGATTCCCACCCAGAGCAGATCCAGTGTTTTTTCGATATTTGCGCTCAACGCGGCATCCAGCGCCTTTTTCCATTCCTCCCGGTCGGAGCGGGAAAGCAGCAGCACCAGCGGGGCCACCCATGTCTTTTCCGGATTGGCCTTCTTCCACTCGTCCCAGTTGGAGAGCGCCGTCTGGATGCGGCCTTCGGCCAAAAGCGAAACGATATGCGCGACATCCGGCTGCGCTGGAACCTGCGTGGCGATCCACCCGAACTGCCCGTGAAACACCTGGAGGCTCCTGCACGGCTTTGCCGATTCCGGATCGAGTTTCAAGGCCTCCTCGCACAGCGTCATGGCCTCGTCCAGAAGACCTTTCTGCCAGGCAGAGATGCCTGCATGCATCCTATGCAGGGAAGTGAAGCGCGGACCGTGATCGACCCCGTTTTCGGCTTTGCCGATCGCAGGAAAGCCCTCCGGCAGGAACAGGAACGAGAAATCCTTCTCATGCGCGCTCATGAAGCGCTCGCCTTCGAACAAATCCTTCCAGAAGGCGGCTTCCCGGTTTTCCTGGAGGCTCTTCGCCGCGCTCTCGTCGCCGGCTTTGGCGGCAAAGAACAGCACGGAAGGCGGCACCGTGGTTTCCGTGTTGCGAATGAACGAGAATTCTTCCAGGGCTTTTTCCTTCTTGCCGAGTTCCAGTTGCCGGACACCACAGACGAACCGCCAGAACGGAGAATTTTGATTTTCGCTTTTCGCCCTGGACAGGATCTCTTCCGCAATGCGCCCGGCATCCACCGGATTCTTCGATGAAAAGACCTTGTCGATCCAGGAGGCCTTGGAATAGCTGGCCAGCACCATGGCGCGCAGGAACTGGTAGCGGCGCAGGGCGGGGGCGCCGCCGGATTCCAGATTCTGGGCAGCGAAAGGCGAACAGGCTTCGACCCTGGAAAAATCATGGAACAGCCAGACGAGAGCGAGCGCCGATTCGCAGTGGATCAATTCCTTTCCCGATGCGGATGAGAGAAGTCCGGGATAATCCAGATTCAATATCTTTCTTTCGTGGTCGGATATTTCCTGTTTGGTCACGGTTTTCTGTGAAATGGAAGGTCCAGCCGTCTCCTTTCGGGCATCCTTTTTCTGGAAGAGGAAAAATCCGGCAGCGGCGGCACCTGCGACCAGAAGGAGCAGAAGCGGAAGGAGCAGGGAGGCTCTTCTTTCACGGTCGGATTCTGATTTCGTTCTCTCCTTTTTCGCCTTTTCGGCCGTCGCGGGAATCACTTCATCCGAGTCGTCCATGAGCGGCAGCGTCTTTTCCTCGGTCATCGGCTGCAGGGAAAGTGGCTGCATGTCCGCCTTTTCCCGTGAGCTTCCAGCAGATAATCCCGAAAAATCGATGCCCTCCGATGTAGAGAACAATGAAGACCGGATATCATTCCCGGCCGGCTGATTTTGCGGATTCAGCGTATTTTCCGCCTTCCCGATGAACTCGTCGAGTTTCAATTCCAGCGGACTGGATTTCATGTCGATTCTGAGTTCGGGAAGAGCGCCACCACCGATGGGAGGCAGTGAGAAATCTCTCGATTCCCTGGAACTTTCCTCTTCCTCCTTCTGCTTTTCTTCCGGCAGATCCGGGCGAATATCCGGCAGATCCGGGCGAACACCCGGCAGATCCGGGCGAACACCCGGCAGATCCGGACGAACACCCGGCAGATCCGGACGAACACCCGGCAGATCCGGACGAACACCCGGCAGGTCCGAACGAACACCCGGCAGATCCGGACGAACACCCGGCAAATCCGGCTTGATCGCTGGCAAATCGGTCTTCAATCCCGGCAGGTCAGGACGAATGCCCGGCAAATCCGGCTTGATCGCTGGCAAATCGGTCTTCAATCCCGGCAAATCCGGCTTCAACCCTGGCAGACCGGCGCCCGGCGGAGAAGAATGAGGAAGAACAGACGAATCCTTCGATGGCAGAAATTCGATGATCTTGGAAACTTCTACCCACACGTTGCGGTCATCGGAAATCCATTCCGTTTCCTTGAGTTTCTGGGTACGCACCAGCGACAAGACCTTTTCGACGGGAAAAGGACCGAATACTTTCTCGTTTTCTCTCTTCACATAGACATGAGAAATTCCATCTATCGAAAAACGAATGGAATTTTCATCCAACTCCTTGAAGCAGTAGGCACACTGTGTCGCATTTTCGAAAATGGATGAACCACAATGCAGACATTTGCGAATCATGGATGACCTCTTCGGGTTGTGACTCCCTTGCCGTTATAAATCATGATCGTTCCGAAAGAAACGGGGATGGTAGCCCTATTCCCATTTTTCCTCCCGAAGAACAGGAAAATGACAACTCATGCCAGATATGAACAGGTTTCCATGCAAAAATGTCGATATCGTTTTTTTCGACTATTCCGCCTGTCGATGAAAATTCCCTTTTCATCCTGGTCTTTTCACCATTTTTCGACAGAGAAGACTTCTCCATGTATGGATCTTCATGGATCCTGTTGATTTCTCCCGAATGAACGGATAATGTGCCGCAGGCGAGGTAGACCATGAAAATATCAGTGAACAAGTCCACGTTTCTCAACGGAATTTTCATGCCCCAAAAGATATCCGAAGGAAACGCGAGCATCCAGCCCATTCTGTCCAACATCCAGATCCAGGCGCAAAGCGATGGCAAAATCGTATGCAAGGCCACGGATATGAGCACTTCCGTCGTTTCGGAATTCAATGGCGAAGTGTTTCAGCCCGGCACGATGACGGTCAACGGCAAACTCTTGTATCAACTGGCCAGCAATTTGTCTGGAAATGAAATAGAAATTCAAAAAAATGATACAATAGTAAATATATTTAGTCAAAAAAGTCAATTTGAAATTACATCTTTGAGAGATGAAGATTATCCGACGTTTTCATTTTACGAAGATAGTCTGTATACCTCCTTCGAAGCGTTCATCCTTCGCGAACTGCTGGATTTGACGTTGTTTTCTTCCGGAACCGACGAAAGCAAGCCGCATCTGTGCGGCGTGTATTTCATCACGGACAAGAACATCGCCAGAACGGTAGCCACGGACGGGCACAAACTGGCCTTGGCGGAATATCCTTATGAAGGAAAATTTCAGGTATCCTCGGGAATCATCATTCCCCGCAAGGGAGTGAACGACATCATCAAACTCTTGTCTGATGATAATATAAATATTGGTTTATATTATGACCGTGATAATAAAATTCTTGGAATCAAAACAGATACGACAAAAATGAATATCAAACTGGTGGATTCCAAGTTTCCACCTTACGAGCAGGTGATTCCGCAATACAAGGAGAACCGCCTGGTGGTGCCCAAGGATGAATTCCTGCAGGCACTCAAGCGCATCAGTCTGCTCTTCGATTCATCCGAATCCGGCGTCATTCTGCAGGTAGAGAAGGACCGCGTTCACATGAGCGGCATCGATACCATCAAAGGGAAGGGCCGTGAGGAAATCGAAGTCGATTACGTGGGAGAACCCATGCAATTGGCTTTCAATATCAAATTTTTCGAACTGATCATCAATAAAATCAGGGGCAAGGAATTTTCCATGTTCCTGCACAGTTCCAAGAGTCCCGTGCTTTTCAAGCCCGTGGATACGTCGAATTTCCTGGCTGTTCTCATGCCCATCCGCATCGACTGATTTCTCTTTTTTTCTTTTCTTCCCTTTCCATGGAATTGCAATCCATCACGCTGACGCATTTCCGCAATTACGCGCATCTTCATCTTTCTTTTCCTGAAGAAGTTCAAAGCGTTTACCTGTATGGAGACAATGGCAGCGGAAAGACCAACTTTCTGGAAGCCGTTTTCTCCATCTACACGAGCAAGAGTTTCCGCAACCGGAAGAGTTTTCAGGATTGCGTGAAAGACAGGGAGGATTTTTTTCGCATCCAGGCCGAAATCAGCGGAAATTCATGCGAAATCGTATACTCGAGAAGAGAAAATAAAAAGAGTTTTTTCCGGGATGAAAAGACCGTAGGGGCTCTGGATTTCATCCGCGGCAGGCGCATCCTGTATTTTTCACCTGAAGATACGGCAAATTTTCTGCAGAGTCTGGAATACCGCCGTTCCATCATCGACCGATACATTTCCTACATGGATGAGCATTACATCCATTTGTTGAATCGATACCAGCATCTGCGCAACCGGCGCATTCAAATTCTTCTTTCCAGCACGCGGAAGATGCGGGAATTGCTGCAAATCGATCATGCAGAATTCGCGGAAACGAGCCAGTCCATTTCCTCCATTCGGAAAAAATTCCTGGAAGAAACATTGAAGGATAGATTTCATTTCTTCCTTTCCGAAAAGAACGCGAAGTTGCTGGGAACGGAAATACGGTATCAGGTGCGCTCCATTCCCGAAAACGCCATCGAGCAGGAGATGATGCAGAAGAAATCCCTGTTCGGTTGCAACAAGGATGAGATTCTTTTCAGGAAGGATTCCCGCGATATCCGCCATTTTTTCAGCAACGGGGAAAAAAAGGCGCTATTGCTGGCCTTTCATTTTTCCTTCCTTTCCCTGTTGCGGGAGAAGAACGAAAATTGCCTGGTTCTGCTCGATGATCTGGAAAGCGAAATGGATGAAATCCGTGTTTCCAACATCGTTCGTGTCATCCAGGACTTCGGTGTGGATTCGATCATCACCGGAAGACGGAAGAATCCGGATTTTTCTCACGCGTGGCAGGTGGAAAACGGCGAAATCGGGTAAAAATCGAACTGATCAGGGAATCGAAATCAATTTCAGGATCGAGAAATAATCAAGGCTGTGGGGGGAATTCCAGGATCAGAAGATAGTAGTTCATGAAATTGAGATTGGAAATTTTCGGACGGACGGTGGATTTCGGATCCTTGAAGAGAAAGTCGATGAAAAGTTTCGTTCCCTTTTCATCCCGGTAAAAGCCAACCTTTTCGATGGGAGTCTGGAAAAAACGCGTGATGAGGTCGCGCCATGCGTGCTTGTCCCATGCAGCGCATCCAGGTGCAATCAGGCGATATACCAGCATGGAATTGGCGCTCAATTCCTGGGTTTGCAACTGGAAGGGCACGCTGAAAAGGAAAAAGAAACGGGAACCGCCAGGGGAAGCGAGCAATTGGAAACCCGGCCACAGCAACGTGCATTTTCCCCCGGGAGGAGGAATTTCTTTTGGAAGTGTGGGATTCGGGGGGGATACGCCATCGTACTTCGCCACGACCACGTTCTTGGGCTTCGGGGCATCCTTGGGCGTTTCGTTCGATGTTCCCTGCAGAAAAAACAGACACGTGAAAATCAATGTATGAAGCATCGCTCATCCTTCTTTTCAAAACTTCTTCCGTCATGTTTCACGTGAAACATCGACCGGATAACCTAGTTCCGCAAGGTTTGCATATCCACGACTTTTGAGCAAATTTTCAGGAAAAAATCGTCGTGGCTGAACAGGATGATCCTGACGCCCTTCTGGCTTTTTTCCAGGAGGATTTCTCTCAATATCTGTTTTTTTTCGGAATCCAGGGCATTTTCCGGCTCATCGATGATGAGGAGCGAACAGGGATGCTGCAGGGCCCTCTCGATGGAAACGGCTTTTTTCTGGCCCGCGGAGATAATTTCCGGTCCCACGGATTCTTTTTCCGTCAGTTCATGGAAATGCTGGAGGAAGTGGAGTTCACCGATTCTGGAGAGAAAGAGATTGTCTGCCAGACTCAGGGAAAATACGGAACCATTCTGGTCGATATAGGAAATAGCGATGTCGCTGCGTTCCTCGTTCTGATTGTCCAGGAAGTGGATGCTTCCTTCCTTTGGATGAAGGATGCGGGCGAGGAGCAACGCCAACGTGGTTTTTCCGGAACCGTTGCTGCCGCGAAAACCTGCAATGGGATCCGTGATTTCCAGATTCATCCGGACGAAGAGGGGAGTCGAATCATAGGAAAAAGAAACATTTTTCATGGATATGCGGGAGAGGGACACGAGATTTCGAATGGAGGAACATTCCGGAATGTCGCTTCGCTGCAGGATGAATGAAAGATTTTTCATCCGCTGCAGGCTCAGGAAAGCTCCCACGTCGCTCGAAATGCCGCTGAGCGGCGTGTACAGAAGCGAAAGTCCCGCGAGGAAGGAATGAAAATCCCGGGGAGACAGGGATCCCTGCTGGACCCAGTTATTGCCAGTGTAGAAGATGAACGCAACGGTAATCAAAAAGAGGATGACCTGGATGGGATGATGGGTCATGCGGATGCGATCGAAAAGCATGGCGTTCTTCATGGATTTATCCAGGAATGATGCGTGGATTTTCTCCATGAACGAACCTTTGCCGTGAATTTCGATGATGTCACGGTAACGGGCCGCCTCCAGTTCGAATACCGAGAGGCGGCTTTCCGTGTCGATGTAGCGGGAACGGATGGAATTGATGATCCGGCCATGAAGAAAACCGAAGAGCAGCAGCAGCAGGAAGAATATAAAGCAATACAGGAAGAGGGCAGGTGAAAGATAGAGGAGAAAGGCCGAGAAGACGGCAATCTGGAGAACTCGCCGGAACGTGCCCCGAAAGAAGGAAAAGATGGATTCGCCAAGCCAGTAGATTTCTTTCTGGATTTCGTTCCAGTCGTGTTGGCTGTTTCCGGTGATGGTCATTTTCTTGTGGATGTACTGCTGCAGGATGTTCCTTCGGGTATCGCGCGTCCAGGCGTGGGAAAGGCCGGAAAGAATCCAGTCATCGAAGATGGAAAAAACCTGGTGGAAGGAAAAGATGAAGATGATGTAGACGGGAAAACTGTCCCTCTGAACCTTGCGGGAAAAGAAAATGAGGAGGAAACCGGCCAGGGTATGCAGGAATATCAGTGTGAGGGCGAAGAAAATTTTTTTCGAATAGGGTTGCAGGGTACTCTGGATGTGAGTAAAAGGAATGTTCATCGGAATTTTCCTTCAAAGGGGCATGCCTTGCAATGCACGGGGACTCCGTGCGGCATTTTTCCCCTTTTGTGTGAATTGCATGCTATGCGGATGAAGGAGGATTTGCAATCCGGGGCCGCCGGGCGAATCAGCGCATGGAGCGGGAAAGGACCGGATTTTCCAGCGTATCGATGCCGGAAATGCTGATGCGCACCGTATCGCCGTGATGGATCGCTCCCACGCCGCAGGGGGTGCCGGTCGTGACGACGTCGAAGGGCTGCAGCGTCATGATGGAGGAAATGAAACTCAGCAACTGGAATGGACTGAAAATCATGTCGCTCGTGGGGCTGTGCTGCTTGAGTTCATGGTTGACGCGGGTTTCGATGACGCAGTTCATCGGATCGATGTCGGTGACGACGGTCGGACCCAGCGGCGCGAAGGTATCATAGCCCTTGGCCCGCGTGTACTTTCCCTCACGGCGCTGGATGTCGCGCGCGGTGACGTCGTTGAGGATGGTGTATCCGAGAATGTAATCGGCTGCCTTCTCCACGGGGACGTCCTTGGCGGTCTTGCCGATGATGAATGCCAGTTCTCCCTCGAAATGGACTTCCTCGCTGTCCGGCGGCAGCAGGATGGGATCCATGTGGGCGATGACGGCCGTGGAGGGCTTCATGAAAAGAAGCGGCTCCCTGGGCAGTTCCTTTCCCGTCTCCTCGGCATGGGCCTTGTAGTTGAGGCCGACGGCCACGATTTTTCCGACCGGCACCGGCGGCAGGATCTTCCCCTGGGAAGTCTCGATCTTGTCGAGCAGGACGCGCGCCTGGATGCCGCGGCCCTGCATGAGCAGTTCCAGGGACTGGGATACGGCCAGGATCTTCCCCTGCTCATCGATCTGCACGTAATACTCGATGCCGGCACATTGACGTCGTTGAAAGCGCATGATTTTCCTCCATGATTCGAGGAACTACTCGATTCCTTTCGATGTGATGCGCGTGCCTCCGCCCAGATAGGGAGAAAGCGCCCTGGGGAGCACGATGGTGCCATCCGGCTGCTGGCCGTTTTCCAGCAGTGCAAGAAGCGTGCGCCCGACCGCCAGCCCGCTGCCGTTGAGCGTGTGGACGAGTTCCGGCTTCGCTCCGGCTTCGGTGCGGAAACGGATGCGGGCGCGACGCGCCTGGAAATCGCCGCAGTTGGAGCAACTGGAAATCTCCCGGTAGCGTTCTTCGGAGGGTAGCCATACTTCCAGGTCGAATGTCTTGGAACTGGAAAATCCCATGTCTCCAGTGGAAAGAAGTACGACGCGGTGTGGCAGTTCCAGCGCCTGCAGGATGCCTTCCGCCTGGCGGGTGATGTCCTCGAGGGCCTGCGCCGACGTTTCGGGCGTGGTGATCTGCACCATTTCCACCTTGTAGAACTGGTGCTGGCGGATGAGCCCGCGCACGTCGCGCCCGTAGGAACCGGCTTCGGAACGGAAGCAGGGCGTGGCGGCCGCATAGCGGATGGGCAGTTGATGCGGCTCGAGTATTTCTTCCCGATGATGGTTGACCAGCACCACTTCCGCCGTAGGGATCAGGTAGTAGGGATCCTCGTCGGCCGTCTTGTAGGCATCGGCTTCGAGGTTTGGCAACTGTCCGGTTCCCACCATGGTTTCGCGCTTGACCAGGAGCGGCGGGGAAATCTCCACGTAGCCGGCCTTCCGGTGGAAATCCAGCATGAAATCGATGAGCGCGCGCTCCAGCCGGGCTCCGGCCCCGATGAGTACGGAAAAGCGGGACCCCGACATCTTCTGGGCCCGGTCGAAATCCAGGATTCCCAGTCTTGCGCCCAGGTCCCAGTGCGGCAGCACGGGGAAATCGAAGGTGCGCGGCTGGCCCCACGAACGTACCACCTGGTTGCAGGACTCGTCCCCCACGGGCACGTCCTCCTGGGGGATGTTGGGAATGAAGAGCAGCAGTCTTTCCCGTTTTTCCTCGAGTTCCGCCAGAATTTTTTGTTTATCGCGAATCGTGTCCGACAGTTCGCGCAGTTGCGCGCGCAGGGCGGCCTGCTCTTCGCCCTTGAGTTCCTTCATGCGGGAACTGCGCTGATTCTGCTCATGCTTGAGGTTGTCGATTTCCTGCTTGAGGGCTTTCCATTCCAGATGGACGCCTTCGAGTTCGTCCAGGCGGGAAATGGCGTTGGCGCCGCGGGTGGAAAGACGCTCCCGCAGCCACTGGGGTTGTTCCACGAGCAAACGGATGTCGATCATGAGGAAACACGTCCTTTCACGAGACCCGTTTCTATAACGAAACGGGTGATTGTGTCCATGCCAAAGACCCGGGAAATGAAAGGGGGAACCGCCGATCCCGAAAGTGGGAAGGCCTCGGGTATTTGCAGGAGATGAAACTGCGGGCGGAGCATTTCGCAATTGATTTGCGCCGGGATGTTTCACTAGAATGCAGGCACCGCCCGCGGGCGAAGGAAGGGAAGGCATCCATGACGGACGAAGCGTCGCACATCGAGGAAATTCTCAAGAAGCAGGTGGAATTCGACGGCAGCCGGTGGAGCCGGGAGGCGACGGCGCAAATCGATGAGCAGTATCGCGCCCGGCATCAGGATGGATTGCAGGAACTCAAGCGCCTGCAGGAGGAGCACGAGAAACTGGCGGCGGACATGAACCGGGAAATCGCCGAACAGCGCAGCCTGCTCGATGAAATCAAGACCATGGCGTCCGGAGAGAAGGGAGGCTTCTCCAGGGGCCTGCGCGGCGCGCTGGGCCGGATTCCCCTGCTGGGGCGTCCCTTCCGGCGCCGGCCGCTGGCGGATTTGCTGGCGGCCAAGATCGACATCGCGGATGGTCATCTGAAGAAGATTTCCGAATACCTGCGCAGGGTGGAGCGGACCATTTCCGCGCTTCACGAAGACCAGAAGACGCTGCAGTCCAAGAAGGTGGAGGCGGCCAAAGGCAAGAGGCAGTTCGTGGATCTGGTGCTGGAGCTCAAGCAGGCGCGGGAAGAGATCATGAGCCGCTTGTCGCAGATTCAGGATGCCAGTTCCGAGGAATACCGCACCCTGGAAGCGCAACTGGTGGAGGTGGACCGCCTGGTGTGGGAACATGGACAAAAAATGCAGATGTTCGACCATGCCCTGTCCCATCTCGATTCCATCATGAAGATGAACCGCCATTTCGAGGAAATTTCGAAAAATCTGCATGCCAACATGACGATCATCCACGATACCGCCGAACTGGTGCTCGATGAACTGCGCCAGCATGCGGCGCGCCTGGCCACGCTGGCGGAAGCAGGCCAGTTGTCGCTGCAGGTGACGGCGAGCATGGAGAGCCTCAAGGAAAGCATGAACAAGGTGGCGGTGATCACATCGGAAACCTCGCTGTTCCTCACGCGCAACGTGGAGCAGATCGTGGCCGACATGCACATCTACGACCGGCAGGTGGAGGATCTGGTGGAACGCAATCTCGCCGCCGAAAAGGAAATCCGCCAGCAGCAACTCGAGCGCATCCTGCAGAAGGCGCTCGAAGAACGTGAAAAAACCGGGGAATGAACGATTTTTCCCAGGCCGCATCCCATCTGCTGAACCACCTGCGCACCGATGTGCGCGCACCGGATGCCCGGGCGGCGGCGGATGCCTGCCTGCATGCGGGGAATTTCGCTCATTCCGTTTCCGGCATGCCGCTGCACTTCGGCTCCCGCCATGCCCCGGCGCCCCGCTCGCGGGTGGATTGGCTCGGCGCAACTGGCGGGAGTGCACGCATGGAATGGATTCGGGATCGCGTGGACCCCGTGCACCACGTCTGGGGCCGGCATCGATGCGTGTTCGAGGTTCGCGGAACTGCGGGTCCGGATCCGTTTTCCCTGCCGCCGGCATCCGACTTCGTGAAACCGGCCATTCTGGATTTTTTTGAAAATGCTTTCCTCCAGGAGGCCGAACTGGGATTCGTGCAGGCGCTGGCCAATTCCGGTGTGCGCATGGAATCGGCATCCTGGGTGCGGCTGGGGCCGATATGGAGCGCACGGGTCTGCCCGGATGCTTTTCGCGGTTTCTTCGAATCGCATCCAGATGCGCTGCTGCTGCACGTTCCGATGGAAATGGTGTCCGCCATGGAAGGACCCGATATCTGCGACGATCCGTTTTTCGAGCATCCCGGGATTTTTCCGCCAGACCGTCTGCATGCATTCCGGCGCCGCGCGGGATATCGCGTGGAGCGCCGGAGACGGCTGGTGCTGAGCGGAAGTTCAAGTGATTTCGAGCATTTTCGCGAAACCTTTCCCTACCTGAGACCCGAGTTTCCGGAGGCAGGTCCATGACGCGCTTCACGTTTCACGTGGAACAGTTCGCACCGCTGCAGGCCGACCTGGCACCCGCCATCCTGCAGGCCGGCTGGCCGGCATTCCTGGTTGCCTGGGAACGCTGGCCCTATGGGCTGGGACCCCGGGGCCATGCGGTGCTCGGCATGCTGGAGCGCGCCGGCGGCGTGCTGCTGGCCATGCAGGGATTTCTCCAGCGCAGCACGGGGGATGCCGCCGGTGACGCACCGCTTCCCCTGAACCGCCTGGTGGCCGTGCATGCGGCCGCATCGTTTCTGGCCCGGGGCATGGACGAGGTCACCCGCGGCCGCGTGCGGACCGTCAACGCGCTTCCACAGGCCGAAACCCGCGCCATTCTGCTTCGGGATCCACTGCTGGAAGTATTCCTGAAGGACGCATTCCTGTTCGTGAAGGATCACGTGCAGAAAGGATATGCCGCCGACGAGGCGCTGTGTGCATATGCGCATCTCATGGCGTCCTTCTGCATCATGCAATCCATGGATCCGCGCTACCACGGGGCATTGAATGGAATCAGATCGAATTCCTTCGAATTGTTCGAGTTTTTCTATACACCCTTTGGAGACATTCAAAAAATCCAGCCACAGCCCATTCTTCCCGTCCGGATGGAGGACATCGTGGGCAACGAGGAATTCCTGGCCGCGGGGCGCCGCCTGGTGCGCGACGTGCTGGCCTACGATCCCCGTTCGGGAACGAATCCCAAGCGCATCAATCCCATCCTGTTCGCGCTGGGAAAGCCGGGATGCGGCAAGACGGCCAGCGCGCATGCGCTGGGCCGGCATCTGCTGGAGCGCGCAGCCGCGGTGGGGCTTTCAGCCAAGTTCTGCGTCATCCGGCGCACCGATTGGGCCTCGGCATACCAGAACGCCTCGGCTTCGGCGCTCATCGAGCGTTTCACCAGCGAACTGCAGGGGTTTCCCGGCGTGGTGGGCTTCTACTGGCCGGATATCGACACGGCGTTCGGCACGCGTTCCGGCGGCGACCTGCGCCCCGAGGAAAAGAGCATCCTGGGGGCGGCGTTCGGCCTGTTCGATGGCACGCTTCTTCCCGGCAACGGACAGTGGTTCCTGATCTGCGACGCCAACTACATGCAGATGGACGACGCCACCATCAGCCGTCTGGCGCAGCAGCCCTATCTGCTGGAAGGCCCGGTGACGCCCCAGCAGTACACCGTGCTGGTGCGCGACCGCCTGCTGGGGGAAGAGTACGCGCCGCACGCGGGGCTTTCGGCGCGCCAGTGGAGAGAATTCGGTGAAAAGGCAGCCGCAGCCGGGCTTTCGGGCCGTGACTGTGCCCATTTCGCCCGTCGGCTGTGCGCGCTGATGGACGACGTGGAATATCCCGATGGATTTTTCGAAGCCGATCCGGATGCCCGCCGGGAAATGCTTCGCAAAACCAGACGAAATCTTTCGGCGCGCGAATTTTTCGAGCAATATCAATACGTTATGGATTTCGTGAAAGCAGCCAGCGCGCGCGAGGAGGAAGAATTGGTGAATGCCCGGGTGCGGGAATGGGTGCGGGAGGAACGGGCCCGCCGCCGGGCGATGCTCGAACTGGAAACGGAAGCGTGATCCATGGAAGAAGATGGATTCTCCCTTCTGCGGGAATGGCTGTTTCCCCGTGTCGAGGGCGGTTTGCAGGCGGTGCAGGCGCCCGATGCGGACGAGAGGAGCCTGGAGCATGCGCTTTTCCAGGTGCTGCAGGGAGCCGTGGCCGCCGGCGCGCGGGATCTGGACATCCGCACGTTCTGGGATCCCGTCGGGGCCGGTTTTGCGGTGGCACAGTTCGCGCATGCCGCGGATGGTCCCGATTTCACGCAGTTGAAGCAACTGCTGGAGAAAGGCATCTGGGAAACGGATTCGACGGACTGGACGCGCATGGAGATTTCCCTTCCGGTCGGGCCGCCCGATGGGTGCATTCTGACGCTGTGGCGAACGCATGCTGCCGGCGCCACGCTGGAAGCCTGGCTGCTGTCGGATGGATCGGCCGAGATCCATGTGTTGTCGGAACCGTCGCCGGGGCAGCGTATCCAGTGGTTTCTGCGCGGCTTCACGCCCGAAACGCTGGAGGGTCGTCTGGCCAGGGTACTGCAGAGCCGTCCCGCGCGGCCGGAACTTCGGGTGTTCGTCAATGGCAGGGAGCATTCGTGGCCTTCGACGCCTGCGGGCGCGCTTTCCGCCTGCAGGCTCAGTCGTCCGTGGGGCGAGTGCGTCCTGTACCGGCTGGATCATCCCGATGGGGAAATCCGGCTGTTCCATAAGGGTTTTTGGGTCCAGAGCCAGCCATGTCCGGTAGCGTTCCATCATTTCGACTGGGATTCCCGCTTCCGCATGGATGCCGGCAATGCGGCTTCCGCCGTGGCGCGCGACTTTCAGGACGCCATGAAACTGGAGAGGAAAGCGCAGGATGAAAAATCCATGCCCGCGGATGAAAAACCGGCCTGTGTGGCGCACATGCTGGAGGCTGCGGGGCCGTTTTCCGAACTGGAGCGCATCGGAGCATCCCTCCTGCGGTTTCTTCCGGGAAACGGGGGCCGACTGCATCTGGTTTTTCTCGACCCTGCGCCAATGGAATGCTGGCCCATGTTCGTCCTTGCATCCGACGACCGGGAAATGCCGCCATCTGCGGGGGTTTTTGAACTAAAACTTCCCGGTTTTCCAGCGACCGCGCTGCCAGTGGCGCGCCGCGTGGCATGCCGTCGCTTTCCGAAACCGGATGTTTGCGGGGAATGGGCGCTGGCGCTCGATCATCCCTTTGTGCACCACCTGTTTTCCATTGTCTCCCCACCGGAAGCCATGTATTTTCTTGTGCGTCTGATTGCATTGGAACTGGGAATCGATTTCAATGGCAATGAATGGAAAAAAGCAATCGATTCCATGAAGTTTCAGATATAAAGAAGAGAAAGAAGAAAAGAATGAATGAATGGATTTCCCTGCCGCCGCCCGAATTGAACGAGACACCCTTGAAGAATGTCCTGCTGGCGCGCCGAAGCGTCCGCCATTTTTCTCCCGATCCCATCACGCAACGTCAACTTTCGAACCTGCTGTTCGCGGCCGATGGGCGGGTGTTCGACGAAGCGGGCCGCGGGTGCCGCACGGCGCCGTCCGCGGGCAGTTGCTATCCCGTGGAAATCCTGGTTTCGGCGCACCGCGTGGAGGGCATTGAGCCCGGCTTGTATCGCTACCGGCACGCCCGCCATGCCCTGTCCTGCGAAAGGGAGCGGGACATCGCGAAGGACCTCATGCATGCCTGCCTGTCCCAGCCGTGGGTGCGCCAGGGGGCGGCGGTCTTTCTTCTCACCGGCATTCACGAGCGCATCATGCCGCGCTATAAGGACCGCAGCGTCCAGTATCTTTTCCTGGAGGCCGGCCACATCGCCCAGAACCTCCATCTGCAGGCGGTGGCGGAAGGGCTCGGCTCGGTGCCGGTGGGGGCGTTCACGGAAGAGGAACTGCAGCCGCTGGTGGGGTTGTCCGTCACCAGCGAAAAGGTATTGTATGTGATACCCGTTGGTGTTCCAGACCCCGCATATAAATCCTGCTGATTACAATAAATTGCAATTTTATTTCAATACCCCGTGCAGTCCCGGATGAAGGCGTGAAACTCGGCTGGCCGCCGCCATACGCGTTCGGGCACGACGACCGGCTTTCTGCAGCGGGCCGCCAGAATGGACGCGAGGATTTCCAGGTGGGATTCCGGCAGGTCGCGGCGCGCCAGGCCGGCGAAGGTCGCAGTGTCTTCCGGGCGATCGTAGGCGGCGAGCGCCCACAGCAGGCGGGAGCCTTCCGGTGCGCGTTCCTCCAGGAAGCGTCTGCCATGCCGGGGAGAGAAGAAATCCTGCATCCGGAGCGCCACGGCGGCGGCCGTCTTTCTTTCTCCCTCGAGCGCGAACACGTGGGCCAGGGCTGCAAAGGCATCCGCCGAAAGCCCCTTGCGGGCGAACACGGCCAAAAGGTCCCGGCGCAGGGTGTCGTATCCGCAATCCTTCACGCGATTCAGCACGTCGAACCAGTCCTCGTGCTGAGTTTTCAGGAGGATGGTGCGAGCAATGGGTAAAAATGAAGGATGGCAGCGGGATGCCAGCAGGTTTCGCGCCTGCCGGGCGACGGGCGGCCACGGGCTTTTCGCGAGGCCCGCGATTTCGGGCGTCAGGGGCGCCTTTTCGGGCCAGTGGGTCAGAAGCACCCACTGGGCATCGGGACGCCGCGTGCGGGCCAGTTCCAAAAGTTCGCGGGGCGTGGGCTGCAGATGCAGGAGCGTGGCGAGCCCCTGCAGGCGCACGACGTCCGGAC
>Ga0067045_1029307_pt1 | contig 21964 bp, 20 predicted proteins | sample TerdegcTABiofilm_FD_59184 | JGI IMG/M metagenome (GOLD analysis project Ga0067045, IMG submission 59184) | Combined Assembly of (Gp0054472, Gp0054536) Wastewater bioreactor microbial communities from Singapore -Terephthalate degrading...
ACTAATATTCTAGTAATTATCAAGTAATATATGGATATTATACTATTATTATGGTATATTATTGATAATTGTAAATCTTTGTTGTAATAAATGTAATTTTCATGAAAATCCCCCCCAGTTATCGAACAAGTATGCTTATGTTCAGATTAATAGACCCATTGAGAAAAAACCTCGCTTAAATCACATTCACAAACTTCCTCGGCTAAAACTCGAAAACCCTGTGTGTCAGCAATACCCCATTGATATGTGTTGTAATATCGTTTAAGAAATTGACTAAACTGTTCGTCTCCCATCAACTGCTGCAAGGTGAAAATAAATAACGGGGCGCGACCATAGATGATTGGTTGATATTCCCTGGCGGCATATTCTGCACTTCCCTTGCCTATAGGAATTTCATGCTGGTTAATTTTCCTCCAACTATATTCCCAGGAATTAGTACGATATTCTTCGGCGGCATTATCACCGTATACAGTTTGATAATAGAGGTTGGTCATATATTGTGCCATACCTTCATCCAACCAAGGTTCATCCACCTGGTCACTTCCCACCACATTGAAAAACCAGTGGTGGGCAATTTCGTGAGCAAGTGCAGTTTCGAGAAAAACACGAGCAGGCTTTCCATATACATAAGCATCCATATCATAAAGTTCTATGGAAATGGCAGATACACCTGAATATTCCATCCCCAATGCACCATGCATGGGTGTGCTGACCAAATCAATCTCAGCATAGGGGTATAAACCAACATGATCGGAAAATGCCCTGACGGCATTTTCAGCAAAATCCAACAATTTTTCAGAGGTAGTACGATATTCAGGGAACGTATAACTACGAATCACTGTCTCCTCGATTTCACGCTGCAGCATTTCAAATTTAGGGCTGATCGCCAGATAAAAATCGCGATTCGGTCCAGCCACAAAGTTATCAACTCTGCGGTTACCTTCTCTACGGCTGCCAGTTTTTACCCCAGTACCCACAATCACGGCATCTAGGGGGACATTGACATCCACCCGAAAAAGACTGACATCAGTAAAGGGCAAATCACCATTCGTTGGAGGAATCTCTACATTCCAACCCTCGTCATCATACACCGGGATGATGGGCATCCACTGGTCTAACGCCAGAATATTATCGTAATAGACGAATAAACCATAATTGCCGTGGAAATCAGAAGGAACAGTGAGTTCAAACTCCAATTCAATCAAGGTAGATTGTCCCGGCTCTAAAATCTCAGGCATTTCCAGACGTAAGGCTGTGCTGTCATTCTCAAGCATTGGCTCGAGATCAACATCATCCACGATGATGCGGGTGATGGTGAGATTGTCCCCTGAATTGTTAGGGAATAAACGAAAGTAGACCTCTGAGAGAGGCACATCCTCCCGATTGGTATATTGCACAGATTCCCGACCATGCAAATGTTGATAATCCTCTTCCACAAAAAGGGAAACCGTGTAGCGAGTCATATCCGGCTGTTCTTTCAGCACGCTTCTTGCGGATAGGATCAAATCTGAGGAGTAATCATCTGCAGCAAATCCAGATGGTAATCCGCTGGGTAAAATTGTTTCAGTGTTATTAATGGATGCAGTTTTTGTACAGGCAGTTACAATAAAAAACAGAAAGAGAAAAGAGATAATTAATTTATTTTTCATTTGAATCCAAAAAGGCAAATTCGTGCGATCAATGATTTATTTCACTAGATGCATATTTTGTTAATCCTATCAGAGAAATGAAAAACGATAATATTTTCCATCCAGAGTTGCGCATATTGTATATTAATACCCAGTCTTATAGATTTACAATTAAATTTTGAACAATCAATATGAAAACTACAGCACAGATTCTTTTTATATTCTGCTTACTCCTCCACGCCTGTAACCTCATTGCAACTAAAACACCACCCTTAGCCAGTTCTACACAAGAAGCATCTGCGGCAAGACCGACTGATATACACGCAACTCAAATGAGTAATTCCACTAATCTTGCAATTCATAGCAAATGGGACCTGTGGTCAAGCGGGGTCACATTATTACGGGGTGTGAACATCTGGCAATCCCTGGTTGTACCTGAAGTTGATGGTCTTGAATTCAAAGGCAACGGGCGGGTTGGTCCCCCATTCACTCAAAAGGACTTTGATCAGATGGCAGAATCAGGCATTAATTACGTGGTGCTATCGATACCTGGGCTTTTCAGAGAAAATCCCCCATATTCGCTGGATGTAGAGATTCAGGAAAATTTAGATAATTTGGTGAACATGGCGACTCAAGCAGATCTCTTTGTAACCATTGCCTTTCGTACCGGTCCAGGCCGCGCAGAATGGAGTTTGTGCTGTAATGGAGAACCATGGTACGAGGGATTATTCAATGACAGGGTATGGGAAGAACCTAATGCACAACAAGCCTGGGAAACGATGTGGCAATATACTGCACAACGCTACCGGGATCATTCTGCCGTAATTGGTTATGAATTGATGGTTGAACCCGATGCCAATGATGTATTGCTGGGCATCTATGAGCCTGACGAGTTTTATGCAGAATATCACGGCAGCCTGTATGATTGGAATGTGTTTTATCCGAAAATTGTGAATGCGATTCGCGCGGTAGACTCAGAGACACCTATCATTGTTGGCGGGATGGGATACAGCAACATCGATTGGCTTCCTTACCTTCAACCCATCGCAGATGAAAAAGTCATCTATGATGTTCACCAATATCTCCCTTTTTCTGAATACACACATCAACAGTCTTCGGGAGAGAACTCATATCCCAGCGAAATAGACCTGGATGGCGATCAGATTATGGAAGACTTCAATATCGATTGGTTAATTGACCTCTTTGAACCAGTCAATGATTTTTCACAAGAAAACAAGGTCCCGATTGTAGTAAATGAATATGGCGTGAAGCGCTGGGTGCCAGGTGCAGCCCAATTTTTATCTGACGAAATGGCTATCTTTGAAGAGAAGGGTTGGAATTATGCACTCTGGGAATGGTCATCATCGTATCCACCTTTCAGCACCAATGTCAATGATTTTAATTTCCGCCTAGGTCCAAACCCAGACAATAGGGAGTATGAAATAAGAAATGATTTATTTGATACATTAATACGTTTTTGGGGAAATAATTGGATTCGTCCATCACTAGTTAACTGGTGAATAATTTATCTTATAAAACGGAATTACCCCAAAATTAATTTATAGATAAATTTGATATACATCATCTCCAAAGCAAATGTGCAATATACCAAAAAACCACCTGGTTGGGTGGCTTTTTGTGGTATTGGCTGCAGCGCCCTTTATCGGATTATGAGGAGGGACGCTGCAGCACTATGTTTATTACTACACATGGTGCACATCACCTCCTCATCCTAAGGATGGCAAATTGATTAACACTAATGGATTTAAGTATAGCACAAATCACAAGTTTTCTTATAAGTAACACCATTCACTGAAATCCACAATATAATCGAAAGAAATGAAACAATCTTGGAAAAAATTAATTCTTGCTGTAGTTTGGTCATCCATACTAATTCTTTGGTTCTTTGGGTGGCAACACACCCCTGATGGATGGTTGGGAAAACTTCATGCTATTGGTTACTCAGTATGTCACCAAATCCCAGCTCACTCCTTCACAATTGGTGACACTAATTTTCCATTGTGTGCACGTTGCACAGGAATGTACATGGGAGCATTGATTGGCCTGATTTTTTTATTCCCATTGGGAAAAAAAGCAGGGTTACCACCCCACCTTGTCATTGCGCTGATGGTGTTTTTTATCGTTGCCTGGCTCGTGGATGGAGCCAACTCTTTTTTTTCGGACCTTATGTATCGAGTCATTCTTTATCCACCCAACAATACACTGCGATTACTCACTGGCTTTGGCATGGGATTTAGTATTGCAATTACGTTGGCAACCCTATTAAACAATACTATCTGGCAGATTCAAGATAGACAACTTTTGATAAGAAACTTATACCCGTTATTGGGTATGTTCATTACTGGAATTCTTATTTTATGGGGAATTTCTATAAAAAATGAAATCTTAATGACAATTTTTGCGTATTTAAGCATAGGTAGTGTAGTGTTGTTATTATGCCTGTTACATACCATCATGTGGATTATTTTATTAAAGAAGGAAAATACATTCAACCAATGGCAAGATGTCATCCCATTTTTAAGCCTCGGTCTTTTAAGCGCCACAGTTCAAATCATATTATTAGATATTTTACGTTTCACACTCACAGGAACGTGGTAAGCATTTACTTAAAATAATTATTTTATACGGAGGTTTATCTTTATATGGATTCGTTATTAGGAATTTTTTCTGCTTTTGGGCTTTCTGCCAGTGCCGGCTTAAATGCCTACATACCGTTGCTGGTAGTGGCACTGATGGCAAAATATACCAATCTAATCCAACTACAGAAACCCTGGGATGCCCTAACCAACTGGTGGATCATCGGCTTATTAATTGTGCTGCTATTAATTGAGTTTTTTGTCGATAAAATTCCAATGGTGCATCACGTGAACGATGTCTTGCAGACCTTTATTCGTCCCGCTGCTGGAGCCATCGTATTCGCCGCCAACTCCAATGTCATTCAAAATATCAATCCAGTCGTCACCCTGGCATTGGGATTGATGGTGGCAGGTAGCGTTCACGCTGCAAAATCTGCTGTTGTACGCCCAGCAGTGGGTGTAGCCACAGCAGGAGCCGGTAATGTGCCGGTAAGCATGGCAGAAGATGCCACCTCGACAGCGGTATCGGTGATGAGCATTGTTGCACCCATTATTGTCTTCTTTATTTTGATCGCTTTCTTAAGCTGGGTAATTTATTTCTTACTACTTAGAGAAAAACCTAAAAGCATCTAATCACAGAATACATTGACTCACTAATCCCGCCCCAAAAGAAGATATAGATCAAAACGGGCGGGGTCCTTTAGCATACGTTGTAATAATTTCAAACCCGCTTCAGCCATCTTACGATCAAGACGGGGCAACTCCAAGGCATCAAAATCTTGCCAGTCCAATACCAATTGTCTTCCATCCGGATAAACAAGCAAGTCTAATGCTAGATCGTCGTAGGCAATGAGATTATCCTTAAATTCCACCGGTCGGGTGATATTACAATACCAAGCTTTTAATTGGTTTGAATCTCGATCGTGAATCTGGAAAATGTTGAACCAATAGTTGTTTAAATATAATTCCAAAAAACGGTCGTTCTGTTTAAATACCAGTCCATGAAACGGCAAATCTGAGCGATTGAACAAAGCTTCCACCAACACACCCCGCTCACTGCGTTCAACAATCCAACCAGAATAACGCCAAACCTCCTGGCTGTGATGGTTACGTTTAATAATTATGATGGGTTCGCGGTCATGATTCATAATAAAGTACTGAATCCGGAGGGAAGTATATATTTACTACATCACCAATTGAAAGGGGTTGTGTGGATTGAACAGAAATAAGAGTCCCCTTTCCGATCTCTACAGCGATTTGATGGTTTTCTCCTTTGAACAACACTTCGATTACTTTTCCTTTTATACAATTTTGCTGACGATTGATTTTTCCAAATTGCACGCCATGAGGCTTTAAAACAAGGGTCACATCTTGCCCCACTTTGCAATTCGCAGTCTGAGCAGTGCTGACGAATTTCCCGAATGAGGTACTAATGGTAAGCGGGTTTAATTTAATTACCCTGCCTTTAATGGTATTCGTAAATCCCAAAAATCCTGCCAGCCACAGGTTTTTGGGTTGCGACACAATCTGCTCTGCATTTCCCTGCTGAACGATAAGGCCATCATGCAAAATAAGTAATCGATCCGCAATGGCGTATGCTTCCTCTTGATCATGCGTTACATATATTACAGGGATTGCCAGACGCTTAAGTAGTGAACGCAATTCTTTGTTTAATTGATCTTTCAGAGAACGGTCTAATGCACCCAACGGTTCATCGAGCATGATTAATCGCGGATGCGGGGCTAAAGCTCGCGCGAGGGCTACACGTTGCTGCTCACCACCCGAAAGCTCAGTTACCCTGCGTTGACCAAATGTTTGCAGGTTGACCATTTTAAGCGATTCCGCGACACGACGGCGAATTAGCGACTCATCCATTCGTTGCATCCTCAAACCAAACGCGACATTATCATTCACATTCAGGTGTGGGAAAAGGGCATAATCCTGGAACATCAAGCTAAACCGTCGATAGTGAACCGGCACCTTGCTTAAATCTTTACCAGCCCATTTAACCATCCCTTTTTCAGCATATTCAATGCCAGCGATGATACGTAACAGGGTGCTCTTTCCACTTCCCGAAGGTCCTAGTAAACAGACTGTTTCTCCAGAAAACACCTCAAAACTCACCCCACTCAGCAAATCTTGGTTTTGGTATTTTTTATAAATATTAACTACCTGCAGCAATGGACTGAGGTTCATAAATTTTCTCCTGAGTACATCCTGGTTTGGGTAAGGTCAATCAAAGCCATTACTGCGGCACAACATGCCAGTAAGATCGTAGCCATAGCTAAAGCCTGACCATAGTTTAATGCACCCGGCAAGCCCAAAAAGCGATAAATGGCAATGGGCAGTGTGGGGATATCTGGTCGGGTGAGAAAAGCGGTTGCCCCAAATTCACCCAATGAAATTGCGAAGGCAAACAAACCGGCGACTGCTATTGACCTAGAGACCAGGGGTAATTCAATGTGATACCAAATATGCCAGCGTGAAGCTCCTAATGTTGCTGCAGCGAATTTAATTGTTGCAGGTATAGAAGCCAGAACAGGTTGTAATGTGCGAACCACAAAAGGCAAGGCAACCAAACTGTGGACAAATGGTATTAGATATGGGAATAACTGACGCGATTGAAAATTGAACCCATAAGCCAACACATAACCCAAACCCAACGTGACAGCAGAGGCACCCATGGGCAACATCAGCATCGAGTCCAGCCATTTATTTAAACGAATTTTATATGTCAAAGCAGATGCAGCCATACCCCCAAACAATAACGATAGAAGGCTGGAAGCCAGAGCATACAATAGCGAATTGCGCAATGCCAGAATTGGGGGAACATAAAATAGAGATTGTCTTCGATTAATAAACAACTCACGATAATAATCTAAAGTTAGCGCCGGTAAGATTACACCCCGCTCTCGCCGTTCAGCATCTAAACGAGTGATCGAACGCAAGATCAATCCCAGCAAAGGGGAAATAAAAATCACAAATATTAATACCATCATAAAAACCAGAAAAATTTTTTCAGCGAGATACTGTGGTTTACGCAATCTCTCTTCTTGAACTCTAGGTCTCACCGGGATAATCTCACCACCACCCAAACGAAGTATCGAAAGGGTGATCAGCAATGTAAAAACTATTTGAACTATGGAAAGGATTGAGGCGAGCGGTAGATTGAGCAGCTGCATGGTCTGATAATAAATTTCTACTTCCAAAGTAGCGAATTGTGGACCACCTAACAAGATGACAACTCCAAAACTGGTAAAGTCAAAGAGAAAAACAAGCAAAATCGCTGAAGCCATGGCAGGTCTGAGCAGTGGGATGGTAACATTCCAGAAATTCTGCCAAGGTGATGCTCCCAGGGTTCGGCTGGTTTGTTCCAAACGTGGATCAAGATGTTCCAGGGCACTGCCGACCACACGGATTATTACCGCAGTGTTGTAGAAGACATGCGCTAACAGAATGGCAGATAAACTGTTGAGTAATTGAACTGGCGGCTCACCTAAATGTAATAAATTCATCAAAATTAGATTCAACCAGCCGCGAGGACCAATCAGAGAGTTGAATCCAGCTGCAACAACCACGGTGGGTAAAATAAACGGAAGTGTGGAAAGTAGACGCAGTAATCCTTTTGCACGGAAATTATAAAGACCAAAAAGGAAAGCGGCTGGCAAGCCTATCAGCAATGTTAACAAAGTGGAGAGCAATGCCTGAAACAGGGTAAAACCAATAATCCCGATGATTCTTGACCAATTTGTGACTAGCGAGACCTGTCCAACCATCTGAGTCGTTGCAAGAATGATTGACAGCATAGGAAATACAAAAAAGAGCGACAAGAAAAGGATTGGGGCAACCCATAATTTCCAGGGTTGCCCCTGTAAGAAATGATTATTCAAGGGTTCGCTTTTTACTTCAACATTAACTGACGCCATGCCTCAATCCAGTTATCTCGTTGAGCAGTGATTAATTCTGCTGGCAACGATGCAGGTTGTATGGGCATCTTAATCTGAGTCATAAATACCTCAGGCAGCTGAGCGTGAGAATTGACCGGATACATAAACATATTCAGCGGAATATCTTCCTGAAACTGCCTGGACAACATGAAGTCAATGAATTTTTCAGCCAATTCACGCTGACGAGTTCCTTTGAGAATACCCACAAACTCAATCTGGCGGAAACATGTTCCTGACCCTGCGACTAAAGCAGTCGGCGACTCACTCACTGGAGGGTCAGCAAAAACCACCTCTGCAGCGGGACTGGTGGCATAGGAAACCACCAAAGGTTGAGCCCCTTTACCCGATGATGCAGAAAAATTCGTGTAATATGCAGTTTCCCAATCATTCACTACCACTACTCCGTTATCTTTCAACCCCTGCCAATAATTCAGATACTCTGATTCTCCGTAATACGCAATAGTGGTCAGCAAAAAAGCCAACCCGGGTGATGAAGTTGCTGGGTTTTCCACTACCAATAACCCGCGATATTCAGGTAATAGCAAATCATCCAGGGTCTCTGGTGGAGTCAATGATTTGTTGACAAAATATGCTTTATCGTAATTGATGCACACATCCCCATAATCAACAGGTAATGCACGCCACCCCTTATCCAATTTAAATTCATCCGGGATTTCAGCCAACAAAGGTGATTGATATGTCTCAAAGATATCTTCCTGCAATGCCCGTGAGAGAAACGTATTATCTACCCCATAAAAGACATCTGCCAATGGTGAAGATTTTGTCAAGATAGCCTGGTTAAGGGCACTACCAGTATCACCACTTGAAATGAAATTAATTTTCACCTGATTCTCTTGCTCAAAATCACGGATGACTGCCTCACTGGCGGCAAACGAGTCGTGGGTCATTACATTTAATTCAGTTAATCCGACTCCTGCTCGTTGACCACAGGCAGTTAACAACACAATGAAAGCTACCATGAAAAGGAAAAATTTGTGTTTCATTTCACACCTCCGATTGTGAAAATATCATTTAACATTATCTATTCAATCCTTCTTTGTACGAGTATGAATGCATAGCAATCTGCCACATTGCAAGTCAACCTGAGCCACAACAGATACCATCTGATTGCTAATACCCCTTGTTTGATAAGGATAAAGAGTCTCTTTAGTCAAAGGGTATTCCAAGCCCTGAGTTGTAATACCTTCTGCGTCGATCCCAAATGCAATCAGCGAAACTCGATCACCGACCTGACCATGGATGGTAAGGGAGCCCTTTACCAACCAGATTTCATCGACGCCATCATCCAAATGAATTTGAGATTTAATGAAAGCAGGGTGAGTTAATAAAACCAGATTCCCAATTGTCTGATCTATTCTTCCACCCAAACCCGCTACTATTAGGATATCCTGGTAACCGCGCCTGACGGCTTCATGCAAAGCCAGTTCCAAATCTGTCTGATCTTTTTCTCGCGGGAAGCGCATTATTTCTACTGCACTCTCTCTTAGTATTGCTAATTCATTTTCTGGTATGGAATCTAAATCACCAATTATTAGATGCGGAAGAATCCCAAAATGTTTTGCATGAGCCAACCCACCATCTGCCGCAATGAAAAAGCTATCAGGTGATACCAGGTTTTTCAATGTGGAGATATCCCGAAGATCACCGTTTGTAAAAATTACCGCTTTTTTTATCAAAGCAACACTCCCTCTGCCTGCGAGGGAGTGTAATTGTTTTTTTCTCCCTACGCCGGCATTATCCGGATCAGGTTCATTGGGTCGAGGACGCATACGTCCTCCTCTCAGCCTGATTTTTCAGGCTCCCCGATGTGTAAATTAATATATATTACTTAATAATCAAATTGTCAATCGGTAGTAACCATGCTAATGTCAAATTGACAATTGCCTGCTCCACATTTCGTCTCTTGAATGCTAAAGTCTCTTCGCGCATCAGTCCATTGCAAATATTCCTGAAGAAGTCCTTTGAGAAAGAAACAACCCTGTTGATTTAAATTCTCGTTTGAACACTCCGGACATTGAGTGACCTCAATTTGCCAACCCTTCTCTTTTTTTATTGTCGATAATTGGCAACCGAGGGTCTCATGAAGAAAATCATTTAATATAAGCAATCCAGCAGGTAAGCGGATTGATATTGGTTTAAAACGATCCCCCGCCTGGGTGAATTGAACAAAAGGATCAAACTGACGACGAATATAATGAAACGCCACGCGACCTACCCTTTGCCAGAGTCCCTGTGCTGTCATCAAGCCATAGGTACCAATTAATGCCTTCTGAAGGTTTGGGATATCACTCCACTGAATTGAGCCAGGATCCACACCAGAATTATGAAGCAAACTATTCCAATCCTTAGAACCAAGGATTTCTTCAAAGCAGTAAGAAAAGAGTTGGGCAATTTTGGGAGATAGTGGTCTATTGTATGCCATAAAAAAACCAGGATTTTTCTTCCCCAAAAATTGATTTAGGTATAATCACCACAAATTTTATTTTACCTGATTCCAATATAATCTTACATTACCATGTTCAATAAGTGTTTATGCCTTTTCAACCCTGAAGCAAATTTTGGACGCGCCCAAAAACTGCGTAAATTGCTCAAATGCATCTCAGAAAGAGAAGGCAATGTAGATTGGAAAGAAACTATCAAACCCGGACATGCAGGTGAGTTAGCGTATCAGGCATCGCAAGCGTATTCACGCATCATCGCCATAGGTGGAGATGGAACTGCGCACGAAGTTGCTAATGGACTTATGCAAATGAATGGAACAAAACGCCCGGAATTAGGAATAGTACCTATTGGCTCAGGGAATGATTTTTCAAAAAGTACGGGCATTCCAAACCAGCCTGAGAAAGCAATAATATACGCACTGCATTCCAAAGCACAAGCCATTGACCTGGGCAGGTTAGAAATGGGAAGAGGGCTGGTTAGATACTGGATTAATGTATTGGGAATTGGATTTGATGCCAAAGTAGATATTTATTCCAAGCGTTTAAAGCAACTACATGGTTTCTGGGTATATTTCATTGCTGCACTACAAACCATCCTGCGTAATCACGTTCCATACCATCTTGACGGCAAGGTCAACCGTCAAGAGTGGAAACGCGATTTGCTAATGTTGATTCTCAGTAATGGCAAGCAGGAAGGCGGAGGTTTCAAAATAGCCCCCCACGCAAACCTCAGTGATGGACAATTAGATTATATTGCGGTAAAAAACATATCGCGAATTAAAATGTTTTTTGCTATTCCATTTTTCCTGCTTGGCACACATAACCGGTTACCCTTTGTAGAAACCAGAGGAGTTACCAGAATGCAGGTAAAAAGTGATCAACCATTGTGCATTCATGCTGATGGAGAGGTACTTGCGGGATTTGATTCCACTATTAATCAACTTAACCTGCAAGTGGTACATAATGCCCTTAAAGTAGTTATATAGAGCGGCTCAATGCCTGACCTTGTTTCTACTTTAAAAGATCGTGATCTGGATGCGCTTGGAATAATTGCTGAATTATGGGGATTAGAGCTAGATTTGGAGATACAAGCTAAACCTGCAGAAACACTAGCACATTTATGTGCACAACCCGATCTGTTACAGGAAATATTAGAAAGCCAACCAATATCTGCCAGACAAGCATTGCAGGCTCTCGCTCAATCAGGAGGATATATGCTGTGGGGTCAATTCTGCAGGGACTATGGTGAATTACGCAATATTGGTCCGGGTCGGCGGGAAAAGATTAAACCTCATTTACAACCCATCTCAACAACCGAATGGCTCTGGTATCGAGGCTTAATTGGAAGGGCATTTCTTGGAAAACAGTCAAAACTTGAAGAATATGCCTATATTCCGGATGAAATCCTTGTTTATCTTAAACAACGGAGCAGCTTTTCAGAAAAATCAATCTGGCACAATTCCATAGTTGATGCAGAGCCAGCTTATATCCAAACTGCAAATGATTGGATCTTAGATCATAGTTGCACTGTATTAGCTGCAATTCGCAGCAACCTGCCTTTAGAAAAATGCAAAATTGAAAATAACTATTTATCAATCCTGAAGAGTCTGCTTATTACAGCCGGTTTCATCAGCACAAGTGGGGAAATCATAATTGAAGCCGTTCGTAACTTTTTAGAAGCACCGCGAGAACAAGCCTTTCTACAACTTATACGCGCATGGATGGCAAGCCGTCATTTTAATGAATTAAGATTAACGCCTGAGCTTGTGTGTGAAGGAAATTGGAAAAATGATGCATTTACCACACGCACAATATTTCTGGAATGGTTGAAAAGTCTACCGATTGATCAATGGTGTGACCTGGATGTATTCATAAAATACGTGCATCAAAATCAACCAGACTTTCAACGAACTGGGGGTGATTATGAATCCTGGGTCATTCGTGATCGGATCAGCGGGGCGCTCATCAATGGGTTTGAGAATTGGAATCTGGTTGAAGGACGGATGCTGCGCTTTATTTTTGGCAATTTATTACACTGGCTCGGTCTAGTAGATATTGGTAAGCCATCATTAGAATCACTCCCAACCAGTATTCGCAAATCAGCGTGGGCAGACGCATTGCTAACAGGGCAAGCGCCCAACGGATTTCAAAGGGAAAATGAGAAAATCACTGTACGATCCAATGGGCAGGTGATTGTCCCCTGCAAGGTTAAACGCTCAACACGCTACCAGATCGCTCGATTTTGTGATTGGAAAGGTTTAAAGAATGAGAGTGATTATCATTATTTCATCACCTCCCAATCATTAGTCCGAGCCCGCCAACAGGGTTTAAAAATCAAGCAATTTGTCAAATTGTTACAAACACATAGTAAATCCCCCTTGCCGCCCACTCTGTTGAAAGCTCTTCAGCGCTGGGAGAAATCACCCAACCAAGTGCGGCTTGAAAAGGGGATCCTGTTATGGGTGGAGGATGGGAAGACCTTGGACCTACTTGAGAAGAGCCGAGCCAAACGTTTTCTTCTTCAACGGGTAACACCAACATTAATGCTGATTAAACCCGGAAGTGAAGAGATTGTGGAGCAGGCACTTACCGAGTTGGGCTATTTCTCACTCAACTCAAGCTCGTTATAATACAAATAATTTATTTATCACGAGGGAATGATGACCACACGATATGTCTGGATGCAAAAAGAAATCAGCGGGTTGAAAGAAGCGGGTTTATATAAAACCATCCGCACGATCCAATCAGCCCAGGGTGCCTGGTTAATGGTGGATGATAGAAAGGTGTTAAACCTGTGTTCCAATAATTATCTTGGTTTAGCCAATCATCCATACTTAATTCAAGCAGCCCAACAGGCTCTGCAAACTTATGGCGCTGGTCCTGCAGCAGTGCGCACCATTGCCGGCTCAATGGATATCCACCTAGAATTAGAGAGGCGAATGGCAAAGTTCAAGAAAGTAGAAGCAGCGATTAACTTCCAATCTGGGTTTGTGGCTAACCTGGGCACCATTCAGGCGCTGGTAGGCAAAGAGGATGTAATTTTCTCTGATGAACTGAACCATGCCAGCATCATCGATGGCTGCCGCCTTTCAGGAGCACGTATCATCCGTTATGCTCATGCAGATACAGTCAATTTAGAAGAGGTGATAAAACAAAATGAAGGTACCTTCCGACGTGCGTTAATCATCAGCGATGGGGTGTTTAGTATGGATGGAGATATTGCGCCGCTGGATAAATTGTGTGCAGTGGCCAATGCACATGATATTTTACTTATGGTGGATGATGCTCACGGTGAAGGGGTATTGGGGGAAGGTGGCAGAGGAATTGTGGATCATTTTCAATTACATGGCAAGGTGGATATTGAATTGGGAACTTTTTCTAAAGCATTTGGTGTTGTAGGAGGAATTGTGGCTGGCAATGCTACTTTAATAGACTGGTTGCGTCAAGCCGGGAGGCCATTCCTCTTTTCCTCCGCAGTTACCCCTGCAGATGTAGCTGCCTGCCTCGCTGCTGTAGACTTGTTAGAAAAATCTACTGAACTGGTAGACAAATTATGGGAAAACACCCGTTATTTCAAGAAGGAAATAAAAAATTTAGGCTTTGATATTGGTCAAAGCACCACACCCATTACTCCAGTCATGTTGGGTGATGCCACAATCGCCCAGCAATTCAGCCAAGAATTATTTAATCGGGGTGTCTTTGCCACACCCATATGGTATCCAACAGTACCAAAGGGTAAAGCACGCATACGGGTGATGATCTCTGCAGCCCACAGCCAGGATGACCTAGATCAGGGATTGCAGGCATTCCATGAGGTGGGGAAAAAACTAGGTTGTATAGCTTAAGAGATCTATCGCATAATCGACTAAAATGAATTAATCTTTGATATCCTTAAATTCCCCATCGACAACATCTTTTAATTTTTCATCTTCCTGAGGATTTACTTGTTTACCTGAAAGAGCTCGGCGATGTTCTTCGACGATATCTGGTGGACAGAGCTGGATAAAAACTTCCATACCAAAGTAAATTACTACAATATCATCCACAGGTCCAACTAAAAAATCCAAGGGAACGATTAAATAGATGAGGGTCAAAAAAGGGATAAATTTTAAAAGGATATTAATACGTTGGTCTGCCAGTAGGCGCAACATCAACCTGAATTGAGAAAAGACTGCGTTGAACATGTTGCCACTTGGAAGTTTATCCTGAATATTCTTAGGGTTCTTCAATTTTCACTCCTTATTCCCATAACTCTCTTTAATTACGATTTTTGCACGAACAAGTTGCGATCGAAATTAATCATTTCTCATCGTAACATTTTTCTATACATTTGCTGGCGACGCCAATTAATTATCGGTGCAACCATTTTTCTCAACCAGTACTTAAATACAATGATCGAAAACCATGAACCTCCTTCCCGGAAATGGACACGCAACATCTCCGGCCAACACTGATCATCCGAATGGATGGTTTTTGCTCCCGAGTGCAAGCGAAAATTTGCCCAAACACGTGGAACGTACTGTAATGAGGTAATATTTGCCAAACGTACCCATAAATCATAATCCATAGCAAAATAAAAACTAGGATCTAATGGACCCACACGCTTCCAAAGTTCTGCACGGAAGAAAGCTGCTTGCTGGGGAATATGAACATAACCTCTCTGTAATTTTTTCAGGTTGGTTTGGCGAGCGGGAAACTTTCCAATTATGCGATCCTGATCGTCGATAAAATTTGCATCACCATAAACCATTCCGACTTTTGGATTTGCCTGCAAGTAAGCAACCGCCTCGGATACAGCATTCGGCAGATAAGTGTCGTCTGAATTCAACCAGGCAAAAATCTGTCCCCGCGCCCGAGCCAAGCCTTTATTAATCGCCTCGGTCTGACCATAATCCGGCTCGGAAGTCCACCAGCTTAATTGGGGTGCAAACTGTTTAATGATTTCCAGGCTGCCATCGGTTGAGCCCCCATCTACAATGATATATTCAATTTGCGGGTAATCCTGATTAAGCACCGAGATTATGGTGCGTTCGAGAAATTGAACTTGGTTATAAGAGGGTGTCACGATCGACACTAAAGGCTTTTTCATTTATCTATCAACTGCTCGAATGAGATACGCACCGTAATATTTCGCGGCACATTGATTCACCCAAAACATCGGGTCAGAAGTCAATTCATAAATGCCATAAACGCTATTTAATGGAGTCACTTCGATTGTCGTCATGCCTTTTTTTATACTTTGTTGTATTTGTTTATTGCGGGCATCCCATGCAACTGCGCGGGCTTGCGGCTCGCCCAGGTTTTGCCAAGACTTAATCGCATCACGCAACGGATAAACCCATAACAATCCCAATATGAGAATAGAAACCAAGCAGGTATCAACAATTTTATCCATAAATGCATGGCTATGAATCCCGAGATAGGCGCTTAAAAAAGATAAGGCGATCAAGATCACCACACGACCCAAGATTAGTGCGCGTGCTTCAGGATAGGACTGCATGCTGTACGCAGTAGGGGCACAAAGGCAGATTAATAAAACCAAAACTACCAGAGCGTTAATCAAAATAATTAATAAACTACCCCACCATGTATGTTGATACTTTAACCCAGCTGATATATGATAAAAAATTAATAACACAGTAAAACAAAGAATAAGCAGCGGTATTGGCATGGTCCTGAAGGTTTGAGAAAGAAAAAACAAAGCATTTGCAAATGAAATATGGATAAGGGAGAGGATATCACTCGCAGGTGTCAGGTAATCCAACCGCACCTGATTACCTGGAGCAAGAAAAATAATTATCCAACCTAATACTAATACACCCAACAGGATAAAATAAAAGCCGGGAATTTTTTTAATATTCTTAAATTTTATTCCCAGCCCAACTCCCAAGACGGCAAAATAGCCTGTTAACATGGCAGCAAATGTCTCCGATGTGCCCATGCTAAATAAGATTAATACAGATGTGAAAAGTGTAAAAAGATGAAAGTTCTTTTGGGTTTGATTTGATTTAAAAGTTTGGAATAAAACAAGACCATTAATCAAGCACCAAAATATGATGGGGGCAAAATAACTCACCATCCCAGACCGCCAGAATAAACTTTGAAAAAGGTTGGGAGCAGTATATAAAATGAAAAAAGTAAGCATTGCACCTAAAAGGTAGGGAATCCAACCCAAGGATGGGATGGCTAGTATATTTAAAATAAGACGTACATTCCAAGCGATGCTCAATACCAGAACAAAGATAGTTATAGCAGGCAAATATTGAATTGCGTATGACCCAAAAAATTCGCTAACCGCTACTAGCAAATATGCCGCATACCGATTTGACCAGGTGGTGTAGTGTTTCACCAATCCACCCCAAAAACCATTTTCTTTGATCAGAGCGCTGAAACAATAATCATCCGCCCAATAGCGTGAATAAAAACCGGTAAGTGCATAACATGACAAAGCAATAAAAAAAGCGATGATTCCAAGCACAATCATCACCCTAAATAAATTTTCAGTCTTTTTTCTTTCTAAAGGGCAGGTGAATAAAGACATATACTAAATCACTTTATTTCATTAACTTGTTCGTCTGAGGTCGTAAAGCATATATCGATCTGTTTTTTCAATCAGAGGATACACTTTTTCTAATTTTTGCTGTAATAAAGGTTGTTGATGTAATTCTTCCTGATCAGTTATTAAAAAGTAATCTTTGTCTTGAATTTGTGAATCGAAATATTCATTGAAATTAAATTTTTGCCCGGCAGCCAGGCGCATGTTAATATCATCACTGCTCATCCAATTGACTGGGGAAATCCAGCCCCAATACGCCAGACGATACCCGTAGTCTTCGCTGAGTGCCACCACCTTGACTTGATTGCCAAGATGTGAACCCAATTCTTGCCAAAACGTTGTCTCCACTGAATAATCTACCTTTTTGAGCTCACTATAGGCATCAAGGATGTACACCGCAGCTATAAAAAATAGCAGTGATGTAAATACAATATTTGTTTTTGAAAGGTTTTCTACTGACCTCATCAACCGATCTACCAACGACCCCAAACCAATACTGACTATCAGATACACTGGCAAGTGATAATAATCGTGTGTGGAGATATGATAGGAGAGGGTAAAACCCAGTGCCACATACCCCAAGCATAATCCTAGCCACATCCAACGGATCTGAGATGCTTCCAACAACCATATACCAAATAAGGCAAGTACCAACCATTCCAAGCCAACTGCCTGACGCAATGTCTGCAACCACCGCAAGTAAAAACCAATCTGCGACCACATTTGAGGGAAAAAACGCAAACTAAATTGTCCCTCATACCCTGGAATGGCCAAGCGTGCATAAAGAAAGAAACAAAGAGAAGGTAAAACACTGAGAATAGCTATAAGCCAAACCTGGGGATTTTGAATTACTTTTTTCAGTGGGTTTTCCGAAAGTAATAAGCCGAACCACACCCCGACTAAAAAGAAAAAGGCCACGGTTTTGATCAATATAGCCAATCCTGCTAAGATTCCAGTGGCGATTGCCCATTTCCAAGATTTATTGCGGCTCCACTGCAAAGCTGACCAGACGGAGAAAACCAATAAGGCTACTAGAAGAGTTTCGGGTTGAAAAGAACGACTAGCAATAATCCCATATGGGTAGAAAAGAAAAAAAACAACTGCTACCAAGGCACCATAATAACTAAATAATCTCCTGGAAATTAGGAATATCCCTAATGCGGCGATTAGCCAAAAGAAAATTGCAAATAAGCGAGACACCCATAATTGAACGCTACCAATTATTCTATAGGTAAATGCCACTAACCATTCCAAAATAGGCGGTTCAACGACACCCTCCAATTTCCACTGATTGATGGCAATGCCTTTTTGCCAAGCAGGATCGTTCACCCCGCCACGTAGGGCATAATACATTCCACGGGCTATCAATGCTGAATGCAATTGCCTGGTCGGATGGAAATCCAAGGGGGGATCCTTATAATCACAAAGGCGGATCAATAATCCAGCAATAAACACTAGAAAAATACCAACACTATATATGATTCTGGTGCTTCTAGAAACCATCGTATTAATCCCGGTAAAACAAGCCATCCATCTGCAAAATGCTTCCATCAGTAGGTGAAATTAGAGCATCAAAACTACCTGCATAGCGGAACCCGTGAGAGGTAATCAATTGGTACATCTGTGCAAATAATGGCTGACCTTCATACAAGCTTTTAAATGATAATTCGGTAATGAGCCAATTGACATGCTTTAAGGTCTTAGATGCACCATGAATTACCTTATCCTCATAACCCTGGACATCAATTTTAAGTAATACAGGAGGAATGAATTCTATCTTATCTAAATAATCATCCAAAGGTGCACTCGGGACATTCACCAATTGTGTATTTGCCGTATGTGGAAATTCTTTTTTATGTAAATCCGCCATAGGGAGCAGTGAAGAAGATTCGCTAAACTCACTTTGCCACATTTTCACCTTAGCTGGCATTTCACCAATGGCTGTCTGAAAAGCGGTAAATCTACCCATGGGGTTCAAGTTTTTCACCAATTTTTGATAACAAACTGGAAGTGGTTCAAAAGCGTAAATCTGAGATTCAGGTAACAGCAATCGCATGGCAAAGGAAAAAGGACCCGTATTTGCACCTATATCAAGAATGGTATTGAAAGCATGTGAGCTAAACCAATTTCGATAAGGTTTAAGGCGGATTAACTCACGAACAAGTGAACGTTGAGACAAAGTTAGTTGAACAATTTTAAAAAAATGAGATGAAAATTCCAACGGGGTAAATAAATAATGCAATCCTTTACTTAGAAAATCTGCCCAACCAGAAAACATGGTTTTTTCACACTCCTATCTGTTCACTCTCGCCATTTCGATTTGAACCGTCGCAAAAAACCAAATCCCCATCCTGTAAATAGTGCAAAGATGATTCTATACCATTCCTTCAATGCGGTGGTGGGATGTAATCGTAAGGATTTTAGATATGCTCGAAAAGCCTGTTTGGATTCTCCCCCGTCCAATAAATAACGAGCATTGATGCGCTCAGCAGCAGAAAGAATCCTATTCTGGTTGGCACGAAATAAATCCTGGAATGTTAGATCTGTTTGCATCCATTCAACGATACGAAATGCTTCCTTTCCAAACCTCCCTGCCTGGGCAACATTCTTTGATTCTGGATGAAAACGAGCGGTGGCCAAAGTTTTTTTTATGTGAAAGATGGGACCTAAAGTTGCAAGACGCAACCACAGGTGATGGTCTAACAGGAATTGATAACTCAAATCCAAAAGACCTGATTTATTCAAAAAATCCCTGCGAATGAACACCGCTGGTTGACCGATAATATTAAAACACATAAGATCAATTAATCCCATCTGACGATAACGCAGGTGACGGATAAAACCTCCCTGGGCATTAATGGTAATTACATCTCCATAAACCAACACTGCTTGAGGGTGTTGATTAAATACATTAACCGCATTTGAAATTGCGCCTGGCAAATAGTAATCATCTGAATTCAACCAGGCAACAATTTCCCCGCGACTCCGTCGAAATCCTTTATTTATTGCATCTGCCTGACCCTGATCGGGTTCAGAAATGATCAAGTTAATTTGATCTTTATACTTTTGGATAATTTCTCTACTTCCATCTGTTGAGCCCCCATCCACTACCAAGTATTCTTTATTTGGATAATCCTGATGAATAACAGAGAGTAATGTCTCTTCAATGTATTGCGCCTGATTATAGGATGGAGTGATAACAGAAACTAGCGGGTGACTGGTCATATTTAGAATAATCGTTGATAATCCACTTTCGGAAAAACAGTAAGTTTGCCACCCACTGTAGCATCTACTACCTTGCGCCCATCTCGTACATATTCCTCTTTAGCCATGCGGTAAGCCAATTCAGAGGTTTCTAAATCAGGTAGTTGCCAACGAAAACCTTTTCCAAAATACTGGGAGTTAAAATGATTGGGATCATCGCCTTGAGAAATAACGGTTTCATTAGGTTTCCCTTGAGTTTTAAAACTATGGTCTACACCTATCAGGATTACCTCCCTGAACCCCAGATAAAAAGCAATCTGTAAAGCCACATATGTGACGGTCGCACCTTCCCATAACCGCCCAGTAATATTTTTTGAAAATTTCGGTTCTGTATAGGTGGTATACAGAAAATATAAATCGTCGATGGGTTGCAACCATTGATGAGAACGCCAAGCAATAAACTTGGGAATAGTCAATGCCTGAATATCCTGTGCAGTTTGTTGAATGACAAGGTCATTTATCGAAACAAAAAAAGTGGTAGAGAAACCCAACTCTGGAAATATCAGATAAATCCGATTCATGCCAAATGTATATTCATTACGCAGGAGCGTCAAATCGGTGTTTTTCAAACTTGGCCCATTACCAATGATAAAGCAACGCTCACCGTGATATTTATTTTTTAATTTCACCAAACCCGCCATTGAGGCACGCCGCCAGGGATGAAAATACGCACCGGGTAATTCAGGGATGCGATGGATAAAGTCACGCCCATTCCTGATTCCGGCAACAATTGGCTTTGGTAATTTTTCTTTGATAAATTGACGCATGATAAATTATTCGGTGCTAAGTCGGGTTGTGGCGCCACCATCCACAATCAATGCCTGCCCTGTCATAAAGGAGGATTGTTCATTATCTGCCAAGAAGTATATGGCATGCGCAATCTCGATGGGCTTTCCTACTCGACCAATCACGGTTTTATGAGCCAGCTCTGCTAAGCGATCATCGATCGTAGCACCACCCAGGTGTCCGCGCTGCATACCCGCTCGTAACATAGGCGTATCCACCGCGCCCGGGAGGATGGCATTCACGCGGATATTATCCGGTGCAAACTCAATTGCCATGGCACGAGTTAGTGCCAGCAATCCCCCCTTACTAGCCGCGTAAGCAGCGATATTCGCTGAAGTAGCCACAGCGTGAACAGAAGAAACATTTACTATGGCTCCTCCGCCTGCTTTCTTAAACAATGGGTGGCTTAATTTAACAGCCAGAAAGACAGAACGGAGGTTTGAGGAGATGACAGCGTCCCACTCTTCCACACTGGTATCTAATAAAGGTTTTGCCACCTGTAGGGCAGCGTTATTCACAAGGGCATCCAAAGTTGGGCTAAAGGCATTGATTTTTTGGAAAATCTCCTCCATTGAAACCGGTTCGGCAATATCCGCTTTTACAAATAAACCATCTGTAAAGAAATCCTCACCAAAATCCTGCCGATCCACACCAACTACCAACCAACCTTTATCATGGAAATGCTTTGCAGTAACACGACCAATCCCTCCTGCCACACCAGTAA